>Ga0066650_10000294_pt1 | contig 16119 bp, 15 predicted proteins | sample CryGey092014_all_FD_59539 | JGI IMG/M metagenome (GOLD analysis project Ga0066650, IMG submission 59539) | Groundwater microbial communities from aquifer - Crystal Geyser CG23_combo_of_CG06-09_8/20/14_all | ecosystem: Environmental > Aquatic > Deep subsurface > Groundwater | place: USA: Utah...
TTATTTCGAGGCTGGCGGCGATGAACGCCGGCGGCTGGAGGAGCGCCGCCGGAGCGGTGAAAAGCGTAACGGCTGGCAGCGCGTTTCCCAGTGGAGCAGCGTGCCGGTAGGCGAGTACAAAAAGAATTTGCGGCTGGCTGACGAGGAATCGGCAACCGACATACCCACCTATATAATCACCTGATCGGTCAACTTCCGGCCATATGACCACAACGTCTTCCCCCTCCCCCAGGGAAGACGTTTTTTGTTTGCCTCAACAGGCCCCCGCCCACCACCCGGCCCGCGACTGCATCTCACGGCGCCCGCCGGCCAATCTCGTAAACCAGATGCACGCCGGCCCCCACCATGACATCACCGGCCGCAATGGGCGGCGGCGCGCTGGCCGCCATCCCTTCGTCCATGGACATGGGGCGCATCTCCACCCTCATGGGGGCGGTGGGCACGCTGTCCAACTGGAGCGACAGCACCCGGATCAGCTCCACCCCGGCGGCGGCGGCCAGGGTGACGGCGTCGGCCCGGGCATTGGCCGTGGCCTGCTCAATGGCCTCGGCCCGGTAGTGCCGAGGGTCGGCCAGGTCGAAGGTCAACGCCTGGATATCGTTGGCCCCGGCACTGGCAGCGGCCTCGATGATCTTGCCGGTCATTTTGAGTTGCCGGCTCACGATCTTGAAGGAGTTGCGGACGATGTACCCTGCGATGCCGGGTTTCCAGTCCCAGGCGGCATGGCTGGGGCGGGGCTCCCATCTGGGTTCAATCTGGAAAAAGCCGGTGCGATATTCTTCCTTGCTGAACCCGACCCTCTGCAGGGCCTTTTCCACCTGACCCATTTTTTCAGTGTTGTCATTCAAGGCGGCCTCGGCCGTGGCCCCGTGGCTAACCACGCCCACGGTAAGCCGCATCTGGTCGGCCGGCACCTGCAAGGTCGCCTCGCCCCGCACCGTAAGCTCCGGCGTCATGGCCGGCGGCTGGCCAGGCGCCCCGGCGAAAGCCAGAGAACCAGGGCACAGCACCATGAGGCACATCGGAACAATAAAAATTTTCAGTGAGCGCATCGTATCCTCCTCCTTTACTCAAACCGAACATTGAAAAATTGACGGCAATTGTCAATGAAAACCTTTGGCCCGGGGTGGTGAGCCGTTTCCATTTGCTGGCTAACTGGGTATAATCTGAGTTGTTTCGATAAATAGCGTCCATATATGGAAACTGCATGGGACCTGATGGATGCGAGGGTGCGGTTGTCAGGGTGCAGGGAGGCAGGTTGCAGTTTTTAGTCTTGAGCCTCGAGACTGGAGTTTTTTGTCGCACCCTGCCCCCTGAGACCTGACAGCTTACCTCTGGAAGCATGTTTTCCGTATACTGAGACTAAATAACGTAGGAGGGAAAAGTCATGGGGGGAAAAGAGGTGAATGCGCTGATTCTGGCGGCGGGCAAGGGAACCCGCATGAAGTCGGATAAGGCCAAGGTCTTGCACGAGGTGCTGGCCGTACCCATGGTGCATCATGTTATCGACGCCGTTATCCCCCTGAACCCGGCGCGGATCGTTCTGGTCGTCGGCCACCAGCATGAGGCGGTGCGGGCGGCCCTGGCCGGCTACGTAGTTTCCTTGGTCATGCAGCAAGAACAACTGGGCACCGGTCATGCGGTGCTGGCCGCCCGGGATCTTTTGTCCGGCCGGAATTCCCAGGTGCTCATCCTCTGCGGCGACACGCCGCTCATCCGCACCGAGACCCTGCGGGCCATGCTGGAGGCCCATGGGAAAAGCGGCGCCACCCTTACCCTTATGACCACGGAACTGGACGACCCCACCGGCTACGGCCGGGTGCTGAAGGGGCCGGATGGCGCGGTGCAGGGGATTGTCGAGGAAAAGGACGCCACCGAGGCGCAACGGCGGATCCGGGAAATCAATGCCGGCATTTACCTGGTGGAGGCCGGTTTCCTGTTCGCGGCCCTGGACCAGGTCGGTACCGACAACGCCCAGGGCGAGGTGTATCTTACCGATATCGTAGGTATTGCCGCCAATACCGGCGTGTTGGTGCGCACCTTCCACTGCGCCAACCCGGAGGAAACCATGGGCGTCAACTCTCCTATTGAACTGGCCATGGCCAATGCCCGCATGCAGGCGCGGCGCGGCCAGCAACCATCCTAGTGCCTGCTCTCCGGCGCGCGACCGCGGGCACCATAAAAAAGTATCGAAACTTTGGGTGGAGTGTGGTAAATAGTTCTTAAGATAAAAGTATAACGTATTGGTTTAAAAAGAAATATTGGTATCGTTATTTTGGTTTCAAGAACGGTCCTGCCAGCAGGGGCGGGCCGGATTCTTGTGTGGAAGGCAATCTGGTCAGGAAAGGGTGAGGAAATGACCGAGAATCCCCAGGAAGAGGCAATGGCCCGGCTGGAGGCGGTGGTGGAGAAACTCCTCGCCAACTTCAACAGCCTGAAGCAGGAAAAGGCGGAAATCGAGGCGCAACTGCGCCAGAGTCACTACGAGGTCGAGGAACTCCAGGGTGTAGTGGCGGCCCTCAAGGAAGAAAAAACCGTGGTCCACCAGCGGGTGTCCGGCCTGCTCAGTTCCATTGAGGATTGGGAGAAGAATCAGGCAGCCGCTTGATGGCGGCACGGGCCTGTCCGTTGGCGTTAAAAGGGATAAACCCATTGCCTTTAGATAATTATTTTGGTATCAAATAGTTAAAGGGATGTGTTTTGTCAAGACTTGTCACGTTTGAGGTGCTGGGCCAGAAATACTCGCTGTACACCGATGCCTCGGATGCGGATGTTCAGGAAATTCTGAACCTGGTGAAGTCCCAGATCGAGGCGCATGTGGGTACGGCGGTCAATGTGCTGCCGTCCAGCAAGGCGACCATTCTTGCCAGTCTGAACGTGGCCAGTGAATATGTCAAACTGAAAAAGGACTGCGCCCGGCAACTGGAAACCGTCGGCGCGCATCTTGATCGGTTGACGGATAAAATAGAGGGTTTGTTCGCGGACAAGCTCTAAGTTGGTTTTCCCCTGCCTTGTTGGTGATCTGCAGTTTGTTTCGAGCCAACACGACTGTTAAGGGTGACTCCACTATCTTGGGAAAGGATTTCGATGCGTCGAATTCCTCGAATGAGGTAAGAGTTAAGAACACCCACCTAACTTGATTAGGTTCGATGTCGCTGACGACACCGCTATGGCGGGGGATTTTTTTGGTTATCCGTCCTCTTGGCCCACCGGGCCATGGGATTTTAAATATTTTATCACAAAATGGAGGAGAACAGGCAAAACGATTGGCGGGATCCTCTTGGAAGGGGTCCGTGGATAGGGATGGGACTCATGCCGTGGCAAGGGTTGCTCAAGGTGGAAAAATTCTGGCTCGCCCGGAATTTTTATATATGTGAAACCCGGATATGATAGGAAGGTGAGATTTTTTTCAAATCGGCGCCGCTTGTCAGCGCCTGCCTGAGCCGGTTTTTTGACCGGTATTCTTGTCTGGGGTCCACTCCGTCATCATCTTTTGATGATGCCTTGCCGCTTCTTCTCCTGCACGCAGGAGCGGGTCTGCCGCCCCATTTCCATGGAAACGACCTTGAGGTCGGTTCCGCTTGTTTCCTATTCATCAATTTTTTTTAAAACGTGCCGTCCCGTTCGCCTGGCAGACGCAGGCGTCGTCAAACATGTCAAAGGCGGCAACGAATTGTATCCCTCCGGCCTTTTACCAGTAGCGGCAGATCGCCACGCTGTGCCCCGGGCCGGGTTAATCATACATGCAAAATGATGGAGGTAACGCTGTGGATGCGATACTGCTATACATACTGCTTGCCGCTGCGGGCCTGGTGCTCGGCGTCTTCCTGGGACTAGTGCTGGGTAAGCGGATGATTGAATCGCGACAGGGGAACCTGGAGCGGGAAGGCAAGAAGTTGATTGAGGACGCCCTGCGGGAGGCCGAGCGGATCAAGAAGGAGGCCTCGCTGCAGAGCAAGGATCAGGCCCTGGAGGTCCGGCATGAGGCGGAAAAGGAGGTGCGGGCCCGCAAGGCCGATCTCATCGAGGAGGAAAAACGCCTTTCCAACAAGCTGGACCAGATCGAGAGGAAGATCGATATCCTCGACAAACGGGAGATGGAACTCCTCAACAAGGAGAAGGGCTTTGTAAAGGGCGAACAGGAACTGGCCGAGCGCAAGAAGGCGCTGGAGCGCATCATCGAGGATCAGCGCTTCAAGCTCGAACAGCTCTCCGGTATCTCCCGCGACGAGGCCAAGAAGATGCTCATGGAGTCCATTGAGAGCGAGGCCCGCATGGAGGCGGCCAAGACCCTGATCCGCATCGAGAACGAGATGAAGATCCAGGCGGACCGCAAGGCCAAGAATATCCTCGCCCTGGCCATCTCCCGTTATGCCGGCGACTATGTGGCCGAGAAAACCGTGTCCGTGGTACCCCTGCCCAACGATGAAATGAAGGGCCGGATCATTGGCCGCGAGGGCCGCAACATCCGGGCCATCGAGGCGGCCACCGGCATCGACATCATCATCGACGACACCCCGGAGGCGGTAATCCTCTCGGGCTTCAATCCGGTACGCCGGGAGGTGGCCCGCCAGTCCCTGGAACGACTCATTGCCGACGGCCGTATCCATCCCGCCCGCATCGAAGAGGTAGTGGACAAGGTTACCAAGGAGCTGGAGGTTTCCATGCGCGAGGTTGGCGAACAGGCCACCTTCGACGTGGGCGCCCACGGCGTCCATCTTGAACTTATCAAGTTGCTGGGCCGGCTGAAATACCGCACCAGCTACGGCCAGAACGTGCTGCAGCATTCCCTGGAGGTGGCCTTCCTGGCCGGCACCATGGCTGCGGAACTCGGTCTTAATGTGAAGCAGGCCAAGCGGGCCGGTCTGCTGCATGATATCGGCAAGGCGGTGGACCACGAGGTGGAGGGGTCGCACGCCAGCATCGGCGCCGATTTGGCCAAGAAATACGGCGAGTCGCCGCGGATTGTCAATGCCATCGCCGCCCATCATGAAGAGGTGGAGCCCGGCGATGTTATCGACATCCTGGTGCAGTCGGCCGACGCCCTGTCCGGCGCCCGGCCCGGCGCCCGCAAGGAAATGCTTGAGTCCTACGTGAAAAGGCTGGAGGATCTCGAACGGGTGGCCAACAACTTTGAAGGGGTGGAGAAGTCCTTTGCCATCCAGGCGGGCCGCGAGGTGCGCATCGTGGTGAACAGCTCCGAGGTCAACGATGCCAAGGCCACCATGCTGAGCAAGGAGATCGCCAAGAAGATCGAGGAGGACCTGACCTACCCGGGCCAGATCCGTGTTACCGTCATCCGGGAAACCCGGGCAGTGGAATACGCCAAGTAGCGGCCTGTCGCCTATGGCTAAACCCGCACTGTGACCGACATGGCATACACAATCGAAGAACAGGTAACCCTCATCGAGCGGGGGACCGTGGACGTCATCTCCCGTAAGGAGCTGGTCGCCAAACTGGAAAAATCCCGGGATAGCGGCCGGCCCCTCAAAATCAAGGCTGGTTTTGACCCGACGGCGCCCGATCTTCATCTCGGGCACACGGTGCTCATCCAGAAGCTCAAGCATTTTCAGGAGATGGGGCACGAGATCAATTTTTTGATCGGTGACTTTACCGGCATGATCGGTGACCCGACCGGCAAGTCCGAGACCCGCAAGCCCTTGACCAGCGCGGATGTAGCCCGCAACGCCGAGACCTACAAGGCGCAGATCTTCAAGATTCTCGACCCGGTCAAGACCAGGGTGGTGTTCAACAGCACCTGGCTTGCCAAGCTCTCGTCGCACGACTTCATCCGCCTCGCCTCGCAGACCACCGTGGCCCGCATGCTGGAGCGCGAGGATTTCAGCGCCCGCTTCAAAAACGAGCGGCCGATCAGCATCCACGAGTTCCTCTACCCGCTTATCCAGGGTTACGATTCCGTGGCCCTGGAGGCCGACGTCGAAGTAGGCGGCACCGACCAGCTCTTCAACCTGCTCATGGGCCGCACCCTGCAGAAGACCTGGGGCCAGGAACCCCAGGTGGTGCTAACCGTGCCGCTTCTGGAGGGCCTGGACGGCGTCAACAAGATGAGCAAGTCCCTGGGCAACTACATCGGCATCAACGACCCGGCCGACGATATCTACGGCAAGGTGATGTCAATGGCCGACACCCTGATGTTCCGCTACTTCGATCTGTTGAGCGACCTCGCCACCGAAGACATTACCAGGCTCAAGGCCGACCTGGAGTCGGGCGCCGTGCACCCCAAGGCCGTGAAACAGCAACTGGCCCGGGAACTTACCGCCCGCTTCCACGATGCAGCAGCGGCTGACAAGGCCGCGGCCAACTTCGCCCGCGTCTTCACCAATCACGACCTGCCCGAGGACATGCCGGAGATGACTTTCCCGGCCGGTCCCGAGCCCATCTGGCTGCCACGCCTGCTAGCCGATTGCGGCCTGGTCAAAGGCACCGGCGAGGCCAGGCGCCTCATCAGCCAGCAGGCCGTGACCGTGGACAACAACAAGGTGAACGACCCAGAGGCCACCCTGCCCGCCACTGGCAGCTATCTCATCAAGGTAGGCAAGCGCCGTTTCTGCAAGGTGATCTTCACCTGAAGGGCCTTGTCGGACCGGTCCGATCCGTCCGACCGGTCTGATCCGTCCGATCCCGCCCGGCCGGCGATGATTACCCACTCGCCCCGCAGGGTACAGATGGCACCAGAAAGGCGGTCTCCGGCAGGCCGTTTTCAGCGGCCACGGCCTGCATGGTCTTATCCTCCAGCCAGGTCTCCAGCAGGCATACCCCGGCGGGATTGCCGGAGAACACCCGCTCGGCAAAGGCATCTATTTGAAAATAACGGATCTGCATGCTCCCTCCCTTGCGCTCTTGACGTTCATGATTCGCATAATGTACCAACATCATAAAGGCCAGGGCAACTTGGACATTTGAAAAAATCCCCAACCGATAGTATCATGGAAATATTCGTTCCGGCCTGACCCACCTAAGCCAAGGGAAGCCTATGAACCGCCTGCTGAAAATCCTGCGAAACAAATGGTTCCTGTCCGGCATGGGGTTGCTCGTCGCCTACACCCTGGCCGGTTTCCTGCTGGCACCGTATCTGACTCGACGCTTTGTGCCACAGATCATACATGATCAGCTTGGAAAACAGGCGGTGATCGGCAAGGTCCGCATCAACCCGTTCATCTTCACCTTTGAGGTGAACGACTTCCGCATGGACGAGCCGGACGGGCAACTGCTTGCTGGCTGCAAGCAGCTCTTCGTCGATTTCGAGATGAGCAGTATCTTCAAATGGGCCTGGACCTTCCGCCAGGTCAGCCTGCAGGAACCTACAGTGCACCTGGTCATCGAGCCCGACGGCTCATTCAGCCTCGCCAAGCTGGCCCCGCCCGCGACAACCCCTCCCGCCAAGCCCGAACCTGCGACAAGCTCCACCCCGCCCCGCCTCATTTTCCAGGATATTCTCCTTGACCAGGGGAAGATCGATTTCATTGACCAGCGCCAGTCGCAGCCGGCCACCATGTCGCTGCACCCCCTCAACCTGCACGTCAAAGGCTTAACCACCCTGGCGGGACAGCAGGGAATTGAATCGGTGACCGCCACCACGGCGAACGGCGAGACCATCCGCTGGAACGGCAAGGTCAGTCTGCAACCGTTATCATGGAAAGGCAGCCTGGCCCTTGAGAACATCCGCGCGGCCACGCTATGGCAGTTTACCCGTGACACCCTGCGACTGGAACCGCCGGCCGGCCGGCTGACCGTGACCGCTGACTACAATCTCGACCTGAGCGGCCAGGCGCCGCAGGTAATATTCGATCACCTCTCCGTTACCTTGAGTGGGCTGGCCCTGAAGCTGACGGGCACCGAGACCCCCTGGCTAGAGCTGCCTGATACCCGGCTCATTAACGGCCGCTTCGACCTGGCCCAACGCCAATTCGAGACAGGCAAGCTCGCGGTCAGCGGCGGGCGGCTGAATGTTGCCAGAGATGCGAAAGGCACCTTCAACCTGCAGCGCCTGACCAATACCTCCGAAACCGTGACCGCCGCCAACTCCGGGTCAGACAAGGCATCATCAGGTGGCCAGCCATGGAAGATGAGGCTGCACCAACTTGATCTGAGCGGGCTCGCCCTGGGTTACCGGGACATGAGTCTCAACGCCGGCCTCGGCGCCCTTCGGGTGGCACTTAAGGCCACGGCCGAGTTCGGCGGCGAGCAGGCCAAAGTCCAGGTGAATGACCTGGACATTGAGGTCAACGACTTGCAGGCGGGGCTGGCCGACGCGACCGCTCCCGCCATCAAGATGAACATCATGGCCATCAAGGGCGGCGCCTACGATCTTACGGCCAACCGGCTTAACATAGCGGAGATCACCGTGACGGGCGGCGGGCTCGACTTGCAACGTCTGGCCGACGGCAGCCTCAACCTGGCGCGCCTGGCTGCCCAGCCGCCGCAAAAGGCGACCCCAAACCCGTCTGAGCAGACCAAAACGCCCGGCCAACCCTTCCAGTTTCTGATCGACAGGGTAGCGGTCTCAGACCTTGGCGCCACCCTCTCCGACCTCACCGTCCAGCCAACCGCCCCGCTGCTGCACCTGGAGAACATCGGCGTTGAGCTGACCCACGTGGACAACAAATCCATCATGCCCTTTAACGTGGGCATTAACATCCGCGAAGGCGGTCAGATCAAGGCGACCGGCACGCTTGACCCAGCCGGCCCGACCGTGGAATCCGAGGTGCAGGTGACGGCGCTTGGGCTACCGGTGTTGCAGCCGTACGTCAACCAGTCCGCCGCCGTAGTTCTCCAGTCAGGCACCTTCTCCACCAAGGGCACCCTGCGCCACGGCGTCAAGGCCGCCAACGCCCGGACCAGCTATCAGGGCGCGGTCAAGATTGATAATCTACGGGTCACCGAGACGGACAACAATGAAACGCTGGTTGGCTGGAAGACGGTGCAGACCGAACATTTAAAGCTGCAACTTTCGCCTGACAAGCTCGATATCGGTGAGATGAGGGTTGTGCAGCCGGCCGGCAAGTTCATAATCGCCAAGGATCATACCCTTAACCTGGCCAAGGTCATGAAGGCCAAGGCTGCGCCGGCAAAACCTGAAAAAGCCGGGGCCGCCAGCCCGGCCGTTCCCTTTTCGTACCATGTTGACCGGGTGCGCGTCAGCGCCGGCCAGGTCGAGTTTGCCGACCTGAGCCTGCCCACCCCCTTTGGCACCAAAATCCATGAGTTGAAAGGTAACGTGGCCGGCATCTCCTCGGCCGTGGACGCCCGGGCACAGATAAAACTCGACGGCCGGGTGGACGACTACGGCACGGCCAACGTGGACGGCGAGCTGGTCACCTCCGACCCCAAGGAGTTCACCGACATCAACGTGGTCTTCAAAAACGTGGAGATGTCCAGGCTCACCCCGTATTCCGGCAAGTTCGCCGGCCGCAAGATCGACTCGGGCAAGCTGTCGGTGGATTTGAAGTACAAGATCAACAAGGGCCAACTCGAAGGCGACAACAAACTGGTGGTAACGCGCCTGCGCCTGGGCGACAAGATGGAGAGCCCGGAGGCGGTGGATCTGCCGCTCGATCTTGCCGTGGCCCTGCTGCAAGACAGTAACGGCGTGATCGACCTCGGCCTGCCGGTGCATGGTGACCTGAACTCCCCGGAATTCAGCTACAGCGGCCTGATTTGGAAGGCCTTCACCAACCTGCTCACCAAGCTGGTGACCAGCCCCTTCCGGATACTGGGCGCTTTGCTACCCGGCGGCAACGAGGAGGCCATGAACAGGGTCGACTTTGCGGCCGGCAAGGCCGCGGTGTCCCCGCCTGAAAAGGAAAAACTCAGGCAGTTGGCCGGAATCCTGGAGAAACGGCCACAGTTGAGGCTTGTGGTCCAGGGCCGCTATAGCCCGACTCAAGACCTGAAGGAGCTCCGGTCCATGAGCGTGCGCCTGGCGCTTGACAAACGCCTGAAAATCCCGGTGGAGCCGGGCGAGGATCCCGGCCCGGTGGACTTCACCAGCTCGGCGACCCGGGATGCCCTGGCCGATATGTTCAAGGAGCGCTTTGACAGGAAGGCCTTGAGCGCGATCAAGGACGAGACCAAGGTTGCGGCCAAGAAGTCCGGCACCGAAGATCCCGGCAGCCTGGCCAAGGAGCTGTTCGCGCGCCTGGTGGACAGCGAGCCTGTCCCGGACGCCGAGCTGGTGCGACTGGCCGACGCCCGGGCCCAGGCCGTGGTCGCCGCCCTGAACGAGGCCAAGCCAATCCCGCCGGAGCGCCTGGCAAGCAAGGCATCGGCCGCCATGGCGCAGGACGGCGATGGTCCGGTAAGCGCGGCCCTCAGCCTGGAGGCCGGCCAATAAAGAGATTGGAGGCTGTAGGCTTGTAGCTTGAGGAGCAAAGGCGCGGAGGCACTGTTGTAAGTCGGGTTACGCCATCCGGGCTAACCCGACCTACGACGACTCTCTCAACGGCCGGCCGGCACCGATTCGTCCATGAAAACGCCTGTCCGCCTTTGGCGTTGACAAACAAACGGGCGAGGGGTAAGGCTTAGCAAGGGATTAATCAGACAATTTATATCAGTCATGACCTTTTTACTTGTTACAACTCAACCATCAATCCGCGGGCAGGCAAACAGACCAGACGTGCTTAAAAATCAGCCGGGGTCCGGGCGTCGCCGGCCGGTATATTGAGGCGGGAAGCGATGAATCGCGATCAAGTCATCCAAAAGCTTCAGGTCAACCGCGGGCTGCTCAAGGAATTCTCCGTGCGTTCCCTGGCCGTATTCGGCTCTGTCGTGCGCGGCGAAGCCAGACCGGATAGCGATGTGGACATCCTGGTGGAATTTGAACCTGACGCTCGCATAGGGTTGTTTGCCTTTGCCCGGCTCCAGCGCCGTCTATCGGAAATTCTTGGCAGACCGGTCGACCTGGTTACGCCCGACGCGCTTCACAAAGCTTTGAGAAACAGTATTTTAGAGGAAGCCGTATATGCCGCCTAGAGACTGGAGATTGCGCATTCAGGATATTCTTGAGGCCATCGAAGCGGTCCGTCGGTATGTCACCGGCATGAATTTCAACGAATTCTCACAGGACCAGCGCACGATTGACGCCGTTGTCCGCAGAGTCACGATCATCGGGGAAGCATCCGTCTACGTGCCAGAGCAGGTATGCACGAGTTGTCCAGAGGTGCCGTGGGCGGACATGCGCGCCATGCGACATTTCGTGGTACACGAATATTTTGGTGTGAGCGAAAAAATTCTTTGGGACACGGTGCAAAACGACCTTCCCGGCATTGTTGAACCCTTGCAGCGGCTTCTGGCCGCGTAAAAGGATTTAACAATGGCGGTCATGGCAAGAGGGGAATTGATACTGAACAGGGCCGATACCAAGGCGGAATTCGAAATTCCGCGCTCTACCGGGATTGTCCGATATCCGGACCTGAGCCCCTAAGCGGACCTGCTGTCCCCAGCGTGTGCTTGTGGTAGCGAAAAAGCCTGCCACGTTTTTTTAAAAATGCACCACCACATCCAGCGCCTTTTTGTAGATCGGTAGATTGGGGTGAGCCTGCGAACCCCAACGTGTTTGTTGCGTATGCCGTGGTGTTGGGCTTGGTTCCTCATGTTGGGGTTCGTTCCTCACCCAAACCTACCATTGCGGCCGGGGGGCAGGGGGGCTCCCCCTGCCCCCCTAAGGGCCGAAGCGTTCAAAGCGCCAAAGCGTCAACGGCCGCGCCGCCTTCTGCCCACGCCCGCCAAACCGGCCAGGCCCGCGCCAATAAGCAGCACCGAGGCGGGCTCAGGCACGGCCTGAATCTGTCCGGGAAGAACGGCCAAGGCATGGGCGACGAAGGAGCCATCGAAGACCAAGCCGTCCTTGATGTGATGGCGGCGTCCTGCCTGCCGTCGTTCGTGTAGAAGCCCCAGGCGACGTTCGGGTAGGCCAAGTACTCGGTACCCGACCAGTACCAAGAAGAAACCAAATTGGCAAAAGGTCCAGTTTCCGTCAGGCCATAACCTGGTTGATAATTGCCGTTGGTGTCGTAACGCCCGTTGTTGCCCAATTCCGTGTAATACAGATGCCCCATCTCCGAGGTGGTGTTGTTGTATCCGCTAGAATACTCACCGCTATACGAATAATTGGCGGGCAATTGCTGCGAATAAACCTGCGAATCATCCACCGTGGAAGGCAGACGCCAATTGTCGTAGGTTACCCCGTTTACGGTCAGCGACAGGCTGGACGCCCAGGACATTTGACTGTACGAGGCGGCAGACGTGTTGCTGTAATCCAGCCAGGTGATGTTCAGATCCGTGTCGTTGATTACCTGTACTCCTGCGTACGGACCCGAATCCACCGTGCCCGCCACCACCAGGCTCGCTTGCGCCTGGCTGTTCAGCCCCAACGCCACCCAAGCCATTACCGCCATTCCTGCCCAGCACTGCTTTTTCATCGCTTCCTCCCTCGCTATTTGTCTATTCCCAGGCCGGCCTTTCCCCACGAAACAACCGGCTCCCCACAAAGTCATACCAGATTTATGCAATTATTGTGCCGGGACGAGAGAGAGAGAAGTTCTATAAAACCGTGGTGTTAAATGACAAAGCCAAACACCTGCGCCTGCGCAACCTTTCCGTTTTTTCAGAAAATCCGCCCGGAAAGTCGGAATATTGCCGTTTCCGCCGCGCCGGTTTTTGATCACCAAAATCTCGATTCCGGGGCCGGACAGATCATACACTACAACTCCGGTCAGTTTGTTTGCTCACTACCAAGTTACGTCATGATAAATCGCCGTCACAGGCGGCATGAGGCGCTACAAACTATCCGCCTGAACCGTCACCCCATTTTTTATAACCCCGCCTCTTGGCACCCTGGCCGAGTTATGCTAGTTTGCGTGACGCAAAAAATGTATTCTTGTCACCGTCACCCCCCGATAGTTTTTGCCGGAGGCTCGATGAAAAATATTCAACGACTTTTCCCCTTGCTCATCGTGATGGCGTTGTGGCTCGCCTGGCCCGCCCCTTCGACAGCCGCCGACAGCCTGGAAAAGATCCAGCAGCGCGGTTACCTGCTCTGGGGCTCGGACGCGGAGGGCGGGGCGCCCTACATCTTCCCGGACCCCAAGGATCCAACACAGTTCATCGGCTTCGAGGTTGACCTGGCCGAGGAAATCGCCAGGGAACTGGGGGTCACGGCCCGACAGGCCCAGAACGCCTGGGACAGCCTGATCCCGGCCCTCATGCGCGGTGATTCCGATATCGCCATGAACGGCATTGAGATCACCCCCCAGCGCCAGCAGGAAGTCCTCTTTTCCCAGCCCTACTATATCTATACAGAACAGCTCGTGGTGGGCCGTGATGAGACCGCGATCAAGGGCATCGATGACCTGACGGGCAAGAAGGTTGGCACCCTTTCGGGCACCGTGGCCCAGGATATGCTCACCAAGATGGCCGGGGTGGAAGTTAAGATCTACGCCAGCCAGGTCGCGCCCTATGAGGACCTGGCCATTGGCCGACTGGACGGTGTGCTCCTCGATCTGCCCATCGCCGCCTATTACGGCAAGCCCAACCCAAAGTTGAAATATGCGGGCCCGCCGGAGGGGGAGGGATTTTACGGTATCGCCATCCGCAAGGGCGACGAGGCCCTGCAAAATAAATTAGATGCGATCCTCGCCAAGCTGGTGAGCAATGGCCGGCTGCGGGCGATCTATGAAAAATGGGACCTGTGGAACGACAAACAGGAAAAACTCTTTCAGGATGTCACTCAAGAAAAACCCGGCTATGTCGGCCTGGAGGCGAGCAAACGGGCGCCGCTCTATACCTTTATCCCTACGCTTTTAAAGGGCGCCTGGGTGACGATTCTGATCTCGGTCATCTCCATGACCCTGGCGGTGGCTCTCGGCCTGGTCCTAACCGTCATCAGGCTATACGGCCGGCCGCCGCTTTCCAGCCTGGCCACCGGCTATATCGAGCTGTACCGTGGTACGCCGCTCTTGATCCAGCTCTATATCCTCTACTACGGGCTGCCGAACATCGGCATCTCGCTGAATCCACTGGCCGCCGCCTTTCTCGGCCTGGGGATGAACTATGCGGCCTATGAGGCCGAGCTGTACCGGGCCGGGATCAACGCCGTGCCCAAGGGCCAGATGGAGGCCGCCCTCTCGCTCGGCATGACCAGGGGGCTGTCGGTCAGAAGGGTCATCCTGCCTCAGGCCTTCAAGATCGCCCTGCCCGGGGTGACCAATGATTTTATCGCCCTGTTCAAGGATTCGTCCCTGGTCTCGGTGATCGCCATGGTCGAACTCACCAAGACCTACAGCATACTAGCGGCCTCGACCCTGCGTTTTTTTGAATTCGGCCTCATCGTGGCGCTGCTTTACTTTGCGATGAGCTATCCGCTCTCCCTGCTGGCGAGGAGACTGGAAAACCGGCTGAAGAGGTCGAACCGATGATCAGGATCAGGGATCTCCATAAATATTACTCCGGCCACCATCTCTTCAAGGGCATCAATCTTGAGGTAGCCAAGGGCGAGGTGGTGGTCTGCATCGGTCCTTCGGGCAGCGGCAAAAGCACATTCTTACGGTGCATCAATGGCCTGGAACTTTTCCAGCAGGGCGAGATCGTGGTGGATGGCATGGAACTGCACTCGATCAACCGCCAGCGCCCGGCCGCCAAGGATCTGGAGACCATGCGCCAGGTGCGCCTCAAGGTCGGCATGGTCTTTCAACAGTTCAACCTTTTTCCCCACATGACCGTGCTCGAAAATATCATTGAGGCGCCGATCCAGGTGCGCGGCGCCGATCGGGCCGCCACCATCGCGCAGGCGCGGGCGCTGCTGCGACGCATCAACATCGAACAGAAGGCGGAAAGTTTCCCGGACGAGCTTTCCGGCGGAGAACAGCAGCGGGTGGCCATCGCGCGGGCCCTGGCCATGAAACCCGCAGCCATGCTCTTTGACGAACCCACCTCGTCCCTGGACCCCGAGATGGTGGGCGAGGTACTGGCGGTGATCAAGAACCTTGTCAATGAAGGGATGACGACATTGATCGCGACTCACGAGATGGACTTTGCCCGCGAGGTGGCGGATCGGGTGGTGGTCTTCGAGGGCGGCGACATCATCGAGATCGGACCCCCGGAGCAGATCTTCACCAGGCCCGAGGCAGAGCGGACCAAGGTGTTTTTGAGCCGGATATTGCAGCGTTAACCTGTCTATGCCACCCCAACAACCAAGAGGGAAGAAAATGATCCGTAAACTGCGTAACCTTCTGCTCCTGCTCATCGCCGTCCTGCTCCTGGCCGGCGGTATCCTGATCAAAAACAACAACCGCCAGGCCCCCACGCCCACCAAGGAGGAACTGGCCGCCAGCCTGGAAAAGGCCATCCAGTATCTGGCAACCAACCGGGACCGGGTTCTGGCCCAGAAAGACCCCATCCTCCTCTGGATGATCCAGGAAAGTGGCGGTCTTACCAAGGATGAAAGGCTGCGGACCATGGCGGCCGATTACGTGGCGGCCCTGCCTGGTAACTCGCCCTGGCAGTATTTATTTAACCGGGACAGCCACGCCCAGTTGCGGCTGGAAATCCTGACCACCCTGCCGGACTACAACTTTCACTTCCTCTACGGCCTGACCTGCGATGACAAGTTAGGCGCCATGGAAAAGGTGCAGCAACAGAACGAGGAGGGCTTCTGCCTGAAAAACCACCCCTTGAGCCCGGTCTGCCGCACCCATCAGCTCATGGGTCTGCGCTTCATGCAGCGCCGCGGCTGCGGTGACAAGCCGCGTAACGCCGGTCTGGTCGCCGACCTCCAGCGGAAGATCCAGACCGAGCTCACCTGGGATCCTCGGGTGGTGGATCTCTATATCCAGCGGCTCCTCATGCTGGTCGAGTCGGGCGTCCCGCCGGAGCGGGTCAAGCCGGTCTGGCTGTGCAAAGTCCTGGCCGCCCAGTTACCGGATGGCGGCTGGGGCAACTTCCAGCCCCTTATCCCCATGTGGAAGTCACGCGCCATCGGCTTCACGGCCCGGGGGATCGGGCTGGCCCGGCCGCAAAGCACCCTGCACGCCACGGCCGAGGGAGTCTTTCTCCTGAGCCTGCTGACTGCCTGGAATTGATGCAACAAGTGCATGAAGCCCC
>Ga0066650_10000298_pt1 | contig 15974 bp, 15 predicted proteins | sample CryGey092014_all_FD_59539 | JGI IMG/M metagenome (GOLD analysis project Ga0066650, IMG submission 59539) | Groundwater microbial communities from aquifer - Crystal Geyser CG23_combo_of_CG06-09_8/20/14_all | ecosystem: Environmental > Aquatic > Deep subsurface > Groundwater | place: USA: Utah...
TTTTTGCATCATACCCGTAAACAATGGGATGGGAAAGTTTTTTTGTCAGTTTTTTTGTTTGCCATGCAGGTGAAAAAATTTATAAAATACAAAAAAGTGAATTCTGAAAAGATTCCAGTGAAACTTTTGGTGCATTGATGTGTTTAATAAATATAGCCGTGGCATTGTCCCGAATCATTGATTCGAATATTGGAATCGGAAATTCTGCTGAAGGCGCGCTTTGCTTCACGCGGTGTTACGGGGGCCAGAGCTTGTCGAAAGCTTGGGCGGCTTGGGGCCTGATAAAATGACCGGGGAACGGATGGATGCGGATGCGGCCCTGATGCTGCAGTTCAAAGAGGGCCATGAAGAGGCGTTCCTGAAGCTGTTTGCAAAATACCAGGCTCCCATCATCAATTTCTGCTTCCGGTTCTGCTCGGAACGGACCCTGGCCGAGGATCTGGCCCAGGAAGTGTTTTTAAGGGTTTACCGGGGACGCGGGCGGTATCGCGTCGAAGCCCGTTTTTCCACATGGCTTTACCGGATCGCCGTTAATGTCTGTCTCAATGAAACGCGCAAATTGCGGAAAAACTATGGGACGTACTCTCTTGACCAGCCCGCAAATGATGACCCGGACAGCCGGGTGCCGGAATTTCCTGATGAAAACCAGGTGCTGGTCGATGATGCCATGGTCTCGCATCAGCGGGATGAACGGATTCACCGGGCATTGCAGACCCTTCCCGATCCCCAGCGCATTGCCCTTGTGTTAAGAATATATGATGAATTTCCCTATGATGAAATCGCAAGCCGAATGAATGTTTCCGAGGGAAAGGTAAAAACACTGATTTTCCGGGGCCGTCGGCGGCTCAGGGAGGCCCTTGAGGGGGTTTTATAAAATGGACATTAAAAAGCAAAAAACCGGCGATCATGTAAGGGATTTGATTTCCGCCTTTATGGACGGAGAACTGCCCGTCCGGCAGGCGGCGGCTGTTCGGCGGCATCTGGACGAATGCCCGGCTTGCCGTAAGGAGTATGAGGCGCTGACATCCGTGGACCATCTCCTGCGGGGCGTCCCTGCCGTTTCGCCGTCCGCTGATTTTTCTCGGAATTTCTGGAAAAAGGTCAACGCCGTGGAAACCCGAAGGTCGCGCGGGTTGATGGGGTTAATGGGGATTCTCGGGTCATGGCGGCCGGTTCTGGCGGCGGCGTCGGCTTTGGTGATCGTTGTCGCGGGCTCGGTTTTTTTATATCATTCAGGATCTGATAACAATGATCCCGTTATGCCGGGGATAGCCGAAAACATGACCTTTTACGGAGATTATGAAATCGTCCAAAATTTAGAACTGTTTGAAAATTGGGAAGAAATCGCTTCCCTGGATGGAATATGAAAGCGATCGTTTGAGAAGGCCGATGCAAAGGACAATTAATATCATTGGATGGACCGTGTTTCTGCTGATGCTTGCCGCCCCGGCGTTTGGCGCGGATGGAAAAGACGTGTCCACCCAGGAACAATGGCAGGCCCTTTCGTCGGAAGAAAGGGAGGCGCTGCGGGACCGGTATCGCCAGTTTATCACCCTTCCGCAATCCGACCGGCGTCTGATTATACAAAATTATGAAGCTTTTGAGGACCTTCCGGAAGAAGAACAAAGCAGAATAAAAAAGAATTTTCAGCACTTTAACTCCCTGCCCGCTGATGACCAGGAACGGGTGCGGCAGAAATTTCAGCGATGGCAGCAGCTTCCGCCGGAACAGAAACGGCTCATGCAGGAAAAATACCGGAAATATCAGGAAATGCCCGAAGATCAGCGACAAGACGTCATGAAAAATTATCAGAACTGGCAGGATTTGTCACCTGGTCAGAAAAATACCAATATTGAAAAAAAACGGCAAAAAGGGGGGCGCTGGTAAAAGCGGGAACCCTGCGGATTCAATTCCGGTCCTGGCGGCCCGTTTTTTTCCGGGTGATCAGACCCAAGAGATTATAGAGAAGCCGGGCCGTGGTGAATTCCGGTGCGTGAAGTCCCGGAATCGGGGCCAGTTCCACCACATCCAGGCCGATGACGGTGCGGCCGGATATAATGGATTCCAGAGCCGCAAAGGTCTGGATCCAGGTCAGGCCCCCCGGCTCCGGGGTCCCGGTGGCCGGCATGAGGGACGGGTCCAGCCCGTCCACGTCAAAGGTGATGTAAACATTTGGCGGAAAATCCGGCGGCAGAAGCGGGTCTGGAATGCCGGACAGGTGGATTTCACGAGCATCCAGGCGGCCTATTTTCCGATCTTCCCGCAGACGGTGTTCGTCATAGGACAGACTGCGCACCCCGACCTGAAAAATGGGGATGCCCATATCCAAGGCCCGGCGCATCACGCAGGCATGGCTCAAGGAAGTTTCCTCATAAGTGTCCCGAAGGTCCGCGTGGGCGTCAAACTGCACGATGCCGAAATCCCTGAAGAATTTTTTTAATGCCGTAAATGCCCCCACGCTCACCGTATGCTCCCCTCCCAATACCACCGGAATTTTATTTATTTTCAACACGCCTGATACCGCATCCGATATGTTTTTCAGCACGTCTTCCGCGTTCCCATCGCAGTCCACAGCAGGGGCCGTGTAAATGCCGTGTTCCGCCGGGATGCTGAATCCGTCGAACAGCTCAAGCTGGCTTGAGCTTTCCAGGATGGCGGCGGGTCCGCTCGCCGTGCCTTTCCCGTAAGAAACGCTTCGTTCAAACGGCGCGGGAATCATATGAAAAAGGGCCTTTCGGGGGTCGGGCTGGGGGAGTTCAGATGCCAGAAAATGGGGGAATTTTTGCAATTGGGCCATGGGATTTCCTAAGAAAGCCGGTTTTTAAAATCGTCATAGCCGAATTTTCGGATGATGGTAAATTCATCGGTGTCGGCGTTGTAGATGGCGATGGATGGGAGCTTGATGCCGTTGAAGGTATTGGTTTTCACCATGGAATAGTGGGCCATGTCGCAGAACACCAGTTTGTCGCCCACAGCAAGCAGTTTTTCAAAGGAGTAGTCTCCGATCACATCCCCGGCCAGGCAGGACAGGCCGGCCAGGCGATAGGAGTAAGGCTTTTCACCGGGCCGGCCGGCACCTATGATTTCCGGCCGGTAGGGCATTTCCAGGACATCCGGCATATGGGTCGCCGCTGACGTATCTAAAATGGCGATCCGCATGTCATTTTCCACAATATCGAGTACCGAAGCCACCAGGACCCCTGCATTTAAAGCCACGGCTTCCCCGGGTTCCAGGTAAACCGCCACCTCGTATTTCTCCTTGAAATCATTAATCAATCGGCACAGGAGATCCACATCATAATCATCCCGGGTGATGTGGTGCCCCCCGCCGAAATTGACCCATTCCATTTGCCTGATATACGGCTCAAATTGCGCTTCCACCTTTTCCAAGGTCCGGGCCAGGGCGTCGGCGTTTTTTTCGCAAAGGGTATGGAAATGCAGCCCGGAAAGGCCGTCTAAAGATTGGCCCTGGAACTGATGGGCGAGCACCCCGAGGCGGGAGCCCGGTGCGCAGGGGTCGTAAATGGGAACCTCGACTTCGGAATGGGCCGGGTTGATGCGGATACCGCAGCGGATGGGTCGGGGGGCCTGATCGATCATGGGCCGGAACCTCTGCCATAGGGCAAAGGAATTGAAGACGATGTGGTCGGAAAGGGGGATGATTTCCCGCATGTCCTCATCAGAGTATGCGGCGGCAAAGGTATGCACCTCCCGACCGAATTCCTCCCGCCCGAGCCGGGCTTCGTGGGGTGAACTGGCGCAGACGCCGTGGAGAGTTTGGCGGATCATGGAAAACACCGAAAACATGGAAAATCCCTTGAGGGCCAGAAGAATCCGGCACCCGGTCCGGTCCTGGACGGACGCCAGAATCTTGAGGTTCCGCTTCAGGGCCGTTTCATCCAAAACGAAACAGGGGGTGGGGACCCGGTCAAGGTCCAGTGTCATAGAACTACTTCGGTCCATGGCAGCCCATGAAGGTCCAGCTTTTCCATAAAGGGGTCCGGATCAAACTGCTCCATGTTGAACACGCCTTTGCCCCGCCATTTTTGGGTTAGCATCATCATGGCCCCGATCATGGCCGGGGTCCCTGTGGTGTAGGAAATGGCCTGGGACCGAACTTCCGCGTAGCATTTTTCATGGTCGCAGATATTGTAGATATAATATGTTTTGTCCTTGCCGTCCTTCTTACCCCGGATCAGGCACCCGATGCAGGTCCGGCCCCGGGTCAGGGGGCCTAGCGATGCGGGGTCCGGGAGCAGGGCCTTTAAAAATTTTAATGGAATGATTTCCCGGCCTTCGTAAATTACCGGGTCGATACGGGTCATGCCCACGTTTTCCAGCACTTTGAGGTGATTTAAATAATTGTCCGAAAACGTCATCCAGAACCGGGCTTTTTGGACTTCCGGGATATGCCGGACAATGGATTCCAGTTCTTCATGATACATGAGATAAATTTTTTTGGGGCCGATGCCTTCGGGAAAATCAAATTCCTTGGACACGGACAGGGGATCGGTTTCCACCCATTTGCCGGATTCATAGAAGCGGCCCTTGGCCGTGACTTCCCGGATGTTGATTTCCGGGTTAAAATTCGTGGCAAAGGGCTGGCCGTGGTCTCCGGCGTTGCAGTCAATAATGTCGATTTCGGAAATTTCGTCAAAATGGTGTTTTTGGGCCCAGGCGCAGAATACATTGGTGACGCCGGGATCAAACCCGGAGCCCAGAAGGGCCATGAGGCCGCGATCTTTAAACCGGTCATGGTAGTCCCACTGCCACCGGTAGCAGAACCGGGCCTCATCCGGGGGCTCATAGTTGGCGGTGTCCAAGTAGTCCACGCCGGTTTCCAGGCAGGCGTCCATGATGTGCAGGTCCTGGTAGGGAAGGGCCACGTTGATCACCACATTCGGCCGGAACCGGCGGATCAGGGCCGAGAGTTCCGGAACATTGTCCGCATCAACCTTAGCGGTCTCGATGTGCCGGTCGATCTGGGTTGCGATTTTCTCGCATTTTTCAAGTGTCCGGCTGGCCAGACAAATTTTTGAAAACACGTCCGGCACTTGGGCGCATTTGTGCGTGACCACCTGGCCAACGCCGCCGGCCCCGATAATGAGGACGCGTGACATGACATACTCCTTTCCCTTTAAACCTTCAGCCTTCAGTCTTCGTTACTTTTCAAAATACGTATATCCGCGAAGCCCCGCCTGATAAGCCTTCATGATTTTCTGGCGTTCATGGGGGGTGATGAGTCCCTTGCGGACGGCTTTTTCCGCGGTTTCCCGGAAATTGACCACGATGTTTTTGGTGTCGTATTCCACATAGGAGAGTACGTCTTCCACGGAATCCCCTTCGATTTCCCGCACGAACTTGAAGTCCCCGTCTTTTTTGATTTCAATGCTCACGATATGGGTGTCACCCAGCAGATTGTGGAGGTCCCCCAGGGTTTCCTGATAGGCTCCCACGAGGAAAACTCCCAGGTAATAGTCTTCATCCCGTTTGAGTTCATGGAGGGGCAGGGCGTTTTTAACATCATGGGTGTCGATGAACTTGTCGATTTTGCCGTCGCAGTCGCAGGTGATGTCCGCGAGGATCGCGTTTTTCGTCGGCGTTTCATTGAGCCTGTGCACCGGCATGATGGGAAACAGGTGGTCAATGGCCCAGGCATCCGGCAGGGACTGAAACACGCTGAAATTTCCGTAGTAAATATCGGCCAGGGCGTTTTCAATGCCTTCGAGTTCCGGCGGGATTTTTTTGAGTTTTTTAATATCCGCCGCGATTCGCTTCATCACGTGCCAGAAAATGTTTTCCCCAACGGCCCGTTCCCGCAAGGAAATGTCGCCGTGCTTGAAAAGCTCTCGGAGTTCATCCCGGTAATAGAGGGCGTCGTTATAGCATTCCTGCATGTTTTTCAGGGTCAGGGTGTTTAATACTTCAACAAGGTTTAGAATCATTTCATGGGTGTTGTCATCGAATTTTTTTGGCAGGGGCAGGGTCTCAAAACAGCTCACGTCGATGATATTAAACAGCAGCACCGAATAATAGGCCACCGTGGCCCTGCCGGATTCCGTGATGATGGTGGGGTGAGTGATGTCCCGGTCATCTAAGGTCCCCATGATCACTTCAATGATGTCTGCGCAGTATTCATCCAGGGTATAGTTTTTGCTGCTCGTGAAATTGGTGTGGGAACCGTCGTAATCCACGGCCAGACCGCCGCCGAGGTCCAGATATCCCATGGGCGCGCCTTCATCCACCAGGCCGGCGTAGACCCGGCAGGCTTCCACCACGGCGAACCGGATATCCCGGATATTGGGGATTTGGGAGCCCAGATGGTAATGGAGGAGCTGAAGGCAGTCGACCATGCCTTTTTCTTTCAGAAAATCCACGGTTTCGATGACCTGGGTCATGCTCAGGCCGAAAATGCTCCGGTCGCCGCCGGATTCCGTCCAGTGGCCCCCGGCCCGGGACGACAGCTTGATACGTATGCCGAGTAAGGGTTTGATGCCCAGTTCCTCGGCCCGTTCCAGAATCAGGGGGAGCTCTGAGGGCATTTCAATGACAAAAAAACATTTAAAGCCCATTTTCCGGGCATAAAGGCCCAGATCGATGAATTCCCGGTCCTTGTAGCCGTTGCAGATCAGGCATGCTTCCGTGTCTTTTAGCAGGGAAATCGCGGCGATGAGTTCCGCCTTGCTGCCCGCCTCCAGGCCGTGGTGGTACTGGGCCCCGAAATGGGTCACTTCCTCCACCACCTGCTGCTGCTGGTTCACCTTGATGGGGTAGACCCCCCGGTAGGCCCCCTTGTATCCGAATGTTTCGATGGCGGTTTTGAAGCTTTCATGGAGCAGGGTGATCTGGGACTGCAAGATATTGCCCAGCCGGAGAAGGATGGGCATTCCCAAGCCCCGTTCCTTGATCCCGGAAATAATGTCCATCATGCTGATGGCGTTGGCCATATCGCTGCTGCCCCGGGGTTTGATGATGACCTCCCCTTTGTCTGAGATATCAAAATACCCGCCGCCCCAGTTGCGGATGCCGTAAAGGTCCATGGAATTTTCGATGCTCCAGCGTTCAAGGGAAGCAATATTTTTTGCAGGTTGATTCATTTTTTAATTTTTCCAGATGATTGGTGATGCGGTTAAAAAAACGGCGCGGGATCGGGAAAAATACCCGTTCCCCTTCCCGGATCCATGGCGAATTTTTTAAAAATGTCCTCTTAAATGGATACCGGAAAAATATCAACAGATGACTGTATTGTATAAAAAAATTTCATTAAATCAATGAATATTATAGAAATTCATTTTACAGACGTCGAAATCAGAGCAGCAAAAAGATATTTTAGCGAATGCCTCATCTGTGATATCAAAACAAGAGAAGTATTTTTATCAACCTGTTCAACCCGCAAGTCCTGATGATTCTATGAAAGGACAATTAATGCAAGAACCACATGTAATGCCGACCGAGAGTGTGTTGAAAAACCATTCCACTTCTCCTGACCAAGGCCTGTCAACCAACGATGCCGCACACCGGCTGAGCGAACATGGCCCGAACGAACTCATTGAAAAAGGCAAGAAAAAGGCCTGGCGCATTCTGTTGGCCCAGGTCAAGGAAGTCATGATTCTGATTCTGCTGGCGGCGGTGGTCGTTTCAGCGGCGCTGCACGAATATATGGATGCCATGGTGATTTTCGTCATTGTCGTGCTGAATACCCTTCTGGGGTTCTGGCAGGAATTCAAAGCCGAAAATGCAATGGCGGCCTTAAAAAAAATGACCGTACCCAATGTTCGGGTGCGTCGCGACGGCGCAGAGCAGCAAATCTCGGCTAAAGATCTGGTGCCGGGGGACATCCTGTTAATCGAAGCCGGGAACGTTGTGCCGGCGGATGCCCGGCTCATTGAAGCCGTAAATCTTAAAGTGGCGGAAGCCGCCCTGACCGGCGAATCCGAATCAGTGGACAAACATACGCGCGAACTGCCAGGTGGCGATATTGCACTGGCCGACCGCAAAAACATGATCTATCGGGGTACCGTGGTCACCTATGGCCGCGGACAGGCTGTTGTGACAAACACAGGCATGCACACCGAATTAGGCAAAATCGCCACCCTGCTTCAGGATGTTGAGGACGAGCAAACCCCGTTGCAGCGACGCCTATCGAATTTAGGCAAATCACTCGCTATGGCCGCCGTTGGGCTGATAATCGCCGTGGCCGAGTTGATGTACATCCAGGGCGCGGGGCTGAAAGAAACGTTTATGACCGCCATCAGCATGGCGGTAGCCGCCATTCCCGAAGGCTTGCCGGCTGTCGTCACCATCTCGCTGGCGTTGGGCGCGCAGCAGATGTTAAAGAAAAAGGCACTGATCCGGCAATTGCCCGCTGTGGAAACCCTCGGCAGCGTGACCGTGATTTGTTCCGATAAAACCGGCACATTAACACAAAATAAAATGACGGTAACGGGCGTGACGTTGCCGGACCATTCCTATACGATAGGTGAGGCGGTGACCCAATACAAAGAGGACGCCGCTCTCGGCTTGCTGTTGCTGACCGGGATGCTTTGCAACGATGCCGTCATTGATGAAAACACGGAAAACGGCATTATCGGCGATCCCACCGAAGGCGCGCTGGTCGTTGCCGCCCGGAAGGCGGGTCTGATTGAGCAGGATCTCAAAAAGCTAATGCCGAGGGTTCGTGAATTGCCTTTCGATTCCGACCGCAAACGCATGTCCACGGTTCACGCTTTGCCGACTTCTTCTCAGTCGCCGATTATAGATTCCATTCTATCTGCCGCTAAAAAGCAGGAGCACGCCGACTACCTTGTGCTGAGCAAAGGGGCAACCGATGGCCTGATCGACGTGTGCCGACACATTCTGATAAACGGCGCTGTTGAAATTTTTACCGAACAAAAGAAAACCCAAATTTTGGCTGAAAACACCGCGATGGCAAAAAGCGGCATCCGGGTGCTTGGATTGGCCTTTCGATCCATCGGAGTCGAAGCGCTGGATCGACCGGAAAGCTACGAGCAAAACCTTATTTTTCTCGGTATGGCCAGCATGCTCGATCCGGTTCGTCCCGAGGCGATCGAATCCGTGAGGATTTGCAAGCAGGCCGGAATACGGACGGTTATGATCACAGGCGATCATCCTCTGACAGCCGTGGCCATCGCCAAGGAGTTGGGCCTGACGACCAACGACAGATTTCTGACCGGCCAGGACTTTGAAAAAATGAGCGTCGAAGAACGTAATGCCCGGATTCCGGAAATTTCCGTTTTTGCCCGGGTCTCGCCGGAGCATAAAATGATCATCATCGACGTGTTGCAGGCGCATCATCAGGTCGTCGCGATGACGGGTGACGGGGTTAACGATGCACCGGCGCTGAAATCGGCCGACATTGGCGTGGCCATGGGCATTACGGGCACCGATGTCAGCAAAGAATCATCGGATATGGTCCTGCTGGATGATAATTTTGCCACCATCGTCGCCGCCGTCAAAGAAGGGCGTCGCATTTACGATAATATCCGCAAATTCGTCAGATACATCCTCACCGGCAATACCGGCGAAATCGTCGTCATGATCGTCGGCCCGCTGGCCGGGATGCCGCTGCCGCTGCTGCCGATTCAAATTTTGTGGATCAATCTGGTGACCGATGGCGTACCGGCAATTGCGCTGGGATTTGAGGAAGCCGAGAGTGATGTGATGAAACGCCCGCCGCACAATCCAAGGGAAGGTATTTTCGCCCGGGGGCTGGGATGGCAAATTATCATTATGGGTCTGATCGTCGGTTTAATTTCCGTGGCGGCCGGATACTGGTTCTGGAAAGACGGAGCAGGTTCCAAGGCCTGGCAGACCATGGTGTTTACCATGCTCACCTTCTGCCAGATGGCCTATGCGTTGTGTGTTCGAAAGCAGCAGCAATCATTGTTCACGTATTCCTGGTTCAGCAATCCCCTGCTGCTGGTGGCAGTGGGCGTCACTCTGGCCTTACAATTGATTTTAATCTATGCGCCATTTTTCAACACCGTGTTCCGCACAACGCCTCTGGAATGGGAGGAACTCGGCGTGTGCGCCGCCGGAGCTTTGGCAATCATATTGATAACGGAATTTAAAAAATTTTATCTCAGAAGCAAGAAGCCTTGACGTGTAAAAACTGGAAAATCTTCAGCAATTAATATTATTGTGCGGCGCTTGAATAGAAAATCCAACTGAATTTTAGATGTTTTTAGATCAAAACAGTTGCGGATGAGATGAAGAATTTATATGGGAATAAAATATCATAACTTTAACCGGAGAATCGGTGAACCGGCTTTTTTTTGAAACAGGGGGAAAATCATGTTCCCGAAAGTTTACAAAGCCCTGCCGTCCGCCGTGGTCATGGGCGTCAAGACTTTAAACCGGGCTCGCCAGACCGCCGTTGCGTTAAGCAAAACCGGCCTGGACTGGGCTTTGGGCAATGAATCCTCGCCACAAGTGCTGATGCGTAAAACCTTTGAGCGGCTGGGGGCCACCTACATCAAACTGGGTCAGCTTGTCGCCAGTTCACCGTCCATGTTTCCCCCGGAATACGTGAGAGAGTTTCATAAGTGCCTGGACCGGACCGATCCGGTGCCTTTTCACCAGATGCACAAAGTTCTGAAAAGCGAGCTGGGTCCCGGATATCTGGGGGAGATTTTCGCAGACATCGACCCCGCGCCCATTGCTTCTGCTTCCATCGCCCAGGTGTATGCCGCCACCCTGACCACGGGCGAGCGTGTGGTCATTAAAATTCAGCGGCCCGGGGTCCGGACAGTGTTGTCCACAGATCTCAATTTTCTGTATTATTCCGCCGTGGTGCTGGAGCGACTGGTTCCCCGGTTGCGCCATATTTCCCTGGCCGGCATTTTGTCCGAGATCCGGCGCACGGTGTTTGAAGAATGTGATTTTGTGAAGGAAGCGGAAAATCTTCAGATTTTTTCAGATTTTCTCAAAGCCACCGAAAACGACCGGGTGGTGACGCCCAAAGTCTTTCCCCAGGCGTCGTCCCGGCGGGTCCTGACCATGGAACGGCTCTACGGCATTCCTTTGACGGATCGGGAGCAGTTTTTAAAATCCACGCCAAATCCCCAGATGACGCTGGGGGCCGCCTTTGAAACCTGGCTTTCCAGTATTGCCGACTGCGAGCTGTTTCACGCGGATCTGCATGCCGGCAATCTCATGATCATGCCCGACGGCCGGGTGGGGTTTATCGATTTCGGCATCGTGGGCCGGATTTCGGAACGAACCCGGAAAGGGGTCATGGCGATGATTCAGGCCATGATGACCAAAGATTATTTGACCATTGCCGAATCCATGCTGGTCATCGGCATGACCCGGAAAAAGGTGGATACGATTCGCCTGGCGGCGGACCTTCAAAAATTCTATGATGCCGGAGAGACCTCCCTTTCCGGGGAGGATTTTCCCCTACGGGCCGCGGATATGGATGAACCCGAGCAGATGCTTCTGGAAATGGTGCGCATCGCCGAAGTCCACGGCATCCGCTTTCCCCGGGAATTCACCCTGCTGCTCAAGCAGTTTCTGTATTTCGACAGTTACAGCGATATCCTGTTTGATATGGATCTGCTGATGGACGAGATGATGCTGAATGTGGAAGGGTTGAACCGGAAGCTGGAATGGCTGGAGTGAGGGCGCAAGACGTTAATATTCTCACTATTCTTTTACTTCAGGCTAAAAAGATCATGCATATGCAAGACGGCCTTTTGGCAGGGGGATGGGTCTGTCAAGTCGAGTGGCGGTTTCTATCCAGTCTTCAATAATTTGCTCAACATTTCTGACGGCCTCCTGGTAAGTTCTGCCGTCTGCCATGCATCCGGGGAGTTCCGGCACTTCCGCCACATAAGCATCGTCCTCAGCGCTCCAAAAAATAATGATTTCATATTTTTTTTCCATTATTAATCTCCAATACGAAGGTGGTATTTCAGTATGATGTTTCTGACCTGTTTGACCTGGTAGGGCTTACATTTACCGTTTTTGGGTTGTAGATTGAGAATTTCTTCAACACCATCATGGGTAAAAATGTGGTGGTCGCCTTTGATGTGCTCATTAAAGCCAAGTCGCCTGAGCAGTGCACATAGGGCTTCAAACAAAACATTCGCATCGGATCTGCGCAATAAGATGTGCTCGTATAGCTTCTTAAGATTGCCCATGGATAAATTCCTTAAAAGGCGCGATCGATTTATTTAAATTATAAACTAACATTTTTTCATCCGAAAAACCAAGATTTTTTCAAACCTGCCAGCCCCGTCAGTCCCCCCTTCTATTCCCCAATTCCTCGAGCACGTCATCATAGGCGTCGATGACATTTTCCCACAGAAAAGAGGTCATTTTTTGGGCGATGGTTTTTCGTGTTTCATCAAAAGAGTGACTACCCGCGAGGATGCGGACGAGTTTTTCTCTTAAGTCATGCCGGTTTTTATAGAGGCAGTGCGCGTGGAATTCTTCGGGCAGAATTTCCGGATACGCCAGCCGGTTCGGCAGCAGGGGCAGGCAGCCCAGAATCATGGCTTCGATGACGGACATGCCGAAATTTTCCTGAATGGCCGTGCTGATGACGATATCTCCTTCCCGCAAGAGCTTAAGATAATCCGCCCGTGACGGCACATAACCGAATGCAACGATTCGATCCTTAAAAATTTCCTTGGCCCGGGCGAACCCGTCCGGAATCATGCCGAAATTTTCCCCCGTCACGGCCAGCCGGAAATCCAGACCCTGCCGGTCAATTTCTTCAAGCGCCTGGAAAAACAGTTTGGGATTTTTGTCAAACCCCCACCGGTGGTTCCAGATGATCAGGGGAGAGTCCGGGCGAAGGGAAAAATCCGGTTCGATTTCCGGAGAAAGATCGATGCCGGGATAAAGAATGCTGGATTTATCCCGGATTCTTTCAGCCACGCCCACAGGCCGGCAATCTTTTGCCCGGCTTAAAAATTCCGGCACAGCAGCTAAAAAAACGCCCTGGTGAAATTCTGAATTAAACACCACCTGGTCCGCGGCCAGGGCCGTTGAAATATTGATCATGGAGAGCAGCCGAATGCTCCGGTCTTTTGCGGGCTGCGGGTAGGTCAACTGGTTTTCGTGAAAATAGACCAGGACCGGCGGGCATTTTCCGCAGGTTAATGCTTTGAAATCCGCCAGGTTGAAGAGGTCAGTGACGATGACGCCGTCATAACAGTCCAGGTTCTCGATGGCATCGGCCAGATAGATGGCCGCCCCCAGCATGCGCCAGCGGAAGTTTTCACCGGGCAGGCTAATGATACGGATGTCATGCCGGCTGTGGGCGGCGAGACCTTGGGCGAACAGCAGGTGGGACCCGACGGCAAAGGGTTCGATGAATAGAAATTTCAGAAAAGTGTCCTTGCGGGCGTCACAAAAAAATCGATTTCTGCGATGCCGAATTTTATGTGAAAATGTAAAGGTTTGTCTGCGTCCCAGCGGCTCAGCGGGAGGGAAAAATATATCTCGGCAGGGGCGCAAGGCCGCAGAGGGTTATTTGGCCGTTTTAGGGGAGTGTTTCGTTTTTTTTGGTTTCTCCGGGGATTTTCGCCGTTTCCCTTTTTTTTGAGCCTCAAAATTTTCAATCAGGGCGGCAATATCGTCCTGGGCCGAGGTGGTTTCAACGGCAAAACTGTAATTCTGGCGGCTGATGTGGATTTCTTCGACGGGTTTGTTTAAAAACGTCTGGATTTCCGTCAGACGGTCTTTTTCTTCCGTGCTGCAGAAGGAGATCGCGATGCCCTTGTGGACGCCCCGGCCGGTGCGGCCCACCCTGTGGACATAATTTTCCGCCTGGTCCGGCAGGTCGTAGTTGATGACGTAATCCACACCTTCGATATCAATGCCCCGGGCGCTGACGTCTGTTGCGATGAGGATACGGGCTTCCCCGCCCCGGAATTGCTGCATTACCTCGGTGCGCAGGGACTGTTCCTTTTCGCCGTGGATGGTGAGAACGGGGATTTCCACCCGGGCCATGGCCTTGGCCACCCGCTCGGCCCGGACCCGGGTCCGGACAAACACGATAAGACGGCTTTCGGGATGCTCTTTGATGAATTTTTCCAGAAAAAAGCGCTTGTCATCGGCTTCCACAAACATCACGAAATGGGAAACGTTTTTGGAAACCGGATCATCCGGAGAGATCTGGATGCGGATGGCGGAAGTTTTTACCTGGGCGAAGGCCAGTTTTTTGATGTCCCGGTTGATGGTGGCCGAAAAAAACAAGGTCTGGTGAGGCCGGGTGAGCATCTTTTTCACATACCGGATATCTTTGATGAATCCCAAATCCAGCATGTGGTCGGCCTCGTCTAACACGAGGGTGTCCACAAAATCCAGCCGGATGTAGCCCTGGCTGATGAGGTCGAACATGCGGCCCGGCGTGGCGATGAGAATGTCAATGCCGTCCTGGAGTTTTTGGATCTGGGGGTCCTGGTCCACCCCGCCGTAAACGGCAAAAGGTTTCACCCGGGTATGCCGGGCAAGGGAATTAAACACCTCGCCGATCTGCATGGCCAGCTCCCGGGTGGGCTCCATGACGATGCAGGCGATGCCGCACGTCCTCCGGCTTGCTTTGGCGCTGTGGATTTTCTGGATGATGGGAATGGCGAAGGCTGCGGTTTTGCCTGTTCCGGTCTGGGCGATGGCCAGCACATCCTCGCCTTTCATGATCGACGGGATGGATTTAAACTGAATGTCCGTGGGCCGTTTGAACCCGAGTTCCGCCAGATTTTTTTTGATGGCGTCATTGATATGGTAATCGGAGAATTTCATGTTTTTTAATGGCTCATTTTTTTGTGAGGATACGAAAAGTCTCTTCGTATATGACTTTCCTTGGCCCAATGGCGATGATGTCGATGGATGGCTTTAGCATGTCAATGCGGTAGATGATCCGGAATCGTTTAACGCGGTAGATTCTCAACCCTTGCAATTCATCCTTGAGGGCCTTGCAGCTGTAAGGATCTTCCATGATGGCCCGCAGGCCGGACCGGACGTGCGATTTAATCACCGGGTGGAGTTTCTGCAAAACTGAAGCGACATCATCCGGCACCCGTAAAACAGGTTTTTCGTGAGGCGGCGTCATGGGTTCGGCAGCAACTCCTCCAAGGTGTAAAGCGATGCGCTGCCTTTTTTTATGGATTCCAGGCCCTTTGTTATTTCCGCCATAAAATCGGAATCAAAACGGATATTCAGGGTTTCCCGCCAGCTTTCAAATTCATCCGGGCTCACCAGAACAGCGACCGGGCGGCCATTTTTGGTGATGACCACCTCTTCGTCCGTTTTTTTGACGGAATCCACCAAGGCGCTCAATTTCATTTTGGCTTCGGATACGGATATGGTATTCATGACATAGGCCTTATTTAGGTTGATCTGAATTATGGTTAAAATATAAAATTTTCCAGGTCCGTTGTCAAGGGTGATTGTGCTTAACGCTCAACCTCTTGTATCTCAATCTTTGGGAAACCCGGAATCATGATCCGCCGATTAGAAAACATGCGCAAATTCCAGAGTTGATGTATGATGACTCATATTTCCAACTCCCATTTGCCGATGTCTGGATTCAATAAATTGTGAATTAAGGCATACAGGACAGATGCTGTCAAAATCGGTAAAAAAGAGATAGATTTTCAGGATTTTTCAGGAATCATCGCTTCATCCGGCATAGCCGACCGGCCCCCCGAAAACCTTCAACGCACCCGCCACAACATAAAGCGCCTGGTAAAACTTGACATACAAGGTGTTTTCTGAGATACATCAAACTGTGAAAAGCAATTTCTTATCTCTATCTATCTATCTATCTATCTATCTTTAAAGCGCGTAAAATCAAACACTGACGGCCTCACTTTTTAAAATCATTTGACAAAATCTGTATTACAAAGTAAACATCTGTCATGATTTTCTATGAAGACAATATTCAAAATTCCTATGGTTACAAATAACAGTTGTATATATTAAAATCAATAAGTTATTGA
>Ga0066650_10000302_pt1 | contig 15873 bp, 14 predicted proteins | sample CryGey092014_all_FD_59539 | JGI IMG/M metagenome (GOLD analysis project Ga0066650, IMG submission 59539) | Groundwater microbial communities from aquifer - Crystal Geyser CG23_combo_of_CG06-09_8/20/14_all | ecosystem: Environmental > Aquatic > Deep subsurface > Groundwater | place: USA: Utah...
TAGAACAGGAATTTGAAACTGTGATTAAATCACAAAATAATAATGATATTTTAAGAAAATTAGCTATAGAAAAAGTAAAATCTAGATTTGATTGGAGTATAATTCTGCCCAAACTTGAAATTTTATATGATTAAAAAATTATTGATAATTACTCCTATATATCCGCCCGTAGTTGGGGGACCAGCCCAATACATCGAAAAGTTAGTTACTAAATTACCAAAAGAATATCAAATTAATATTGTTTGTTTAGGAAAAGAAAATGTCAAACAAGATAATTTTGAACAAATATCAATTTATACTAATCCGTTATTACGCCAACTCAAACTATTTATTACAATATGGAAAAATCTTAAAATAGCCGATATTGCTTATGTGCAGGGGACTTTGACTGTGGGCTTTGCATCTATGATAGCCTGTAAATTATTAGATAAAAAATATGTCTTAAAATATGTGGGTGATGAAGTTTGGGAAAAATATCAGAGCAATGGAGGGACTCGTTTTTTGGATGAATACTTAGAAAGTAAAAAAAGCTTTTTTGATAATATCTTATTTAATTTGGAAAAAATTATATTAACTAATGCTCAAAAAGTAATTGTTCCGGGAGAATATTTACAACAAGTTTTGGCTAAACATTTTCATATTAAAGCAATTAATATCCCTAACGCGGTAGAAATTCCCAAGATTAAAATGTTAGCTAAAAAGTCAAATTCAATTATTTATGTTGGAAGACTAGTGCCATGGAAACAAGTAGATAAGGTGCTGAAAGCATTTAAGAAATTACAGTCAAAAGAAAATAATAAATGGTCTATGACCATTGCTGGTGATGGCATAGAGCGTGAAAATCTAGAGCGAATGGTTAGTATTAAAAAGATGTACGGTGTAACATTTATGGGTAGTATTTCAAAACAACAAGTTCTGAGCTTGATGTGTAAACATGAATACCTGGTGCTATATTCTACTTATGAAGGCATGTCACATACATTGCTCGATGGTATGGGTTTGGGATTAAAGATAGTTGCTAGTGATATTTTGGCTAATCGGACCATACTAAAGGATGGAGAATATGGAAAATTAGTTTCTCCAAATATACTTAATGATCTAAGTAATGCATTTACAGGCGATTATGATCCTAAAATGCTAGACAATGCAAAAGATTATGTATCGAAAAATCACAATTGGGATAAACATGTTAATCTACTATTAAAACAAATTTTATGATAAATCCAAGAACAGAATGGCTTGTAAATAATGTAAAGGGCAAAAAAATATTAAATATTGGTTTTGTTGGTAGTAAGTTAGAAGGTCTTAAATTGCATAATTTGATCATGTCACATAATCCAGAATCAATATTAATAGGAATAGATAATAACAAAAAAGCCATTGATAAATTCAATGATAAGAATCTAATATATGGAGATGTGAGAGAATTACCGTTTAAAGATAAAACTTTTGATTCTGTAATTTTAGGTGAAGTTATTGAACATTTTTTTGATATTAATAAAATACTATCTGAGTGTAGTAGAGTACTAGTTCCCAAAGGGAAAATTTATATTACGACTCCCAATACTTATTCTTTTTTTCGATGGCTTAAACATTGGTTATTTAAATTTAATTATTTTTCACTTAAAAATGCTAAAAGCTATTTAGCTTGCAGTGATCATAAGTTTTTTTGGGAGCCTCTATCTTTAATAAACATATTGAATCATTATAATTTAGAAACAGTATATCTAACAACTAAAGTATTGGGTTTTCCCTATATTAATAAGTTAAGAAACATAAATATAGCCATATGGCCATTTTCCCGATTACAAGAATATATATGCTTAGTCGCTGAAAAAAATAGTTAATTATAATATAAAAATTATGAGCAAAATCCTTTCAATATCTTTAGATAAATCAATTGTTTTGGGAAAAGAAAGTTTGGCTGGTATAAGACAATTAAGTTATGCCGAAAATTTTGATCAGTATTTAATTATTCTCATATCTACCAAAGCAGATAAATTAAAATCAGAATATCATTTTGGTAATGTTCACATTTATCCAGTCAATGTTTTGTTTAAACCTTATGCGATTCTTAAAGCCTTGGATTTGGCAAAAGATTTACACGAAAAATATCATTTCGATATAATTAGTGCTCAAGATCCGCTAGCCACAGGATTAATAGCAGCTATTTGCAAAAGATTATTAAATATTCCAATTAATATTCAGTTACACAGCACTTATCATTATTTACCTGGATGGGAAAAAGAAAGTTGGGCTAACACTTTTTGGAAACAATTAATTGATCCAGTATTAAAAAGAGCAGATAGTCTTAGGACTGTTAATAGACAAATTTTACCTATTTTGAAAAATAAATATGCAGAGAAAACTTCTAAGATAGTCCATATCCCAGTTATGGTCGATCTAGGTTTTTATTGTCAGAAAATTAAATACAATAATAATTTACTTAAGTTTATTACTGTAGGCAGACTAATTGAAGCTAAAAATCATGAGTTGCTACTTAGGGCATTTGCAAAAATTAAAAGATTAAAACCAGAAGCTAAACTTACAATTATTGGCGATGGTCCTTTGAAAAAAGACATAAAATATGCTGTCAAAGCTTTAGATTTGGGTAGTACCGTGACATTTATCGGTAATGCTTCAGCAAAAGAAGTCAAAAAACAACTCCACCAAAGCGATATTTACGTTTCATCAAGTGACTATGAGGGATGGGGCAATGCCATTATTGAAGCAATGTCTGCTGGATTACCGGTTGTAGCGACCAAAGTTGGTTGTTTAGCAGATGATTGGTTGGGTAAAGAAATTGCCAAAACTGTAGATATCGAAAATGAAAATCATTTATACGAAGCCATGCTATGGTGCATGCTAAATCCAGAAAGCGCAAAAACTATGGCAGCTCGTGCTCAAGATGCTGTATTGCAAAAATTAGATAGTAAAACATTAGAAAGTCAGTGGATCGAGTTGTTGCAAAAAACAATATAATTTTATGCATCTTTTAATGCTAACTTCCAGTTGTGATCCAAACCTAAAAGAAGAAGGCTTTATTTCTGATTGGATATTAGCTATATCAGAAAAAGTTGATTTTCTAACTTTAATAACCATTTCTAAACCAACTATTAAATTACCTGATAATGTATTTTCTTATTCTTTAGTAAATCAATCTAAAATTGGTAAGATCTGGAAAATAGGATACATATTTTTAAAAACACATAGACAAATTCCGATAGATGGTGTTTTTTGTAATATGTATGATTTTTTAGGAGTTTTATCTGGTTTATTTTCCAGAATATTAAATATTAAATCTGTTTTTTGGTACGCAGGGGGGATAAAGGTTCCTTTTTTATCCTTAACTACAGTTGCTTTTTGGTTAAATAACAAAATAACTACTTGTTCACAACAGGAGAAACTGGCATACCATGCTATGTTTAAAACACCCAGTTCTAAAATCCATGTAATAGGACATGGCATAAACAGAAAAAGATTTAGCGTAAATAAGACTATAAAGAAAGACAAAGTATTTAGAATTGGCTATTGTTGTAGGTTGAGTTTAAGTAAAAACATCGAAACTTTTATTGGAGCAGTAGTTAAATGCATAAATTTGTCTGAACCTATTGAACTTTTAATCGCGTTGTCAAAAACTAAGCATAAACCAGACTACTTTAATAAATTAAAGTCTAGGACTAGAGAAAAAAATGGAAATATTAAAATAAAGATATTAACTGATGTTAACTATGCTAATAATATTCAGTTTTATCAGAAATTGGATCTATATGTACACCCTTCATTTCAAACATCAATTGATAAGGCAGCAGTAGAAGCTGCCTTTTCGAATGTCTCGGTTTTATTATCTGAAAATGGTTTTGGAGAATTATTTGACTTTAACGCAGATATTGTATTTAATCCTCATGATAGTCAAAAATTAGGTGAATTAATAAGCAAATACACAAAATATCCGAAATTAAGGGAAGTGAACAAACAGATAATATTATCCAAATTTAATAATATGGACTTACCATTTTTTGTAGAAAAATTAATAGCCGTTTACTAGCGTTTATACACATTTATAGATAATAAATTATTTAGACAAATGATTATCATCCTATATGTTAAAAAAAAGAATAATGCTCTATATTGCCCCCATTCGTTATCCAACAGAAAAAGCTCATGGAATTGCTATTGCAAAGATGTGTGAAGCATTTAATAGACACTACAATTTACAATTAATAGTACCTCAAATTAAACAGAATTTATTAATGAAAGGAATAGATGCAAACGAATTATATAATATCAAAGAAACGTTTTTGATAAAATCATTATTCTGCATAGATCTCTCTAGATACAATAGATATCTTTCTAGGATTTTTCACATTCTAAATTACTGGATTATGTTACTTTCTTTCTATTTTGCAGTAAGTATCTATATCTGGAAGGTAAAAACGGAAATTGTTTATACAAGAGATATTAATTTAACTATGTTTATTATATTTTTAAATAAAAAAATATATGTTGAAATGCATAATTTTCCGGCAAATAAATACTTTCATAAATATTATAAATTTTTAGATAAGTTTATCAAAGGTTATGTTGTAATCAATAAAAATTTGAAAGAAGAGTTAATTAAAATTGGGATTGACCAGAATAAAATATTATTAGCTGCAAGCGGAGTTGATAAGCAGTTTTTTATTAGAAAAGATAGAAATAAACTAAGGATAAAATACAACTACCCTCAAAACAAAAAAATAATTTTGTATTCTGGAAGTTTTCAAAAGGGGAAAGGGGTTGAGTTTCTACTTGGTGTAGCCAGGAAAATGGAACAAGAAATTTTTATAATCATCGGTGATTATAATAAAAATGAAAAATTATACAAATATTATAATCAATATCCTAACATAATTTTTACAGGATATATTCCCTACAGTCAAATAGCTGACCATTTATATTGTGCTGATATTTTGGTTATACCAAATGATAAGAAAACTATAATTTATTCGACTTATACATCGCCAATGAAGTTATGGGAGTATTTAGCTACTGGCAAGCCAGTTATAGTATCGAAAGTTCCTGGAATAGAAAACTTAGTAAGTAGCGATGATGTCATTTTTTATGAACCCGATAATTCACAAGATTTAATTTATAAAATTAACAATATTGAACGATTCGTTAAAAAAACACATTTTGATGTTAGTAAATTTACTTGGGAAAAAAGAGCAGAAAATATTGCTCATTTTATATGATACTTTGTCTTGTAGCTCAGACACTTAATTATCAAAGAGGTTACGGAAGATATGCGATTACTCTCATTAGGGGGTTAGTTAAGAAAGGTTTTAAATTAAGAGTTTTAATTTTAGATAGTGAGACAGACACGATACCAAAAGACTTGGTAGATATTGTTTTTCCAGTGTTAAAAAATATACCAACTTCACCATTAATAAATCCCATAAGGCTTTATCAGGACTATCGCAAAATTAGAGAATATTCCCAAAAAACAGACGCAATACATTTCTTAACCGAATCACATTTAGCTACAACAGTTTTTGGATATAATAAACCTTATATTGTAACTACTCATGGTACATGGGCAGTTAAACCATTAAATTCAAATATAATATCTAGACATATATTTTCACGAGGATATAAAAAAGCAAATATAGTAGTAAGTATTAGTAACTATACTAAAAAAAGAATTTTGGAACAGCTTAAGTTAAATAATATTAAGGTTATATATAATGGCATTAATTACAATTTAAGATATCCAAAAAAGTTCAAATCATCTACATTTAATTTCTTGTCAGTTGGTGCCTTGGATAAATCTAAAGGTTTTGAAATTAGTTTAAGAGCTATTTGTAAGTTAAATAAAAAACATAATATAAAATATACTATAGTATCTGGGAAAAAGAATATAAATTATGAAGAGAAACTAAGAGAGATTGCTGATCATTTTCAATATAATAACTTAACAATAAAGTATCAAATTTCTGACAAAGAATTAGAAAAAGAATATGACAATGCGGATATTTTTATATTAACCCCAGTGGAGATAAATAATGACTTTGAAGGCTTTGGTTTAATATTTGTTGAAGCCATGGCAGCTGGTCTGCCAATTATTGCCTCTGACTCCGGAGCTATTTCAGAAATAGTTGTGGATGGAATTACGGGTTATTTGGCTCAAGAAAATAATGTCAAAGATACCGAAACTAAAATTAATAAAATGATAGATCATTCAGAAATAAGAAATAAGCTAGTAAAAAATGCCCAAAAATATATTACTAATTTTTCTTCTGATCTGTTTATTCAAGAATATATAAATTTATATAAGCAATTATGATAATTTTATTACCCGTGCATTTTTTTACAGATGATCCTAAAAATGGATTACAAACAGAAATTTGGAATAATGCAAAAAACCTATCTTTATTGGGAAACAAGATAATTGTAGTTACGGTTAGTTCCGACCTTAGATACCATACTAATATAAGTTTAGCAAAAATTGGGATAATTTTATATTCTTGTCATGCATGGAAAAGTCATGGTTTTTCTCCGGCGGAATCACTGCTTTGTTTTTTGTATACATTTATTATTAGATTAAGAAATAAATTCGATTGGATATACATTATTGATGAAGTCCCTACATTATTCTCAAAATATAAATTTGGAGCAAAATTAGCAACTAGACTTATCACTCCAAAATCAAAAGAAGTGAGGGAAATAATTTTATCAAAAGATTGGCAATTTGATAGAAGTCACAAAAATGAAGAAGAGTCTTGGCAAATGGCAAAACCATCAGTTTGGCATAGATTGGTTGGATTTGCGGCTTATACTATAATCCCTAAGTTTTTTAACCCGCTTCGTTTAGGTGAAAACGCTGAATTAATATTTTGCTTAGGAAAAGATAATTATAAGTATTTCAAAAGTAAATTTCCCCAGGCAAAATATTTACCCAACGGAGTGGAAAACGATTTAATTGAGGAACAAAAACCAGTCAAAAGGGAAAATAAGAATAGATTTCAAATACTATTTGTGGGTAGAATAGCAAAAAGAAAAGGCATTTTTTATCTATTGCAAGCATATAAAAAAGTATATAAGTTAAATAAAAATACCGAATTAGTTATCATTGGCAAGGGTTCTGAAAAATTATTACAGGAATTAGTTGAAAAATGCGGTGACTTGTTAAATAAAAATATTTATATATTGGGTGAAAAATCTCATCGCGAGGTGATTAGTTATATAAAAAGCTGTGATTTATTAGTTGACCCTTTTATTTTTGCTGCATTTTCAAATGTTGCTTTAGAGGCTGCTTATTGTAAAACGCCATTAATTGCACCGCTCCATGGAGGAACTAAAGATTTTATTATAGAAAACCAAACTGGGTACTTAGTGGATGCAAGAAATGTAAGCATTTTAAGCAATAAAATATTAGATATCATTAATAAATATCCAGAAGCTAAAAAAATAGCGGGGAATGCATATAAATTAGTAGCTGACAAATTTACATGGAAGCATATAGCAATTATTATCAATAACTCATTTAATGAAAATAGCAATCTTAACTGACCAATATCAACCCGAGTCTGTTGGAGGGGCAGAAACAGTGGCTGCAAATCTAGCCAAAGCTTATCAAGCGAAAAATAATGAAGTTATTATTATTACAACGACAAGAAATAATTCTGAGTTAATCCATCAAAAAATTGATGATATTGAAGTTTACAGGATTCCTTCAATATTTCATCCTCGCTGGAGACACTGGTTAGGAATGTTTAATCCACCAGTAATATCACAGCTTAATAAACTTCTTAAAGATTTAAAACCTGATGTTGTTCATGCTCATAATTTACATCAATACTTAAGTTTATATTCATTAGCCGTTGCTAAAAAATATGCATCGAAAGTCATTTTAACTCTTCACGATGCAATGCTAATTCATTATGGAAAAATAACAGAGATAAATATAATTAATCCTCAGCAAACAAGCTTAAAAATAAATGTATTAAAACAAATTAAAATTGCAAAGCTGACATATAATCCGTTTAGAAATTATTTTTATAAAAAAATGTTAAGAAAATGTGATTATGTTTTTGCTGTAAGTAAAGCTTTGAAAAAAGTTTATGAACTTAATGGAATAAAAGTAGACAAAGTTATCTATAATGGGATTAATATCAATCCATCAAATTTAACGAATAAAACTAGTCTTAAAATAAATAGAATGCTAAGTAAAACAAAAAATATTGTTTTTGCAGGCAGAGTTAGTGAAAATAAGGGGGCGATCGCGGCTATCGATATGTTGGATAAGTTAGTCCAGCAAAGACAAGACGTACGATTAATTATCCTAGGTGAAAAGACCAGTAGCCTTAATAATGTTATTAATTATGCCAAAAAAAAGGCTTTGGAAAAGTATGTTTATATTTCTGGCTGGATATCTGCCAGCGATATGCCTGCATACTATAAATTAGCAGATGTAGTTGTAGTGCCCTCAATTTATTGGGATCCCTGCCCGATAATTGTTATGGAAGCAATGCTATATAAAAAACCAGTGGTAGGAAGTTTTTATGGGGGAATGTCAGAAATTATTGTCCACAACAAAACTGGATTTATTATTAATCCCTTAGACAGTCAAGCCTTTGCTCAGGCAGTCATTATGGCTATTTCAAATGATAAATTGGGAATAGAAGGATATAAACGTGTGAATAAATACTTTTCGTCTTACAGGCAAGCTGAAGAATACCTTAACTATTTTAAGGTTTAAGTTTTAGGCTTTGATCCATTTTATTTACCCAATTCTTAAAGTTGTATTGTTTCTCAAATTTAACACTTCCTAGGGCTCCCAATCTCTGTCTTAACTTGGGGTCGTTTATTAATAATTCCAATTTCTGGATTAAGTTTTCTTGATCATTGTTTTTAACTAAATAGCCAGTTTTTTCTTGATCTATAACCTCGCTTAAAGCTCCTACATCTGTAGCTAATACTGGAAGAGATGCACTCATAGCTTCCGCAACAGACATTCCAAAACTCTCTATTAGACTTGGTTGAAAATATATATCAGCTTTGCAGTAAAATGGGGATAAATCTACTTTCATACCAACAAAATTTATCCTTTTGACATAATTTAAAGGGATTGCATTTTTAATTTTTTGGATATCAGGACCTGAACCAACCCAGGTAAAATTAACATTTTCATATTTACTCACAATCTTTAGAGCAATATTTAGCCACAAATCAGGTTGTTTATACCAGATGACATGGCCACAAGTTAAAATATTAATTTGACCCGTTGTTTTGTTGGGCTTTTGACATTGATAATTATTAACAAATGGCGGGAAAGCAACAACATTTTCTTTAGCAATTGGTATATATTTACAAATTTGATTTCGAGAAAAATCCGATACTGTGATTAAATTAACCTTTGCTTTTTTATATTTTAATAATAAATTTTGATAAATAGTTAAATTTTTAGTTGGATAGGTATGTAGGATATAGATAATTTTGGTTGGAATCAAAAATAAACCAAATAACTGACCTGGCTTAGTAGCGGAAATCAATATACGTTTTGGCTTGAAACGATGCCAATAGATAAAAGCATAGAAGATTTCTAGAATAATAATTAGGATTTCAGAAAATTTTGCAAATAGTTTTCTTAGCTTAATAAACCAGCCCGGTATAATTATATATTTTATTGATTGTGTATTTAAAAATGTAGTTAAGGAAGAATCTAGTTGATATGAATTCAAAATAACACAAACGATATACTTTTTTTGAATACAATATTTCAAAAGATGATAAAAATATGTTTTGGCACCACCGAAAGATTCAAATTGAGGAAAGATTAGAATATCAACCATGTTTGTTAATAATTTTTGTTAATTTCCAAAAAACATAATTGCATCGAAATCTAATTTTTCTATATATCTTATATACTGGGATTCCAAAAACAAAGCGATAATAAGCTTGATTTAGGAATGATGGCCATATATTTTTCGAAATTAGATAATGCTTCTGGGCAATTTCTGTTAGCTCCCATTTGCTTAAATAAAAATCTCCGAGCATATTGTGGTAACTTGCAACAACTTTATTATCATTTATATTTATAATTTCTGGATATATTTTTTGTATGGGTAATTTATTATCGATGTTTTTCAAAGCCAGTAACACATCTTTTTTAACACGATCTGATAAAACTTGAGTACCCATATCTTTATGCCAACGACTATATACAGCAACAACATTTGCTCTATACATTTTGTAATATGCACTAATCAAAGCCCACATTTCATAGTCTTGGGCGGTTTTGTTAGCTTCATTAAATAAACCAACTTTTTCAAAAATCTCCTTGTGGACAAGAGTTGTACATCCACTAATCTTATTTGACTTTAAAAACTGTCTTACCAGGGGGACTTTATTATCCTGTTTCCAATCATATAAACCATTTGGGAGGGGTTTCTTGTTCTCATCAACTAACAACGCCTTGCCATAAATAAACTTAGCATCAGGATTTTTTTCTAAAACTTTTAATAATCCGGAAAGCCTATCAACTGGATAGATATCGTCATGACTTAGCCAAGATATCCATTGTCCCCTGGACTTTTTAATGCCAAAGTTTAGCGCTGAACTAACCCCACCGTTTGTTTTAGAGAAATATCTAATTTTATTAGCGTATGATTTAGCAATTTGTTCCGTTTTTCCATCATCATTAGACCCATCATTGACTACAATAACTTCAATATTCTGGTATTTTTGGTTAATAGAACTATCGATAGCTTCTTTGAGAAAATTAGATCCGTTATAAACAGGAATGATAATAGAAATTAATGGAAATGGTTCAGTTTTAATCTCTGACTTTCCAGACTTCGCGGTTGACATAATCGGTATAGCTTAAAATAATTTTAACTACTTTCTTTGAAACATTATCAACATCATAATCAGCTATTAATCTATAAGGTTGTTCGCTGACTGAATAATGATCGACTGTTACAGTGATAGCATCCAATACTCTACCGGCATTTAATCCACTCATAATTACTGTGCCCTCGTCCATTCCTTCGGGTCTTTCATGGGAATTGCGGATATTAACAGCAGGGAAGCTTAATATCGACGATTCTTCTGTAATAGTACCACTATCACTTAATGTACAGTAAGCGTTTTTTTGTAAGGTGAGATAATCAAAAAACCCAAAAGGTTTATATTCTTGAACTAAGTCTGGCAACACAATTTTTTTATCGTCAATCATTTTTTTAGTTCTTGGATGAACAGAGAATATAATTGGTTTTTGATATTTTTTTATAAGTTCTTTTAAGATATTCATAATTTTTTGAAAATTATCATCGTTGTCGATATTTTCTTCACGGTGAGAGCTGAAGACAAAATAATTCTTTTTTTCTAGGTTTAGAGTCTCCAAAATTTTAGAATTTTCAATCCTATCAGCATATTTAATAAGCAATTCTTTAATTGATGATCCGACTTTAAATATCGTTTCTGGTCTTATGCCTTCTGCTAATAAATACCTTCGCGCGTGCTCAGTAAGAGTTAGGTTAATATCGCTAAGATGGTCAACTATTTTGCGATTAATCTCTTCAGGAACTCTCTGATCAAAAGATCTATTGCCCGCTTCCATATGGAAAATAGGGATTTTGCGACGCTTGGCTGGTATAACTGCAAGACAGCTATTTGTATCTCCGTATACAAGCAGTGCATCAGGTTTTTCTTTTTCAAATACTACATCTGATTTAATAATAATATTACCTATAGTTTGAGCTAATGTGTCGCCTACAGCATTTAAAAAATAATCGGGTTTACGTAATCCCAAGTCATTAAAGAAAATTTCGTTAAGTTCATAATCATAATTTTGGCCAGTATGAACAGTAATATGCTGGGTGTGTTTATCCAGTTCGATTAGGGTGGGTGCTAATTTGATAATTTCTGGTCTGGTACCGATTATTGTTATGACTTTCATATTTGTTCCTTTTATTAATTAATTAACTTTTCTGATCCAAAAACTGCCACTGCCATAATTTATCGCTTTATTACTACTGGGAAATGCTTTACGGAACTCTTTGTCAAATTTTTGTTGAATATAGCTCATGGGTAATACAATTTCGTAATCTTTATTACAACATAAAAATGCCTGTAAAAGATATGATTCTGTCCAAAACATGCGAAATTTAGGATTAGTTGCATAGACCTTAGGATACTCAAAGGGTAAATTGACATCATGAAAATGAACAAAAGCACCCTTATTTAGAATTGGTAATACTTCTAATATTTCAAAATTGACATCACTACCAATTTTGGATACATGAGATGAGTCTATAAATAAAATATCATTTTTCTGTAATATCTTAAAAAATTTAGGATCAAGTTCTTCAACTTTTTCTTTGATAATTATAGTATTTTTGGTAAAACTTTTTTTATTTAAATTGCTATAAGGATCAATAATTGTGTAATTTATTGGTTTTTTTGTATCTTTTTCATTAAGTAATATTGCATCACGGATGATTTTTGAAGAATTCCCAGAGCCAATCTCTATTATGTTATGAGGTTTATATTTCCTAATCATACAGTGAAGCACAGCCGCACAACCATAAGAAAAACAGGAGTTGTTGAGATAAAAATCATCGGGATTATTTGTTGGATCATTGGGCCAGTCACATTCACTAGCATATTTAGTTCCAAAATCTTTGATAGTCTTTAGATATTTTTTGGGGATAAATTCTATACCATGCAATTTGTTTACCTTTTCCCAAATTTTTCGTCTCTCAAGATCTTTAATATCTGGAATAGGCTGGTAAAAATGAACTGGAACTGGTAAGAATCCCCTTTTATAACATTCATCGGTGTTTTCGCCAGTTTTAGCCCAATAATTAACTTTGTTTATTATCCAGCTATTAAATAAATTATTTACAAAATTAAACATATATAGCTGATAAAGTTTTTAAGCTAACATTTCTAAACCATTACCTCTATAGGTCATAAGATTATTATCTACCAGTAATTTATGTAATTCTTCTTTGGACATCAAATTATCTGCCGAACTAAATTCTTTATTCAAATAGTTACTATTTTTAGCATCAGAAATTTTTAGCTCTGGCAGAATAGGGGATATCACATAAAATTTATCTCTAGATATTGAGCGATGAGCTTCTTCTTCAGAAATTAGAATTTCATGAATCTTTTCCCCTGGTCTAATACCAGTTATTTTTATTTCTATGTCTTTATTGCCTATTAATATTCTAGCGAGATCAATAATTTTGGTTGATGGGACTTTGGGGATATAAGTTTCCCCTCGTTTAGCATCTTTGAGTGCGGCAAATACTGTGTCAACAGCTTGATTTAAGCTTAACAAAAAGCGAGTCATTTCATCTGTAGTGATTGTGACTGGACCACCTTGAGTAATTTGTTCGTGGAAAAGAGGAATAACTGAACCGCGAGAAGCCAATACATTTCCATATCGAACACAAATAAAACGGGTATTAGGACATTCCAAATTACCTCTTATAAAAGTTCTTTCCTGAATTGCTTTGGTCATTCCCATGACATTCACTGGTTTGCAGGCTTTGTCAGTCGAAATACCTACCACTGTTTCCACTTGATAATTATGTTCGCTTATGGCTCGAATGATGTTTTGAGCACCGATTATATTTGTTAAAACTGCCTCATCGGGAAAGTATTCACAAGTTGGAACTTGTTTTAGGGCAGCGGTATTAAAAACAATATCTGCATTTTTTAATACTGAACAAACAGTCTTGTAGTTTCTAATATCACCAATATGGAATTGAAGTATTCTGGAAAAATTATTATAAATTATTTCGTCAGTTGCACTATCTCTTTGCTCATACTCAAGCCTCATCTGATGTTGTTTTGCCTCATCTCTAGAAAAAACAATGATTTTTTTTGGTCTACCAATTTCTTCAGAAAGTAAGCGTTTAACTAGTACTTTTCCCAAAGAACCAGTTCCTCCAGTAACCACAATTGTTTTGTTTGTAATCATATGACTACTCCTCTAAATATTTGTAATATATGTTATCTTTTTCGTACATTTGTTTGATCAATTCCGCCCAAGAAGGCGAATGAAAATTGAGTAATGAATTAAATTTCGAACCATTAAGACTTCTGTTACAGGAAAACTCTATATCTTTGTTAATAACTATATCTAGTTGATATATATCTTTGATACTATTTAATAGTTGATATTTGCTTATTGGGTTTGAAGCTACATGATATAAGCCTGTAATGTTAGTTTCGTTTTCAATAATACGTTTTATAATTTTAGCTAGATAATTAGTAGTAAATCCGGTAAATATTGCTTTCTCAAAACCTCTTACCTCTTGATGATTTTGAGAGAGAAACCACTGCAATAATCCATGTTTTGTTTCCAACTCTCGGCCAATAATAGAAGTTCTAATAGTAAGACAACCATCTTCTTTAACTTCTCCCATCAACTTGCTTAGTCCATACAAATCTCTAGCATCTGGAATGTCTGTCTCGCTATAGTTCCCATTATTGCCCGAAAATACACAATCTGTACTTAAATGAATCAACTTAGCACCAAATTTTTGACACAATTTTGACAATTGGTGAGGAAAAAGGGCGTTAGTATGAATGCTTGCAATTGCGTCTTTGGCCGCATCAAGCTGTTTTACTATACCAATACAGTTGATTACAAAATCTGGCTTGACATCGTTAATTACAGAATTAACCGTTTTTTGATCTTCAATCGTTACTCCTTCAATCAATCTATCAGAGTTGAATATATAAGAATATTTATTATTAATAGGTTTTCGGACAGTGCCAAAAACTTCAAAATCATGTTGCCAAGATAGCCATAATTTATGACCCAACATTCCAGAAGCTCCCATGATAAGAATTTTTTTATTAGTTTTCATAATTATTTACATATCCCAACATATAAAAATAGAAAATTATTTGACCAATGACTGGTAAAGATCAATATGGTTCTTTATATAATTTTTAAAGTCATAATGTTTCGTGGCAATTTTTCTAGCATTTCCCCCAATCATTTTTCTTTTTGTTGAGTTATTTAAAAGTAAGTTTACGGCCTTTATCAGCTCATTTGAATTACCATAAGGAACTGCAGTGGCACCCACAGGAGCATAAGTTATTTCACTTAACGCTGTATTTTCAAAAATAATTAATGGTTTACCGCACGCCATTACCTCTATAGCCATCATTCCGAAGGTTTCTGCCATCGAAGGCATAAGAAAAATATCTACTATGTTCAATAATTTTGCCAAATATTTTTCGTCGTTTACCCAACCACAATCAACTATTTGATATTTACTGTTAAATGTATCATATAAACCCTTGATATCAAATGTTAGTATTGTAATTTTTTGATTTGTGTTTAGTTTTTGTAAGCAAGTATTTATATATTTCATACCCTTAAACTCCGAAGGGTTTGCTCTAAAAGCTATTACTATATTATTTGGTGGAATATTTAATTTTTTCTTTAGCTCACTCACAGATTGAGGTTTAAATACATCTAAGTTAATACCAAATGGTATTAGATGGACTATTTTATTTTTCATTAAGGGACTACTACTAACCATTTTTTTCATCCAATTAGAAGCAACTACAATTGTGAAATTAGAATGTTTATAAATAAACTTTTTTATTCTATACATAAATTTTGTTCTGTCATTTTTCATCGGAATAATATTTTCTAAATAGGGACACTTATAACATAGGGTTTTCCACTTGTCGCATTTGTACGGGTGGACACAATGCCCGGTTAGCGCCCATGGGTCGTGAAGAGTCCAAACTGTTGGTTTCAGTCTAGTTAGAATTGGAAGTGATAATAAACTAAAATAAGAATTATGAATAAGATGGAAATGAATAAGATCAGATTTTCTAAATTCTTTATTAAAT
>Ga0066650_10000310_pt1 | contig 15779 bp, 7 predicted proteins | sample CryGey092014_all_FD_59539 | JGI IMG/M metagenome (GOLD analysis project Ga0066650, IMG submission 59539) | Groundwater microbial communities from aquifer - Crystal Geyser CG23_combo_of_CG06-09_8/20/14_all | ecosystem: Environmental > Aquatic > Deep subsurface > Groundwater | place: USA: Utah...
CAAAAATTAATTTTCTTTCATATATCTTATCAATAATAACAGCATATTTTTCTAACTGCTGTTGTTTATTAAATATTTTATTAGATTCATCAATATAATTACTGATAAATGATTTCAGCACTTCAGCATCTGGAACCACACCATTTTTACCAAAAAATCTGATAAGTGCTTTAAATAAATTTTCATGTGATTTATCAGAAAAAACTCCACTACCAAATTCAGTGTCTGAATAAACATCTTTTAAGATACCTTCAACATTAACTATTGCAGATAAAAATAGTCTTTCTAATTTCATATTAAAATAATTAATCATCAATATGACCTTTTTTCAGTTCCTTGACAGTATTCTCCCAATGTTCTGACCTTTTCATTAAGTGTGTATCAGTAACATAATCTATTCTTTTATTTTTATTTGTAAAATTATAAGCATCAATCCAATTAACACATGCTAACAATGGCATTGTAATAACTATTACTTTCTGATATTCAAATGACCAATCAACGTAATTTTTCAATCTTCGTCTTGAAATGTTTGATTTATCAAATCTATTAAATAAACTCACAGCATAAGCCCAACATTTTAATCTTTGTTTTGAATTCAATGGACTTATCATACCACTATCTTCCCAATCCAATTCTAATGATAGTTTCCCATATCTTAATCTAAATTTATATTTAACATATTGAACAAGATGTTTAGGTTTCCAGTCTATGGGATCCAATTCATAAAATTTTTTTGCTGATACTGGTGTCAAATGCTTGCGTATCTTAATTTTTTGCTCCAATTTATTATTATATTCATCAGCATCTAATTCTAAAAATTTTCCTTCCATTATTTTTTTAATCAAAAGGATAACCTTACTATTCCAATTCACATTTTGTATATGTCTATATTTTTTAGGCAGTATAATTATTATATTATCTACATTTTTTTTCAGATCACTAATATCTATAATTAAATTTTTTTCTTTTATCTTAATTTTCACTGACATGAGTCACTCCAGCAATATAAAGTAAATCCTTTCTCTGAACTCTTTTACCCACTTTTTTACTATCATCTAATATCTGATTAGCCAGTGTATTTCTTTCATGAAGTACCTGCCACATTTTTTGTTCTACAGTATTTTCAGTCAATAAATACATAATGTTCACTTTATTAGCTGTCTGTCCGATACGGTCTATTCTACCATGTCTCTGCTCCATAGAAGCAGGATTCCATAACAAATCATAATCTATTAAATAATTACTTCCAATTAAATCAACACCTACTCGTAAAACATCTGATGTAACTAAAATTTTATATTCATCAGATGTTTTATCATTAAATTTTGTAATAATCTCGTGTCTTTGTTCTTTATTAGTATTGTCTCCATGAACAACAACTACTCCACTATATTTTAAATCTATTAATGTTTTACCAATAATTTCTAACATTTTTTTATAAAAACAAAAAATTACAACTTTTTCTTCACTTAACTGATTCTCTAAAATATCCAATAACAAATTTAGCTTCGCCGATGAACTTACTTTATAATCAAGCATTTCAGTATGTAAACATACTTGAATTAAAAATCCTATTTGATTCATAATTTCAGAATTACTAATTTGCTCTTGTCTAAATTCAGTTGTAATATTATTTATTATACTTTTTTGAACATCATTGTAACAATCTTGCTGTTCTTTTGTAAGCGGACACCAATAAGTAGTTTCTAATCTTTCTGGTAACTGGGCAATAACTTCTTCTTTATGCCTTCTAATTTTAGCATATTTAATATTCTCTGTTATCTCTTCCAAATTTTTGTAACCAATAATTTTACCCCAGAAATCTGTTATAACATGCCTGTTAACAAATTTTCCTGAACTGCTACCTAATACAGTATCATCTATATTCAAAAAAACATTGAATATGTCTATTAAAGAGGTCTCTATTAATGTGGCACTTAATCCAAATCTAATATCACAGTATTTGGATAATTTTCTACACATCATACTTCTCTGTGTTTTATTATTTTTCAGATATTGGATTTCATCATATATCACTGCACGCTTAACTTTCAGTTTTTCTAAAAATGGAAATAATTCACTATTCCAATCATTCCTGGCAATATCATAATTCATTATAATAAAAATATTCTTTTTGTTAACATATTTTCTATACAATAATTTTCTTTCCTTTAAGTTGCCATCAATTATTATACATCTTCCTTCACCAAGAAATTTCTCAATATCATATTTCCATTTTATTTTTAAACTGGCAGGAACAACAGCAAATACATTATAAACACCTTTTTCTTTCATACTTTTTTCAGCGGCAATAACTGATTGTACGGTTTTACCTAAACCAACTACATCAGCAAGACAAGCTTTTTCAACAGTATAAAGAAAGTGAGAACCAATAGTCTGAAAAGACATTAATTTTTCTTTAGTAGTAATATATTCATTATAACCACTAATTACAGTATCTACTGGAAGTTCACTTATCTTTTTAATTTCACTATGATATTCTTTATATTTTTTATACAAATTAACAACATCAATATTCCATACTATAATAGTTTTCAATGCTGATTTAGATAATAAAGATAAAAAATTAGTAATGGAATTAATAGGAGCAATCCAGCTTTTAATATGTCTATTCCATTCTCTTGATTCAATATCTCTTACAATATTTAATAATGGATAAAAATCTGAACCATTAATATAGAAAGAAATATGTGTATTATTATATTTTCTTAAAATTATCATTTTATCAACTGGTCTTTATTCTCTTTTTTTAATATACTATTAAATATACGATTTTATTTTTATTTTATTAAAATATTTTTTTTATTATAAATCGGATGAAGCGATAAATTTTGGACTAAAATTTCCTATACATTTAGAAATAGTTAAGTTATGCTCTTTTACCCAAATCCAATATTGTCTTGAAACATCTATAATAGATACAGAATATACACCAGACATACCTTCACCTGTCTGTTCTGTCATAGAATAAAAAATTATAGTACCATTTTCATTACATAAAGTAATTGTAGCACCAATTAATGGTTTCCCCATACCATCATAAAAGGGTCTTGTAAAAGTAACCATATTATATTTACTCCCAGTTTTTTACAATGATGGATCAGCAATTATATCATCATTATTCAATGCAACACTTGTTATATCGTTATCATCTACATTATTTATTCTTAATGTAGCAATTATACTATCTAAAATATCCACTACAAAATGCCCTCTTCCAACATATACAGCCTTATATGCATCTCCTCCATTATCATCTATCCATTCAACTGTATTATTTGAATCTAAAGGATTATTAATTGAATCCCACAATACAATACTATGTTTAACTGCTCTTGATGGACGTGGAACAATTCTAATCTGCTGTCTATATCTTGGAATTCTATCAGAAGGAATAATAGAAAAAGGACTCTCAGTATCTTGCTTAATTGAATCTACATAAACATCAACTTCTGATATTGTGAATCTTGCTGTTAATGTTCCATAATATAATCCTTTATAAGTAGAATGCTCACTCATAGTTACTATTGTACTTCCACTATCAGTATCTTTTAATAATACAGTCTTTTCAGTTAATGGTTTTCTTGTATTTTTATCAAATAATGTTAAATATATAACTGTATCTGGCCCAATTGGACTTATTAAATGATATGGATCATTATAAGAATATGGATAATTAAACATCACTGGTATATTATTAGAAAAACTATAGATTAAATCTGATGCATGGAATTTTTTTTCATGTAAATAATCTATGATAACACTTTTAGTTCCATCATAACCTATAAATTGTGAAGTTTCGTAAAATGTGTAAACTGCAGATTGATCAGCATCATGTTCAGCTTGTACTCCAGTTATAGTTAATAACCAGCAATATTCATTCCATGCTACTCCAAAACATGGCTGCCCTGCATCTGTATATGCCTCAGATGCTTGTTCTCCGTGCACCATATTTGCCCATGATCCATCTTCATTATGATAAAAAGCAAATCTTCTAAATATAACATCATTTCCACAAAAATAATATCGATGTATTCCGAATATATGACCATTATTTTGATCAATAGTAACATCAATTTCAATTGCATAATAAACATTTGAATATACACATATATGTTGTTGATCAGATTCAAAATACCATATATCATTATCATAATCATAATAATAATGTTCTATTAGTCTATAGGATTCATTAGCCATCACTGCTTCTGCATAATTTGTCTTGTAACTATAATGATGAACTATTGTATCATCATACCAATAATCTGTCTTTCCAACAGGTTCAAAATCACTAAACGTCTTTTCATTACTCCATGTTAAACCTCCATCATCAGAATGTTTCCATGATACAGTATTTTGTCCATCATATGTAACAAGCATTTTCTTATTAATTTTGTTTATAGAAAGACAGAACTCACTATTATTATAAGCATAATCACCTGTAAAAATTGCAACTTTCCAATCAATATTATTAATATATATATCATATTTCATTATACATAAACCTTTAGGCGAACCACTATTCGTAGTCGAATAACATATATATAATTCATCTTCAAATGTATCCATACAAAGATATGAACCACTATCGTGTGCATATTCATTCTGAAAAGTTTTTGCTAATACCCAATTTAATTTATCTTCTGTATAAAAAAGATTCCAGTATGCACTTGCATTTCTAAAACAATGATACCATCTTATATTCCCTGATGGAGAATGTTCAGCAGCAATACAACCAGTCAATTTACTTGCCCATAATAAATTAGACCAGTCTCTATAACCTATTAAATTAACACATTGCTCATCACTCCAACCTGATACACCAAATTCATTAGATTCAGTAAAAAAACAATTTGAATATGGCCTTCCTATTCCAGCAAAAAAATTATATTCTTGCATATTAAATTGGGGACGATAATTTACCAAAATATTTTCCAGTATATCATGTGTTTTCTGTTCATCAAATCCTATCATTATTAACCATGCATCCCAATCAAATTCTTTTGCTGAATAATTTGTAGCAAAACCAAAAGCATAACTGGGAGAGGCAATTACACCTGCTAAATTTGTCCAACTGTTTCCTGCAACATTATACTTCTCTACACTATTCAATCTTGCACCTGTATCCCAAATATATCCAGCAATAGCATATAGATATGTACCATCAATATTTGCTACTAAACCATGTTCCTGTCTTTTTGAATTCATTACTTTTTTGGTTGTCCAACTATCTCCAGAAAAATTATATTGATTTGTGTAATTTGCTGTTTCATACATTGAAGGACTTCCGCCTGAAGAGAAACCATAATCAGCTGAACTTTGTACTGATCTTCTTCCATAAGCAGAATATAATTGAAGACCTTTTATTATACCACTTCCTCCAGTCATTACACAATATTGTTCCATTTCCTTCTGTGAACCTGAATTATCTCCTGCTAAATTATAATAATCAGGACTATTAGTATTGCCTTGTATCGAATCATGCTGTAAAATTGAACTAAGTAAACATCCCCTTTGTAAATTAAGCAAAGTTGTCCAAATATCTTCAATATTACTATACTTATACTGTGTATTTAAGTATGTACTACCATCATAACCACCCAATATTAAACCATAACCATCAAAATTAGCACCACCAGCAGAATGATGATAAGCTGCATCACCAGGATATGATGTTCTGGCAGTTAAAGTTTCATCTACAGTATTGAATACATGGTGTTCTTTTATATAGGTAAAACTATAACCATTAACCACACTAATTCTTGTTATTCCTTCATTAACATATTCAGGAGTACCCATACCATACTTGGCTTGGGATAATGGTGTCGCAATAGTTGACCATGTTTCCACTGTAATATTCATTTTCTGGATATTGTCAGTATTGCCAGCATTAGTATTTCCTCCAAATAAATAAATGAAATCAGACATATTTAGATTGCTCCTACATATTTCTTTATATTTTGTTTTATAATTTCAATTGATTTTTCATCAAAAGATTTATTTTCCATCAAATAATCCTTTACCTTTTTTAGATCATCAACCATATTGCCTGATACTAAAGATGTTCTCAATGGATGACCATTAAGCATAAACTTTAAAATCCATTTGATAGATTCCTCATCAGTATCTCCATATTTTGGAATTTTCTCCATTTTTTGTTTAGCAATTTGCATTACTTTTTCAAATGTCTCTAATTCATTAAATTTCTGTTTCAGTTCATGTTTAGCAATTTCATTCCTCATTTCATTAACCTGAATCTTGTGTAACAATAATTTCTTTACATTCACAGAATTTTCTTTCTGCATTTTTTCTTCAACAATAGCATTTTTTAATTTAACTTCTATTACACTATTTACAGTTTCCATTATTGCTTTAAATCTTGACCATATTTCTAATATACATTGATAATAAACAGCATACCATGTTGGAAATTCTGTTGTTTGCAAAACAAAAGTTTCAATCTGATAATTAGTCATTCCTAATGGTACTTGTGGAAATAAATTAATTGCCTTTCTTAACAGATTAATTTGTTTCTCTTCTAAATTAAGATTTTGTAAATTATCATAATTTATAAGTTTTTCATCTTTCATCTCTTTTTCTCCATTTATGCTATTATTACATCATCCATAGTTAAAACACCAGAACCTGCTCCTTCACCGCCACCTGCTCCTGCTGGAAATTCTGGTGGATCAGATTCAAGTATCTCTAAACCTTTTAAATTTATTGTTCCTGTATGTCCTATATATTTGTCCTGAAAATATTCTCTCTTCATGTCACCGTCATTACTACACAGAATTGCCCAGTTATAATCAAGATGTGGTACAAAAAGTAATTTCTTTGCAGCAAATACTTTGTGTTTAACAATTTCTTCTGGAGGTTCTAAATAATCAAAAAACAATTCTGCTTTATAAATTGAACCTTTTGTATATTTCTTTTGATCACCATTAGTTAATGAATAATCTGCATCTTTTTCCTCTAACCAGTACTGATTAAAAGATGTAGCAGGTCTTAATTTATAATCATATTCAATTCTAAATAATGAAACATTATTTATATAAATTATACCTGTACCACCAACACCTGCTGAATCAGCATATGGTTTAAATTTCACAACCAATGAATTTACTGCTCCACTTATAGAACTTGAAATTACAATATATGGTTTCCATAATGTAGTCAATCCAATATCTACATTGTAACTTCCCAGATTAGTTACAATACAAATATTTGCCGTTGATACAGCATTGCCTTTTGCCCAAAAATATAAAGCAAATTTTCCACCAATTAAAGTATCGTCAAATGTAGCTTCATATTCTGCATATTCTTCAGCAGCAGCATTATCATCAGTTATTTTTAAACAATAATCACCAAACTGACTTTCGCCATCATACACTCTTTCTATTACAGATGCACCAGAATAATACCAATCACCAATATCTTCATAAAAAATCCTATTATTAAGTGGTATAATCAGATTATAATCTTTTATTAATAAAAAACGATGATAATCTATTCCACCAACAACCAATGTTGCCATATCATAATTAGGCATATAATTAACTCACCTGCCTTTCTTCATTTTTATTTTCTAATAAAATAAAATTAATATTTTTTCTTTTCCATGATACTATCATAGATTTAATTTGCCACAAAAGAAAATCATCTAATTGATTTTCATATTTCAACAAACTAAACTGTATCTTTATAACATCAAATAGCTGATGCTGATATAAAAATATTGAGGTTCCTTCCAACTCTCTTCTTCTTTTTACATAAAAATTCCATAATATCATACCAACAATATAAGCTATATGATGAAACATTATTAATTGATTGTCAACTGAAATTATATCATTGCCTAATCCTGTACTACCAAACTCTAAAAATCCACTATGCTCACCATCATCCCAATTTATTACTACACCATCGGCTTGACCTTCTGATTCTCTAATAAATGGAATATTTACAATTTGTTGTGAATTCCATTCTTTATCCATTGTAGGTCTATCATCTAATCTTTTTCTCATTATAGTAACTGCTTCTTCATCTACCAAAGTTATAACATTCATTAATTGACCTACATCCATTAATGATTCTTTGACAGTCTTGCTTCCAAAATTTGCTATCGGAATCCTAATATAGAATTTATCACTCCACTCCCAAAAATATCCTTTATTTGGTCCAGTAAAACCATATATTTTATTATCAGAATAACATAGTTTAGTAGGACAATCCCATTCACCATATACAATATCTGTCAATTTTTCACAATCTATTATTCCTGTCAAATTGTTATATTTTCCTCTCCATAACTGTGCTGCTTTTCTTTGATACTTCATATCACATGCAACAAAATATACATATCCATCTATTTCATTAACAACAAATCCTTTCGGTTGCATCTCACTATCACCACCTGTAAAAGAACTAAGTTGAACCGTTTCCATATAATTAAAACCAATATCACTACTTAATAATCTGGTTTCAAGATTTTTCAAACAGAAAATATGATAAGTCAAATCAAGTTGATTTGCTAAACACCCATATAAATGACCATCAGTAGCATTACAGATCAATTCTAATGGTACATAATCATATAACATATCAGTACCACTAATATAATAAGAATCTAAATTTGACCATATTTCACGTCTAAATATACTAATATGATCAACATCGAATCCCCAATCCCCTGCTGGATTATCATCAATTACAATTCTATAAATAAACATATCGTTTACATTCCCACCTGCTCCATCATCTATCAACCAAAATCTATGCATTGCAAATTCTAATAATTGATTATTTGAATGATTAGTTGAATATATTGTATAAGTATTATCATAAACAGTCCACCATCCACCTGATCCATTAGATTGATAACAAGTTATTGTTACTGGTGAATTTAATAAATTTGATGTTTCTAAATATATCTCTGAAAACTTTCTATTATCAGCAATAATTATTTCATCATTCTCTCTAACTGTAAAAGAAACATCAGCATCTTTTTCCGCCCAAGTTGTAGTTGAATAGTCATAATGCCAGATGACTAATTGTGTAGTATTTAATCTATGACTTCTTGTTTTATTTCTTGCTGTAATGGCTTCTATTCTTTTTTCATTAACAATTTCTTTTTGTGTAGGTTCTGGATCACCATGTAAAACGCCTATATAATAATCAAGATAAACACCCTGAAGGATATAATCTTTTTCACTCCAATCTTCATATTTCATCTGATTAGCACATAATAATTCTGTTCTTGCAAAAAAATACAAAGTACTACCATCTGGACCATTGTGCACTGCTGAAAATTCTAAACCATAACCTAAATTATTGCTACATTGCATACTATTTGGGTTGCTACCACCATAATAACCAAGTCCTTGATAAATAAATGTTCTACATCTATGTGTCCAATCTACAGCATTTGGATCAGGTTTTTGACCATAAATTCCTGTTATATGCAATGGAAAAACATCTGATAATAATGGAAAATATATTTTACAAAATCCACCATCTTGTCCAAGTGAATATCTAAATGCTAAATCTCTTATATCATCGTGTGGAGGATAATCTGCCAATACATATACACGATAATAACCTGGATCCACCGTAACTGGTAAAACAACATCAGGTACTGCTACATGAGTTGTAACAGGAAAATCAAAAATACCTATTTTATCATAATCAATATCTTCACCTGCCGATGCTATTGATACTAAGGTCAACAGTCTAATTACAAGTTGTGAATAAAATATAGCAATATTTTCAGCCCTAAATGCATAATTAAGTCCACTACCTACCCAAAGAAAATAATCACTACTACCTATTAAATTACGTATAGCAACCTGTTCATCAGTAGTAGTCATACCACCTCTAAACAAAAATTTATTATCTATTAATCCATCGCCAGTAGAATATGGTGTAACATCATTAATTTTACCACCATCATCAATATAATCTACAGTAACATAATAATCATCAGTATGTGGATTGTCAATTCTTAATAAAATCTGTTTCGGCTGTATTCTATAATCTTCTCCATCTAATGAACCTGATGGGGTTACATTTCCGAAACCGACAGCAAGCAAATAATATTTGTATCCAGGCAATTCCTCAAATACATGATCATAATAATATATGGCATGTAATTTATAATTAATATCGCAAGCAAATAATAATTCCCATTCATATTCATAACCTTTCAATCTATAAATAGCATTATTAAAACAAGCAAATATATAACCTTCACACTCTCCTTCCCCTACACACATTGCACTTGGCATTCTTTTTTCTGCACTAAATGGTTTCCCCCAAACATTCAATACTTTACTATTCCAATCTATTAACCCAGTCTCTAATTGCTGGAAATTAACACTATACCCACTCTTTTCAATTAATTGTGTATATAAATCAACAACTCTTACACATTGCTTCCATACTGCTAATTCATAGTCGGTTCCATCTTCATTCAATTTTATTATTAAATCATCTTCTAAATCATCACTATTTAATTGTGTATAATCTGATTCTAATGAAAAAACATCTCCATCTTTACCAATACATATTATAATTGGTGAAACTGTATCAACTTCTCTTTTAGTTATTACTGCAACAGTACTTCTGATTCTAATCCAATACATATGAAAATCTGTACCAACACCAACTTTTGCCTTTTTACCCCAATCATCAGGTATAACCCATGTAACAGTTCCATCTTTAGAAAATCCACTTGTACCATCAACTACTGTTAATGGTGTAAAACAATTAGGATCATTACCAAAAGGTAATGAATATTCCCAAACAAGATTGCTTAGAGAAACACCTTTTTGTCTTAATCCTTTTATTCTGAATCCACCAAATTTTTGAGTTAAACCAATATAAACTGCCCAACTACCTACTGTTGTAGAAATAATTTCAATTGGCGTATCATTGACTACATCATTTATATCCACGTCATTACCAATTGTACCTGCTACATATGAAATATCAACCCAAATTCTAAAAAATTTAGAAAATAATTGCTGAACATCACCACCATCTATAATTAAACCTGCTGGACCACGTGACAATTCTGATAAATCCATTTTAGATTTAGCATTAATAAATACTAAATCTTCAGCATCTGTTGCTGCATAATCTGCTATACGACTATCAACTTTTATATATGAACCGTCTGATGCCGTTAATGTTGTTGCTTCAGAATCTATACTTATCTGTGTCCAACTACCACCACTCCATTGAAACCAATCTTTCTTTCTAAATCTTAATAAACGAGAAATTGTACCTGTATTAGATGATATTTCCACAATATCAATACCTGTTACGGATTGTAAATTGCCTGCTGGAAAATCATATTTAACTCCTACCAATCTCTCTTTTACTGCTAAATTATTGCCTACATCATAATCTATAACAATAATACCAGGTATCTTAGACAATTTATTACTAACATTTGAAACCTGAAAAGCATATTCTTCATCAAAATCTTTTATCAAGGAATAACAAATTAAGTCTATTCTTTTATTGGCTTGTACAATATTCTTGGAGTATAGAACACCGAAAAAAACATTCATTTTATCATTTTCTAAATGATTTTTCAATCCAAATATAAGTTTCACTAAATATTTAGATTGTATTTGAATAGCAACAGTATCACCAACTGAAAGAACATCAGCATAATCTATATCTTTAATATAAACTGCTTTTTCAATAGTATTTACTACAACAATCTTTTCTTCAGCACCTTTAGCACCACCATCTATAAACTTAATGTTACTCTCTAATATAACACGATAATCCCAAATATCTCTAATAGTTTCTTCTAATTGAATTTTCGTTAACGAACCTGTTGTAGCCACTCCACTAATTTGTGTAACAATTGAATCTCTAAAGAAAAATCCAGGATTTAATTTTGTTCCACTTAATTTAAATTCACTTCCATCATCAATCAAAGATAAATTTAATTGAAAAGGACGCAGATTGCCAAAATCATTATCTTCAAAATTCTTTCTTATATCACCTATACCATTATCTAAAACATATTCAGTTGCTTCAAATTTTTTGTAAATATAATCTTTTCCAGGTAAATTAGTGTATAATGTGGCTCCCCATATAAGAATTTCAGTTGTATAACTTGTTGATTTATAAATAACAGTTATTACAATATGCTCTGTATTAAGATTATCAAAACTGGCAACAATAACATCGCCTATACTAAAAAAATTTCTGGCATCACCATCAATAGTAATAACACAGTCACCATATTCATTAGATATTGATATAACTCTGCCTGACCATCTTTTATAAAAATATAGATAAGCAAAATGTTTTCCAACTACATTTTCTAATTGTGCTTGTTCAAATTCATTACTAACAGTTTGCATTTATACCTCTCTCTGAACACTTTTAACTGCATTAAGCAATCTTTCTTCAGCAGGTTTAATTATTTTTTCATAAAAAATATCTTGTTCATCTAAATTTGCTGGAGTTAAAACAAATCCTTCAGCACTAACATTTATATTGAAATCAATCTGTGTTTTTTTGTTTCTTATTCCACTTATTCCCCCCATTTCATCCCAAGTCATTCTATTCAAAACAGCAGGACTGCTACGAGACAACGATGCAGGAATAATTGTCTCATCTTCATGCACTAAAGCAGCACCAGTCTTAATAACTCTGCCTCCATATGCTGCAGCATCAATTCTACCATAAGCTGCTTGTTCAGCAGCAGAAATCAACCCAATAGCAGCTAACCATCCCGCCGCAGCTATTGGATTGACCCAAGATATTGCTAATTTTGCCATTGCTTCTGCTCTCAATGCTTCTGCAACCATACTTACATAACTCTTTAAAGCCTCTTTCCAGGCATCTTTTCCACCCTGTGCTGCTTTTCCCCATGCTTCTCCTATCAACAAAAAAGTATCAGCAACAAATTTTTGTGTACTTTTTGCTTTCTTTTTTCTTTCATTATTAATTCTTTCTTCAATAGACTGGATTTTTTCTAATAATGCTTGATAACCCTCCATATTGGCTGACAATAAAACTAACTTTTCTTCCAAAAAATCTTTATATTTTATCAATTCATTTTCATATGACAATGCACTATCTTCATATAATTCTAAATCCATTTCTTTTCTTATTTCTTCTGCGTTCAATTTTATTGTATTCTTTTTAGCTTCATGTTCAGCTACCAATGCTAAACTCTTAGCAATAAACAATTTTTCAACTTTTTCCTGATCAGTCTTACCTTGACGAACCAATTCTAATTGTTCATCTAATTCATTCTGTAAATTACTTTTTCTTTCTTCATATGCTATATTTTCTTGCATTAATCCTAATTCCACAATATCTTTCCCTTTTGTTGCAAAAACCAGCTTAGCATTTAATAAATCAATATATAATTCATCACTTATTTTTCTTCTTTCATTAGCAATATCAGTTTCTATTTTTTTTGTATTGTTTGAATGCTCTCGTTCCAAATTACTATGGCGTTCTCTAAATTGATTTTCTACAGATTCTCTTGCTAATAAACCTTCTTTAACTTTCTCCAAAGCTTCTTTTTGTTCAATTGCCAATCCATCAATTTCTTTTTTATATTTCACATTCTCCATTGCTAATTCTTTCTCTATACTTTCACCCATAGCTTGTACTCTTGTTTCGGCAGTTTGATTAGATAAATCTGTTTCAGCTTTCATTTTCATTAATGCCACTTCTCTGTGTGCATCAAGTATCTGAATATCGAATGCTTTTTCAACTTCAGCACTCCCTTTTCCAGCTTCTCTTGCAGTTTTTAATGCCTGAACCTTTTGTGTTTCTAAATTTTTTAATCTTATTACAAGTACATCATTTGTACTTTTTAAAGCAATCATTCTTTCATAATCAGCTATATCATTTGAATTTTCGAGATTAATTTGTACTCTTTTTCTACCAACAGCTGTCTGAATCATTTCTTCTGCTCTTACTCTACTTATTCCCATATCCATTATTCTATTGATCATATCACTTTTCCACTGAACAAATTCTTTTTCTCTTAATACTCTTCTATTTTCTACTCCAGCAACTTCTAAATCATATAAAAGTTTATCCCATTTCTGCTCATCTGCTCTTGCCTGTCTTGACAATTCATCCTCTTCTTCAAAACCATCTTTTACAACTTTGGCATAATCTTTTTCACTTTGTTCTAATCTCTGTGTTGCTCTTTGCAAGGCCATCTTTGTTCTGGTAACTTTCACTATTGTTTCTAATATTTTTCTTTCCACAGGAACAATATTCTCTAAAATTTTCTTTCTATCCATTTCTTTTGCGCCAATATTAGATGACTTCTTATAAATACCATCTTTTATTATTCTCAACTCTCCTTCTTGATCTACTATAACACTCAATAATGACTGCTGCATAGCTAACAGTTCAACACGCCCTTCTTCAGATGAAACCATTTCTTTCATTCTTTTTTCAATCATAGCTCCACTTAATGTAACTGATTTAGCACTTGTATAAATATCTTTAAGAACACGTTTACTATCAGATGTTATTTCTGAAAACTTAGCTCCAACCAAATCTAATTCTTTTCTCATAATACCAAAATTACGTGCTGACATAACTCCAATAACATCTAAATTTAAAAATTTTGTAATTTTTTCCCCAGTACCAATTCCACTTAATTCTTTTCTCAATTTCCCAACTTCTTTTCCTGCTTCTCTAATATCCTCTGCCATTTTCAAATCTCTTAAAACTGCTTTCGTTTTTCTTAATCTCTCCAGTTCTTTTTCAGATTCCTTTGCTACTTTGCCAACTTTATCTAACTGTGATTCTAAATTTACTTCATTTTCTATTAATCCAGGATACAGTGTGTTCATTTTTTCTATTGCTGCTGCTCTATGTAACATCAGAGTTTCATTTTTTTCATCAGCATTTATTAATTTTCTCAATGTTTTCTCTGCCATTATTGTTGAGCTTAATTCCTTTTCTCTTTCATTTAACATAGATGAATAATTCAATAATAATTCCTTATACTGTCTCTTTTGTCTTTCTTGTGCTGAAATAAGATATATTGTAGCAGCAGCTACAGCAGCTATTGCCGCAAATATTACTGTTAACTTACCACCAAAAGCAAGAAATGCTAACTTTGTCTCTTTTAATATTCTATTAGCTTTTATTAATTGAGCACTCAGCATAATAACTGTTCCAATAAATAACATATATGACCCTGCTGTAGTAATCACTGCTACACCAGTTGTTTGTATCGAAGCAGGTAATGCTCCAAACCATAGATTTAATTGTCTTACTGATTCCATAGTTGCTTTCAAAATAGGTTGATAAACAGAACCTATAATAATCGCAGATTCTCTTATCACCGAAGTCATTAATCTCCATGTTCCCTTCAAAGTATCTATTTGTCTCTGCTGCATGTCTAATGCTTTTGTTGTTCCAGTTATACTATCTTGAAACAGTGCCAGTGCCATTCCCCCTTTCTTAGTTAGAATACTCATAGCATTAAGTGATCGAACTCCAAAGATTTCAGCCATATATTTTCCACTCTTAGCTGCTCCAGCATTAACTGATTCTAATTCTAAAACAATATCTACCAAATCATGTGTAGCTGGATCCAATTTTTTATATGATGTACCCAAATCTAACATTGACTGTTTCGCAATTTTTGTTGGTTTCATTAATCTTGTTAATGCCATTCTCAATTGTGTGCCAGACATAGATGCCTCAAGACCAGCATCATACAAAAAAGATAATGCAGCAAC
>Ga0066650_10000311_pt1 | contig 15747 bp, 10 predicted proteins | sample CryGey092014_all_FD_59539 | JGI IMG/M metagenome (GOLD analysis project Ga0066650, IMG submission 59539) | Groundwater microbial communities from aquifer - Crystal Geyser CG23_combo_of_CG06-09_8/20/14_all | ecosystem: Environmental > Aquatic > Deep subsurface > Groundwater | place: USA: Utah...
ATAGATGAAGTTACATCTAATAGCAAAAAGATAAAACTTTCCAAAAAACTTAAGAAAGTATTAAAGAAAGCACTATTTTTGGCATCTAATATGAAAGGAAATTACGTTGGTACTCAGCATCTTCTTGCAGAGATTATTAATGATAACTCTTCTTGCGGCTACCTTTGTCTAGAGAAAAGCGGTGTTGATTTAGGTAAAGTTAAAAAGCACATTAAGGCAGTTGTAAAATCTACTTCTCGTTTTCCAAAATTCCTTCCTTTTCAAGATTTACCTTTTGGACACGACATAGGGGAGAGTAGCTTTTTCCCAGGAGTAAAAAGACCTAGAAAAGGCCTTCTTTCTGAGTTTGCAGAAGACTTAGTATTAAAAGCGGGCAGAGGCCTTATTGATCCAGTTGTAGGACGGAGGCAAGAGATCGATAGACTAATGACTATTTTAATGCGAAGAACCAAAAATAACCCTGTACTTATTGGTGAAGCAGGAGTAGGAAAGACTGCTATAGTAGAAGGACTTGCTAGAAAGATAGTATCAGGAGAAGTTCCAGATTCTCTATTAGAAAAGAGAATTTTAGCGTTGGATTTAGCGTCTGTGGTTTCTGGCACTGCTTTTCGAGGAGAATTTGAAGACAGAGTTAAAAGGATTATCTCTGAAGTTAAAAAAGATTCTAATATTATTCTTTTTATTGATGAAATTCATAATGTAGCAGGTGTTGGAAATGCTCTTGGCTCAATGGATGCTGCTAACATTTTAAAACCTGCTTTAGCCAGGGGAGATTTGAGATGTATTGGCGCTACTACTCTAGAAGAGTATCAAAAATATATTGAAAAAGATCCAGCACTTGAGAGAAGGTTTCAGCCAATTGTAATTCGAGAAGTGAGCCTTAAGGAAACTAAAAAGATTCTTTCGGGCCTGAAACGTAATTATGAAAGATTTCATGGAGTGAAAATAACAGAAAGAGCAATCAGTCTTATCTCAGAACTTTCTAATCAATATATTACAGGAAGATTTTTGCCTGATAAGGCTGTAGATGTATTGGATGAAGCAGCATCGTTAGTAAGACTTGAAAGAGGTCAGGTGAAAGACATAAGAAAAATCCATAAAACAAGAGAAAAGCTTCGTCTTATAGATTCTAAAAAATTGCAAGCAATCAAAGAAGAAGATTTTAGAAAGGCATCAGTTTTGAAAGATAGACATATTGCTTTAAAGAGAAAACTTGATGTGCTACTTAATATGAGACAGGACGAGACTCCTAAAAAGAAATTTATAGGTGAGGTAACTTTTAAGGAAATTGCCAAAGTTGTTTCTCTTGCAACGAATATTCCTGTGGATAAAATTTCTGTTTGTGACATAGAGGAGATTAAAGGATTAGAAAAAGGGCTAAAAGAAGAGATAATAGGTCAAGATAATGCAATAAGTGAGTTATCGCAGACAATTTTGAGGTCAAGAATAGGAATTAATTCTCATGATAGGCCTCAAGGATCATTTATATTTTTAGGACCAACAGGAGTAGGAAAAACCGAGCTTGCCAAAGTTTTAGCAAAAAAGTTTTTTAAACACAAAGAAAGCTTTATTAAAGTGGATATGTCTGAATTTTCCGAAAAATTTACAGTATCACGCCTTTTAGGTGCTCCTGCAGGTTATGTAGGATATGAAGAAGGAGGAAAACTCACCGAGCAAGTAAAAAGAAACCCTCATAGCGTAATTTTGTTTGATGAAATAGAAAAAGCACATCCTGAGGTAATCAATATCTTACTTCAAGTATTAGAAGATGGCTATCTTACTGATGCCAAAGGCAGAAGAGTAGATTTTAGGAATACTGTTATTATCATGACTTCTAATATAGGAATGGATTTTTTAAGAAAAGCGCAGATCTCTGGTTTCAGAGACAAAAGAGGTAGAAAAAAGTTGGATATAAAATATGAAGAAATTAAAGAAAAAGTTTTAAAGGATTTAAAAGCAAAATTTCCCTCAGAATTTTTAGGAAGAGTTGATAAAATAATCGTCTTTAGGTCTCTTGATAAAAAAGATATTAAAAAGATAGTAGAACTTCAGTTAGAAAAACTCAAACTGCGAGTTAAGAAGCAAGGACTTGGTATTTCTTTAAATAAAGATATTGTTGGAAAAATTAGCAATAAAGCATTTGATCCAGCTGAAGGTGCGAGAAAAGTAAGAAAGGTAATTCAAGAGGAAGTTGAAGATAGGATAGCAGAGATAATCTCTAAAGATAATTTTAAAAAACCTATTAAAATAAGGGTTAAAAAAGGAGAATTGGTCTTGGTTTAATTCCTATGGAAAATATTTTATTCAAATTAAAAGGCATCTTTTTGGGTGTCTTTTTTCCGATTGAATGTATAGATTGTGGACAAGAGGGGAAGTATTTATGTAACGCCTGCTTTAAAAAGATTAAGCTTAGAAAGCATCAAATCTGCCCTGTTTGCAAAAAGAAGAGTTTTACTGGTAAAACTTGTGAAAATTGTTCTAAAAAAACTTATTTGGACGGAGTTGTTGTTGCTTCGTATCATAAGGACGATCTTCTTAAAAAATCAATCCATTATTTTAAGTATCTTTTTGTCAAAGATTTAGGAGATGACCTTTCCCATTTATTGATTAAGATTTTAAAAAAAGAAAGAGAAGAATTACTTTCTAAAAAAAGTGTAATTTTAGTGCCACTTCCTCTTTACAAAAAAAGACTTCTTTTTAGAGGATTTAATCAATCAGAAGTCTTAGCAAAAAAAGTAGGGGAGTTTTTTAATATAAAAGTGAGGACAGATTTAGTTGCTAGAATAAAAGAAACTAAGCCTCAAATGAGTTTAGAGAGAAAAGAGAGACTTCGAAATGTTAAACAAGCTTTTACCTGCACAAAACCAAAGTTAGCAGCGAACAAATTTGTTGTTCTTGTTGATGATGTAATGACAACGGGGCAAAGTCTTTCCGAGTGTGCGAGGGTTTTGAAGAAAGCTGGAGCGAGGGAAGTTTGGGGACTGGTTTTAGCGAGAGGGTAAAATAAATGCAAAATTAAAAATTAGGTTATTAGGTTATTGGGACTATTAGGAAGTTTATTGTCAAATATACTCTACTATTCCTGATTCATAATTCATAATTCCAATACTTGGAGTTTTTCGTTTGCCTAAAGGTGGTTTCTGTAATATAATTTTTATACCAGCTTAGAAGATATATTCCGGAGAGGTGGCCGAGTGGCTGAAGGCAGCGGTTTGCTAAACCGTTATCCGCTCAAAAGGCGGATCGTGGGTTCGAATCCCATCCTCTCCGAAGGAGAGATGGCTGAGTGGTTTAAAGCGCTGGTCTTGAAAACCAGTGTCCGCGTTATGTGGACCGGGGGTTCGAATCCCTCTCTCTCCGAAATTAATTTACTAAAAAGTCTATTCTTGTTTTTTTATTTCAAATAATCCATAATAGTGATAGAAAATTAACTTACTATTGAAAACTTATGCCAAGACCAATGGATTCCATCAGAAAGAGAAGAAAAACTCGTAGAAAAGCTAAACCTAAGAGAACTAAAAAGGCTGTCAAATCTAGGAAGAAAAGACCTTCTCCAGAAGTTAAAAAAACTACTAAATCTAGAAAAAGTAAGTCTTCTTTAAAAAGTAAGAAGGCGGTTAGGAAGAGGAGAAAAACAAGCAAAGTTGTAGAGTTTGAGAGACAAGTGAATATTGCTGGTCAGGAAAGGGGAATGGTAAAATCTCTTCTAAAATGGAAAGCAAGAGAGTTTGTTAAATACGAGAAAGATCCTTCTTGGTATGTTATTGCGGTACTTTTCTTTATTGTCTTATTGGTCCTGGGCTTTATTTGGGGGGATTTTATTACTATTATTACTTTTGTTCTCTTGGGAGTAGTAGTGTTTATTTATGCTCGCAAAGAACCTGATAAACTTACCATTGAGATTTTTTATAAAGGTATTAGGGTTGGAGATATTTTTTATGATTATAAAAATATAAGGATGTTTTGGATTCTTTATGATCCTCCTTATTTAAAGACGCTAAATATTGTAGTAGATAGAAAGTTTCTTCCTGTTATAAGAATACAACTAGAAGATCAAGATCCTTTTAAGGTAAGAGATATATTAAGGAAGTTTATTCCGGAAGATAAAGAGAAGGAGGAGTCTTTTTCGGATCAAATGGCAAGAATTCTGAAGATTTAGAGGTAATGGGAATTATATGGATGTTATATGGATCCATCGCCACAGTTTTGTACGAATAGATAAGAATTATGAATCACGAATTACGAATTTAGGGATTAGGGGGTAGGGAGTAGGTTGTAGGACTAAGTTCTCCTAGTTCCTAATCCGCCTCTGGCGGAGTAATCTAGCAACCTAATAGCCTATTTTTTACTTTATGCAGGAACATACGAAAGGTATCATTTCCTGCTATTTTATGTTATGTTGTAATATCAAAGCACTTGCGCCTGTAGCTCAGTTGGATAGAGCGTGGGCTTGCGGAGCCCAAGGTCATCCGTTCAAGTCGGATCAGGCGCACAGGTCATGAATTTATAGGCTATTTAAATGTTTAGAGAAGTGGAATTTTATTGGACTACTCAAAATCTAGCTCTGCAAATGTCCAATTAACAATTTCCAATTTCTTCAGCCCCATGCTGATCCGCCTTGGGCGGAAATTAATACCCAATGGCTGAATGACCAATGACCAAGAAATACAACTAGACATTTTGTCATTGGGAATTTTTAAACAGATGCTTAAATTAAAAGATAAAATTAATAAAGTTCCAGGTATTGGTAAAAAATACCAGGAACTCCTAGAGAAACTGGGAATTTTTACTGTATCTAATCTTCTTTTCTATTTTCCTGTTCGTTACGATGATTTTTCTTCTATAGTGCCTATAACTAGCTTACAGGTTAACAACGAGAGACAGACTATCCAAGGCAAGATTCTTTCTATTTCGAATAAAAGGACTAAAAGGGGTTTTCTTATAACCTCAGCAATTATTTCTGATGACTCAGGTTCTATTCAAGCTATTTGGTTTAATCAGCCATTTCTTACTAATACTTTACAAAGAGGTAATGTTTTTATTTTTTCAGGAAAAGTTAAGTACGCATTTTCGCAGGTTTCTTTACAAAATCCTGATTTTGAGCAAGTAAGAAAAAATCGTTCTTCTTGTATAATGCCAGTCTATTCAGTGACAGAAGGGATAAGTTCAAAGTGGCTTAGAGCAAAAATAAAATATATAATTAAAGCCCAGGTTTATGACCAAATTAAAGAAAGTTTACCCCCAGAAGTAATAGAAAAATATAGACTTTTACCAAGAAATAAAGCTTTAAAATTTATTCATTTTCCTGAAAGTAACGGGAAATTAGAAAAAGCGAGATTTCGGCTTGGTTTTGAAGAGCTCTTTGAAATTCAGTTGAGAAACTTAAAACTCAAAAAAGATTGGGAAGGAAAGAAAACTTGTGTTATTAAATTTAATCAGGAGTTAGCCAAAGATTTTGTTAAATCTCTTCCTTTTAGTCTAACTTCTGATCAGAAGATCGCTGCTTGGGAAATACTCCGAGATTTAGGGAAAGAACATCCTGCCAACAGGCTTTTAGAAGGAGATACTGGATCAGGGAAAACAGTTGTTTCCGTAATGGCAATATTGCAAGCTGTAAAACAAGGATACCAAACAGTTTTAATGGTGCCAACAGAAATTTTAGCAAGACAGCATTTTAAGGAAATAGCAAAACTTACCTCGGATTTTAAAGTGCAGGTAGGTTTACTTACTGGAGTGGATAGTAAGGTTATGAAATTAAAGCCTCAGCTTTTAAAAAACAAAGAAGATGATAATTTGAAAAGAAAAGAATTTTTAAAGCTTCTTGCACAAGGGAAAATAGATTTAATTATTGGCACGCACGCTCTAATTCAAGACGAAGTAAAATTTAAAGATGTGGGTTTAGTTGTTATTGATGAGCAGCATAGGTTTGGAGTAGAGCAAAGGAAAAGACTTTTCGAGAAAGTATCAGGCTCTGGAAAAATTCCTCATCTTGTTACAATGACCGCAACTCCTATACCGAGAAGTCTTGCTTTGGCACTCTATAGTAATCTTGATCTTTCTGTAATCAAAGAAATGCCTAGGGAGAGAAAACGGATTGATACCTTCGTAGTACCTCCTAAAAAGCGAGATAAGGCTTATAAATTTATTGAAGAAGAACTTAGAAAAGGACATCAAACATTTGTTATCTGTCCTGTAATTTCTGAATCCAAGCTTTCTGTAAAATCTGTAGAAGAAGAATTTAAAAATCTCTCTACTAACATCTTTCCCAGTTTCAAAGTTAGTTTTTTACATGGTAGGTTAAAGGCCGAAGAAAAGGAAAAGATCATGAGAGATTTTTTAGATAATAAGGCTCATGTCCTGGTCTCTACATCAGTAGTAGAGGTAGGAGTAAATATTCCAAATGCAACTGTTATGTTAATTGAAGGAGCAGAAAGATTTGGTCTTGCCCAACTCCATCAATTTCGTGGGAGGGTAGGCCGTTCTGAATTGAAATCTCATTGTTTTTTATTTACAGATTCATGGTCAGAGAATGTTAAGAAGAGACTATATTACATGCAGAAGTGCTACTCTGGATTTGAACTCGCAAGGCATGATTTAGAACTACGTGGTCCTGGAGAAATGTATGGTATACGTCAATCTGGAATTCCAGACTTGAAAATGGCGAGTCTTAGCGATGCAAGATTGATTAAGCTTACTAGAGAAGCAGCGGAGACTTGTTTGAAAGATTAGGGAAAGGATCTTGAGCTGCAAATGACTAATTCCCGAATTTCTTCAACCCAAGACTGATCTACCGGATCCGCCCAGGGTGGAGAAGGACGGAAGAAAGACCCCCGTTAGTCCAAGATGTTGCAATATCCACGGCGTGTACTATGCGTGGTACGTACTACGCGTATCGTGCCAACGGGATTCTTCTTCCGCCTCGGGCGGGACGGATCAGAATAGCATTCTTAGAAACTCTTAATTCTTTTTATGATTAAAGAAGCCTCTAAATTCATGTCTTCCGTGAGGGAGGCCAGTAGGATATTAATTGTTGCTCACAAAAACCCCGACGGTGATGCCGTGGGCGCAAGTTTAGCTTTGAAGTATTTTTTAGATGAGCAGAAGAAGAAAGCAGCTCTTTTATGTATTGATTCTGTTCCTAAGAATTTGTATTTTTTAGATGGTGTAAATGAATTTACAGGTAAAGTTGGAGATTTCTCTTTGTTTGGTTTAGTCATCACAATTGATTGTTCTTGCCTTTCTCAGACTGGTTTTCAAGATCAACTCGAAAACTTTAAAAATAAAATAATGAATATAGATCATCATGCTACTAATGATAATTTTGGTAAAATAAATATTGTGGATAAAAATGCAAGTGCTACAGCAGAGATTGTTTTTGATATCTTTCATTATCTAAAAGTAAAGATTGATGCGAAAAAAGCTAATGCACTTCTTACTGGCATTTTTACTGATACAGGATCTTTTCGTTTTCCCAATACTTCTGCTAAGACTCTAAAGATTGCATCAGAGCTTGTTAGAAAAGGTGCTTATCTTCCTAAAATCGCAAAAAGCACTTTTCGGATTAACTCTCTTCCTACACTTAAGGTTTGGGGCAAAGTTTTGTCAAAGGTGGAGATTAACGGACTTCTTAAAATGGCAGTGTCGGCAGTATCTTTTAAAGAATTAAAGGAAACTAAGACCTCTACTCAGGATCTGACTGGTGTTGCAAGTATTATTAATACTGTGAAGGGAACTCGCCTTGCACTTCTTCTAACCCAAATTGATAGTAATCATGTTAAAGGAAATCTGCGTACTACAGAAGATGCAGGTATTGATGTGAGTAAATTTGCAGGGAAATTTGGTGGGGGAGGACACAGGCTTGCTGCAGGGTTTACAGTTGAGGGGAAATTAGTTAAAACTAAAGAAGGGTGGACGGTAGAGTAGCATCGAGTCCCTAGTGAGTTGGAGTTTAAGTCCGGCCAAAGTCGGCTTTTCTATAAAATATGCAGACTTTAAAACCATTAAGTGAAAACAATGAAGATTGAACAAAAAAGTTTATCAGGCTCTCAAATCGAGCTAAATATAGAGGTTTTATCATCTGAGTATGATAAATATCTTGATCGGGCTTCTCAAAGACTTTCTCAAAGTATCTCGCCTTCAGAGATTAAAGGTTTTCGGCCTGGGAAAGTACCAAGAAGGATAATGGAACAGAAACTTGGTCAATTTAAGATTTTATCTGAAGCTGCGGAAGATATTGTAAAAGCAACATATGTTAAGGCTATTTTAGATAAGAAAATCGATGCTTTGGGTATGCCGAAAATTGAGATAAAGCAGATGGCCCCAGAAAACAATTTTGTTTACAAGGCAATTATATCTATTATGCCTAAAGTTGATTTAGTAGATTACGGTTTTGTTAATATTAAGAGTAAAACCGTGAAGAATCCCTCTTTAGAAGAAATTGATGAGAAAGTAGAAGGCTTAAGGTCAATGAATGCGATTATCAGGTCTGTTAGCCGAGAATCAAAAAAAGGAGATAGAGTAGAGGTAGATTTTGAATCTTTTATAGATAAAGCGCCTTTAGAGAACGGTAAGACAGAAAACCACCCTATTATTATTGGTAAAGGTATGATGGTTAAAGGCTTTGAAGAAGAGCTTATTGGATTAAAAAAAAGTGATAGAAAAGAATTTGACATTATCTACCCTAAAGATTTTCCTCAAAAGCATTTAGCATCAAGAAAAGTGCATTTTAAGCTGGAAATGAAAGATGTACAGGAGTTTGAACTGCCCAGGTTAGACGATAAACTTGCTCAGTCTTTGGGAAAATTTGAGAATTTAGAGGATTTAAGACAGAAAACCAAAGAGAACCTCAAAAAGGAGGAAGAGTTTAAAGAAGAGCAAAGAGCTGAAAAGGAGTTGTTAGAAGAATTTATTGAGAAATCAAAATTTGATGAAATCCCAGATATACTTATTGAGCAAGAGTTAGATAAAATGGTTTCGGAGTATAAAGATGGAATAAGACAGCAAGGTGTGAAATTTGGTGATTATTTAGGTAAAATCGGTAAAACTAAAGAGAGCTTGCGTTCTTCGTGGAAAGACCAAGCTGAAAAAAGAGCAAAAATAGGACTTGTTTTAAGAGAGATTGCCAGAAAAGAGAAAATAACAATTTCTAGAAAAGAGCTTGATAAAGAAATTTCTAAATCAAAGCAAGACATAGAATCAAGGATTCGTTTAGTATATAAGCAAACTGGCAAGAAGGGTAGTTCCGAAAAGGAAATTAAGAAATGGAATGAAGTTTTTGAAAGTGAAGATTATAGAGAGTATCTAAGGTCTGTTTTAAGGAATAAGAAGGTAGTGAAGTTTTTGAGAGATAAATTTGAGATTTAAAAAGAGATGAATGTTAATGAATAAAATTCTAAGCACTGTCCGCTTCGGCAGAAAATTTCAAGCATTAAGCACCAAATCTCAAACAAATTCGAAATTCCAATTTCCAAAATCTAAAAGAATCTGTTTTAAAATTTGAATTTTGATATTGAAATTTGTTTGATATTTGTGATTTGGGATTTGGGATTTTAAGCTTTGGCCTTTCACTTCTTCTTCAGATATTCTACAATGAACTTAGAAACCAAGCTTTATTTTCTAAACCAAAAAAATTATGTCCATTCTTATTCCTACTGTTATTGAGAAATCTAGCATGGGCGAAAGAGCCTACGATATTTATTCTCGTCTTTTGAAGGAAAGAATAGTTTTTTTAGGAGGTCCTATTGTAGACGAGGTAGCCAATTTAATTATTGCTCAGCTTTTATTTCTAGAATCTCAAAACGAAAAAGGCGATATAAAACTTTATGTTAATTCTCCTGGTGGATCAGTAACAGCAGGTCTTGCAATTTATGATACCATTCAATATATTTCTTGTGACGTTAGCACTATTTGTATTGGTATGGCAGCATCAATGGGTGCAACTCTTTTAGCATCTGGTACTCCGGAGAAACGGTTTGCGCTTCCTAATTCTGAAGTTCTCCTTCATCAGGTAATGGGTGGTACAAGAGGCCAAGCATCGGATATTGAGATTACTGCGAGGCAAATTATTAAAATTAAACAAAGGATTAATAGAATTCTTGCTGAGCATACAGGAAAAGATATTGCTAAGATTGAAAAGGATACAGATAGGGATTTTTATTTAACTGCTGATGAGGCGGTGAAGTATGGGATTGTTGATAAGGTGATAAAGTGAGTTAGGGATTAGGTTGTAGGTGATAGGGGCTAGGTGATTTAGGATATTAAGGAATTTTAAATTAAGGATATAACTTGTGAATTTAGAAATATTATTTGGGGATTAGGGTGGAAATCTGCCCTAATTTTTGTTTTTGAAAACCGAATAAAGTTGACACTAGCCTTGTGAAAAATTATAATTAACTTAGGTCGATAATTACTTCACATAGACTTTAATTGTTAACTTTTTATCAATTTAACCTAAAAATGGTTATTCAGAGGAGACTTAAGTATGAATTTGAATATCTTTCTGGTAGGTACCCTAAGTGTACTTGCCGGTATTATAATAGGCTATTTAGTACGTCAAATATTTGCTTCTCGTCTTCTAGGGACAGCAGAGGAGAAGGCAAAGACTCTTTTAGAAAATGCTAAAACTAAAGCTAAGGAAGAAGCTTTGACCGCTAAAGACAAAGCTCTATCCATTACCGAGAAAGCAAAGAAGGAGGAAAGTCAGCGCCGCAAACGCTTAGTAGATATAGAAGCCAAGCTTTCCGGGCGGGAAGATAAGATAGATCGGCGTTATCAATCAATAGAGTATAAAGAAAGAACTTTAAGAAGGAAAGAAAACACACTAGACAGAGAAAAAGAGGAAATAGAGAGTATTAAAGAAAAGCAGTTAAAGATTTTAGAAAAGATCTCTCAGCTAGATAGAGAAAGAGCAAGAGAGCTTCTTTTGAAGCTTGCTGAGAAAGCAAGCAAGGAGAGACTTTTTAGACATCTGAAAAGTCTTGAAGAGCATGAAAAAGAAGCAATCGAGGCTAAGTCAAAAGAAATATTGAGTTTAGCAATGGAAAGGCAGGCATCTCCTCATACTGCAGAGAGCACTTCCACAATAGTAGAGCTTCCTTCTGATGAGATGAAAGGGCGAATTATTGGAAGGGAAGGAAGAAACATAAAAGCTATTGAAAGACTTACTGGTACAGAGATAGTAGTTGATGATACTCCTGAGGTGATCACTGTTTCTGGATTTTCCCCTGTAAGGCGTCATGTAGCAAAACTTGCTTTAGAAAAGCTAATTTCAGATGGTAGGATTCATCCTGCGAGAGTTGAGGAAGCAGTGGAGAAAGCTAGAACTCAAATTGCTCAAGACATAAGAAAGGCAGGCGAAGAGGCCTGTTTTGATGTTGGTGTTGCAGGACTTGATCCTAAACTAGTACAGATTTTAGGAAGGCTTAAATACCGTTCAAGTTACGGCCAGAATGTACTTCGGCACTCTATTGAAGTTGCCAATATTGCAGCGGTTCTCTCCGAGGAATTAGAAGCAAATACAGCACTTTGTAGAAAGGCAGGACTTTTACACGATATTGGAAAAGCAGTTGATCATGAAGTGCAAGGCACTCATGTGGAGATTGGCCGTGATATTGCTAAAAAATTTAAATTATCGGACGAAGTAATCCATGCAATTGAGGCGCACCACGAAGACGTAGATTTTAAATCCACAGAAGCTATCATAGTTGCTACAGCTGATGCCATTTCTGGTGCAAGGATGGGTGCAAGAAAGGATACTTATGAAGATTATATAAAAAGACTCGAAGAGCTTGAAGGAATTGCTAATTCTTTCGAAGGTGTTGAGAAGTCTTATGCTATTCAGGCAGGCAGAGAAATAAGGATTTTTGTTAATGCTGAGGAGATTAGTGACCTTCAGTCTTTAAAACTTTCAAGGGAAATTGCTGATAAGATAGAAGAAGAGCTTAAATACCCTGGAGAAATAAAAGTGAATATTATTAGAGAGACAAGGGCAGTAGAATATGCAAGATAGTTAGCTTGTAGGAAGCTAGGAGGTGTTAGGAATTTAGGACTATTGGGGCTATTAGGTTTGTTGATTAGGAAGGGAGGTTCTCTGATGAGTTGAGGTGAGAACAATGGCCTTCGTCTGCCTATTTATCAGCATATTTAGAATTCATGATTCTTGATTCGTAATTGTGAGTATTGCGGGATATTCAGAAGTGCCTTTCTGCCTTTATTGATTAAAAGCAGTTTACTAAAATGAAAAGCAGGAGAGGTGCCAGAGTGGTTTAATGGGTCGCTCTCGAAAAGCGATGCCCGCTGTAAGCGGACCGTGGGTTCAAATCCCACTCTCTCCGCCTTTTGAGTGGTTTGTAATTTGTAGTTGGTAGTTTGGGTCAGCACGGAAGGCTGGAACTATGATTGGAGCTTGTCCTAGATTACAAAATACACACACCCACACAAACGAGTAGTTTGTATTTATAATTAGTGGTTTGGAAGAAGGTATTTTTTTGATGATTTAGCGAAAAATTTACCCCAAAGCACAAACTACAAAGGAGTAATTTGTGGTTTATGGTTGGTAGCTTAGTAAATCGATTTTTGTTGAATATTTGAATATGCGGGATCTTTTTTTAAATTGTGATTATATATAGGTTAGTAATTTATAATCTGATTGTAGGTCATAATATAGTTTAATTTCTAACCTGATCTCTTATGGTGCAAAAAATTCGCAAATTAGTGATTCCTGTCGCAGGTATTGGCACAAGATTTCTTCCTGCCACTAAAGCATCTCCCAAAGAGATGCTGCCCATTGTAGACAAACCTATAATTCAGTATCTTGTTGAAGGGGCGGTAGCATCGGGGATAGAGGAAATTATCTTAGTCACAGGACATACTAAAAGAGCAATTGAAGACCATTTTGATCGAAACTTTGAACTTGAGTATATTTTGAAACAGCGTGGTAAAGAAGATCTTTTGAAAGAGGTAAAAAAACTTTCTAAAATGGCGAAATTTATTTTTGTACGGCAGGGTCCTCCTAAAGGTAACGGGCATGCGGTGCTATGTGCAGAGCCAGTAGTTGATGATGAGTCTTTTGCTGCTATGTATGGAGATGATGTTATTTATTCAGAGCCTCCCATATTGAAACAGCTTATGGATGTTTATGAAGAATTTGGACATTCTGTTCTTAACTGTATTAGGACAAAAAAAGAAGAAGACGCTAATAAATTTGGCTTTGTAAAAGGTCCTGTAGTAAGAGATAATATTTACAGAGTTGAAGAAGTAATAGAAAAACCTGGTCCAGATAAAGTACCATCAGATATTGCTTCAATAGGTGCTTTTATACTTACTCCTAGAATTTTTTCAATTTTAAAAGATCTGGAACCAGGTAAAGGTGGAGAAATATGGCTTCCTGATGCTATCAACAAACTTGCGCATGAAGAGCCGGTTTATGCCTGCGTTGTTGAAAATAGCAAATATTATAACTGTGGGGATAAATTGGAATATATTAAAGCAAATATAGATTTTGCACTTGCTCGCGAAGAATTTAGAGATGGTCTTATTAAACATATAAGAGATTTAGAGATTTTAAAATAAAATAAAAAAATGAAAGATTTTTCGAAGTTAGAGAAAAAGATTGAGGTAGAGTTTTCAAACCAGGATCTTTTAAAAAGTGCCCTAGTTCATAGATCTTATCTTAACGAGAATCCTAAATTCCCTCTTTCTCATAATGAAAGATTAGAATTTTTAGGAGATGCTGTTTTAGAGTTTTCGGTTACAGAATACCTTTTTCGAAAATTTTCCAAAAAACCCGAAGGTGAACTTACAAATCTACGTTCTAGTCTTGTGAATAGTAAGACACTTTCAGGTTTAGCAGAAGATTTAGGCTTGGAGGAGTATCTTTATTTGAGTAAGGGAGAGAGGCAAGATACGGGTAAAGCAAGGCGCCAAATTTTAGCTAACACAATTGAAGCATTAATAGGTGCAATTTATCTAGATAAAGATTACATTAAAGCCAAAGAATTTATTGGGAAGAAACTACTTCCCTTGCTTCCTAGAATTATAAAAGAGGAGTTATACCTTGATTCTAAATCAAGCCTTCAAGAAATTATTCAAGATAAGTTTAGAATTACTCCAGAGTACAAAGTTATTTCTGAAACTGGGCCTGACCATGATCGTAGGTTCGAAGTAGGGATTTATTTGAATAAAAAATTAGTTGCTAAAGGAAAGGGTAGTTCTAAACAGGATGCACAAATGAAAGCTGCCGAGGAAGCCTTAAAAGTGATTAACAAAAAAGATTTTTCTCTTTAGTTTCAATAAACCTTTATTTGATTGTAGGGACGTTGCACCGTCATGTCTTTGTTATTCTGGTTTTACAAAAACAATCCTTCCAGCATTAGTCTGAAGTAGTCTTTCAACCTTACAATTTACTTTTTCTCCCAAGTAAGGTGCTCCATCTTCAACTACGATCATTGTTCCGTCAGGGAGATATCCTACACCCTGTTTTTTTTCTTGACCCTCTTCTATTATTTTGACGTTAATTACTTCCCCTGGAATAAATTCTGGTTTTAAGGCATTTGCTAATTCGTTGATATTAAGGACTTGGATATTCTGAATTTCAGCTACACGATTTAAGTTATAATCAGTAGTGAGAATTTTTAAGCTTTTTTCTTTTGCAAGTTGAATTAGTTTAGTGTCAACACCTTTTATGTTTTTATAATCATTACTTAAGATTTGGGTTTTTACCTTTCTGCTTTTTCTGATACTTCTTAATATTTCCAGACCTCTTTTGCCTCTTTCTCGTTTTAAAGAATTTTTAGAATCAGCAATTTCTTGAAGTTCAGAAATAACAAATTTAGGGACAATAAGACCAGAGAGAAGAAAACCTGTATTTATAATTTCCTCTAGCCTTCCATCTATAATAACGCTGGTGTCTACTAGAAGTCCCAAGATTTCTTTCCCTTTCCCTTTCTTTTTTTTCCTAATTTTGGATTTTCTGAGTTCATAAAGTTTGCGGAAAGATTCAGGAATTTCAGATATTTTCTTTAAGAGAGTTAAAGATCTTTTCCATCCTTGAAAAATTTTGTCGCTTAGAGAATTAAATAAGATTATAGTGCCTATACAAGCTATAGTTGTTATCAGTAAAGGAAGCCAAGTAGCCCAGAAATCAGAGAGTTTGGAAACAGGAAGTAGAGGACGGATAAGCACTCCGATAAGAAGACCTAGGATAAGACCGACTACGCCAGCAAATATTTTACGTGATGGTATTTTTGTGAATTTGAAGATTAGAATCAGGGAAATTATGGCTAGAAATACAAAGATAAAAATATTCATTAAATTATTTTTATCTGATAAATTTAAGTAGACTATAGATACTTCTTAATAGTATCATGTTTGAGCGCTTTAAGAAATTTTTTTGCAAAATAATTATTTAAAGGCGATTTTTACTGCTTGTTCTAAAGAAGTCGCTTTTTTAATTTGTATTTTTCCTGTTTTTATTGTTTGGGGGCAGATACAAAAGACAAATCCCATTTGCTCTGCCTCTTTTATTCTATTATCAAGCTGGCTTACTGGCTTTACCTCTTGAGAAAGTCCGAGTTCTCCAAGGATAACAGTTTTAGGAATTATTTTACGATCTTTAGCAGAAGAGACTATAGCAAGCGAAATAGCAAGATCTATAGCTCTATCTTCTGTTTTTAAGCCACCGGCAATGTTTAGATAAATATCTTTGTTAGACAAGTTGATTTTAAGGTGTTTACAGATAACTGCAGAAAG
>Ga0066650_10000314_pt1 | contig 15690 bp, 11 predicted proteins | sample CryGey092014_all_FD_59539 | JGI IMG/M metagenome (GOLD analysis project Ga0066650, IMG submission 59539) | Groundwater microbial communities from aquifer - Crystal Geyser CG23_combo_of_CG06-09_8/20/14_all | ecosystem: Environmental > Aquatic > Deep subsurface > Groundwater | place: USA: Utah...
GTATTCAATAAATTGGGGACTATTTTCATTCATTAATTCAGGCAGTGAGTATGTGTTAAAGAAAGAGAAAAATAAACTCTTTCTGCCATTATCATTTCCAAATAAGAAATATTTTATAACTTTTGGCTCAATAAATTTGAAAGTATTGGATTCATTTATTGCAGATGAAATAAGTTTGTTCCAAATAAAACTTACAAAAAAACCGATAGGCATAAGAACATCAAAAGGACTCTTCTTTCCTCAAAGATATGCTAAGAGTCAAATAAAAATAAATTCCTTTTTGGAGAATCAGTTAATAGAACAATCAAGAAAAATAGCAGAGGATAATATTAAGGACATTTCTCTATTCAAAAATGAATTGCGAATGATACTTAAAAGAGCAAAACCATTATTCATACTTCTTGATGAAGACCAGACGAAATACAAGAGAGCTTTAGTGAGCATTGCAAATGAGTATAATATAAGATCTTTTGTTCTCCAGCATGGGATAACATTAAAAGAGAGAAAAAACGGAGTGCCATTTGCAAATGAGTCATTTCAGCCATTGAATGCAGATATTTTTCTCTGCTGGGGAAAAAGGTCTTATGATTACATGAGCAGTTTTGAAAAAATGAAAGAGAGAGTGTTCATAGCAGGTTCACCGAAAATGTTTTTTGACAATGAACAGCATATAAAAATTAGATCTTTACTTATAATAGATCAACAATTCATATCTCAGGATGAGGAAAGGAGATTTGCTTATGAGGATCTCATAAATAAACTCATAAAGGAAAGCATTGATTTTAATATCTATCTGAGGATGAACTACAATAAAGATTATCTTAGCCGTCTCGCAAAAGGAAGAATAATAGAGTGGAAAAAAAACACAATACGAAAAGAAATCTTAAAATCAAAATGTATTCTTGGATTCACCTCAACCGCCCTTCTTGAATCACTATACTCTTTTATACCAGTCATTTCTTATGATTATTTGGGATTTAACGACCAGATCGGATTCAATTCAGAGGTCTCATCATCTGCCTTTTCCTTGGAAGATGTGATTGAAAAAATCAGAGAATACAATTCAGTTGAGAAGACAAAGAACAAATTCATTTCCTTCATAAGAGAAAATGTTGATTGTGAAGGTGAAAAATCTGTTAAACTCATAAAAAGTATTGTTTTATCACATATATGAGAAAAATCGCATTCATAGATTTGTCTCCCATAAGAGGGGGAGCAGAGATTTCTTTTGAATTGATTCTGCAGAAGATGAATGACAAAGAGGATATAACACTTGTTATTTCAAAGGATTCCGAGGCATTTACAGACTTAAAAGAGATAAAGACTGAGAGAATAGATTTAGACAAGAATACCCTTTTTGAAAAGAAAAACTCCATTTTATCGCCTTACTCGGCAATTAAGATAATAATCAAGGGATTAAAGACAAAATGCATTTATGAAATAATAGTTACCAACACCTTCAAATCACATTTATTCGGATTCGGACTAAGGATAAAAAACAGGAGAGTAAAATGGATAATATATGAGAGGGATGTGCCTGAAAATATTTTCATTAAACTATTAAAAATATTTCTGCATAAACAGAGCAATTTTGTTATCTTCAATTCAAATTACCTAAAAAGAAAATATGGAAATGTGAAAACATCCGAAGTAATTTACAATATTATAGAAGCAAACAAATTAGTGAGCGAAAAGAGGGATTTTAAGAAGTTTGTTTTCATTGGTAATCTCACTTATGAGAAGGGTTTTGACAGAACCCTTGAAGTCCTTGAAAAAATAAGAAAGAAGATTCCTGAAGCAATTCTTTATGTCGCTGGAGAGAATGGTTATGGGACTATAGTCACAAAGAGAGGACAAAAGAACATCATTTATCTCGGATATGATGAAAAACGAAATTGCTTGAAGGAAGCAGGATTCATTATTCTGCTTAACAGAAGAAAAGAATCATTTTCAAGGGCAATTTCAGAGGCAATGATGTGCGGAATTGTGCCAGTGTTACTTAGAGGAAACGGAATGGATGAATATGCAAAAGAGAACAATGCACTATTGTTTGATTCTTATGATAGTGAAAATATATCTGATAAAATATTTAATGCTATCAATGATGGAAAAACAGAAGATCTTTCAAAGAATGCAAAAGAATCAATAAACTCCCTTATTGATTTTGAAACTACCATATTCAAATTTGGGTCTGTGCTTGACAATTTGACAAATCAAGAATAGTTATGAGTTGTGTATTACAGACCGACATGCCATTATGGGATATAGAGCAATTAATGCTCTTTATAAAAGAGTGGGTGGCAACAAGGGGACTGCTTTGTAGAGAACTATTCTAAGCGACTAAGTAAATACTTAACTGAGGGGAAAATAATTAACCTAAAAGTAGAATGTTTGTTGAATGAAATAATTGGACTTATGAGAAAAAAGGAAAGAAAATATGACCATAATATTGTCTCAAATATAATCCATTGTCTATTCCCTTTACTCTTACTATTGACTTTAATTTAATTAATATATATATTTAATTACTATGAACAAAAAAAATCTTAATACATTGAAATTATATGAAAAAAGCAGTTATAGTCCGTATTCAAAATACAAAGTTGTGGCAATGCTCTTTGCAAATAGTGGAAATGTCTATATGGGGGTAAATGTTGAAAACGCATCATACTCTCTGACAATGTGCGCTGAGAGAATCGCTTTATTTAGTGCTATCACAAACAAAGAGAGGCATTTTGAAAAAATAATCATTTTCGCAAGAGGCAAAAATCTTCCTCACCCTTGCGGATCTTGTCTTCAGGCATTAAGCGAATTTGCAGGAGAGAAATTCAAAATTATTGTAACAAATGGAATCAAAGAAGAAGAGAGAAATCTCTCTGATTATCTCCCGAACAGGTTTGTTTTATGAAAGCAAAATTATTATTATTTTATCTTTTACTTTTAACATTATCCTGCGCCAAAAACAATAGTCAGGAAATAAATATGCAAAATAGAAAAATCCTTGATTTTGAAATGATAAAGAGTTTCTTAAACAAATCATATAATTTCAAAATATATGCAAAGAAAAAATCCATTGTATTTCAAGAATCCGGATACAGAGATATATCTGGGAATATTTCGGTTTCGGGATTTATGGAAATAGAAGGGGAAGATAAATTTGTTTATGACCATATTTTTGACGGTAAGTCATGGTATAAGAAAGATCAATTGAAAAAGGAACTTTACAACCAACCGATAGACCCGCTGACAATAATAGAGAACTGTATAATAAATGAGCCCATTATGAGAATAAATTCAAAAAATGAATATTTATTTGATGCAGACATTAATGTTGCAATTATAGATCCATTGAATTACTCAGCAAAAGGGATACTGAAAACAGATGCTTCTTTAAGTTACATTTTGATAGAGGCAAAGAATGAGGACCTGTTATATAAAATAGAATTGCATCAAAAGAAACACATTCCGATTAAATTTCCAAAGGAAATCAAATCAGAATGCACTGTTTCAGGAAACAAATATGATATTGAGAATATTAAAAAAAGAATAGAAGAGAACAATCTAGGCTCATTAAAAAATAAGAATGCCTTTTTCTATTCAGACAATTTTGAATTGCTTAAGAAGTTCCTTGAAGAGGATTCTCTCACCATTTGGTCTTACGAATATACGGATCCGTCAATAGAAGGAGCGGACATTGCCTATATACATGGGGATGAAAGAAATTCCATTAGAAAAATTGCGAGAATAGGCACAGTGGCAATAAAAAAGAATAAAGTAATTTTGAAAGGGAAATTTTATGATATTGAATTTAGGGATGTATCTCTGGATATAAATTCAAACTTATCTCTCTGCGCAGAAGATTTAGCTTTTAATGTTGTTTATGAGAGAGAAACAAAGATTCTAAGAATTGGCGGACTTAACGAAACTGAGATGCTTCTGATTCTCTCTGTAAATGACTATCCATATAAAGAAAGAACAGTAATCTTAAATCAGGAGGAATAATGCTTGACAAGAAATTGCTTGCCATACTTGCATGTCCAAAATGCAAAGGAGATCTGGATTATGACTCTGAAAAGGAAATTCTTATTTGTAAGAAGGACAAAATTTATTTTGAAGTAAAAAATAACATTCCTATTCTTCTCATTGACAAAGCGAAAAAACTGAATGAAGTATAAAATTATTATTTTATTCTCAGTTATCTGTTTCTCCTTCATAAATGCAAAGGAGAATGCCAAAGTATCCGGTAATTCTGTCAGTTTTGAATATGAACCGAAGTTTTTAAACAAAAGAGTTATTGATTGCGATGTTCAGGAGAATATTCTAACAAAGATTTTCTTTGTGAATGTACCAGAAGGGAATATAAAACTCCATGTAGGGGATGCACAGTGGTCTTTATGCGAAGAAGAATCAAGCAGAGATGTCTCCGAACATCTATATGAAAGCGAATATGTTTACGCAGGAAGGCAGAGAATCTTGAAAATAAAAATATATCCTCTGAAAAAAATGTCAGGCAAAACATATATTTTGAAAAAAATAACCGTAGAAATAAAATTTGATAAATTTCTAAATTACTCATCAAAAAATAATCCTCTTCTTTCTACAAGCATAAATAAAAATTACCTTTCACACATCACAGTTCAATTGTCTGCATATAACATCCCATTTAAGACATATCTTGAAATAAAAATAAAGGAAAACGGAATATACAGAATTGATTATAATGACATAGTAAATGCAGGTATAGATCCCCAAAATCTCTCTATAAACGGATTCACTCTCTATTCTGATAAGGGAGTTGTTCTTCCGATTGATTCAACTGAATTTATGAAATATGTTTTACCGGAAAAAACAGGAATAAAAATTATTGGGGACGAGGATGAAAATTTTGAACAGGGTGAATACATTCTTTTTTTTGGAGAATCTCCTCATAAGGATTCTACCAATTATTATGATACCTATGATTTATACAATAACCCATTTACTGATTATAAACATTATATGCTTGTCTTTAATGACAAATTCCCATTGATGGCAAATAATCTTGTTTTTACATTCAATTCTGATACAGGAAATATATATAATGAATGCATTATGCATTTTGATTCCATAAATCCGCTTCTCTCCGGCTACGGGTGGGTGTGGAAGAAATTCAATATGATGAAAGATTCTGGAAATATTGAATATGAATATGATGTTACTCTCTCTGATATAATTGATTCTTTTGGTACAATTTCTCTTTCATTTTTCTATCAGACGGATCTGAATGACACTTATGATATTGATTTTTATGTAAATAACAAATACATAGGCAATATGGCAAGCAGGGGCGCATATAAATACACTCCAAAAGTATTTTCGTTCCAATTGGAAAATCTGAAAGAAGACAATTCTGTAAAACTTGTCTGTAAAAATACTGATAATATAACAAAAGTGTTTTATCTGTCTGATTCAAGAGTGAAATACAAAGCAGACCAGAATAATCCCGAAGACATTCTTATTGAGAATTCCAACATCAGATATCTGAATTTCAATCCAGAAGCGGAACTCTTTGTATATGTAAAAGACAAAGATAATCATTATATAGGTGCAATTGAGGAAAACAAAATCCAGTCAGTTGATCTGCTCGGGGGAGAGAAAGTATTTATAAGTAAAACAATAAAAAAACCTCAAAGTTTGAGATGGGTAGATAATTCCTTCATATATTCTGAGAAAGAGGGATGTGACATACTCATAATTACAGGAGACAATTATAAAAACTCCCTTTTCTCTTATATACAATACAGAAAAAAGCAGGGTCTTAATGTGAAAGTTTATGAAATTGATGAGATAGGAGACGGATTTGCATTCGGAGTAAAAAGTCCCTCTGCAATAAAAGCATTTCTAAGTTATGGATTTTCAAATTGGAAGAAATTTCCACAATATTTGCTTATACTCGGCTCAGGATCTTATGACTATAAAAATAGGCAGAATAATTATGAGAATAAAAATATAGTGCCTGTTTATGAAACAGGATATGGAATATTTGAACAGGCACTTTTATCTGCATCTCGAACTCAATGTGTTGACAGGTGGTACACCCTTCTTTCGGGAAATGACCAATACATTGACATGATACCCGGAAGAATTACCGTAATGGACAAAAATGAAGCACATTATGCAATGATGAAAGTGATTGATTATGAAACTAAAACACAAATATATTCAAAGAACAAAACAATGGTCATTTCAGATGACGAATACAGCTCCCGTTCCTCATCAGAATATAATGATATCAATTTCATCTATGATTCTGAAGATCTTGCAGGACTATTAGGAATTTATTTCGGAGTAAAAAAACTCTATCTTACTGATTATTGGGGAGACAAGCAGACATCGGACCATTGGCAATATGATCCCGGATTCAAAAGGGATGTGCGATTCGCTTTTAAGAATATTCTTGACGAGGGCATTGCTTTTGGTTTCTTTTACGGACATGGTTCATACTATACTTTGACTCATGAACATATACTTCTTTATCCTGATGATATAAATCTGTTCACAAATATATACAAGTATCCTATATTCTTGTTCGGCACATGCCAGGCAGGTCAGTTTGACAATGATTTCGGAGCGATTGCAGCAGAGTTCCAAAAACTTCCATATTCGGGATTTTCAGCATCAATTGCTTCAACAAGAGCAATAGGAAGTACTGAATCAATAAATATACTTTATTATTCCTTTGCCACAGATCTTATTTCCGGAGGACATGAAACAATAGGTGAATACTATCTCACTATGATCAATACACGTGATTTTACATCTACAAGTCATGTACTATTTGGAGATCCTTCAATGAAAATAAGAAAATATTCCTTTGATATAATTGTAAATTCGGAAGATACTTTGAATTTAGGTTCCTACAATAATTTTGATTATAGCACTCTGAAAAATAATGAAAGCGAAATAGCATTTGATATTTATCAACCTTTTTATAAAGATTCCCACGATTATATCCATACTATTCCATACTCTTATGTCTATTACTCCAAGTCAGACGGATTGCTGAATAGAATTATAACTGATGAACAGAATGGTTCATTTTCTTCATTTATTACAGACACTTTTGAAAATAAAAATTATCAGTCCAAAATGCTTATAACAGCCGTATATGAAGACGACTCATTGATTCATACGGGGGTGAGAAAACCACAATTCCGTTATCAAAGAGAAATTCTTGATGAAAGTGGAGAGATTAAGTTTTTCATCTATAACAATGAAGCGGAAGATTCCTTAATTCTTCCATCAGAATATGAATTTGAAGTAAGATTTTATTCTTCTGCGGGAGCATATCTTGGCAATATAAGTGGGTTCAATCCTGCTGTTTCAATAAAAGGAAATGTTGATTTGTCAGACCTAAACCTTATGTATGAGAGAAGAGGGGAGTATCAAACAAATTCATACAAGGTGATTTCATCCCAGTCATCAGATACAATTATAGCAGTTATATATGATACAGCCCTAAAAAGGTGTCAGAAGTCAATTGTTGTAAAACACAATATAAATCTGAAGACGGAAAACAGCTTTATTCTCTATCCGAACCCTTTTATGGAGAGTTTTTATATGTCATTCAATTCACAGGCATCAGGTATAATAAAATGGAGGATAATTGATGAGAAGGGATTCACAGAATCATTTGGAGAAGAGGTGTGTCAGGGAGGATATAATTCCTTAAAGATTGTTCCGGACGGAAAACTGATGGACAAGAAACTGAGCAATGGAATATATTATTTTATTGCGGATTTTCAATACTATGGAAAGAGTGAAATCAAAAGAGAATTAAAAAAAATAATTAAAAAATGAAAAGAGTTTTAATTTCTTCATCAATACTTTTTGTCATAGTGCTTTTTGCTAAAACCACAGTGATGGACATATTCATAGGTACGGACAAGGTGGGTTGGTATGAAATGAATGCCGTAGAGATTGATTCCTTTATTGAAATAACAGAGAACTCAAAAATGTTCCTTACTGTTTATGGGAGGACAATGAATATATCAGCACATTCATTTTCCCTATATGACAAAAAATGGAACATAATAAAATTCCTCTCCGGAGTAGAGAGCGAGCAGCTATCACTATTCTCAAATGGATTCGTTAAAGACGGAAAACTAACAGTCAAGTCGGATATTGCGCAGGGATATACAGAGGATGTATTTGATATAAAGGGAAAAATGCTTCTCTTCAATGTGGAATCTGTGAATAAGAATTTTTTAAGGAAAGATATATATCAGTATAATCCTTTGACACGAAAGCTTGAAAATATAGAAATAAAACTAAAGGAATCCGATTCATTGAAAATTCAGGGAAAAATATATAAAACTGATGTGTATGAATTTTCAAGCTCAAGTGGTATATGGACAGTATATTTCAACAGTGATGGAGAAATACTGAAATCAGTATCCTCTGAAGGAATAATTATGGTGAAAACAGATTCAATAATTGAAACATCCGAACCAATAGACATCTTAAACTGGTTTTTCATTTCAGCTGAAGGGAATTTTAAGACCATAGACAAGTCGGAAAAAGCTAAATTCATTATAACAGGAATAAAAAACGATTCAATTTCAAATTACAGACAGAATCAGAGAGGAGACACTCTTGAAGTAAGCAGAACTCCCCTTTTCATACCTGAAAAGCTTTCCGATATGGACACATTCTATCTAAAAAGCAGCAGTAATATAAAAAATGCAGTCAAGGAGATACTGGGAAAAAAAGAGAAGGATTCTCTGAAAGTGCTTCAGAATGCAATGACTTATGTGAATAAAAAACTCAAGAAAGGTATATTTTCGGGGCTTTTAACAAGTGAAGAGATAATGAAACAGGGATATGGTGATTGTACTGAGCATTCGCAGGTATTTGCCTCAATAGCGAGAGAACTCGGATTCAATGTAGATATAGTGTCAGGCATTGTCTATTCAAAAGACGGTTTTTATTATCATGCATGGAACAGGGTGCTATACAATAACAAAATATATACTATTGATGCCACATTCAATCAGTTTGATTCTGATGTATCACACATACAGCTTTCAGAAGGATTTCCTCCCATCAAAGTGCTTCTGTCAAGTATATCTCAGAAAGTTTCTATAAGGATAATAAAATGAAAAATTTATTTCTTGCAAATATTCTCCTGCTTTTTTCATATATAAGTGCTGAAGTAATGGTATTCGGATTTTCAGATGATTCAAAACATTTTGCATTCTCTTATGAGCCAAAGGATCCTATGGCAATAAGTGGCGTTTTGAAGATTCTAAATACAGACAAAAACAATCTTACCCTTGATACTCTATTAGATGAATTCAATGATTCGTATTCTTCCCTTAAAGACATGAAAGAATTTTTTGAATCGCATTACACTGAAGTTCTCGGATTCAAAGAAAGAAAGCCACTTGAAGAATACTGCGGAAATGTGGAAAATGGGAGCATAAATATTTTGAACATAAAAACTTCAAGAATTGCATACACAGTAAACAAATCCATAAATGAATATGGATACTATAACTATACAACAATTGTCAAGATTAAAAACAATCCGCCAATTATGATGGATTCAAAGCTGACAGATGTCTATGGAGCTTATATGGCAGATGATTCTATCTGTGTAATAATAACAAAAGGACTTGTGATTGGTTTTGAAGGAACATTTTATGAAGATTATGAATGTTTTGCTTTGAAAGGCGCAAAGGAAGAGGTGATTGACTCTCTAATTAAAGAGAATGAAATTTATATTAATATAACAAAAGTAAGAGATGTAATGAAAGAGTTTTTTTTCGAGCATCACAACATCTATCCTAATAATATAGACCTTTTTAACAGATATGGAAAGGTGATTAAAAATCCATTCAAAAAGAATAATGAGTCATTGCTTTTCACTGAGAAATTAATGAAATTTAATTCAAAATACGAAGGGACAATTATTATTGTAGTGTCAAAAGAGAGGCAGTCATACACAATGTATTATGGAATAAAAGATGAATTTAAAAAATACAAGGAGGAAGAAAATGAAAATAAACAGATACATTGATCATACTTTATTAAAGGCCGATAAAAATATCTCTGACATTCAACAGTTATGTGATGAGGCTGTAATGTATGATTTTTATGCCGTTTGTATCAATCCATGCTGGATTTTGATGGCAAAAAGCATTTTAAGAAACAAAAATGTAAAGGTTGCCACTGTGGTGGGCTTTCCACTCGGAGCAAACAGAATGGAAATCAAAGTAAAAGAAACAATAATTGCAATTGAAGACGGAGCGGATGAAATAGACATGGTAATGAATATAGGTGAATTCAAAAGCAGAAATTACGACTCTGTCTTAAATGAAATAATTGGAATAAGGGAAATAGCAAAAGGAAAGATCCTAAAAGTGATAATAGAGACATCCCTTCTATCTAAGGAAGAAAAAATGAAAGTGCTTGAACTGGTTATAAAATCCGGAGCTGATTTCATAAAAACATCCACAGGTTTCAGAACAGAAGGTGCTAATGTTGAGGACATTAAACTATTTAAGAAATTTGGAGATGGAAAAATAAGAATAAAAGCAAGCGGAGGAATAAGAGATCTTAAAACAGTAAAAAAGATGATAAATGCAGGTGCTTCAAGAATAGGCACTTCATCCTCAGTATCAATAATGGCAGAATTGAATGAACGTTCCTGAAATAATAAGAAAGAAAAGAGATAATCGGAATCTCTCTGAAAGTGAAATAAGATTTTTAATAAACGGATATGTTAAGAATGAAATTCCCGACTATCAAATGTCCGCATTTCTTATGGCTTCTTTTTTGAATAAACTCAGCAGAACTGAAACATTATTTTTGACCAAATCTATGATGGAGTCCGGAGAGGTTTATAATTTTTCCGACATTGAAGGAATCAAAGTTGACAAACACTCAACAGGAGGAGTAGGTGATAAGGTATCCATTCCGCTCTCCCCAATTCTTGCATCTCTAGGATTTTACGTTCCAATGGTATCAGGAAGAAGTCTGGGGCATACTGGAGGCACATTAGACAAACTTGAATCAATAAAAAACTTTAATGTAAATCTTACAAAAGAAGAATTCAAAAGAATTCTTTTACAAAATAAAATGGTAATGGCAGGGCAGACAGATTCCTTTGTTCCTGCTGATAAAAAACTTTATGCTTTAAGGGATGTGACAGGAACAGTTGAATCTATTCCCCTGATAACATCTTCAATTATGAGCAAAAAACTTGCTGAAGGAATAGATTTGCTTTTTCTTGATGTGAAAACCGGGAATGGAGCATTCATGAAAAACTATGATGATGCAAAAATACTGGCAGACAATATGTTTGATTTGGGGGAGATGATGGGAAAGAAAATGACATATATCATATCTGATATGTCTCAACCTCTCGGGGACTATGCAGGAAACGGATGCGAAGTGTTTGAATCCATATCAATACTTAAAGGCGAAACCCACAATGAAGCATCTTCTCTTATTGAAGAAATAACATGTATGATAATGAAAAAGAATTCTGTGGGAAATAGCGATGAAGAGAGAAGAAAAAAATACAAAGATGCAATTGAGAGTGGAAGAGCTTATGAAAAATTCTTAAACATGATTCATTCTCAGAAAGGAGACATTCGCTCCTTAAAAAGAGAAGACCTTATGTATGAAAAGAAATTGGAAATCAATGCTGAAAAAAGCGGTTATCTGACTGAATTTGACACATACAGTATAGGAATAGCTCTGATTTACATGAAAGCAGGAAGATTCAAAAAAGAGGACTCAATAAACCATAAAACAGGAATAAAAATTGAAAAACATCTTAATGAGTATGTAAACAAAGGAGAGACAGTTTTTTCTGTCTTTGCGGATATGCGTTATGAGGATGCGGAAAAAATACTTAAGAATTCATTTGAGATAAAAGATACAAAAAAAAATGAAATAAAATTGGTAAAGATATCAAGGGGTGTCTAATGAAAAGAATAATCACTCTCTTACTTATTCCCATAAGTTTTTTGATTTCATTCTCAATTGAATTCATTGACATAAGCGAGATTAAAAAGGGAATGAGTGGATACTGCGCAACAGTTTTCAGCGGAACAAAAATAGATACATTTAAGATTGAAGTTATTGATGTAATTCCTGAAGGAGAATCTTCCGTAGAGATGGTTCTTGTGCGTTGTTTCGGAGAGAACATAGAAAAGACGGGAATCGCGCAGGGTATGAGCGGAAGCCCCGTATATTTTAATGGAAAACTCTTCGGGTCAATGAGCTACACATGGGATAATCTCCGTGAGCCAATAGGAGGCGTAGTTCCTATAAAAAAAATGCTTGAAATAGAAAGTTTCCAAAATAACGAAAATAAAAGTGAAGGGTACAAACTAAAAGAAATAGCACTTCCGATTGTTTTAACAGGTGTGAATGAAAATATACTTAAAATGATAAAAGAAAAGAACCCTGCTCTTAAAAACTCAGTGGTTGGAAATAGTAACAGTGATATAAGCAAGGAGGGAGGGTATCTTCTTCCGGGAAAGGGAATTGCAATAAAACTGATAGATGGGGAGATGAGTGCTTCAGCTATAGGAACGGTCACTTATGTTGAAGGCAACAAAGTTTTTTCATTAGGGCATCCATTCACTATGAAGGGGGAAGTTGAGTATCCTGTATCAGAAGCGTATATATATATGATTCTTCCAAGGACCGACATATCATACAAGATGGGATTTTCAATGAATAAAGTCCTCGGGTCCACGGTTCAAGACAGAACTTACGGAGTTCTCTCATACAGCGATAAAATCGCTAAAATGGTTAATGTATCAATAAAGATAAATGACATCAAGACGATATCCCTTAAATTTGCAAAGGATGACGATTTCTTATCATCATATCTTCCGCTTATGTTCGTTTCGGCAATTTCTAAATATTATAAAATTGCAGGCTCTATGACTGCGGATTATAAAATAACTCTTTATTCCGCCGGAAAAGAAAGGATAGAGTATAAGAATATGATTACCGGAGAAAATCTTTTCTTCGGTATATATTTTGATTTGCAGTCAATATTACTGACATATATATCAAATATGTACGAAAAAGTGGCAATTGATTCAATTTCAATAGTAAGTGAAATAAAAGAAAATATTAGCAAGTATTATGTATGGGATCTGCAAGTTGAAAAAAAGTATTATAACCCAGGAGAAATGGTAAATGGAAAAATCCTTCTCAAAGCATACAAAGGAGAAGACACATTTCAGGAATTTTCATTTAAACTTCCTGAAGTTTTAATGCAGGATACACTCATTCTCTATGTGGGAGGAGGAAAGAATGATCTTTTGAGTGAGACATCAAGGAGCGAAGCAAAGTTCCAGTATAAAAATCTGAAGACATTTGAAGACATAATAAAAAATACAAATCCATCTAACAGTATTGTGGTAAAACTTTACGGAAAGAGAAAAGGGTTCATAGATAATAACAAAGAATTTTTCAGTATGTCCCAAGGTTTTATAAACAGACAAATAATGATGGGGAAAAAAATGATAATGTCAGACATACTCTATAAGGACATTCTTATGACAAACTGTGTAATTGAAGGTGAAGGATATATAGTATTGAAAATCAGGAGGTCTCAATGAAAAACAACATGCTTTTACTGATTGCTGTTTTATTTTCAGTCTCTCTATTTTCTTTGGAGACTGGAAAAATAAATGACAGACCAATATCAATAAAACCATTTCTGCATCTATCGGAAAACATTGCAATATGCGAGAATTTTGCCATTCCTGGATTAAAAATGAAAATTGTTCAAAAATCTTTTGTTTATCCGATTTTTTCAATTATAATACATGATTTGCGACTTATTGCAGGATGCGGAGATTTTGGTAAAATAATTGATATAGAAAGTGGCAATGAAATTGCCTCTTTTGAAGAGGGAGAGATAGTATATTCTATGGTCTCAGCAGGCAAAGGCATGCTTTTTGCAGCTATTCAACCAACAGGAACCATTGTGAGGGTAACAAAACAAAAAATAGACACGGTTTTTACATCCCAGAGTAAATCGGTCAATCTTCTAAAGAAAATAGGAAAATCAGTATATGTAGCAGTTGGAAATGAAATTTTCATATATAAAAACAATGGGTTTGAAAAGATTGCAAAAGTGAATGACAGGAATATTTTATACTTTGAAGAAAAGGACAATGACCTTTATGTCTCAACTGAAGGAACAGGGAAACTAATACGGATATCTCTGAAAGAAAATACTCAGGAGGTTTTATTCTCCATGCAAGGCGGAGAGATTCTGTTTTTCATAATGAAACAGAACAAAATTGTAATTGCCGCAAATTCAATATTAACCGGACAAGATGCTACGGAAATGTCTTTCGGTCTTCTTCTTTCTGTTGAAGAATCACTAATAGATACTATTGTAAAAGAGAATTTTCCTTACTCTTCATCCATTAAAGCATTTGAAGGAATGATAATATCCGCATCAGTGCCGGCAAAATGCTATTATTATGACTTCAATAATTATTTTTATCTCGGTTCTTCTGATAATGATTTTATAATGTCCCTATTCTATAATGATAATGTTGTATACATAGGAACAGCAAAATCAAATTCAGTGATTTCTCTTACAAAAACGGATAGAGCACCCATTTTCACATCTTCAATAATTGATGCACAGAAGAGTATCTCCCCGACTGCATTTTATCCGAAAACAAGGAAGAATGGAAAGTTTTTTGTAAGGACAGGATCTACATATTCAGTGGATTCAACTTGGAGCGATTTCATGCTTATAAGGGCTCAATCAAGCGAATCAATGTCAGAGGCGAGATATTCTCAGTACAGGTATGCTTTCAACGGTTTAGATGATACTCTTTATAATGTCTCAATATTTTATAAAACAAAAAACCATCCTCCAAAATTCAAATATGCAAATCTGTACCCTGAAAGGGTAATTCCCGATTATGCCAATTTACCTGAGTGGGATGGTGAAGCGGTTTATAAAAGATCATTTTATCCTGAAATTAAGGATAATTCAATTTTTAAGTCAAAGAGAAATATCAGGTTTATTTTTTGGAATTGTCTTGATGTTGATCAGGATAAAATCACTTATGACTTGTATCTTTCAGATAGAACAAATGATTTTCTTGTAAAGAAAAACTTTCTTGACAATTATTCTGTTGTGAATCTTGAGTCATTTGCTGAAGGCAATTACAGAGCAAAAATCATCGCTTCCGATTCTTCGGACAATAAGAATGCTCTGACAACGGTAATAGAGACGGAAGAGTTTTACATTGACAGAACCCCATGTTCATTTCTTAATGACAAGTATGAAAAGTCGGTTCTAAGTTTCACAGTGCGTGACAATGCATCAATGATTGATGAAATAACATATTCTGTAAATGGAAATATTTTTTCAAAAGTTATGCCTGAGGACGGAGTTTATGATTCAAAACAGGAGGATTTTGAAATTAAGATTGACAGAGAAAAAAATCAGTCCCTTTCAATAGTGGTAAGAGCTGTTGATTCTTCGGGCAATTATTCTCTTCTTTCAAAGGTAATAAAGTGATTCTGTTTATTTCATCAGGAGCAATGAAAGCCACTCTTTCAGCCATTGAGACAGAAAGGATATATAAAAAGGTTTTTTCAAAGTGTGGAACATGTAAAATAATAGTAACATCTGATGGTGGAGAC
>Ga0066650_10000324_pt1 | contig 15485 bp, 16 predicted proteins | sample CryGey092014_all_FD_59539 | JGI IMG/M metagenome (GOLD analysis project Ga0066650, IMG submission 59539) | Groundwater microbial communities from aquifer - Crystal Geyser CG23_combo_of_CG06-09_8/20/14_all | ecosystem: Environmental > Aquatic > Deep subsurface > Groundwater | place: USA: Utah...
TAGTTCCATGGAAGAGGATGCTATTTACAGTTAAAATGCCGCAGATAAAAGATTTTGATAAAATTCCCATGACAATAATTGACAATGGAGTATATTTTCATCCTGAGAAAGGCAATCTTATAGTTGGAAGGGCAAATCCGGAGCAGAGATTCGGATACGACTATAAGCCGGAACCTGATTACTATGAAGAGCAGATGAATTACTACATGGCTACAAGAATACCAGGAATGGAATACTGTAGAATAATATCCAGCCAGTCAATGTGGGGCGGTTTATATGAGCATAACACAATGGATAAAAACGGAATAATAGGATTCCATTCAGATCTTGCCAATCTCTTCATTGCAACAGGATTCAGCGGACACGGAGTGATGGAAGCGCCCGGAGTGGGACAGTCATCTGCTGAGATGATACTTGAAAACAGATACAAAACAATTCCTGAAGTTAAGGATCTTGCGTATGAAAGATTCAGAAAAAAAGAGTTGATTAAAGAAACAATTGTGATATAATAATATAATAAAAAAAAAGAGGAAATGATGAGTAAAGCAGTTTCTAATTTCGATTTTGACGTTGATGCTATAAACAAATACTTTGTCCCTCTCCTTGAAGTAGAGGATAGAAAGAATCTCTTCAAAAAGGACTATGGCTTATGGTTTGACTTTCTCTCTCTCATCATAGAGGCATTGAGATTCTACTCTGATGATTCACAGATTGATTTCAAACAGGTATTTGATGACCTAAATGGAAAGGTTCCATACAATGGCAGGAGAAAGAGAATGGAGAGAGAGGGATCTTTACTGATATTTTCATTATTTTCGGATTCTGTTACAGATTATCTTTTCAATTTGAAGATTGACCCGGGAAGACGACTGATAATTCGCTCCACAGTAGCGAAATTCAAAGATGATTCAAAAAGGGCAATAATTAAGTTGCTTGAGTAGATGTATCAAATAAATTATATATTAATTTTTGGTGCAATTTTATCACTATTCTTTTCAAGCTACATCTTTTTCAGAAAAGATATAGATTTTAGAAAGATATCAGTAGTCCAGATTCTCCTTATTATTTTCCTTACAGAATTGTCATTTTTTATTGTTACTGAAACTATCGGTTATGACAGAGGAAAACTATGGTTCTTTGTCTTCATGTCACTTTTTATTTTTTCCCAATATTTCATGTTTTTTTATTTTTTTGAATCATATTATAAAAATAATTATATCAAAATTCTTTACCCTCTTTTTATTTTCATACTCACCATATTTATATTTCTGCTCTTCATAGGCAGAGTAGAAACTATGTATGATAATCTGAAATTCACTCTCTCATCAGGTATTAATTTTGCAATAATAAATTGTATAATTGTATCACTGATCTTTATATGGATAGTACTAATAATTCTTTCAATAATAATGAGGAGATGGTTTTTCACATTATTGGGGATTCTGTTTTTATTAAACTACATTTCAAGCATTTATGTTCCTACTCATTTAAGATTATTAACTTTTACTCTTCATTCAGCTGTGATAATTTTTTCTCCATTTGCAATAATAGCTGATTTTTTAATGCATAATAAGTATCCGTTCTATCAACAGTATGATTCGGAATCAATTATAAACGCATTTCCTTTCGGCATTCTCCTTGTGCTTAAAAATGATAAAATTTCTGTCAATAAATTTCTTATGACACTGTTAAGCAATGAAATCGTGAGTCCCAATATATGGTTCAGAGAGCATAAGAAGGAACTCTATTCACTTAATTACGATTCATTCTCAAGCTTGGAGTTGAGCATAGGGAGAAGAGAATATCACCTTTACATTGAGAGAATAAAGGTAACGAATATGCTCTATAAAACTGATTTGTTCATTATTTTCAATTACACGAATATTCAGGTTCTGGAAAAAATGTCAAAGGAGTACACTAATTTTGTCGTCACTTCGCTTATGGACAAAATTTATCAGTATAATGTGCAGATTCAGTATAATCAGATGTTTGAATTTCTGCGCGGATTTGCTCATAATGCATTCTCAATGATTTCCGTAATCAAAGCAGGATTTGAATATCTTATAGATGGTATTGAATCTTTTGAAACAATTCTGTTCACAACAAAGAATATGACAAAAATGAAAGAACATCTTATTGAGAAATTCAATCTTATGGAGAAAACACTGAATCTGACTGATGTGGGAGTGGCAAAACTCATGGATTCATTCAGAATTCTTAATAACAAAATAAGATTTGAATTTTTGGAGGAATCAACAAATTTCAACATAAACAGTTTTATAGAACAGGAACTTTTCTTCTATATAACGAATACACAATACAAATACACAATAAACATAGAGACAAGGCTGAATGAAAAATTGCGTGACATATTCTTTAATTACAAAATACTCTCAACAATATTTCATAACATTCTCAGATTCATAATAAATGAGATGACAAGTTCGCATATAAAAAAAATAATAATTGAAACTTATGAAAACAAAGAAAACGAAGTGGTTTTAAGAATAGAAGGAAGTGTAGAGGACTTTGAGAACAGAAAAATAGATGACATATTATATTCATCAGTGTACATAACCGATACCAAATACGCGTCCCTGATAAATGCATTTCTTATGACAAAATCAACAGGCTCACGACTTAAAAGAATTGACTCAAAGAATCTGGTCTTTGAATTTATTATAAATGAATAAAATCTCAATAGCAATTTCAGGAGGGGTCTCTCTTTGCACTTATGAACTTGGTGTGCTTCTGTCATTTTATCAGGCAATACTTGAAGAAAAGAATATTTCAGTTGAAGTGGTTTCAGGTGCTTCAGCAGGGTCTGTCTCTGGTTTTATTTTCACTCTTGCTCTGCACAATGGCTTGAATCCGTTTGCTTTTGAAAAAATAATAGTGGAGAATACAGGTATTGAAACTCTTATTTCAAAATCAAATTCAGCCGTCTTTGATTTCATACGATTAAAGAAACTTTTTAACAATCTTTTAAGTGATAGTGATATATGCAACCATTCTTATAATGATTCCGAATGCAGAAAAGAGAGATGCTCAGAATTCTGTAAAATGAAAATCTGCTCTAATCATAAAAAGAGGAACATTCTTCTGATACTTGGGATAACAAATGTAGATGGATTGGCTTATGATGTAAAAGATACTGTCTTCGGACAAGAGTATCTCCTGCGACATCACAGAGGATACTACAATGTTGATTTCAGCAAAATAGATTCTTATGACAAAGATGAATTATTTGACTCTCTTTGCGCTTCTGCTTCATTTCCAATATTCTTTCCGGTATTGAATATAAAAGTGTCAAAGAGTATGATATGCGATTTGTCTGAGGACTATTCAAATGAATCAATGAAATTAAACATGACAGACGGTGGGCTTACAGATAATCTGCCATTGAAACCAATAATGGATTTTATGAAAATAAGCAATAGAGTCGTGATGGTAATTCCCCATCCTGATAATACAAGAAATTTTGTAAAATTTGCAAATGCTCACAATGGTTTTCCTCCACTTTCAAATACATTCAAAATTGTAATGAAGTTATTTAATGTTGCGATGTATCAATCAATTTACTGGGATGTAAAGACCTTTGTTAAAATAAACAAAGAGGTGAAAAAGAGAGAAATACTGATAAAAAAAATGAAGGATGTTTATGAATCTTTCAAGGGTGAGGAGAAGAAGGTTATTGAAAAATATATGAACCTTATAAAGGAACCCTCAAATGAAATGTTTGATTTTCTCAAGGATGAAAAGGTCGCAGTATCTCTGGATATAATTTCTCCGGAAAAACCGGAACAATATCTTTCAGGAGAAATAATAAACCATTTTGGGGGATTCTTTGACAACAGAATGAGAAAAAGTGATTTTTACCTTGGGTATAAAAACGGGCTGACATACTTAAAAAAAATCGGAATAGAGATGGAGAAAATTCTGGAAGGGAACAAAGGGATGGGAAAACTTGGTTATAGGGAAATGAGAAATAAATCTTATGTAATCATTCTTATTCTTAAAACTCTTATTGTTTTTATGTATCCTTTCAGGAAAAGATTCTATATCTTTCCTTTTTACCTTATAATTAGATTCTTTTATATGATTCTTTTATCCATTAAATCATAGAATTCGAGTTTCAGAGTGATAATGTCCTCACAGATGGTAATTAAATTGTTATTAGGTGGAATAGAAAGTATAACATGTAAGTGTGGGGACACCCCCCACAATGTGGGGACACCCCCCAAAAATATGTTGACAGTAGGTGTCCCCCCAAAAGGGCCACAACCCCCGTAGAAAAAGTAGCAGAGATTTGCTACAATTTCATAAGCACAAAAAGAATCTTATGGCTATGAAAGAGACATTTATGAAAGAGTAGTTCAAGATAACATTGTTAGGAAGAGAGGAGGTGATATTACAACTTCTAAATATCTCATCAGAGATACAGAACAAAAGGAAGAAATCCATTCCAAGTCATTACTGACTTCTCTGTAAGACCAAAGTTGCTTTCTATGTGATTCTATGTTAATCTCTATTGGGCTTATCTGTTAACATATCTCAGAACGAATACATTTTATTTCTGAGGAATAACGAATATGTTGACTTAATTTGATTTTTCAATATAATTATTTTTTATTTATATAGGAGGTTTTATGTCAATCAGAATAGCTATAAATGGATTCGGAAGAATAGGCCGTCTTGTGGCAAGAATTGCAGTTAAACACAAGGAAATAGAACTTTGTGCAATCAATGATATCACTGATTCAAAGACATTGGCGCATCTCTTTAAGTATGATTCAGTACACGGGATTTATTCAGGTGAAGTAAAGCACACTGATAATTCAATTATCATTGATGGAAAGGAAGTGAAAGTTTTCGCAGAAAGGAATCCGGAGAATCTTAAATGGAATGACCTGAACATTGATCTAGTGGTTGAATCTACCGGGTTTTTCACAAAAAAAGAGGATGCTGAAAAACACTTAAAAGCGGGGGCAAAAAAAGTACTAATTTCAGCTCCTGCAAAGAACAAGGTTGATGCTACAATAGTTTTAGGAGTTAATGAATCAGTCTATGATAAAGCAAACCATCATATAGTATCAAATGCATCATGCACTACAAACTGTCTAGCACCTATAGTCAAAGTGATTCTTGACAATTTCGGAATAGTGAGCGGAATTATGACTACAATACATTCATACACAAATGACCAGAGAATACTTGACCTTCCCCATTCAGACCTGAGAAGAGCCAGAGCTGCAATGCTTTCAATGATACCCACTTCAACAGGAGCAGCAAGGGCATTAGGACTTGTTATACCGCAAATTGAGGGAAAGTTGGATGGTCTATCAATAAGAGTTCCGACATCAGATGTTTCACTCGTTGATTTATCAGTCATAATGGAAAAGATCACAACTAAAGAAGAGGTAAATAACGCATTTAAGAAGGCATCAGAAAGCGCAGGAATGAAAAAATATCTTGAATACTGCGACATACCACTCGTTTCAGTTGATTTTCTTGAAAATGATCACTCAGCAATATTTGATTCATTACAGACGATTGTAAAAGGGAATCTTGTTAAAGTTTTTGCATGGTATGACAATGAATATGGATACTCATCAAGGGTAGTTGACCTTATAGAATTTATGATGAGGTAAAAATGAAGATAAGGGAACTTGAGAGCATTGATTTCAGAAACAAAAGGGTCATTCTCAGGACTGACTATAATGTTCCTATAGAGGAAAATGTCATCACTGATGACAGAAGGATAACAGCAACTGTAAAGACAATAAATTATCTGCTTGATAGAAAAGCAAAAGTGATTCTCCTGTCCCATCTTGGCCGTCCCAAAGGATTTGATGACAAATATTCATTGAAAATTGTAAAGAGAAATCTTGAAAAACATTTAAGAAGGGATATTCGTTTTATAAATGACTTCAGAGAGAGCGGAGTCAAAGAATCAATTGACAATCTTCCTTTTCCTTCTGTAGTGATGTTTGAAAACATCAGATTTTATAAGGAGGAGCAGAAAGAGGACAATGATTTTGCAGATATTCTCAGTTCTTTCGGAGATATATATGTGAATGATGGTTTCGGAGTGGCTCACAGGAGTGATGTCTCTGTTTATATGCTTGCTTTGAAATTCAAAGAGAGAGCAGCAGGTTTTTTATTATCCGAAGAGGTAAAACATCTTTCCTATCTGAATGAAAAACCGAAAAAGCCGTATATATTTATCGTGGGTGGTTCCAAGGTCTCAACAAAAATCCAGATAATAGACAATATTATAGAACATGCATCTACTATAATAATAGGAGGAGGACTCGCATTCACATTTTTGAAAACACAAGGTTTTGAAATAGGAAAATCGCTTTTTGAAGAGGATATGATAAGCGAATGTAATAGGATATTTTCAATAGCGCGTGAAAAAAATGTAAACATACTCCTGCCTCTTGATTTTGCAGTTGCAGAAAATATCAATTCAAAAGAAAGGCGGGAAGTGAGAAGGGATGAAATAAAGGAAAATGAAATAGGATTGGACATTGGCGACCTCTCTGTGGAAATTTTTAAGTCAGCAATAGAATCGGCAAAGACAATTGTCTGGAACGGTCCTATGGGACTTTTTGAGAAACCGGAATTTTCCTATGGAACTCTTGAAATAGCAAAATCAATTTCCAAAGCCACAAAATCCGGCGCATTTTCAGTTGTAGGAGGTGGAGATTCCTGTATGGCAATTGATAGAATGAATCTCAATGATTCATTCTCATATATTTCCACAGGAGGAGGAGCAATGCTTGAATTCCTAAGTGGAAAAAAACTTCCAGGAATAGAAGTATTGAAGGAGGAATAATGAGAAGACCACTCATTGCAGGAAATTGGAAAATGAATGTCATTGACAATATTCAGCCAGTTATTGATTCTGCTTTGAAAAATGACATTGATGTAATTGTAATCCCTCCATTTGTTTATCTTGAAAAAGTCAGGAATCAAACTGCAAATTCAAAGGTGAAAGTGGGAGCCCAAAACATGTTTCATAAGGATAAAGGCGCCTTCACAGGAGAAATATCTCCATTGTTTCTGAAAGAATTAGGGTTAGAGTATGTATTGCTCGGACACTCTGAGAGGCGTCACATATTTAAGGAAACGGATGAAGAAATATCACTTAAAATGCAAAAAGCATTAAGTTCGAATCTTAAACCAATACTCTGCTTAGGTGAAATAGATATTGAAAGATCTTCAAACAGGCATAAATCAGTTGTAGAGAATCAGTTAAAAATCGCACTCGGGGGTATTGAAAATAACTTAAAAAATATTATAATAGCTTACGAGCCAGTTTGGGCTATAGGAACTGGCAATACTGCAACTCCTAATGATGCAGAGGAAATGCATTTATTTATAAGGGAGCAGATTTCATTTATTTTCGGCAGAAATGTCTCTTCAGAGATGACGATTCTATATGGCGGAAGTGTCAATGAAGAGAATATCAAAGACCTTCTGAGGAAAGACAACATTGACGGTGCTCTCATCGGAGGTGCATCTTTGAAAGGTGATAAATTCGCCCAGATAATTGAAATAGCGGGTAAAACAAACATATAGGAGGCATTTTGTTTACATTACTTCTTGTAATACATGTGATAGTATCAATTTTATTGATTGTGGTTATATTGATGCAACAGTCAAAAGGTGGACTATCTTCAATGTTCGGAGGAAGTTCCGACAGTATGTTCGGTGCATCCGGAGCTGAAACTTTTTTCACCCGTGTTACTGCTGTTATGGCAGTTATATTTATGATAACAAGTTTTTCTCTGGCACTAATATCCATAGGAAAAAAAGTCGGTTCACCCATGCAGGAAAATCAGCCCCAGACGGATATGCCTGAACAACAAGTACCGCAATCGGACACAACACCAATAACACCAGCCCCATTTCAAGGGCAATAAGAATAAGGAGGAATGAATGTTCGCAGTAGTGGAAATCAATGGGCTTCAGTACAAAGTCAAAGAAAATGAGTTTGTAACAATAAACAAAACTGAAGTCAAGGAAGAAAAGGCAAAACTTGAATATGACAAAGTTTTATTCATAAATGATGACAAAGAGAATGTTATCGGCAAACCCTATATAACTGGAGCTAAAGTTCTTTGCGAGTATCAGAAAGATACTCAGGGTAAAAAAATTGAAGTGATGAAATTCAGAAGAAGATCAAATTTTAAAAAGATCAAGGGACACAGGCAGGACTATTCAGTTATTAAAATTGAAAAAATAGTAAAGCCCTAAGGAGGAATAAGAAATGGCAACTAAGAAGGGTGTTGGTTCATCAAGAAACGGAAGGGATTCCAATCCGAAGTATTTAGGAATTAAAAGGACCCATGGACAATCTGTTACAACTGGTACTATACTGGTGAGACAGCGGGGAACAATAGTACATCCGGGAATAAATGTGGGAATAGGAAAAGATGACACTCTTTTCGCACTTACAGACGGAATTGTAAAATTCTCAAGATTCGGAAAATTCAGAAAAAAAGTGTCGGTGGAGAAAAAGGAGCAGAAGTGAAAATAGTGTGGTTTGGCCACGCTACTTTTTTTGCGAAACTTGACAATAAAACCACAATACTATTTGATCCTTATGATAAAAATGCCTGTGGATCTTCTTTTACCTACTCTGACAATTTTCCAAAATGTGACATTGTTCTGATATCCCACAACCACAGGGATCATTCATTCAGAGATTTTAAAAAAAAGTTTGGATATCAGCCGGTTATAATTGATAAAGAAGGAAATTATGAACATTTCGGAATTAAAATCAGAGGAAGAAAATTTTACCATGATCAAAATCAAGGCAGAGATAGGGGAGAGAGCATTGCTTTTTCAGTAAATACTGAAAAGGGAGATATAATTCATTTTGGAGATATAGGAGAGAGAGCCGGAAGAGAGAATTTTAAGGAAATGATTGATCCATATATTGCAATGGTTCCTGTTGGAGGTAATTTCACTATTGATTACAAACAGGCATGTGAATTGATGGAACTTATATCCCCTAGATTTATATTTCCCATGCATTATAAAACAGAGCATCTTGATTTTCCGATAGATAATGCAGACAGATTCATTAAAACAATGAAAAATTACAGGATAAGGAGGGTTGATTCATTTGATGACGATGAAGAGAAAATGGAGGAGAATACACTTTTTATATTAACTCCGAGTAATGAAGTAATTTAGGAGGTCCACCCAATGAACTTTTTATTTCTTAAAACATTTTTCAATTCATTTATGTCAAACGATATAGCTATTGACCTTGGCACTGCATCTACATTGATTTATATGAAAAATGAGGGCATAGTTCTTAATGAACCCTCTGTTGTAGCTCTTGATGTGAAAAGTGGAAGACCTATAGCAATAGGAAGTGTGGCAAAAGAGATGCTCGGAAAGACTCCTGAAGAAATAAAAGCTTTAAGACCTATGAAGGACGGAGTAATTGCGGACTTTGAAGTTGTGGAAGAGATGCTCAGATATTTCATTTCAAGGGTTCAAAAATCTAAGATACTCATACGTCCCCGTGTGATTGTATGTGTTCCTTCTGGAATAACTGCTGTGGAAACAAGAGCAGTGCGTGATTCTGTTGAGCATGCAGGAGTAAGGGATGTCTATCTTGTTGCAGAACCGATAGCTGCCGCAGTGGGAGTAGGACTTCCTGTTGATAAACCGATAGGGTCAATGATAATTGACATAGGAGGCGGCACAAGCGAAATTGCTGTAATAGCTCTAAACGGAATAGTCTCTAATAACTCAATCAGAATCGGTGGAGATGAAATGGATGAATCCATAAATCAGTATGTGAAAAAGAATTACAATCTACTTATAGGCGAGCAGACAACTGAAAGGATTAAAACAACCGTAGGGTCTGCTTTTCCTCTTGAAGAAGAACTTCAAATTGATGTAAAGGGGCTTGACCTTGTAGAAGGGATACCGAAAACAATCAAAATAACATCAGAAGAAATAAGGGATGCTCTCAGAGAACCTATAATGATGATAATGTCAGCAATAAAGCAGGCACTTGAAAAGACCCCTCCTGAACTTGCAGCAGATATTATGGATCAGGGAATAATAATGACAGGTGGTGGATCTCTACTTAAAAATTTTGACAAACTTATAGCCAAAGAGACAGGTCTTATAATCAAAGTTGCAGAAAACCCGATTGAATGTGTGGTAAGAGGAAGCGGTAAAATAATAGATAATTTATCCATGTATGAAAAGATAATAATGCAACCTGCTAAATGATAAACAAAAAAGTAAGCAAATTCTTCACGATTCTTATATTTACTGCGATTGTCATTCTTATATTCAATGATAATCTCAATTACTCCGGATTCAGATCGTTTTTGAGAATTCCTATAAATCCTTTCATAAGGATTATGGATTTCATTACAGAGATGACAGGAAGAGACATGTCTGAGGACATGCTGACTCTCTATCTTTCCGAATCCAAACTTGAAAACAGAAGTTTAAAATACTTAAAGGATGAGAATAAAGTTTTAAGAGATATGCTACAATTCAAAACTTTTATTCAGTATTTCCTCGTTCCTGCAGAAGTTATAGGAGGTAATCCGGGTGATGAGTCTGAGATTATAGTAAACAAAGGATCAAAAGATAATATTCAGACAGGAATGTGTGCCCTGTTTCTTAACGGGATAATCGGAAAAGTGATAGAATGTTCAGACAATTCCTCAATAGTAGAGACGCATTCAAATGTAAATTTCAAAATTGGTGTCTGCGACAAAGATAGAAAATATTTTATGATTGCATATTTCCACTCCAAAGGAGTGCTAAAGGTAGAAAACATACAGTATAATGTTGTGCTTAAAGAGAATGACTCATTGTTCACTTCAGGTTTTGGCAATATATACCCGCCGAATATTTTAATGGGCACTATAAAGCAAATCATAAAGAATTCAGATGGGGAGTATTTTTACCTGATTTTACCTGCTGAAAAAATCAGCTCATTAAAATTTGTTTATCTAACCCAAAAAGTAGATGTATCCATTCCCTCCATATTCAGTGAAAATAAGAGTGAACTGATTGGTTCAATTGGGTGGTACAAAATGTATGGGACAGTAAAATGATTTATATATTATGGTCTTTGGTAGTTTTGTTTTCCATATTCGTTTCAGTTATTTATCCTCCAATTTTTTCAATTGGTTCTTTTGTTCATATAGATATTCTTTTGGTTATTCTATCTCTCTTCTCTCTCTATCTTTCTCCATTTTTTACATTGCCTATATTTTTCTTAGCAGGCTTGATATTTGATTCATTTTATATGACTCCACTTGGGTACCATTCAATAGTTTTTATGTCAATTTCGTACATTATATTTATTATCAAGGGTTATATTTTCAAGGAAAAATTCTTATTTCAAATTCTTGTAATTTCAATGTCAGTATTTTTTTACCGACTCATAGAGACCGTTATTTATTTTCCTAAAACAAAATCATTTTCTCTGATTTTCTTCAATCTCATACTCTCTCCATTGTCAACGGTTCTTTTTTACTCGCTTATATATGTGCTTGTAAGAATATTAAAGAAAGCTATGAATCAGTATGGTAAAACGAAACAGGTTTCTTAATATAATAATCATTCTCACTTTCTTTTTCCTGTTAATAATGCTGGCTCTCCTGAATCTGCAAATTTTCAAAGTTAACCAATACAAAACTTTATCTGAAAAAAACTGCTATAGGAAAGAGGTTGTGATTCCTGTCAGAGGAAACATATTATCAGAAGATAAAATAATCATAGGGACTTCAAAGAGATATTTTTCACTTTATGGGGAGATTGATAAAATAAATATGGACGCTTCGGCGATAAATAAACTCTCCGAGCTTATATCTCTCTCATCTGATTCAATAAATGCACTTATAAAGGTATCAAGAATTTACGGAGAAAGGTATGTTCTTCTAAAAAGCAATCTTGACATATCAACTGTGATTTTCATAGAGGAGAATGGCGGTCTATATCAAGGATTGTCAATAAAATCCCATCCGATGAGGTATTATCCCTTTAATGAGATTTACTCGCATGTCATAGGATATGTAGGCAACATAAGTCTGTCTGAGTATGACAAATACAAACAGAAAGGTTACAGCATTACCGATTTTATAGGAAAGACAGGAGTGGAAAAATCGTATGAGAATTATCTGAAAGGTCATAACGGAGTCAAATACTTTGAAACAGATGCTTTCGGAAAAGTAATAAGGGAGATTGAAAAAATGAATTCAATAGAAAAAATAAACGGTTGTGATGTTTATGTGACTCTAAACCATTCAATGCAGATGTATCTTGATACCCTTCTTCGTGATAATGAAAGCGGGTGCATTCTTCTCATTGATACAAAAAAAGGTAGAGTCATTTCAATGTATTCAAAACCGTCATTTGATCCTAATATTTTTATTTACGGAATCAGAAGAGATATGTGGAACTATCTCAAAAGAAACCAACTTTCTCCATTTCTGAACAGATGCACTGATGGTGTCTATCCACCCGGTTCTACATTCAAAATATTGACGACATTGGCGGGACTTCAACAGGGAGTGGTAGATTCGGGAACATATTTTCAGGAGTGCAATGGGGTCATTATGATTTCAAATAGAATATTCAGGTGCTGGTCAACGCATCATGAACTTAATCTTTTGGAAGCATTCAAGCAATCATGTGATATTTATTTCTATCAGTTGGGTATGAAGGTGGGCTTAAATCAAATTGCCAAATATGCCTATCTGAGTGGATTCGGAGATACAGTGGGAATTGACATAAATGAAGAATCAAATGGTCTTGTTCCTGATTCTAAGTTCCTAAATAAAAAGTATGGAAGAAACGGGTGGGGAATAGGGCAGACAGCCAATCTGTCAATAGGACAGGGAGATCTTCTTGTCACTCCTCTTCAGATGGGGTCATTCATTCTTGCTCTTCTCAATGGTGGCGAGAAAATAAAACCATACATTGTTGATTCAATAGTGGACAAGAACAATGAATTGAGATACAAACACAAAGAAAAGACAAATGGAAAACTGGTCTTTTCATCCGAAGATATGGAATTTGTCAAAAAATGTATGTTTGAGGCGGTCAATGGGGAAAACGGCACAGGCATTGCTGCAAAGAATAGTGTGTGCTCCATATCAGGCAAGACAGGAACAGCTGAAAATTCTACCGGAATCCCTCATGCATGGTTTGTTTCTTACTTCCCTTCTGAAAATCCGGAAGTAATATGTATAATTATAATTGAGAACAGCGGACATGGAGGAGAAATTGCCGCTCCTATTGCGGCAAAAATTGCAAAAAGATGGATAAACTTGAAATGAAGATTTTAAACAAAATTGACAAACCAATTTTCATTTGCCTTGTTCTTCTTTTGATAGTAGGTTTGATGATGATTTATTCTTCAACATATAAGCAGGATATATCATTTTTCTATAAACAACTAATTTGGGTCTTTATCTCCATCATCGCGTTCTTCCTCATACAGTATATTCCTTTGAAAATGTTTTATATTTCTTCATATTTGCTTTTTTCTTTTTCACTGATGCTTCTCGGTTTGCTGAAATGGTTCAATGCAAGTTATGTGGAAAGGTGGATTGACATAGGTTTCGCGTCCATTCAACCGTCGGAATTTGCAAAATTGACTCTCATTCTCACACTTGCGAGATATTTGTCAAACAGATATAGAGATGTTAACAAAACGAAAGTATTGGCAGTTTCAACTCTCATTACACTTATTCCGTTTTTGCTTGTATTCATACAACCGGATATCGGAACCGCTATTATTTATTTGATAATTCTTGTGGTATCCCTTTATCTTGCAGAAGTAAAAGTTATTTATATATTTGTTCTTCTAACTCCTTTGATTTCACTGATTCTGTCGTTCTTTCCTTTTATCTGGATATTGTATCTCTTCATTCTTGGATATATTCTCTATCTCGGAAAAATAAACATTCTCAATGTCATAAAGACAGTATTCTTAAATGTTCTTATGGGTGGATTGTCTCCTATACTTTGGAATCTGCTTAAAGAATATCAAAAAGTAAGGATACTCTCTTATTTTGCGCCGAATAAGGACATACACGGATTTGGATGGAATCTTCTCCAATCAAAGATTGCTATAGGTTCAGGGGGATTCTGGGGGAATGGTTACCTTAATGGAACTCAGAAAGGTCTTGATTTTATTCCTCAGCAACATACTGATTTCATATTTTCCGTGATAGGAGAAGAATTCGGCTTTTTTGGATTTCTATTTATCTCCATACTTTTATTCATAATAGTTTACAGAACAGTAACTTTATATCCATCAATAAAAAGCAGATTTTCAAAACTTCTGGCAGGAACAATTGTGACTGTGACAATAACGCAAATGCTCTTGAATATTTCAATGACTATAGGAATTATACCGATTGTGGGCATACCTCTGAATTTCATCTCCTATGGTGGCTCCTCTCTTCTGACATCCATAGTAATGTTCGCTTTACTTAATAAAATAATTCTTGATAGGGGGAATTATTGGTGATAAACTCATTGACCTTCTGTATCCTCTGAGGTGCGTTTATTGTTCTGAGCATCTTTTTTCTGCTGAAATACCTTTATGTAGAAAATGCTACAACAAATTGAAGTTTGTATCAAAGAATGTCTGCGAAAAATGCGGAAGACACATTGATGAAGGAGAATATGTGTGCGAATTATGCAAGAAGAAGAAGATTGAGATTGATTTTTCACGTTCTTGCGTTTATTATGATGATATTTCCGCAGCAGTAATAAAGAGATTCAAATACTCAAACAAAGCGGATATTGGGCTATTCATTTCATCTGTTATGTATGACAAATTTCTAACTGAACTTAATTATACGGATATTGAATATATCACTTACATTCCATTCGGATATTTCAAAGAGTATAACAGGTTCTATAATCATTCAAAGATTCTTGCAGAGAATTTAAGCGAATTGACAGGTGTGCCTGTATGTGGTGATATAATATCACAGAATATCATATCAGTTTCTCAGGCAAAACTGCCGATTTTTCTGAGAGAGAAAAGGCCATTTATGTTTTGCAGAGGGAAGAAAAGAATCAAAGCGGAAAAAATACTACTTATTGACGATGTGCTCACAACAGGAAGGACAATATCAGACGCATCAAAAGCAATAAAAAAATATAATGATGTAAAAATTGTCTGCGCTCTCACATTTGCCTGTTAATGCCGAAGGCCGGAATTGAACCGGCATGATGTTACCATCATCGGTTTTTGAGACCGACGTGTCTACCAATTTCACCACTTCGGCAAAGAGACATTTTACACAAAATTGAAATGGAGTCAAGGGATTCATTATTCCCCATCAAAAATCTATGTAAAAATTAATCATTTTTTCCCGAGTTTGTCAGCAATATTGACCTCACAGATGATAATTAATTCGCTATTAAGTGAAATAATAAAACCATAGAAAGTATTCCTTAACATT
>Ga0066650_10000325_pt1 | contig 15471 bp, 13 predicted proteins | sample CryGey092014_all_FD_59539 | JGI IMG/M metagenome (GOLD analysis project Ga0066650, IMG submission 59539) | Groundwater microbial communities from aquifer - Crystal Geyser CG23_combo_of_CG06-09_8/20/14_all | ecosystem: Environmental > Aquatic > Deep subsurface > Groundwater | place: USA: Utah...
AACTATTCAGCTGCACTGAATGCCGATTATGCAGTGACAGGAAGGATAAAGATGTCCGGAAGTAAAATTATAGTGAATGTCAAACTATATGGAATGAAGATTAGAGCAGAGCTTCTGAACATTGAAAAAGAGGCTCTGTCTGACATTGACTTCAGTGCTGTTTCTTCAGAGATTCTTACAGAAATTAAAACATACATTGAAAAGTGAGGTTGACATGTATACTGATCTGGATATAAATAAAATTATGGAAGTGCTTCCGCATAGATATCCGATGCTTCTTATTGACAGAATAATAGAGATGGACGAAAAGAAAGTCGTAGGAATAAAATGTGTAACAATTAATGAGCAGTTCTTTCAGGGGCACTATCCGGGGCATCCTATAATGCCGGGAGTATTGATAATAGAATCCCTTGCACAAACAGGAGCTATGTTCATTATGACACATGTTGAGAATCTCAAAGAGAAGGTTCCCTACTTTGTGAAAATAGACAAAGTAAAATTCAGAAAGCCGGTTTTTCCAGGAGATGTGTTAAGAAATGAATGTAAACTTATTGATGAGCACAAGGGAAACATCTTCGTAATTGAGGCAAAGGCGTATGTGGATGGAAAAGTAGTGTGCGAAGGCGAACTGACTGCTGCAATAGTTGATAGGGAAAAAAAATAATGAGGATTTACGACACATTTACCAATTCAAACCGAGAGTTTAGCACAGTGTCAGGCGGAAAAGATGTGAAAATGTATTCATGCGGAATTACAGTGCAGGATTCAGCTCATATAGGTCATATGCGCGCTCTAATAGTTGCTGATATTATCAAACGTGTCCTTATAAGTGAAGGATACAATGTATTTTCAGTTTATAATTTCACAGATATTGATGACAAACTCATAGAGAAAATGAAAGAGGGTGATGATTACAGGATAATAGCCCAGAGAAACATTGATGAATTCATGAAATTTCTCAGGATGATGAATGTTCTTGATTTCACAGTTTATCCAAGGGCTACGAATCACATACAGGAAATAATTGAACTTATAGAAAATCTCATTAAAAAGCAATTCGCTTATGAATCAAATGGAAATATTTTTTTTAGGGTTTCAAAATTCAAAGAGTATGGGAAACTTTCAGGCAAAAATATTGATGACCTTATAGGGGGAAAGAGAATAGAAATAAATGAGAATAAAGAGAGTCCTCTTGATTTCGTTTTGTGGAAGAAAGCAAAAGAGGGAGAGCCATATTGGTATTCACCTTTCGGTAGAGGCAGACCTGGCTGGCACATTGAATGTTCTGCAATGAGCATGAAGTACCTTGGTGAGACATTTGATATACACACAGGTGGAGAGGATTTGATATTTCCACACCATGAAAATGAAATTGCTCAGAGCGAATGCTCAACAGGAAAAAAGTTCGCAAAATACTGGGTGCACAACGGAATGGTGAACCTGAAAGGTGAAAAGATGTCAAAATCCATTGGGAACGTTTTCAAACTGAGAGACATACTTTCAAGGTGGCATCCGAATGTCGTGCGTCTTTATCTTCTGAAAACACATTATAGAAAATTGATTGAATATTCCGAAGAACGGCTTAATGAAGCAGATTCGGCATTCAAACGGATTCAAAATGCTCTTGACGGGGAAATTCTTGAAAGAGATGAAAAAGTGTATATGGAAAAATTTTCTGAAGCATTAAGAGATGATTTCAATACTGTTCAAGCATTGGGTTATATTTTTGATGCTGTTAATGAAATAAACCAGAAATCTGAGAACTCTTCATTTCTAAGAGGGGAAGTAACAGTAATGCTTAATCGCCTCGGATTTATATCCGAAAAAAAAGAGAAGATAGGGCATAAATCTGATATGATAAATCTACTAATAGAGATAAGGGAAAATGCGAGAAAAAATAAAAACTTTGAACTTTCTGATAAAATACGGGATAACCTGAAAGAGATGAACATAACAGTAAATGATTCAAAAGAAGGAGTAAGATGGAAAAGAGAAGATTAACCTCCTATTTTATACTTGAAGAGGTTTTTGATAGAGGTATCTCTCTTAAAGAGTCATATGGAAAAGCAACTCTTTCAATGACAAAGAGGGATTCCGGTTTCATAAAAGAACTTACTTATGGAGTGACGAGGATGAAGCTTCTTCTTGATTGGTATTTTCTGAAATCAACAGGGAAAGAGATAACCAATGTATCAAAAAAATCAAAGCATTTAATCAGAATGGCTATATATGAAATTGTATTCATGAAACATAAAGACTATGCTGTCCTCTCGTCAATTGTTGACATAGCAAAGGAAAATCTCAGGAATCAAGACAAATTTGTGAATTGGGCGATAAGGGAGTTTTTAAGAAATTATGAAAAAGTCATTCTTCCGCTCTTATCAGATAAAAAGTCATTATCGCATCTTTACTCATTTCCACAGCATTTTGTGGAATATCTCATATCAGAAGTTGGAATAGATAGGGCAAGACAATTGATGAAATTTTACAATGAAAAACCAAAACACTATGTGTTCAATATTGAGACGAAAGAGTATAGAGAATTTTTATCAGATGACATTCTCTCAACAAAGGAATATATATTGGATCCTCTTTATCTAAACATATTTCGTTTTCTTCAAATTGAAAAAATAGATACAGTTCTTGACTGCTGTGCTGCTCCCGGAGGAAAGTCATTTCTTCTGAAATCATTCGTCAAAGACGCAAAAATATTAGCACTTGATAAGGATGAGAGAAGAATTTCGAGGATGAAGGAAAACATTGAGAGATTGAAGTTAAACAATATAAAAACAGAGACGGTTGATTTGCTCACTTCCGACCTAAACAAGGTCTTTGATCTTGTCATTCTTGATGTGCCTTGCACAGCAACAGGCACAATAAGGAAAAACCCTGATGTCAAGTATAATTTCAGAAAAAAACTTGACACTCTCATCCCACTTCAATATAAAATGCTTGAAAAAGCAAACGAATATGTGAAGGAGAATGGATTTCTTTTATATATGACATGTTCAATACTCAATTCGGAGAATTATGCTATTGTCACCGAATTTGTATCAAAAAATAATGATTATAAAGTATATAGTCAGTTTTTTTCTTTCGGAATACCCTTTAATGGAGGGTATGGAGCATTACTAAGAAAATCAGGAGGTAAAAATGTTTGATAATACTGGAAAAATTATAGGCATTTCAATAATTGTATCGCTTGTAATTTCAATAATTATATCTTTGATAACGGTCATTTTTGTGGGACCCATGATAAAGAGAGGAGGTTCCGACGATAAGGAAAATATGTCAAAAATTGAAGTTCCCCAGATTGAAGGAATTGACTATGAAAAGGGAAAACTCATTTTGGCGAACAAATCCCTTCTTCTCTATGTAGAATCGGAAAAGACCAGCAGCACTGTGGGAAAGGGCACAATACTTTCGCAGAATCCAATTGCAGGAGCTATGATTGAAAAAAATTCAGTAGTAAATGTAGTAATAAGCGCAGGACCTGAGATTTTAGTGCCTATAGCAGATACACAACCCTCTAAACCGAAATTGATTCTTATTCCGTATTTTGCCGGGCTAAATATAGATGAAGTAAAAAGAGAAATAGTAAAGCTCAGACTGAAAATAGGAAGTACCAATTACATTGACAATGGAAAATATAGGACGGATGTAGTTATATCAACAGAGCCGGAAGGAGGAGCGGAAGTGCCTGATGGGTCATCAATCAACTTAACGGTTTCCAAAGGGGTAGTTTCAGTAGTAATGCCAAATGTTAATAATCTTACAAAAAGCGATGCTGTGGATAAAATAAAATCAGCGGGTCTTACAGTTCAGGAAGTGATAAACATAACCGATATTGAGTTGCCCTTTGATATAGTAATAAGACAATCCCCTGAACCGGGAAGTAAGATTAAGAAAGGAACAGGTGTGAAGATATGGATGAACACGGAAAGAAAGTAAATATAGGATTTTTCAAACGTTCAGCAAATAACATAAAAAAATCTGCTGGTGAAGTAAAGAATCTCAATATATTAGAACAAGGACACAAATACGGACTTGTGCTTCTGATACTTGCACTTATTTCAGTTGTTCTTGGGATAATAACCGCTTATATAGTAATGCCTGTGATATTGGGAAGGTCCAATGAACTGATAGTTCCAGATATAACTGGGCTTACTATAAAACAAGCGAGGACAGAACTTGAAGTGAGAGGCCTTGATATGAGAATAGCAGGAGAAGAGTATTCGGAAAAAATTGCTTCAGGGCTTGTGATATCACAAAACCCGCTTCCTTTCTCCAATATAAAATTTTATAAAGTGGTTGAAGTGATAGTTTCAATCGGATCCGAAAAAGTGCAGGTTCCGAAAGTTTACGGACTTCACATATCAAGTGCAATTGATGTAATTTCAAAAGCAGGATTTTCAGTCAATGATACTTCATTTAATTTCAGAGATGACCTTGATGAAAATATAGTCATAGGGACAGAGCCCCAATTTAATAGTATTATTCCCAAAGGAACTACTGTGACATTGATCGTCTCGAGAGGAAAAAAATCAAATTATGTCTTTATTCCCTCATTTAAGAATATGGAAAAGGACTCTGCTTTGGACTTTGCAAGGAATTTAAAGCTTTATACTTTAATATATGATTCAGTAAAAGGAAATGTCCTAAGTCCCATTGTAATATCTCAGATTCCAGATTCTGGAGAATATCTGAAAAAGCAAGATACATTAAAACTCAAGATTCAGGTTCCTGAATGATTAAAAAGAGAATAGAGATAATTCCATCTCTTATATCAATGGATATAACATGTATGAAAGAATCATTGAAGAAGATTCCTTCAAAGGTGAGTATGCTTCACCTTGATGTAATGGATGGGCATTATGTTGAAAATATAACATTCGGTCCCCTGTTTTTAAGGAACATTAGGAAAATTACAAAAAAGAAAATTGATGTGCATTTGATGATATCCTATCCTGAAAAATATTACTCTGATTTTATAAATGCAGGGGCAGACCTGATTTCATTTCATCCGGAGACAGCTCTTAATCCTTTAAATCTAATAAAGAAAATAAAGGAAAAAAATGTAAAAGTTGGATTAGCATTGAATCCCGATATTTCAGGACAAACAATAAAAAAATACCTTAAACATATTGATTATGTTCTTATAATGTCTGTCTTCCCCGGATTTTCCGGACAAAAATTCATAGAGAGCGTTTTGGAAAAAATAGATTATTTCAAATGCATGCAAAAGAAGCACAATTTCAGAATAGAAATAGATGGGGGGATAAACAGCAGAACGGGAAGGATTGCTATTCAAAGGGGGTCTGAATGGATAGTGACAGGTTCGTATCTTTTTAAGGGGAAAAATGTAAAATCAAACATTGAAAGGATTTTACATGGAGAATAAGGGAATAATAGTTATTGATTTCGGTTCGCAGTATACTCAGCTTATTGCAAGAAGAGTAAGGGAGATGAATGTCTATTCTGAAATTATTAGTCCTGAGAATGCTGATAAAATTGATTTTTCCGATGTTTCAGGCATCATACTTTCCGGAGGTCCCAATTCCGTTTATGACAAGGATAGTCCCTCTATAAGTGAAAGTATTCTTTCCCTTAATATTCCGATTCTCGGAATATGTTACGGAATGCAGATTCTTGCATATAAGTTCAAAGGCAGAGTGGCTCATTCTTTAAAGCGTGAATTCGGAAGAAGTAGTCTAAAAATACTTGCAAAAGACAAAATATTCAAAGGGGTAAAGGATAATTTCATAGTGTGGATGTCTCATTCAGACAAAGTCAAACATATTCCTGAAGATTTTGTCAAAATTGCAATGAGTGACAATTCAGAAGTGGCTGCAATGAAGCATTTAACGAAAAGCATTTATGGCTTTCAATTTCACCCAGAAGTACATCACACTGAATTCGGACATACCATGCTTGATAATTTTGTTGTATCAGTATGTAAAGCAAAACAAAACTGGACAAGTAGGAATTTTATTGAAAATAAACTTAAAGAGATAAAAGAGCAAGCACAAAACAAAACTATAATATGCGGAATCTCAGGAGGAGTAGACTCAACTGTGGCTTCAATACTTGTCCAAAAAGCAGTGGGAAAGAACCTGAAAGGATTTCTCATTGACACGGGACTTTTAAGATTCAATGAGGGAAGAGAGATAGTGGAGCTGTTGAAAAGGGCTGTCAATCTTAATGTTGAATATGTTGATGCCTCAGCATTATTCTTAAAAAGGTTAATAAATGTTGAGGATCCAGAGGAGAAGAGAAGAATAATAGGAAAGACATTTATAGAGGTCTTTGCTGAAAAGGCAAGGGCATATAAAAATGCCGAGTTTTTAGTTCAGGGCACGATCTATCCAGACAGGATAGAGTCGCAGTCGCAGAAAGGACCTTCTCATATAATAAAGACCCACCATAATGTTGGAGGACTTCCGAAGAATATGAAATTTGCTCTGATAGAGCCATTAAGGGAATTATTCAAAGATGAAGTCAGACGCATTGGAATGGAATTGAATATCCCAGACGAACTTCTTTGGCGTCATCCATTTCCCGGACCAGGTCTTGCAATACGAATACTTGGCTCTGTAACTGAGGATGCTATAAAAATTCTGCAAAAAGCAGATAAAATATATCTTGAAGTGCTCAGGGAAAGAAAAGAATATAACAGTATATGGCAGGCATTTGCAGTTCTTCTTCCCATCAAGACAGTTGGAGTTATGGGGGACCAGCGCACTTATGACAATGTGATAGCATTAAGAGCTGTGACATCAGTTGATGGGATGACTGCTGACTGGTACGGATTTTCAAAAGAGACATTGCAGGAAATTTCAAAAAGGATAACAAATGAAGTGAAAGGAGTGAACAGAGTAGTTTATGATATATCAACAAAACCACCATCAACAATTGAATGGGAATAATTTAAGGGGAATAAAGCTTTTCTTCTTTGATATGGATGGAACCCTATATCTTGGGGAGAATATCATTGAAGGAGCAAGGGAGTTTGTCCTGACAATCAGACAAAAGAAAATAAAGACAATATTTCTATCAAATAATTCTTCAAAGAACAGAAAAGATTATTTTTCAAAATTGAATAGAATGGGTTTTGAATGCAGGATGGAGGATATTTTTACATCCTTAAATGCGACAATACTCAAATTGAGATCTGAAAATGTAAGAATCATATATCCTCTTGGCACACGGTCCTTTGAAGATGAATTACTTGAAAACGGTTTCATTTTTTCAAAAGATAATCCTGAAGCCGTTCTTCTCGGATTTGACAAGACTCTTACCTATGAAAAAGTGGATAATGCCTATCAACTCCTGATGAAAGGGGTACGTTATATTGCAACTCATCCTGATATCACTTGTCCCATTGAAACAGGATACATACCTGACATAGGAGGGTTCATAGCAATGTTTGAAAAACTGACAGGCAGACTTCCCGAGATAGTGGGAAAACCGAATATTGAAATGGTATCTTCAATAATGAATCATTTAAGAATTGCTCCGCATGAGTGTGCAATGGTGGGTGACCGTCTCTATACTGATATGAAAATGGCAATGGATGCCTCCATTAAATCAATACTCGTGCTGTCAGGCGAGACGAAGCATAAAGATTACATTAAAAGCGGGATATTAGTTGACATTGAGGTTGACTCAATAAAGGATTTGACAGACCTTTTATGAAAATATGCTTAATAGGAAGCACTGGTCAACTGGGAAGCGATATTCTCAAGGTCTTTGAAAAAAAACATAAGGTTGTTCACGGAGGAAGAGATTTATTTGATGTAAGTAAAATCCAAGATGTTGATAAATTCATAAAAGGAAATTTTGATGCTGTGATAAACTGTTCCGCATTTCTTGATGTTCCTCTTGCTGAGAAATCAATAAGAGAATCTCTTATTATGAATAGTATAGCTCCAATGCACATTGCAGATGCGTGTGCAAGACATAAAATAAAATTCATTCACTTTTCAACGGACTATGTATTTGACGGGAAAAAGAAAAAACCGTATATTGAAACAGACAAATGCAATCCTTTGAACATATACGGATTTTCAAAATACATAGGGGAGGAAGGCATTCTTTCAGTGAATCCTAAAAGCGCTATAATGCGTGTAAGCGGGCTTTATGGGAAAACATTAAGCAAAGCAAAGGGTTACAATTTTATTTCATTATTCCTTAAAAGGGCAAGCGAATTGACCAAAGTGGATGTTGTCTGTGATGAAGTATTGACTCCCACATACACTCTTAATGCTGCAAAGCAGACGAATCTTGTATTTGAAAATGACATCTGCGGGATTATTCATTCAACTGATGAAGGAGAAGTATCATGGTATGATTTTGCCTGTGAAATAAAAAAGCAATTGAAACTAAAAGTAAAAGTCATAAAGAAGAGACAGGAAAAATCATCAGTGGAAAGGCCAAAATACTCTGTTCTTGAAAATAAGAAACTGAAAGATGCCAAATTGAATATAATGAAGGATTGGAAAGAATCTCTAACTGAGTTCTTAGAAGAGGTATATATCTGAAATATTTTCTTTTTGAGTCTGGCTGCAAACTTAATCAGTCCCTTATGAACCGTCTTGCAGGGAATTATGAATCTAATGGCTGGGAAAAAACAAATATTGTTGAGGATGCAGACAGGATACTTATGGCATCATGTGTGGTGACAAAGAAAGCGGAAAAAGATTTTATGAGGGTTTTCAACAGATTTAGAAGAATGTATCCTGAAAAAAAGATTGAAATCACAGGCTGTTTCAATTTTTCTGTCAAAGAAGAACCGAACATTGATTTCATTGAGCAAGAAACAATTCTGAAAATCAAAGAACCCACATCATTTAGAGTCCGTCCTGAAATTGTCATACAGACAGGATGTAACAATTTCTGCTCATACTGTATAGTTCCTTACAAGAGAGGAAAAGAAAGAAGCAGATCTTTTGAAGAGATTCTTTTTGATGTTAAAAAATATATTGAGAAAAATAAGAAAGAGATTGTTCTCACTGGGGTTCATATAGGGAAATATGACAGCAAAGGAATGAATTTAACAGACATTTTAAGGGAATTAAAAAAAAGTGGAATCAGAAGAATAAGACTATCCTCGCTTGACATAAATGAAATAACCGATTCACTTATTGAGGAAATGAAAAAAGATAATATAACTTCAAGATTTATTCATTTATCCTTACAGCACACCGAAGAGAGGGTTTTAAGAGATATGAAGAGGAATACAAGTAGAGAAAAAATATTTGAGACAATAAGAAAACTTCAAAGTATTAGTGGAATACGATTTGGAGCAGATATCATTTACAATTTTCCATCAGAGACAGAAAAGGATTTTGACAATCTTCTGAAATCACTTGATGGTCTTCCGATAACGCACTTTCACTTATTTGCATTTTCTTCAAGGATAAAAACTCTTGCATCATATTACGAAGAGAGAAAAGAAGAGAAAGAGAGAAAACTTAAACTCCTGAGGGAAATGTCTGAAAGAAAGAAAAAGGAATATCTTGAAAGCATTATAGGAAATAAAGATGAAATAATCATAGAGAAGATGAAGAATAATTATTGTTATGGCAAATCGTCAACTTATGTGAATTGCCGTATTGAGGCAGATAATGAGACTAAGATAGGGGATATGGTAGAAATAATCTATGATTCCTTAGAAAATGGAATAATGCAATGCAAAACAGGGTAAGGGTGGTAAAAGAAAGATAAATATAAAAATTGAATAGTTCATATTTTAGTATCCAATATATTCCGCTTATTGCTAAGCATTATCTTGATTTAATATTTATGTGCACCTTGCAAATACAAAATACAAATTAAGAAAATGTATTGATTTAATAATATTTTTATGTTATATTTTTATGTTATAATAATAAAAGGTAAAAAATGAAATGGAATTTTAATTTGAAAAAAAGGCGGATTGAAAATCAGAAATCAAATGAGATTGATACTACTGCTGTAATATATGCCCTAAAAACCGTAAAAATAGATGAGGAAGAACTCTTAGGAATAAACCATGAGGCATTGAACATTCTATCTGCTATAAATGACAATGAAAACATTCTCGCAGGTGAGATTCAGAGAATTGAAGAAAAGGGACATAAGATGTATGCATCAATCCAGATTGTCTCTGAAGCAGCTGATGTTCTCATAGAATATGCAAAAAGCTCAAATGACAAAACAAGAGCAGGAATCAATGAGATAAACAATGTAATTCAGCAGTTGACTGTCTTTACAGAATCAACTTCCAATATCCTTTCATTTATCCAACCGTTCAATGATTATTCTCAAAAGATAGGATTAGTAACGGACATTATTTTCAAAATTGCCCACATGAGTGAATCTGCTGCAAGGAATGCAGGTATCAAAGCGTATCATGCAGGGGAGAGCGGAAGGGGATTTGAAATTATAGCTGATAGGATGCTGACGCTTGCCAATAAGACATTTAAGCTGACAAAGAAAATACCAGAAGGAATAAATGAGATACAAAAACACACTCTTAACATCATAAGCATAATAAATCAAACAAAGAGATCAACTGAGGGGTTGAAGAAGAACATTGACATTTTATCTTTCAGATTGAAAGATATTGAAAATAATCTGCGCGAAATTGTTAAAAACTCTGACAAAATGAAAGAATTCATTTCAGCACAGGACAACAATAAAGCCACCATTACTGAACTGAACAAAGATGTAACAGGTGTTATTTCTTCAAGTTTACAATCAAGTGAAAAACTTTCAACAATGGTAAAAACACAGGCTGACATAAAAGTAACTCTTATCAATCTTATGCAACAGATTGATATAATAATAGAGATAATCTTAAATAAAAAGAATCTGATGCCCACAATATCAACCGAAATAAAACTCTTTAAGAAGATTGAAAATCAACTGAAAAACAGCAAATATATTTCAGAGCAAATAATATCAATTATTGATGAGTTTATTGACAATAACTCTCAACAGGTGGGATTCATAACCAAATACAAAGATACAATTGATTCAATAGAAGAAAACGAGCAGATGATCTTAAAAAATGTGGCTGAAATTGAAGACAGCATAAACATGCTTATGAGTTCAGTGAATGATTTCTCTTCAAATGTGAATGCAATGACTCTTGAAATTGGAGGAATAAAGGCAATCATTCTTGAATTAAATGATATATTTAAAAATGTTTCAAAGAATCTTGATTTCATTATAGAAACGAGCAATGAGTTGAAGGAATTGTCAGAACAGACACGTCTCCTCTCTCTTTATGCTTCAATTGAGGCGGCAAGAGCGGGGAAATTCCAAAAATCCCTTTCTGTCATTGTCATTCAAACAAAAGACCTTATAGTGAAGGCATCTGAAGCATCTAATGAAATAAACAAAATCGTAACTAACATGCAGACAGTCATTCAAAATGTGGTAAAAATTGTTTCTGAAGAGATAGGTTTTTCAAACAAGATAGAGTATTCCATAAAGAACAGCAAGGAGATAATAGAGAACATAAAAGAATCAACAGATTATTTCAAAAATCTCTTAAAAGAGATTTACGATGTTGTTTCTGCTCAAGAGAAAATAAGAAATGACATTTTACAAACATATAATGGAATAAAGAATGAAACAAATAAAATAAATGATAAGGCAAATGATCTATTCAGTATTCTCAAACAGGATCTCATGAAGAATGAAGATTCTATCCAGATGAGCATGGGAATAGAAGAGAGTATAGGAAAGAAATTTAACATTGTAAAGAATACTGAAAAGAATCGCTTCAGGTTCATTTTGGGAAATTTTCCTGTTCATTGGCATCCGTCAATGATAGGAGATGCAACTTCAAATCAAATACTTCAGCTTTATAATGCAGGACTTGTGAAATTCGGAAAGGACACAAATGTGATTCCCTCCCTTGCAAAATACTGGCAGATAAATGAAGATGCCACAGAGTGGACATTCTTTTTAAGAGAAAATGCATATTTTCATGATGGCACCCCTGTTACTTCTGATGATGTGAAGGAATCATTTAAAAGGGTTATAATTTCTCCGAATGCTCCATTCCTGAACATGATAAAAGGCTCTTCTGAATATTTAAAGCACAAAGTGAAGGATGTTAATGGAATAAAAGTAGTGGACGAATACACAATAAAATTCTTTTTGAATTATCCTTATATGCCATTTCTGTCAAATCTTGCAGTATCACCACTTTCAATTATAAAAAAAGATATGGTGCGATTCACTGATGAACAGATGCGCGTGAATCCAATAGGATGCGGACCATTCTATGTTAGTGAAATAACAGAAAAGCATATTATGTTTGAATCAAACAGCCATCATTTTGAAGGAGAACCATACCTTGATTCCATTGAAGTCATCATAGAAAGCGAATCACTTGCATTTGATAAACTTCTAAAGCATGAGATTGATTTTGCATCTGTTGATACAGAAAACATTGATACTGTCAAAAAGAACAACAGAACAGATATACATGTTATGTCAACTCCATCACTTGATATTCAATATATTGGAATCAACATGTCAAAAAAGAATGAATTGACTCTTTATAAAAATGTCCGTCAGGCACTAAATTATTCTACTGACAAATCAAAATACATAAATGAAACAATGAATGGAACCGGATTGGCAGCAAAGGGCATATATCCTCCGACACTCTCTTCATTCAATAGGTCCCTTGAGGGTTATCCTTATAATCCGCACAAGGCAAAGGATTTGATGAAAGAGGTGGGGCTTGGAGAAGGAATAAAACATTATTTTGAATTAGTTTGCTCTGATACTGAAAAAGTCGTAAAGCGAGCTGAAATGCTGAAAGAAATGTGGCTTGAAATAGGAATAAAAACAAAAATAGTTCCTCTTCAGTGGATTAAACTTCTTGATAGAATGCATAAGGGGGAAACGGAGATGTTCATGATGGGTTGGGCAGGAGATACAGGAGAGCCGGACAATTTCCTTTACCCACTCTTTCATTCAGACAGTTTTGGTGATGGTGGAAATAACACCTGTTTCTCAAATAAAAAAGTTGATGAGATGATAGTCAATGCAAGACAGATTACAAATTACGACATAAGAATAGAGTTGTATCAGGAGATAGAAAAGATAATAGTTGATAATGCACCCATGATATTTTTAACTCATGCTTATAATCAGATTGCTGTTACGAACAAAACGCATGGATATTATGTGCATCCTCTGAGTGTGCATCCGATAGAGTATGTGTGGAAGGAGTGGTCTGAAAATGACGACTAGACAGATAATTGTATTTTTTCTTGAAAATAAGAGATATGGAGTAGATATAAAGGATGTGAATGACATATACGAGAAAATGGACTCCATAAGAGTTCCCAATTCTGATAATTTTATTGATGGAATAATAAATTTGAGGGGAGATGTAATCACTTTGATAAATTTGAAAAAACGACTAAAGCTGGATAGACAAAGAAAAGAAGAAAATATAATAATATGTGAGATGAATAAAGATAAATATGGACTCACTATTGACGGAATAGAGGGAATAATTCAGCTTGAAAAGAATGACAATGAAACTCATACTGACTCTGGATTTGTCAAGGGATTTATTGAAAAGAATGGTAAACAAATAATAATAATAGACCTTAAAAAGATTTTAACAAAAAATTAGGAGGATATATATGCCAACAAGGGTGCTGATTGTGGATGATGCAATTTTCATGAGAAGGATGATTGCAGATATCCTCAAGAAAGAAGGATTTGAAATCTGCGGTGAGGCAGGAACAGGGGCTCAAGCAGTCACGATGTACAGAGAAACCCAACCGGATTTTGTGACAATGGACATTATTATGCCTGATATGTCAGGTATTGACGCAGTGAGGGAAATTATAAAAGAATATCCCAATGCTAAGATTCTTATGGTTTCAGCAATGGGTCAACAGTCTCTCGTGGTTGAAGCGATTCAGGCGGGAGCAAAGGACTTCATAGTCAAACCTTTCCAGCCATCAAGAGTTTTAGAATCTGTGAGCAGAATACTGAATATAAAATAAAATGGATACTTCAAACTACGAAGAATTATTCATTAGCGAATCCGAAGAGTATATAGAGCAGATTTCTGCTGCTTTGCTGCAATTGGAAAAGAATTCGGAAGACATTGAATCTGTGAATGTCATATTCAGAGCTATGCACACACTCAAGGGAATGGCAGCATCAATGGGTTATGTGGAAATATCCCAGATTGCCCATGGCCTTGAAGATGTGATGGACCAGATCAGAAACAATAATCTGAAACTCTCAAATGAACTCATAGACCTTCTTCTGAAGGGCAATGACTACATTGATGCAATGGTGCACAAGAATAATATTAACAAGGATATTTTAAGAAGTTTCAAACATGTGCTTGAATCAATAAAAGTTGGAATAAGCACATTTGAAAAAACCGAAAAGAAAATAGAATATCAGGAGATTAAAAAGAATACAGCAGAATCTTCTTCTGTAATTTTGGAAATTATTTTTACAGAAGATGTCGTTCTTAAATCAGCAAGAGCATTTGTGGTTGTGAAAACAGCGCAAAACAGGGGAATGTTCGTAAAAACCGAGCCTGACATGAATGAATTAATGCAGGAGGATTTTGATAAATCTTTTCTTTTATTTTTAAGCACTGGGGATAATTTAGAATCTCTTATTCAGGAAATAAAGAAGATACCGGAAATAAAAGATGCAGTCATTAAAAAAATAGAAAATAAGAATGGAGCGAAAGAAGAGAATGCTAATCAGAGAAAAGACATAAAAGTCTCTCTTGAACGATTGGACAATCTTCAAAATTTTGCCTCAGAACTTGTAATCGCAAGAGGTCGCTTACAACAGATAGCATACTCAACTCAGAATGAAGAACTGATAAACGCTTTGAGCAGCACATCCAAAATTATTACTAACATACAGGATGAAGTAATGAAAATACGCATGGTACCTGTGTGGCAGATATTTGACAGATATCCACGTTACATAAGGGACCTTTCAAATAAACTCAATAAGAAAATCAATTTTATAATAAATGGACGCGATATAGAACTTGACAGAGCGCTTCTGAATGTTCTTGCAGATCCGCTACTGCATCTTCTAAGAAATTCAGTTGACCATGGAATAGAGGGTCCTGAAGAGAGGGTAAAGAAAGGAAAGAATGAGCAGGGAACAATAATTCTTGAAGCAAAGAGAATGAAGAATGCAATATTGATAATGGTAAGTGATGACGGAAAAGGTCTGGACAGCGAAAAGATACTAAAAAAAGCAATAGAGAAAAATCTTATAAGCGAAGAGCATGCTAAAAATTTGACACAGACGGATATATATCACTTCATAACTCAGAGCGGATTTTCAACAAAAGATGAGGTAAGTGATGTGTCAGGAAGAGGAGTGGGAGTGGATGCAGTAAAGACGATTCTCAAACAGATAGGAGGGACATTAGAGATTTTATCTGAAAAAGATAAAGGC
>Ga0066650_10000338_pt1 | contig 15205 bp, 13 predicted proteins | sample CryGey092014_all_FD_59539 | JGI IMG/M metagenome (GOLD analysis project Ga0066650, IMG submission 59539) | Groundwater microbial communities from aquifer - Crystal Geyser CG23_combo_of_CG06-09_8/20/14_all | ecosystem: Environmental > Aquatic > Deep subsurface > Groundwater | place: USA: Utah...
CTTAGGCATGTCCGGAAGCAGCGGTATCCTGAAACTCACCAGTAATCATACGGAACATTCCGGGTTTATTTATATGATGGATGGCAACCCCGTGGATGCGGAATTCCAGGGCACCAAAGGTCAGGATGTGCTAAACACCTTTTTCGGCTGGGTGGATGCTGAATTTGAATTCAGTGAGGAAAAAATACTGCACCGCCGAACCATTCAGAAGAGCCGGATGGAAATCATCCTGGACGGACTGCGGATGGTGGATGATGGATTAACCCATAAAATCGGACAAGCATCCTCCAAAAAATCCAGCGTGGACATAAAAGATGCGTCCGGAATCCCCATCATCAAAGGCCCCCTTGTGGATTATCTGTATATTGTGGATGAGGATGATTTTTCCGACGGCCAGGAAATCGTGGTACAGTCTAAATTCGGCAACTGGCTCTGGGTGATTCTGGAAGGCACGGTAGCGGTGGTGAGACAGATGCCCGGGGGGCCGGTGACCATCAATAAATTATCTGAAGGCGCATTTATCGGCGGCATTGGTTCCTTAAAAGAAAAAACAAACATCCGAAACGCCACCGTCTGCGCGGTGGGGAAAGTCCAGCTGGGGGTTATCGACTTTCATCGGATTATGGAAGAATTTTCCAAAATATCTCAAGATTTAAAGCAGGTCCTGTTCTCTTTGGATAAACGGTTAGCACAGGTGACAACCGTCTGCGCAAACGTGCATTTTAAAAAAATTAAACTCCATAAGACCATGGAAGACATGCAGGCTTTTTCTTTTTCCGAACACCCGGAAGATAAAATTCTGAAAATCGTATCCGGCAGAGCGGTTATCGCAAAACAAATCAATGATCATTTCATTGAATTATGCGAGTTGGCCCCTGAAGATGTCATCGGGAATATCCCTTTTTTAGGCACTTCCCACGAACCCCATTCCGCCATGGTGTTTGTTTCAGATCCATTCCAGGTGAGTTCCATCGATCTGATCGATTTGAAAGAAGAGTATGATGAATTGTCCCAAACATTTAAAAACATGATTGTTCATACATCCACCTCTTTGTCCGTAACAACCGGCAGGCTGATGGATATGATCAAAAAACCAGTAACCCAATAAGGGCTTGAAGGAAGTTTTCTTTTTCTTTTTTTAAAAAAATGATATTTAATTCTACTTTATAAAGTTCTCGTATTCAATTTTCATTGAAACAGATAACCTATTTCTTGGTCATAAGGAGCGACGCAATGGGAATCAATAAGCGCAAACACGAGAGATTCGATGCATTAAATCTTTTATCTTACATCACCATTGATTCAGACGGGAAGGAATGGGATCAGGGTATGGGCCGGACATTAAATATCAGTGAAAGCGGCCTTCAACTAGAAACCCATGCCCCCGTGGACACCAAAAACACGCTGCTGATTTCTATCGGTATTGAGGATGATCTCGTTGAAATCAGAGGCAAAGCAGTCTATACCAATCGTGGTGACAATGATAAATTTGAATCCGGCATCGAATTTATTGAAGTCAAGCCGGAGGCTTTATCCGTGTTGAGAAAATTCATCCGTGCATTTCAGAAACAATATGCAAAATAGGATCTATTGAACAGTCACCACGCTGCTGGATTTTGCTTCAATCCGGACCCGATGTGATTTAGGATTTTTTATGAAACACCCTGCGATTTTTGAAACTGATTTCCCGAACCTCAAATTGATCAAGCGAGGAAAAGTCAGAGATATCTATGATCTGGATGAAGCCCTGTTGATGATCGCCACGGACCGCATTTCCGCTTATGATGTGATCATGCCCAATCCGGTGCCGGGCAAAGGGGAGATTTTGACGCGGATTTCCCTGTTCTGGTTCGATGTGATGAAGAATATTGTCGCCAATCATCTGATTTCCGGGAATGTGGATGACTATCCCAAATCCTGCAAACCCTATGCGGATGCGTTGCGCGGCCGAAGCATGCTGGTGAAAAAAGCATCGCCGTTGCCCGTTGAATGTGTGGTGCGCGGATATATTTCCGGATCCGGGTGGAAATCCTATCAGGAAACCGGAAGGGTCTGCGGCATCCGCCTGCCGGCGGGCCTGAAAGAATCCGAACAGTTGGCCGAACCCATTTTCACGCCATCCACCAAAGAGGAGCAGGGGACCCATGACATTAATATTGATTTTGATGAAACCGTGAAACTTATCGGTGCATCCCTGGCTGAAAAGGTCCGGGATCTGAGTCTCGCCATTTACAAAAAAGGAGCCCGGCTGGCTGCTGAAAAAGGCATCCTCATCGCCGATACCAAATTTGAATTCGGCCTGCTCGATGACCAGCTCATCCTGATTGATGAAATTCTGACCCCCGATTCCTCCCGGTTCTGGCCAAAGGAAACTTACTGCCCCGGCGGTCCGCAAAACAGTTTCGACAAACAGTATCTGCGGGATTACCTCATTGCCATCAAATGGGATAAAACCCCGCCCGCTCCATCTTTGCCCGAAGAAGTCATTCAAAACACCCGCCAAAAATACATGGAGGCACTGACCTCCCTGACCCGTTAAATCATTCCTATGAAATCTGTTTCAGATACGCCGGTTTTTGAAACCATCGACCTCGGACGCATTGATTCAGAAAATCTTTTTTTTAAAATCAGTTTTGAATCATCGCCATCCACGGATTCGGGGGCTATGGCAGTCGATGCCCTCAAGGCATCCATCGCGCGCATCGGGCTTGTCTCCCCACCTATTTTAAAATTACAACCGGAAAACCGATATATTGTCGTCAGCGGGTTTAGAAGAATCTCAGTATGCCGGGCGTTGGGTTTGCAAAAAATACCCGCGCGCGTCATGGGCCTGGGGAGTGATGACGGGCAGTTAATGAAACTCGCCATCGCTGACAATGCCTTTAACCGGTCCCTGAATATCATCGAACAGGCAACGGCGATATTCAAGTTATCGCCATTTCTCCCTGATGATGACCGCACATGGCATAGCGAATGCGATCCGATCGGTTTAACCGTCAATCCCGGGCTGATCCGCAAACTTAAAAAAATCCGTGCCGCGTCCAGCGACCTGAAAGAGAAAATAGCGGCCGGAAAAATTTCCTTGACCGTCGGCCTTGAACTGGCGGGCATGGACGATGGTTCCCGGGTTCAGTTTTTAACTATTTTTGATGCCTTGAGTCCCACCTTAAATCATCAGAAAGAAATGATCCGCATGGCCGGAGAAATCGCCTGTTTAGAGGACAAACCCATATCGAAAATTTTTAATAGCCTGGAAATTGACAATATCATCAAAGATCCGGACATGGACCGAAACATGAAAATCAGCCGGGTCCGCCGGAAATTAAAGGACCGGCGCTATCCGGAAATTTCCGGGTTTGAAAAAACCTATCACGCCCGGGTCAAACGCCTTACGCTGCCGGAATCCATTGCCCTGCATCCCCCGACGGATTTTGAAGGCAATGACTTCATGATTCAATTCACGTTCCGGGGTCTGCCTCAGTTTAAAGAGATCTGCGACAATCTTTTGAGGCTCCGGGACCATCCGGATTTTGCCGCTATTTTAGAAAAGAGCCGTGAAGATAACTGACCTCTATATTGATCAGGATGTTCTGGATTTACCGGCAACCCGCGTCATTTGCGACCGTCTGAAAATGCCCGGTCAGGTGGTGGATTCCGCCGATCCGGTGTATGAAAAATTATCCCGGACCGCCGCACCGGTGGATCAGGGCAAAAAGATCCTGTTTCTGACCCGTAACAAAGGGGCGTTTCTTCGCCCGTGCCCTGGAACAGACTATTATACCTGCTGCAATTACACGATCCTTCACTTCGGGACATTCTGCACCATGGACTGTTCTTATTGCATTCTTCAATCTTATTTTCATCCGCCGGTGCTCCAGTTTTTTGTGAACCATAATGATATGGACGCTTCCCTGGATGAGTTTTTTCAGCAAAAAAAACGCGCCCGTATCGGCACCGGTGAATTCACGGACAGCCTGATCTGGGAAGACATTTACCCGTTTACCTCGCATTTGATCAAAAAATTCGCCGCGCAAAACCACGCCATCCTGGAAGTGAAAAGCAAAACCGTCGCTATCGACCATTTGCTGACCCTGCCCCACAACCAAAAAACCATCATGGCTTGGTCCCTCAATACTTCCGACATCGTCAGAACCGAAGAACGGCGCACGGCGTCCCTGGATGCGCGATTGGCGGCGGCGGCAAAATGCCGGGACCACGGATATCCCCTGGCGTTTCATTTTGACCCCCTGATTATTTATCCGGGAGCGGAAGCTGCGTACCGACTGATCATAGAAAAACTTTTTGCAACTATCCGTCCGGAAAATATCGTCTGGATCAGTTTGGGGACTTTCCGCTTCATGCCGGACCTGAAAGCCATTATCGAACAGCGGTTTGATCGTTCAAAAATTATTTACGGGGAATTTGTCCGGGGATTGGACGGGAAAATGCGCTATTTCAAACCCCTGCGCATCCGGTTTTACCAGCAGATTGTTTCATTTATCCGGGAATTCGCCCCGCATGTGACCCTCTATTTTTGTATGGAAGACGATGAGGTCTGGGAGAAATCATTTGGGTTCGCGCCGCATCAATATGGGGGCCTGCCCATGATGCTTGATCAAAGCGCGGCCAGGCACTGCGGGCTTCTTTAAAATTTATTCAAGCGTCGATCCGAATTTAACGAACCAATTCCACATCCGACTCTGGAACCCAGCAAGTCCTGGCATCCGGCAGTTCCACCCTAAGCCAAGCCCCCCGGTTTTCAAGAAGCACAAATTCGGTTCCTGCATGCAATGGTTCCTTGAAGCTCTTTTCGTATGACGCGCTGTTGCCTTTTCTAGCGATGACTTCCTGGCTGATAATCACCCCGGGCACTGAATTCCGGAGAGTGATATATTCGACGGCTGAAGAACCGGCAAACAGGATGGACAGGGCCGCACTAATGCTGACAATCCATCTGAAAACCGGTCTTTTACTAAAAATACGCAGGGCTGCAAAAATCCATACCAGGCCGGAGGAAATGGTAAACAGGATGAATCGGATTTTTGCGGATAGATCATAATGCCAGAAGAACACGGTTTTTAAAATTTTTGTTTCCTGTTTTTCCTCGATCTGGTCCTTTCGGGTGTTTCGTGCAAATTCCAGATTTTTTTGAAGGTTGAGGTCGTTTCCGATATATTGCGCAGCCCGGCGATAATTTAAAATCGCTCGGCCGATATCTTTGATTCGAAAATAGATGTTTCCGATATTATAATAGAGTCGTCCGTTTTCAATGCCCCCGTCCTTGATGATCCGCTCAAGGCGAAGAATAGATTTTTCGTAAAGAGACGTTGCTTGCTGTGGATCGGATAATGCCAGCTTGTTGGCTTCACTAAAAAAACTGTTGGCTTCGTGGAAAAGCCGGGACAACTCTTCATTGCTGATGGGTTGAGATGATTCTGCCGCTTCAGCACACAAACAAAAATCCGGAAAAAGAAAAAAACGGATTCCCATTAAGCAAAAAATAAAAAAGAATGTCACTATCCTTTTGAGAGGGCTCATTTAAATAATTTTTCCAGTTTTTGGGCAACTTCTAATGTTTTTTCAGAAAGGGCGGAAGCCGCGTATCCTGTTGCGCCGGAATAGCGGCCTGCTTCACACGCCTCGAAAATTGATTTTAGCGATTTAAGCAGTTCTGCGGGCGCCCCTTGTTTACTGAGCATGTTGCAAACATCACTAAATACAATCGCTTGAGCGGACATTCTCAGTCTGGCTCCCAGATAATGTCTCAGGGCGTCAAATATCCTATCGGTTTTTGCTGATTCGGATTCGGCAGTTGCGGCTTTTTTAAGATCCTTACGCAGTCCGGCATACGCTTTTTTGGCAAGCGCGGCCAGGGGGTCCGCCTGCTTCCTTCGGATAATGGTTGTGGTCAAGAGCAGCAGCAGGTAAAGGCCGGGCGGCAACGAAACACTCGCCATCCAGACGGGTGATCGAAGGAGCGAGAAACCGGTTCCCTGGTTTTGAATAACACTCAGATCTTCATAGTTATAGGCAATTCCCTGTGTCCACGTTTCCACCTCACTGCTGTTTTCCACCGGCAGAATCCTTCCTTCCGCATCCAGTGCCGTAATGATCCGCGTCTCTTTCACTGTGACGGGAATGGGCTTTGTCCTGGCGATGTTATATCTCCCGGAGCTTGTATCAAAATAGGGGAGTTCAATGGCGGGGATTTGTGTCACATCCGGACGCAATGCCCGGATGGTCTGGGTAAAAACTTTGGTTTTGCCCCGGGTTTCGCCCGCGGCCTGTTCCTGAGGAATTTTAAAATCTCTGGTCAAATCCGCCTGATTCGTTAACGGCGGCAGGGTAACATGATCCAGATAATCCGGTCCGCTCAATGTAACTGTTAAGGTGATGGGGTCGCCCACATTGACATCGGTCGGCGCCGCATCCGCGGAAATTTGGTATTCACCGACATGGCCGGCAAAATTGGCTGGTTTTCCGATGCCCGGGACCTCATTGATGGTCAGGCGAAGCGCATTTGAGGGAACAACCACTTTTTTAAAGACCCCCTGCCGGGTTCTAAAAAAATTATCGTCAAACCCGCCGGAAAAAAAGTCATCGCCAAAAGGATTGCGGCGCTGGGAACTACGATATCCGGCCAAAATCTCACAGGCCACCGTTGCCGGATCAATCGTCAGATCTCCCGATTTTTTAGGGATTAAAATTTTTGAAAAGCTGATGGTTGAATATACGGTACCCCCAAGAGATTCTTTTCCTTCTTCTGCAATCACCTCGCCGTCTGAAAGTGGAATACGGTAATATTTTTTATCCGGTTTTTGATCGATGTCCGGGTCGATAAAATAAAACCAATCTGTTTTATCCAGCAGCGGAATTATAAAATTAAAGGAGCGGACATCGGCTCGGAGATACCAGGTAAGCGTGAACGTAACCGGTTCCCCCGCATAGCACTGATCCCGGGACAAGAAGAGTTGAAGCTTGATGTCGTCTGTTTTTTCAGGTTCCAGAACGTTGATGCTGATTGGACGCGTGCGGAGTGTCTGGCCGTCCGCCTGAACCGGAATTGCGGGAATGGTCAACGTCCCGGTTTGTTTGGGGGTTAGCTGGTAGGAGAATACATACCCGCGGCTGACGCTTTTCGTCATTTTCCCGTTAATAATAGTAATCGAAGAGCTGTTGTTTTGCGAACCGCCCTGATATTGAACGAAGAATTCGTTCAGGCAGGACAAATCCGGCGGTTCCGGCTGGTCGCTTCCTGAAACCTGAATCAGGAAAGTAAACGGGTCTCCCACATACACGGAATCCGCCTGCACAATCGCATCTGCCTGAAGCGGCTCCGCGAAAGCAGATCCATCAAAGATAAACCATGCCGGAATCAGGAGTATGAGTAAAATGATATATCGCGTGGCTTTCACTGCTACCAATCCTTGTCAACATTCTTGAAATCACCGGGAGAAAAGAGCGTCCGCTGTTTTTGATTTTCTTTTTCTTCATCTAAAATATTGTTAGCATCATCGCTCAGCTGGACAGCCGTCGGCTGCTGGCTTTGATCCGGAGTCTTCTGTTCAGGCGCTTGTGTTTCTTCAGCCGCGGCTGAAGATTCCTGATTCTGTTCTTTTGGGTCTTTTTGTTGCTGGCCATTTTCCTTGTGTTGCGCCGGATTTCCCTGCTGCTGCTGCTGCTGTTGTTGTTGCTGTTGCTGTTGCTGTTGTTCTGGTTGTTGCTGACCGCACTGAGGATTTGTCTGACCATTGTTAAGGGCTTCAAGTGCCTTGTTTAAATCATCCAAGGATTTTTGCTGATTGTCTGCCGCGGTATGGGTATCATTATCCGCTAAACGCGAAATCGCATTTTCCTGTTCACCCACGGAAGCATCCAGATGCTGTTTTGATGGATGATCCGGGGCAGGGGGGGCGCCTTTATTGGATGATGCAGCAGAAGAGGCACCGGCAGGCGGTGCGGCCTGTTTCGCCAGTTCTTCCGAAAAATTTTGAGTTTCGTTTTTTAATTGTTTCTGGGCATCCGCGATGTGCTGATTTTTATCAGTGGAAGCATCCTCCGTCCTTTTTGCCTGTTCACGCTTTATAAGGGACTGGCTTTCGTCGAGAAGATTTTTCTGCTTTTCGATGAGGTTTTTTATTGTCGCCGCTGCTTGCTGCATTTTTTCCTGCTGTTTCCGGGCGTCTTCTTCCTGTTTTTTAATTTCATCCAGCACCGACTTCATCATGAGTCGCACCAGTTCGATGTTTTCTGCCGCTTCTGTAAATTTCGGGTCCAGAGTCAGCGCTTCCTGAAATGACTGAACACTGGATTCGTATGATTCAAGAGCTTTTTTCAAATCACTGTCTTTCTGGCGATCCCCTTCCCGAAAAAAGCACAATCCCAGGTTGAACCTGCTTTTTGCTTCAAGGGCGATGTCCTTTGTTTTGATGGCCGCTTTCTGAAAAGCGTCTCTGGCTGCGGCAAAATCTTCTTTTTTATACAATGCGGCGCCTTTGTTAAAATAAATCACCGGCGACTCTGGATCATCCACGGCTGCTTCATCATAGGTGCGGATTGCTTCATCAAATTTGCCTGATGCAAACAGGGCATTTCCCGTTTTTACCAGCTTTTCTTTTGATGCCGCCCATGCCGTATTCATGAAGCCGATGATGCAGACGGCCAGAAATAAACCAACGATGACTTTAAATAATTTATTCATTATTTTTGAATACTTTTTTACGTTCGTTTACCAAAAGCTCAATGCAAAGGACTATAAATGCCGCCGCCAGAAATATCTGGAACTTTTCTTCAAACCGTTTAATCGTATCGGACTCAAGCTCCTTCTTGTCTGCCGTGGCGATCAGCCGGGAATAGACATTTCCCAGATCAATAGCGCCGGTGGCGACATTTAGATATTTCCCTCCGGGCGTGGCATTGACCATTTTACGCAAAGTATCCGCGTCCAGCCGCGACCAGACTTCTTGACCATTATATTTTAAGAAGGTTTTAATGCCGTCCGCATTGGTGACGGGAATCCGTTTTCCTTCATTTTCATCCCCCAGACCGATGGCGATGAGCCTTACACCTTTTTCGCCGACGTCTTTCGCCGCATCCACCGGAAAACTGTCGTGGTCCTCGCCGTCCGTGATTAAAATAATATCTTTAAATTCTTTTATCTGGTCGTCAAATACATCTGTCATGACTTTCCGAAGGGCATCCCCAATGAGCGTGCCGCCGCGGGCGATACTGTCCGTGGATATGTCATTTAACATCATCCGGAAAAATCCGTAATCCAGGGTCAGGGGACATTTTACCGCGGCGGTGCCGGCAAACGCCACCAGGCCGATCCGATCCCCTTGAAGACTTTCAAGACAGTCTGAAATAGCCAATTTCGCACGCTCCAGGCGGTTGGGAACAAGATCTTCGGCCAGCATGCTTTTAGATACGTCGAGCAGAAATACCACATCCCGTCCTTTGCGTTCAATGGTTTCCGGTTTCGGATTCCAGGCCGGCCTTGCCATGCCGATGATGATAAATCCCAAAGACAAAAGGACTGCGGCGGATTTCCAGAATCGTTTGGCATGACTCAGGGATATGGGGATTTTATCCAGGAGGCCGGCATCAATGAAAAGTCTCAGCGCGAATTTCCGTTTTTGCCAGGCATACACATAGAGGGCCGCCATTAGCGGAATCAGCCATAAAAAATGCAACATATGGACATTTTGAAGTATCATATCGTTAAGGAATTTTTCTGAAAATAGTATTGGATAATAATATTTCAAGTCCGATCAACATGAGGCCGAGCATTGCAAAGGGTAAAAACGATTCCTTGTAATCCACAAACTTGATGGATTCGATTTCGCTCGTTTCCATTTGATCGATTTCCTTATAAATTGCGGACAGGGAATCCGCATCGGTTGCTTCGCGGAAAAAACCGCCTGTTTTTTCCGCAATTTGTTTTAGGGCCATGGTATCGACGCGCTGACTCACGGGAACTTTAAATACCCCGAAGGGCGTCTGGACAGATTGAACCGATTCTCCGCCGCCCACGGCAATGGCATAGACCTTGATGCCCCACTTTGCCGCCAGATCAGCGGCTTGTAAAGGGTCCCGTTTGCCGGCATTGTTTTCACCGTCCGACAGAAGAATAATAATTTTGCTTTTGATCTCATAGATTTTTTTGTTCCCGGGCCTTTGTCGCGTCAGAGTCTCGTCGGCTTTTTCCAGACGCGCGGCCGCCAGCGCCAGAGCATCGCCGATCGCGGTTCCGTCCTCGGAGCGCACCTGCACCAGCTTGATGGTGTCCAGAAACGGCGGCAATGCTCCATGGGCGAGGGTCAGGGGGCAAATGGTATCCGGATACCCGGCAAAGGCGATCATGCCGATAAGATCATTGGACCGACCCTTCAGGTCCTTGCCGTCACCCAGGGCAAAATTTTTAAACACATTTTTGACCACATCCAGCCGGGTCATTTGACGTCCCTCAAATTCCATTTCAGCTCCCATGCTGCCGGAACGGTCAATGACCATTTCAATGGCAATGCCTTTGCTGACATCAACGATTTGTTCTCTGCCGGTCTGGGGCCTGGCCAGAGCAACGACTAAACATACCAGTGCCAGCAATCGGATAACAGCGGGCAACTGGTAAAGCCTGCGGCGGAATGAACTTCCGGCTTTTGCCGCGTTTCCGGTTGATGAAAACCGGATGGCGCCGCGCTTTAATGTGAAGCGTCGGATCAACGGCAAAGCCGGTATGAGTATCAGCAGTAAAAATGCCCAGGGAGATTCAAAATGCATAAGAATGAAACGTTACTCCTTTTCCTGTGTTCCCAGAATAAAATCTTTGCAGGCATCGAACGTTTTCTGGATATCTTCCCTTTGCGGCTGATGTCTGGCAAATTTGACCAGGTCGCAATGGGTCAGAAAATTTTTTAAAAGCAGCTTATGAGCAGTGTCAAATTCATTCCGAACCTTAATGCCGGCCAGAAATTCTTCGGTTGTTAATTCCGAAGCCCGGATATGAAACCGGTTCTCGATATATCGCCGCAGGATGTCGGATATCTTATGATAAAATTCTTTGATATTTCCTTTTTCCACCAGATTTTCAGATACCAGGGCGTTTAATTCATCAAATGCCTGCTGGTGGGCTGGAATTTTCATGATCAGCAGATCGGTTCCATTTTGTTTTCTTTTCCGGATAACAAGAAAAACAACGACTCCCGAAATTAATAAAAGCAATGCAATTCCGCCGGTCCAAAACCATAAAGCATAGGATTGCGGCAAATCTTCCGGCGGCTTGATATCGTGGATGGCCATTTGTGCAAAGTTTTCCGGAAGCAGGGAAGTAACATGCACCGTAATCTCCTCGGTCTCAATCTCATGCCAGGTGCCTTTCGGATCCTTTTTTTCTCTGAAACGAACCTTCATGGGTGGAATCTTATAGTCACCGGACAGGAAAGGCTCAAGCACGTATGAACGGCTGATCTTTGACCGGTGATCATCGGTCAGCTCCGGTTGAGAGGTGTGATAGTCCACAATCCCGAATTGTTCCAGTTTTTCACCCAGTCCCGGCAGTTCCACATCATAATCCTCATCGAAAATTACCGAGACTGTCAGGTTAAGGCGGTCAGCGATCGTGATCTCTGCTTTCTCTGTGTCTAAATGCACACTGACAGGCCCGCGTTCAAAAGTTTTGTGAATGCCTGCGTCCTTGTCTTTAATCTGGCCCGTCTTATTTTTTTCTTCAGGCGGATTGCATGCGGATAGCCAAACAGCGCTGAGCAGAATTAAAAAAATGCCAAAGGCAAACCGCTCGTGCGTCGCGCCGGGTATTTTGAATGTATCTGGATAAGGTATCATGGGTTATTCAAGCGGGTACTGATGTTCAAGGTCCTGGGACAATGGTTTATTTGATATTTCCGGTCTGTGTGCTTCGGGCTTGCGTTTCAGCCTGCGGAGGAGGCGTATCAAATGCTGACTGATGAATCACCACATCGTACTCATCTTTTAACCGGGTCAGAAGCTGTTGCCGGATATCATTCTCCTTTTGTGAACGGAGGGCTTTGTAGACATCATTTTTTACATCTTCAAAGGCCTGTTCTTTATCTTCCTTCATAAAGGCCTTTTTATTTGCCGCATAATAGGTTTCAAGATCAGACTGGGTGATTTTTATCTGGTCGGAATATTCCTTTTCCAGGGCCATTGAAGCAAGCAGGCTTCTTTCCTGGTCTTTGAGTAGATCCTGGATTTTTGGATCTTCAGTCAGTTTCGTTTCTCGGGCCATTCTATAAAGGATTTCCTCGCCGATATACTGGTTTAAAAACATCATCCGCTTGGCTGGAGTTGTAAATTCCTTGAGCAGCGTCTCTTTTTGTTGATGCCGTTCTTTTTCCGGCAGGTAAGGGGCCATCATGCGCATTTGCCGTTCAATGGTGTCTTCCATGCGTCGATCAAGTTCTGAAGCGTTAATTTTGCGAGTCCCGATTTCAGCAACCAGCGTATCGTTTGGCGAGACTGGCTGCATGGTGACGCGATCCGCAAGTTCATGACGCATGGCTGAAAATTTTCCCATTGATTCAAGGCATTCCTGAATCCGCAGGGCGATTTCGGGAGCAATGGAATCAATGGTATAAATACTCTCTGACCGGTAATATCCATCCAGAGCCTGTTCGTAATCATCGTTGTCCTGATACAGTTTTCCGATCCGGTACCAGATTAACGCTGCTTCTTTGTCGTCTAATCCGGCTCGAACCATGTATTCCTTCCATGCACTGGCCGATGAAATGCTCAGGCCGCTTTTTTCAAGCTTTAAGGCGATTTTTTTTAGTTGTTCGCTATCTGCGGCAACGCCGTCGTAACCGGGGATTTTGGTTCCCTTTGGATTTAATGAAATCCATATATCGGCGCCAACGCCCAAAAGGATCAGTATCAGAAGTCCTGTCAGCAATGTTGTCTGGCGATGGCCGGGGTCCGCCTGTTTCGCGGGCACTTCGAAATTCAATTTTTTCATGGTGTCTTCCGGCATTTATCGATGCCTCCGTCGTTCGCGCATTTTGAAAAATTTGACCAGGTCCACGACATAATCCCGGTTCGTAAAAATTTCGATCTGGTCAACGTCCATGGAGCGGAACATTTTTTTCAAGTTCTCCTGGCGGGCATGCCCTATTTTTTCGTAATTCCCGCGCACCTGTTTGCTCCCTGTATCAATTAAAACCAGTTCTCCGGTTTCCGCGTCTTCCAGTTCGATCAGGCCGATGTTCGGAAGTTTTATTTCCCTGGGGTCGGCAACAGACACGGCCAGGAGATCGTGTTTTTTCCCCAGCGCGCGCAATTCCCTTTCGTAATTTTCTTCCAGGAAATCCGATATCAGGAACACCACGCTCCGCTTGGTAATGACTCGCCCCATAAATTCAATGCCGGTCTTGATGTTCGTCTTTGTCTGCCGTGGTTTAAATTTAAGGAGTTCTCTGATTAGCCGGAGCGCATGCGTAGTGCCCTTGGCCGGGGGGATAAACATTTCCACCTGATCGGTGAAAACAATCAGGCCGACTTTATCATTGTTTTTAATGGCGGAGAAAGCCAGCAGGGCGCACAGTTCCGCAGCCACCTCATTCTTTATTTTTCGCGTGCTGCCGAATGATCCGGATGCGGACAGGTCGACCATGAACATAACGGTGAGTTCCCGCTCTTCCACAAACAGTTTGACGTGCGGTTCACCGGTCCGGGCGGTCACATTCCAGTCAATGGACCGGATATCGTCTCCGATATGATATTCCCGGACCTGGTCAAACTCCATGCCTCGCCCCTTGAACACGCTTTCGTACTCCCCGGCAAGGGATTCGTTGACCGCCCGACTGGTATAGATTTGAATGTAGCGTATTTTTTTTGCGAGTTCTTTGGGAATCATGGGACATCAACCGTTTCAAGAATCTGTTGAATAATATCTTCGGATGTTTTTTCTTCCGCTTCCGCCTCATAGGTGACGATTACCCGGTGACGGAGGACATTGAACGCAACCGTTTTGACATCCTGAGGTGTGACATATCCGCGTCCCTCAATGAGAGCGTTTGCCTTGGACGCCATGGCTAGAAATATGGTTGCGCGCGGAGAAGCGCCGTAGCGGATTAACTGGCCGATATCCAGCTTATAATTTTCCGGGTGACGGGTCGCTTCCACCAGATTGACGATATACTCTTCAATTTTATCATCCATGTAAATTTCATCAGAGAGTTCCCTCAGTCGTCGGATATCCTGCGTCGAAACAACCGGATTGATGTTGATGGCCGGCGCTGACCGCGCCATTTTTTTCAGTATTTCATGTTCCTGGATTTTACTGGGATAGGTGATTTTGAGTTTCAACATAAACCGGTCCACCTGGGCCTCCGGCAGGGGATACGTTCCTTCCTGTTCGATGGGGTTCTGGGTGGCCATCACCAAAAACGGATCATCCAGTTTAAAGCTTTCGTCCCCAATGGTCACCTGCCGTTCCTGCATGGCTTCCAGAAGGGCGCTCTGGACTTTTGCCGGGGCCCGGTTGATTTCATCCGCCAGAACAATATTGGCAAAAATCGGCCCTCGTTTGGTTTTAAATTCTCCGGTTTTGGGATTGTAGATCAGGGTTCCGATCACATCGGCCGGCAGGAGATCCGGGGTAAACTGGATTCTCTGGAAAGAGGCCTGGATCATTCGGGCAAGGGTGGTGACGGATAATGTTTTCGCCAGACCGGGAACGCCTTCAATCAGTATATGATTATTGCAGAGCAGCGCCAACAACAGGCCGTCGATGAGTTTTTCCTGACCGACGATTACTTTATGCATTTCAGATCTGATCTGATTGATAACGATGCTTTCTTTTGCAACCCGCTCGCCAATCTGTTTGACATCAACAGCCATGGTGTTCGCTCCTTACCTGAAATTTGAAAGTTTTATTTTTAATACTGAAGCAGCAATGGGAAAGGACCATGATTTTCATAAAATTTTGAAAATCAGCTTAATCACCGCTCTATTTTTGTCAAGTCTTTGTCCCCAAAAATTATTGAAGATGAAACATCAAAATACTCATACTACTGATCATGGGCCGAATATAAGGCATCAAGGATTAAAAAAAGGTTAAAATTAGATTAAAATTTTCTTATTTTTTCATGGGGATTTGAAAGTTAAAACCGCTTGCATTTTTGAAGTTTGGTGCTATGGTTTTAAAGTCAAAAAATTGTTATGATGAATA
>Ga0066650_10000342_pt1 | contig 15120 bp, 13 predicted proteins | sample CryGey092014_all_FD_59539 | JGI IMG/M metagenome (GOLD analysis project Ga0066650, IMG submission 59539) | Groundwater microbial communities from aquifer - Crystal Geyser CG23_combo_of_CG06-09_8/20/14_all | ecosystem: Environmental > Aquatic > Deep subsurface > Groundwater | place: USA: Utah...
AAATAATCAATACAAAGAAGCTTTAGTTTTTGCCAAAAATGCTGCAAATATTGACGAAAACAATATCTGGTATCAGCTTTTGTATGCCAAACTATTGCAACAAAATAAAGATGATATTGAAGCTATTAATATTTATAAAAAAATAAACGAGAAAAACCCCAACAACATTGAAATGATATATGAACTAGCAATGGCATATTACGATGCAGGCAAATATCAACAAGTTGTAGATACTTATGATAAATTAGAACAAATAATTGGCTTAAATGCGGAAGTATCAATTCAGAAATACAAAATATACTTAGAACTAAACAAAAAAGACAAAGCAATCAATGAAATACAAAAGTTAATTGATAAATTTCCTAACGAAGCTAAATATTATGGCATGTTAGCCGATTATTATATGCAGTTTAATAAGCTTGACGATGCTTATAGAGTATATAATAAAGTATTGTTAATAGAACCCAATAATGCATTGATTCGATTATCTTTATCTAATTATTATAGAGTTAAAGGCGATAGTCTTAAATCAATTGATAATCTTAAAATGGCATTTGCTAATCCATCTCTTGATATTGATAGTAAAGTTAAAATTTTATATAATTACTATATAGCTTCCGAAAAACAAGCATATTTAACCATTGAAGCCTTGGATTTATCTAAAATATTGGTGAGTACACATTCCGATAACCCTAAGTCGCATTCCATATATGCTGATTTTTTATATAGAGAAGCCAACTACAATGAAGCTAAAGAAGAATACGAAAAAACATTACTGCTAGATAGCACCAAATATGTTATTTGGGAACAAATTCTTTTTTGTAATTCAGAACTAAAGGATTACAAGGCGATGATAGATATAAGTATGCGGGCAATAGAACTATTTCCCGAACAATCTCTATTATATTTAATGAATGGAATGGGAAATTATCAATTAAATAAATTTGATGAAGCAATTAATTCGTTTAAACAAGGAGTATTTTATGTGGTAGATAACAATTTGCTAAAATCGCAATTTTATAGTTATCTTGGAGATGCTTATTATAAAATGAATAAGATGGATTCATCAGACATTGCTTATGATAATTCATTGATTGCTGACCCAAAGAATATTGAAGTGCTTAATAATTATAGTTATTACCTTTCGTTAAGAAATGTAAATTTAGAAAAAGCTGAAACAATGGCTAAAAAAGCCAATACAATGAAGCCAAACAATTCATCTTATTTAGATACTTATGCTTGGGTTTTATACAAATTAGGTAAATATGAAGAAGCTAAGCTTAAAATAGATGAAGCAATTAAATATGGTGGAGTTACTAATGCTGTTATATTAGAACATAAAGGAGATATAGCATATAAATTAGGTAACCTTGAAGAGGCTTATAAATATTGGGAAAAAGCAAATATTGCTGGTAAAGGCTCCGAATTCTTAGAAAAAAAATTAAAAGAGCATAAACTCTACGAATAATATGAAAAGAAAAAAATATATAATTATTGCATTTCTTGCAATGCTCACCATATCTAATATTTCTTGTATTCAACAACGTAGGCTTCTTAGAAAACCTATTAAAGAACAAGGAGCCGATTATTTATTCGAGCAATTAAAGAAAAATGAATTAAAATACAATCTATTTTCTTCTAAAATAACCGTTACTGTGATTGAAAATAAAAGCTCAAACACATTTTATGGAAATATTCGTTTAAAAAGAGATACTGCTTTGTGGTTATCTATTACACCTGCGGTTGGTATCGAAATGATGCGGGTTCTAATAACTCCCGATTCGCTTAAGTTAATTAATAGATTAAAACAAACATACCTTTCAGATAAATTCGATTATATCAATACATTACTTAACACTGATCTAGATTTTGACGTATTACAGTCATTTATAGTTGGCAATGACTTATCTTATTATGAAAATGATAAGTTTAAAGCTGCCATTGAAAATAAAAAGTACACCCTTACTACCGTTGGAAGAAGAAAAATTAAAAAATTTATTAAGGATAACGAAAACTTGAAAGTAATGCTTCAGAAAATATTTATAAACCCTGAAACATTCAAAATAGAAAAAATAGCCATCAATGAAATAAACGATAAGCGTAAAATAGATGCTAAGTATTCTCAATTTTCGGATGTTAATAACCAAAAATTTGCTTACCATGTAGAATATGAAATGATTGCCGATAAAAAATTTAATATGCTTATTGATTATACTAAAATACAGATCGATAAACCTTTTGAAATGCCTTTTAATATTCCCGAAAAATACACTAAAATGGAATAAAGTTTTCTTCAATTGAGCTTAGAAAACATATTAATAATTTATGGAAAAATTACAACAGCAAAGTATTATAAAGGTATTTGGTTTAAATATTAGATTAACAATCATTTGTTTACTATTTTGTTTTATAAACGCCAATGTTTATTCACAAACCAACAAAGAAAAGCTTCAAAAAGACAAGAAGAAGCTTGAAGCAGAAATTATTTATACCAACAAACTACTGAATGAAACAAAACAAACTACCAAGCTCTCTCTTAATCAACTTACCCTTTTAAATACAAAAATAACACAAAGGCAGGAATTGATTAGCATTATCAACGATGAAGTTGATAGTCTTAACATACTGATAAAACAAAAAACAGACAGTATAAATACGCTTAACGCGATCCTTAAAACTTTAAAAGAGAATTATGCTAAAATGATTTGCTTTGCATACAAGAATCGTAGCTCTTATGATCGAATGATGTTTATTTTTTCGGCAGCCGATTTTAATCAGGCTTATCTCAGAATGCTTTATTTGCAACAATATTCAGCCTATCGCAAGAAACAAGCCGAAAAGATAACATTCACGCAGCAACAAATCAATTTAAAGCTTAGTAATCTAGAATTAAAAAAAGCGGAGATGAAGATTTTGTTGAATGAACAGGAAAAGGAGAAAAAATCTTTGTCAATTGAAATTGCTGAGAAAAATAAGAGTATTACCGACCTTAAACTTAAACAGAAAGAACTCGTAAAAACCATCAAAGAAAAGGAAAATGCTGCCAAAAAAATGCAGTCGATGATTGAAGCTATTATTGCAGAAGAGATAAAAAAAGCAACTAATAAATCGGGTAAGGTTAAAACGAATACAGGTATTTCATTAACCCCAACCGAAATAAAACTTTCTGCTGATTTTGCTGAAAACAAAGGGAAATTACCATGGCCCACCGAAAATGGCATTATTACCAGTACCTTTGGCGAACATCAACATCCTTTATTTCCTGATGTGAAAATAAAAAATGACGGTATAGACATTTCAACCAATGCTGGTACGAATGCGCGTGCCATTTTTAACGGCAAAGTTTCAGGTATTATTTCAATACCAGGCTCAAGCAATAAAGCGGTAATTATAAGGCATGGCGATTATTTGAGTGTGTATGTTAATTTATCAAGTGTGTTTGTAGTGGTTGGTGAAACTGTAAAAACCAAGCAGAACATAGGTTTGATTGACAGCAATGACTCTAAAACTGAATTGAAATTTCAGATTTGGTATGGTTCTTCGCGACAGAATCCACAAAATTGGATTGCCAAATAAGCATGATTCTTTTAAATATTATATTTTCTGATATTCTTCTTTCTTAATCCAGCCTTTGCTGCCATTAGCAATTTTTATTTCGGACCAATCGCCAATATTATCGGTAATTTCTACTTTGATTCCTTCGTGGATTACAAATAAATCAACACTATTGGCATCAGGAGAACTTTTAACACTCACAGATGGAGAAAAAACAATGGCTTCATTGCTATTTGTACTTTGTCTTTTTTGTATAAAAGAAAAGTTTAACGCAAGTAATGTGATTAATAAGAATACAAAACTAAAGAAAAGCCGAGCTTTCGAAGCAACATTTTATAAGAAAACAAATAAATTGCAACTAATAATAGAAATATACATAGCGATATTATTGAAATTAAAGCCCAACCATTGGCAGAGCTTTGACTATTAATAGCTTTCCACCATCTAATATAAAACAATTCAGGTACAATATCAATTTTATCAATCAACTTATTATTTACCACCTTAATATTATATTCAATATCTTCGTCAGTAGGATTTAATTTCTTTGCTTTCTCAAAATATAAAATAGCATAAGGCAAGCTATTGCTTTTAAAATAAGCATTACCAAGGTTGTAATATAATTCCGGAGCCTCGTATCCTGTTTTAACTATTTGCAAATACAAGTCGATCGCATTCTGGTAATTACCTTTGGTGTATTCATTATTTGCTTTATCAAGAGTAATGTAGTTATCCTGCGCTTTGAGATTTCCCAAATAGATTAAAAGGATTAATAAAAAAGCAAAAGTATATTTATATGGTTTGTTGATAAGTGTTTTCATCATATTTCAATTACTTAAGTTCTTTTTCAATAATACTGATAATATTTAAAGCTTCAGAATATACAGAATCCATTGTTTGAGAGGTATTACCACCAGGAGCAAATCTGGCAAACTCACAATCATTTAATGTTTCTATAAATTGATGGCTGGTACTTTCTGTTACAGACTTGTTTAATAAAGCATCGCCAGCAGTCTCTTTAGATAGCTCCGAAACAGGAATATTTAATTTATCACTTAAGTAACCCCAAAGTGCTTTGAAGATTTCTTCGTAAAAAGCATTGGAATTATTATCTTTTAAGTATAGTTGAGCTTTCTTTAATCTATTTTGAGCAATTTTGGTAGCTTTTTTATTTTTCATTAAAGCGATATTGTTGTTTTCTTTAATTTTTTTACGCCAAATAACTACAAATAAAATAAATAACAAAATAGGAATCAAAAATAAACCCCAAAATAGCAAAGAACCAAAGAATACATGGGTTGTTTGTTTAAGATTAAAATTATTTTTCTTAATGTATCTTATATCACTGCCGATATATTTAATATCTTCTTTGTTGACGGCATTTATTGAAACATTTGACTCATTTCCGTTACCTTTGGCAATGTTTAAGTTATAGGAATCGGTGGTTTGCGTGATGTATTGTTTTTTATTTAAATCATAATAGCTAAAAGAAACTGGGTTAATCGTAAATTGACCTGCATTTCTAGGAATTATGAGGTATTCAAATGTTCTACTCCCTTTCATTCCGTCAGAACCTAAGGTTATGTTGTCAACAATTTTTGGGTCATATACTTCAAAATCGGGAGGGAAATTTATTTTGAGCTTATCTATTAAAGATAAATTACCACTGCCCGAAATGGTTACTTTCAGCGTAATTGCGTCTCCTGTTTTAACATCAGTATTGTCAATAGTAGAACTTATGCTTAAGTTTCCGACAGCACCATTAAAATCATTGGGTTTATTGGTTTCGGGTAAGGGTTCTATGTTTATATTTAATGAATTAGAATTTAAAACTCTTTTAACATTTTGATACGAATCGAAAAACGAATTGGAGAAACCAGAAAAAAATGGGTCATTAAAAATATCACCAAAAGGGTCTTTTTTACTTTTGGTTTTTATTTGTGCCAGACACTCTACTTCGAGTGGCTCAATGGTTAATGTGCCGCTTTTTTGAGGGAATAAAGCTACTTTTCTAATTTCTGCAACCGCATAAGATTTTCCATTAACATCTTCGTTATACTGTTTCACATTATTATTTTTCCCTGTAATATCTTGAGACCAAAATCCACTATAAGATGGAAGTTTATTAATAACATATTGCGAAATTTGAACGTTGGTGTATATTTTATAAGTTACAATAATTTGTTCTCCTTGCACAACAGATTTTTTATCGGTGCTAGCTTTTAAAAAAATATCTTTGTCGCTAACATTGGTAGGAGTATTATTCTCTTGAACTGTTTGATTGTGCTGATTTTTATTGTTTCCAGCCGATTGTGTTGAGCTATTTCCTTTGCCCACATTGATGTTTAAGGAATTAGATTTATATGTTTTCCCATTAATAAAAACAGTAGCTGGAGAAATTGTAAACTTCCCTTCATTATTAGCCATCACAATATAGGTAATAGAATAACTTACTGATTGTATTGTTTTCCCATTATAAATTTGCATGCTGGAGCTGCTCGATTGGTTGGGACCAGATAAAACGGTGAAACCATTAAATGATGGCGATTCGAAATTGGCAGCACTATTTGTATTAAGCGAATAGGTAATTACAAACTTTTCGCCCACACTTACATTTGTTTTGGCTGTAGCAGTAAACTGAATGTTATCAGCTAAACCAAGTTTTACAAACGATAATAAAAGTAAAAAAGAAAATATTAACTTATTTTTCATTTTATAAATTCTATATGCTTTAAGGTTGCAAATTTACCAATCTTTTAAGAAACTTGAATTAACAACTTTGGCACTATCTTTTTTCTTTTTATCCTGAAGGTTTTTTTCTTGATTCAACAGTGCATTTAACATTTTTTCGGCATCTTCTTTACTTATTTCATTTTTTTGTTGCTGTTGTTGTTCTTTCTTGTCCTCTTTTTTATCTTTGTTATCCTGAGGTTTGTTTTGTTTTTGCTGGTCTTTATTATCTTTATTGTCCTTATTTTGCTGTTGTTGTTGTTGAATTAATTTTTTCTGGGCATAAGCCAAGTTGTATTTTGTATCATTGTCGTTTGGCTTGAGTTTTAAGGCATTTTTATAAGCATTGATGCTTTCTTCATACTTTTTATCTTGCAACAAAGAGTTTCCTAAATTATGGAAGGCTTTTGATTTTACAGTTTTATCTAAATCATTATTTTGCGTCAATAGCTTGAAAACATTGGCAGATTCGGTAAAATTATTTTGTTTGTATAAGGCATCGCCAAGATTAAACATTCCTTTGTAATAATCTTTATTTTTCTCGAATGATTTGCGATAATCAATTTCTGCTTCCTTGAATTTTCCATTATTATAGAGCTTATTACCTGAGCGTAATAACTTCTGCGATTCTTGAGCATATATCAATGTTGAAGAAATCAATAAAATCAATACAATTGTAATGTGCTTCATTTGCTTAATGATTAATAGTTTTGTTTTGACCAAATAAATTGACTTTACTCATCAATTTGCTTTTCTTTTCAAATAACAATAATTCTATGATTAATAATATCAGGGCTAATTCTATGAAATAATAGAAATGGTCTTTATAATTAGAGAAAAGCTTGCTTTCAAAATCTTTTTTTTCCATTTTGGCAATCTCTTTCATTATCACATTTAAGCCAACTTCAGTATTATTAGCTCTTATATAAATTCCATTTCCTGTAGCTGCAATTTGCTGCAACATTGTTTCATCAAGTTTGGTGATTACGGTTTTATCTTCATTGTCTTTTTTATAACCCGTCAGTTTTCCGTCTTCATAAATAGGAATTGGAGCACCATCGGGCAAGCCCATTCCTAGTGTATGCACAAAAACTCCTTTTTTGGCTTCTTCTTTGGCTGCCGCTATTGCATCGTCTTCGTGGTTTTCGCCATCAGTAATAATGATAATGGCTTTATTTTTCCCAGTCATTTTAAAATCGAATGATTTATCAGCCAATTCGATGGCAGCACCAATAGAAGTGCCTTGTGTAGGTATCATATTGGTTGTTACTGTAGAAACAAATAGTTTGGCAGCTCCATAATCGGAAGTAATTGGAAGTTGAGTATAAGCTTTCCCTGCAAAAACAATCACTCCAATTCTATCATCTTCCAATTTATCAATCAATTTCATAATGGCTTGCTTTGCTCTTTCTAAACGACTTGGTTTAATATCTTCTGCAAGCATACTATTTGAAACATCCAAAGCAATCACTAAATCCACACCAGAACGTTTGACTTTTTCAACTTTAGAACCAATTTGTGGATTTGCCAGTCCAATAATTAGAAACGACAATGCAAGCAATAAAATACTAAACTTAAATACAGGGCGAATATTTGAAACCGATGGCATCAATTGCGAAATAACATTGATATCGCCAAATTGACGAATTGCTTGTTTCCTTTTTCTAATGATAAGAATATAAAGCAATACCAATAATGGAATCAGCAATAAAAAATATAGGAAATAAGTATGTTCAAATCGAAACATGTTTCAATAGTTTTAAGGAATTGTTCTAAATATAGTATTTTTAAGTAATATTTCTAATAAAAGCAATAAACCAGCAATAATAATGAATGGCAAAAACTCTTCTTTTCTGTTTTGATATTCCGTTACATCAATTTTCGATTTTTCGAGTTGGTCAATTTCTTTGTAAATGCTTTCTAATTTATCTTTATTGGTAGCTCTAAAATATTTACCATTAGTCATTTGAGCAATATTTTTAAGCAGTTCTTCGTCAATTTTAACTTCAATATTTTGGTATTGAACAACTCCCATATTTTGAAAAGGATAACGAGCCATCCCTATAGTGCCAACGCCAATAGTATAAACTCTAATACCATATAATTTGGCGATTTCGGCAGCAGTTTTAGGGTCTATAGAGCCAGCGTTATTAACGCCATCGGTTAGTAAAATAACTACTTTGCTAACCGCTTTGCTGTTTTTTAATCTATTAACGGAAGTAGCCAAAGCATCTCCAAGTGCTGTTCCATCATCAATCATTCCATATTTAACCGCTCCAAAAAGGTTAAACAACACTGCGTGGTCTGAAGTGAGCGGACATTGAGTAAATGCTTCGCTACTAAACACAACCAATCCAATTCTATCGTTAGGTCGTGAGTTGATGAAATCCATTGCTACTTCTTTGGAAGCTTCAAGTCGATTCGGTGAAAAGTCTTCTGCCAGCATACTTCCAGATATATCCATTGTCATTACAATGTCTATTCCTTCTACTTTAATATCCTTTTTGCTTAAACTTGTTTGTGGTCTAGCTAATACAACGATTAATAATGATAAAACGAGTATTCGCAAAACAAAAAGAACATGAATAAATTGAATTTTAAAAGATTTTTTTGCTTTTGTAAAAACATCAATCGAAGAAAAATTAATTTCACTGTGTCGTTTCTTGTTTTTAAACCAATACCATACAATTAGAAGTGGAATAATGGCAAAAAGCAGGAAGAACCAAGGATGTGCAAAATGTATATTTGGTATCATATTTTATTCGTTCTTTGTAATATTGTCGATTGTTGGATTCTCAATAACTTTAATGGTTTCTTCTTTTATAGTTTCAGGAATGGTTTTATTAACGAAATCAAAAGCATTCCCTAAACAAATATCATGTTCATTGGCAATTGGTTGTGCTTTGGCAAATTTTACCAAATCGGCTAATACCAATATGTTTTTTAGTTTATGCTTCAATTCATCATCTATATCAATTGATTTAAATATGACAGTAATTTCGTCAGTAGTCATTTCCATCGCTTCCACTTCAAAACGAGCTTCAATATATTTTCTAAGTATGTCGGTTAGTTCAATATAATATTGTTTTACCTTATTATTCTGCCAAAGCTTATCGTCTTTTAATTTTTGCAAAGCCAACAAAGCAATTTCATGAGCAGGAACAACCCTAACAGACCTAAACTTAATTAAAGGTTCGGCTTTTCTCTTTTTTCTTAGGTAATAAATGATTAATAAAATAATGGCAACAATAGCAATGCCAATACCAATATAAGGTAATAATTCTTTAAAAGTAAGAGGAGCTTTCAAAGGAGCTTTAATGTCTTTGATAATTTTAGTAGTATCCACTTGTACCGTGTTTACATTTAGTAAAAGCTCATTGGTGAGAATAGAATAATTGTTGCTGTCTTTTAAAAACCTATAATTAAATTCAAAAGCAGGTATTTTATAAGAACCCGAATCAAAAGATGTTATCGTATAGATTTGGCTAAGTGTTAAAAGCTTTTTGTCAGTAGAAAAAACAGTATCAATTTTTGAACGCCCTGTTACTTCAATTTGTTTAATAATGGTATCTTTTATAGCGGGCCACATCAGTATAGTCCCATTGGGACAAGTAGCTTGAAGTTTCAATTTAATCTGGTCGCCAATAATAATATTGTTTGTAGAATCAAGTTTTGCTACTACCTCTATATTTTGGCTATATGCTATATTTGCTAGCAAAATAGTAAGCAATAATAGGCATGATATTTTTATGATAACACGAGGCTTTCTATTTTTCATATCAAATTTTCTCATTATAAATTTCAAATTCTCCTCCTCTCCTATTAAGTGCATTTACCGTAATCCTCTTCTTTTAAATAGGCTAATAAGTGGTTTTATATAATCTTGCTCTGTGGAAATACTCACCAAATCAATACCATTTTTAGTAAGTTGGGTTTTGAAAAAGCTGGTTCTTTCGAGCCATTGTTTAGCAAATAAATTTTGCGTTTCTTTATTAGAAGTATCCACTAAAATAGATTTTCCACTTTCTGCGTCTTTCAATTTAACAATGCCAACCTTAGGCAAACTCGTTTCTCGCTGGTCGTAAACGTGTATTGCAATAACATCGTGTTTTTTATTGGCAATTTTAAAAGCATCATAGAAATTATTATCAACAAAATCGCTTATTACAAATGCAATACAACGTTTTTTTATGATATTGGTAAAGTATCTCATTGCTTCCGAAATATCAGTTCCCTTATTATCAGGTTTAAAGTTAATTAATTCACGAATAATTCGCAGGATGTGTGCGGTTCCTTTTTGAGGTGGAATAAATTTTTCAATTTTATTGCTAAAAAAGATAACGCCAACTTTATCATTATTATAAATAGCAGAAAAAGAGAGCACGCCTGCAATTTCGGTCATTAACTCTGATTTCAATTGCTTTTGCGTTCCAAATTCATTAGAACCACTTACATCAATCAGTAACATAACTGTAAGCTCTCGTTCTTCCTCAAAAATCTTTACAAACGGATGATTGAAACGAGCTGTTACATTCCAGTCGATAGAACGAATATCATCACCAAACTGATACTCTCGCACTTCACTAAAAGCCATCCCTTTGCCTTTGAAAGCACTATGGTATTGACCGGAGAAAACCTGACTCGATAATCCCCGGGTTTTAATTTCTATCTTTCTTACCTTTTTTAAAAGTTCTGATGTTTCCACTTTATATGCGTTACTTTAAGTGTAAATTTATTATTTAGGCTGTAGGCTATTTGGCTTAAGGCTGTTAGGCTTTGGACCGTTAGGTTTTCTTTAATGCACGTATCAATGCTCCCAGCACTTTTTCTGTTTCTATAATTTTTAGTTCATATTCGTTAATTTTTGTTTTTTCAATATAATCCAATCTACACGCTAATGTATATTGATAATTCAATTCTTTTAAAGAACCAAAAGCAATCTCAAGAAACCGAAGATATTCGGTTTGGCTCTCACGGGCACAACCTTCAACTATATTTGATGGTACCGAAACAGCCGCTCTTCTCATTTACGAGGTTAAACCATATATTTCATCTTTAGGAAACCCTTTTGTTATCTTATAAATTAATACTACAATATCATCAGCAAGTTCAAATGCTCTTAATTTACAATGGTCTCTCATATCCTAAAATCTAATAACAAACAATTTGTAACTCACAACTTAAATGCCTTCAGCCTAAATCCCTATAGCCTAAAAACCTACAGTCTAAATCCTTGTACCTATGGAACTTCAACAGTATTAAGAATTTCGTTGATAATTTCTTCGGTAGTAATGTTTTCTGCAGCAGCTTCGTAAGTTAAACCTATTCTATGTCTTAATACATCGTGGCTAACAGCTCTTATGTCTTCTGGAATAATGTAACCTCTTCGTTTGATAAAGGCATAAGCTTTTGCTGCTAATGCTAGATTGATACTTGCACGTGGAGAAGCTCCAAAATTTATTAATGGCTTTATTTTATCCAGTTTATAATCAGACGGAAATCTTGTAGCAAAAACAATATCTGTAATATAATTTTCTATTTTTTCGTCCATATATACTTCGCGAACGATGTTTCTAGCTTTCAGAATGTCTTCAGGCTTAAGAATAGTATTATTGCTTGGGAATGTTTGTCCAATGTTTTCTCTAATAATGGCTTTTTCCTCTTCCTTATTGGGATAACTAATCAGCACCTTGAGCATAAAACGGTCCACTTGTGCTTCAGGTAAAGGATAAGTTCCTTCTTGTTCTATCGGATTCTCTGTAGCTAATACTAAAAATGGTTCTTCTAATTTAAAGGTATTGTCGCCAATAGTAACTTGACGCTCTTGCATAGCTTCGAGCAATGCACTTTGTACTTTTGCTGGAGCACGATTGATTTCATCGGCTAAAATGAAGTTTGAAAAAATAGGTCCTTTACGCACAATAAATTCTTCTTTCTTTTGACTATAAATCATGGTGCCAATAAGGTCAGCAGGTAATAAATCGGGTGTAAACTGAATACGGCTGAATTTAGCACTAATAGTGTTGGCAAGGGTTTTAATTGCAAGCGTTTTTGCAAGACCGGGAACGCCTTCTAACAAGATATGCCCATTAGAAAGCAAGCCGATTAACAAACGCTCAATCATTCCTTTTTGTCCAATGATTACTTTATTCATTTCGATAGTAATCATATCTACAAATGCGCTTTCCCTCTGGATGCGTTCATTTAACTCTTTAATATCTGTATATTCTACCATTTTATTTGTTTTTTTTATTACAGTGCAAAATTATAAAAAGCAAACAAAGAAATGCAAACGATTTTTGTTAAAATTTGTTAAGAGAAATGTTAAAGAATATTAAATGGTTAATGGTTATTTAAAACAAGTGATTGTATCATTTCGTTTTGGAATCAGATTCAATAAGAATGGATAGATACTATTCCATTTTTGGATTTACGCCCCTAAAGCTTCCAATATGCGATTCAATTTTTAGAATACTAACACTGAAGGCTTTTAGCAAGGTTTTTTTACTATTTAGAGACTGCAAAATAGAATTGGTATTTTTTTATTTTCTCGGACAATAATGATGTTTAATAAAAAACACGTAAGTTTGCCTATTCTAAATATATTATTCTTTACTAGTGAACATTCGTTTTGTTTTTAGTTATCCGCTCTGGTTTCTTAGTTTATGCATTGCATTAGGATTGCTTTATGCTGCCATCCTTTATTATCGTAACAAGAAAAACGATTTTTCCAAACAACTTCTATATCTTCTTTCTTCGCTTCGTTTTCTTGCTATTTTCATAATCTCCTTTTTGCTTCTTTCGCCAATGCTCGAAAAAAACATATCGAACGAAGAGAAACCCATTATCATTATTGCACAAGACAATTCTACTTCTATTGTTATTGGCAAAGATTCTACCTATTACAAAAACGATTATTCGAAACAACTACCATCGCTTATCAATAAGTTAAAAAATAATTACGAGGTAAAAACATACTCCTTTGGTGACCAAATTCGCAATAACATTCCTTTCTCATATACTGATAAACAAACCGATTTCCAATCACTCTTCAACGAATTGCTTATTCGCTATAGTAATCGCAATGTAGGAGCAGTTGTTATTGCCTCCGATGGCTTATTCAATAAAGGAATGGATCCTATTTATGCAAGCGATAATTTCCCATTTCCTATTTATACCATTGCTCTTGGCGACACTAACTTACAAAAAGATTTATTTATTAGTAAGGTTAATCACAACCATTTGGTTTTTTTGGGCAACACTTTTCCTATTGAAATTAATATTGGAGCCACAAAGTGTAATAATGAAATCACTAAACTTACTGTTTCAAAAGGAAAAGAGGAGTTGTTTTCGCAAAATATAACTATTAATGGCAATAATTTTAACAAAACAATTATTTTACCTCTCGAAGCAAAGCAAACGGGTTCTCAAAAATACCATATTGCCCTCCAAACGGTGAAAAATGAAGTTACCTTCACCAATAATTATAGAGATATTTTTGTTGAAGTAATTGATAAAAAACAAAAAGTATTGATACTTGCAAGTGCTCCCCATCCCGATATTGCTGCACTCGAACAATCTGTTAAGCAAAATGAAACCTACGAAGTTGAAACTGCCTTAATAAATGAGTTTAACAAACCCATTAGTAGTTACAACCTAATCATATTGCATCAATTGCCCTCTATACAATATTATAATCAAACCTTACTCAATTCCATTACCAATTCTAACATTCCTATCTTATACATTATAGGCAACCAAAGCAATGTTGTAGCATTCAATGCACTTAAAAATGGGTTAAACATACCTTATAGCAAACAAAGCACCAACGAAGCATTGCCTGCTTTAAATAATAATTTTTCGTTATTCACGATCAATGAAACTATCAATAAATTAGCTCAGCAGTTGCCCCCCTTGTATAGTCCTTATGGTTATTATAATATAGCAGGTTCTTCCGAAATATTGTTTTATCAGAAGATTGGGAGCGTAACCACCAAGCAACCATTGATTATGTTTAACCAACATAAGGATACCAAAATTGGAATTATTATTGGAGAAGGTTATTGGAAATGGCGATTGATGAACTTTGCCATAACAAACAATCACCTTATCATTGATGAGTTAACTAATAAAATTGTACAATACCTTTCGGTTAAAGTTGATAAACGCCCATTTCGGATACTTTCTAAAAATAGTTATCCCGAAAACGAATCTATTACGTTAAATGCAGAACTATATAACGGAAGTAACGAACTAATTAATCAGCCCGAAGTTAATATTACGATTATTAACAGCGACAATAAGCGATTTCCTTATGCGTTTAGTAAAACAAGCAATGCTTATTCATTAAATATTGGAAACTTTCCGGTAGGAGAATATAAATATGAGGCAAAAGTAAAGTTTGGTGCTAAAGATTATACCCAAAAAGGAGAGTTTAATGTTACCGAACTTAAAATTGAATATCTACAATCTGTTGCTGACCATCAATTACTCTATTTACTTGCCAATAAACATGATGGTGCTATGTTGTTTCCACAACAAATGAATAACCTTCTCGAAATGCTTAAAAAAAGAGAAGATGTAAAACCTATGGTATATCACCAAACCAAACTCACCGAACTAATTAATTTATATTGGATTTTTGCACTTATTCTCCTACTTCTAACTACCGAATGGATTATTCGTAAGAGAAGTGGTAATTATTAATGTTAATGATTTTTTAATTGGCATTTTGGAAATACAATCATTATAAATAAATGCAAAAAACAACCTTCAAAATAATACTTATTAGGCATGGCAAACCCGATATATGGCTATTGCCAAGCGCTCAAAAAA
>Ga0066650_10000347_pt1 | contig 15102 bp, 15 predicted proteins | sample CryGey092014_all_FD_59539 | JGI IMG/M metagenome (GOLD analysis project Ga0066650, IMG submission 59539) | Groundwater microbial communities from aquifer - Crystal Geyser CG23_combo_of_CG06-09_8/20/14_all | ecosystem: Environmental > Aquatic > Deep subsurface > Groundwater | place: USA: Utah...
TGTAATTACGATGGGTTCTGTTTTGCTTTTTGGTGGAATTATTATTGCATATTTTTCTATTAGAACAATAACTCCCGTTAGAAAACTAAAAGATGCCCTTGTTATGATGGGCAAAGGGAAGCTTCCAAAAGAAAAAATCATTTCTGGAACAGATGAAATTGGAGAAATGTCTGATGCCTTAAATGGATTGATGGATGGATTGAAAGAAACAGCTCATTTTGCCAATGAAATTGGTAATGGAAACCTTGCTATTGAATTTACACCATTGAGCAAAGAAGACGTATTAGGCAATTCTTTAATAGAAATGCGTAAAAGCTTACAATTAGCAGATGAAGAAGAACTTAACCGAAAAACAGAAGATGAAAAAAGAAATTGGGCAACCCTTGGTTTAGCTAAATTTGCTGAAATACTACGTCTTAACAACGATAATATTAAAGAATTATCCTATAATATTATCCAAAACTTAGTTAATTATCTTAAAGTTAATCAAGGAGGCATTTTTATTTTGAATGATGCCGATAAAAATGAAACTTTTCTTGAACTAACGGCTTGCTATGCCTACGATAGAAAAAAATACTTAGAGAGAAGAATTGAAATTGGTGAGGGTTTGGTTGGTGCTTGTTTTATAGAAAACAAAACAATTCACATCACCGATGTTCCTGATGATTATATTCATATAACCTCTGGCTTAGGCTATGATAATCCTCACGCTATTCTTATTGTTCCTCTAAAATTGAATGATATTGTTTATGGGGTGTTAGAACTTGCTTCTTTCAACGATTTTAAAGAATTTGAGGTCGATTTCATCGAAAAAGTAGGCGAAAGCATCGCCTCTACAATTTCAAGTGTTAAAATTAATATTAAAACAGCTTATTTGCTTGAACAATCACAAATACAAGCAGAAGCAATGAAAGCACAAGAAGAAGAAATGCGTCAAAATTTGGAAGAGCTTACTGCAACTCAAGAAGAAATGGCTAAGAAAAATAGAGACATTCAAGGTATTATTTATGCTATTGATGCCACGGTGGCAACATTTGAAATAGATATGAACGGCAAAATTCTTACTGCTAATAAACTTTTACTCGATTTATTTGATGCTACCCTTACAGAAATTAAAAATATACGCCTTGCTGATTTGTTAACTAAAGATTTCTTAAACAGTAATCAATATAAAGATTTGTGGGAAACACTAAGAACAGGTAAAATATACTCTGGCGAATTTGAACATCCTTATAAAAAAGGTATAGTATGGTCTAAAGACTCTTATGCCCCTATTGTTGATAATCATGGCGACCCATATAAAGTGCTTTGCTTTGTTAATGATATCTCTGAACAAAAAAACATTTCTTCAACAGCTGAAAATAATGATAAAACAGCAACAGAAATATTTTCTAAGGAAGAACTTAAAAAAGAAGAACAAAAAAATTATGACTATGATTTAGATGATGAATAATTAATAAAATTCATACTCATTTTTTGTTAAGTAATGCTGAGTTATTCCTTCTTTTATTTTATTAATAATTACATCTGTCTCTAAATGTAAGTTATTTTCATCATAAACACGTTTAATACTGCTGATTAATTCATTATTTTTATTGTATTCTTCTTGGCAAATCATATTTTCCCTTTCATCATAAGAGAATTTGATAGTGTTTTTCTTAAAAGCCGTTTCTTCAATAATCTGAATTGCTTTATTACCTTTGTTATATTCGTAATTTGATTTCTCTATTAATTGCTCTTTGGCATTATAAGTGAGCGATTCAATTCTTCTTCCTTCATCATCATAGTCATATTCTTTTCTAAACTTTATATTCTCTATTAAATCGTTGCTTTCAAATTCAATTTCATTGTTTTTCTCATCATATTTAAATAACTTCTGAAATGTTAGCTTGTTATCTCCATCATACATTGAGTTTTCAATCAAATTATTGTTTAAATAAACATATTTTTCAATAGTTTCAATTTCATTATCCGAATTATAATGAACTTTTTCGGTTAATTGATTCTCTTCATTGTAATTAAAAGCAATGGTATCAATCTCTTCTTCACTATAAAAAATTGTTTCTTTTTCAATATTTCCATTTCCATTTATTTTATAGGTTTTTCGATTGACTACTTCATCAGAATCGTAATACAAAATTTCTTCAATAGGTTTGCCATTCTCATTGTATTTGTAAACGTAAACTTGTTCAATATTTTCATTTTCATCAAAAGTAATTTCTTTTACTAAATTACTACTATTGTCAAACTCTTCAAGAGCTGTTTTATAGCCTTCTATTTGTATTTCTTCTTCAGCTTCCTCATGAGGAATATAATCAAAGTGGAAGGCTGTAATTGATTTAATCTTTTTATTCATTTATTAGAAATTAGTTTATTAATGAAAACAATGATTTATTAGAAGTTTCAAAGATATAATTTTTTTAAATCACTAGAGTTTTTTATCTGTATTCTCCATTTTTTTTAAAAATTTATGTAGGTTTGCATTAATTTAAAAACAATTCTTCTAAATTATTATACTAAATGAAACAATTGATTGAATGTGTTCCTAACTTTAGCGAAGGGAACGATATGTCTATTATTAAACAAATTACTGACCAAATCGAAAGTATCGAAGGCATCAAATTGCTTGATGTTGACCCTGGCAAAGCAACCAATCGTACAGTAGTAACGTTTGTAGGAAGCCCAGATGCAGTTGTTGATGCAGCTTTTTTAGCAATCAAGAAGGCTTCGGAGTTGATAGATATGCGTAAGCATAAAGGTGAACATCCGCGAATGGGTGCTACTGATGTTTGTCCATTGGTGCCTGTTGCAGGCATTACGATGGAAGAAACAGTTGTTTATGCCCGTAAATTAGCAGAAAGGGTTGGGAAAGACATAGGTATTCCTGTTTATTGTTATGAGAATGCTGCATTTACAGAAAAAAGAAAAAACCTTGCTTATTGTCGTTCTGGTGAATATGAAGCCTTACCAGAAAAATTAGCAAAACCAGAATGGAAACCCGATTTTGGACCAGCTATATTTAATGCTACTGCTGGTGCAACTGCTGTTGGAGCCAGAGATTTTTTGGTTGCTTACAATGTTAATTTAAACACAACCTCCACCCGTCGCGCCAATGCCGTTGCTTTTGATATTCGCGAAAAAGGAAGACCTCAAAGAGAAGGAAATCCTGTTACTGGAAAGGTTGTGAAAGATGAAAAAGGCAATCAAGTGATGATACCTGGCTCATTAAAAGCCTGCAAAGCAATTGGATGGTTTATTGAAGAGTATGGTATTGCTCAAATATCTATCAATCTCACCAATATAAGCATTACTCCTGTTCATATTGCTTTTGAGGAAGCAAGCATAAAAGCTCAGAAAAGAGGTTTAAGGGTTACTGGCTCTGAATTAGTTGGACTAATTCCTTTAAAAGCGATGCTCGATGCTGGTAAATATTTTCTAAAAAAACAACAACGTTCTATTGGCGTTTCTGAAGATGAATTAATCTACATTGCTGTGAAATCGCTTGGCTTAGACGATTTAAAACCTTTTAATCCTAAGGAAAAAATAATTGAATACGTTTTACAAAACGAAAATCAAAAGAAGTTGATAAATTTAACTTGCAAAGGTTTTGCAAATGAAACAGCTTCCGAATCGCCTGCACCTGGTGGTGGTTCCATTTCTGCTTATATTGGAGCATTGGGAGCTTCTTTAGCTACAATGGTAGCAAATTTGTCATCACATAAACCTGGTTGGGAGGAGCGTTGGGAGGAATTTTCTAACTGGGCTGAAAAAGGTCAGAAATTAAAAGATGAATTACTTCTTTTAGTTGATGAAGACACCAATGCCTTTAATAAAATAATGGATGCGTTTGGTTTACCTAAAAACAATGAGCAAGAAAAGGCATTAAGAACAAAAGCTATTCAAGATGCTACTAAATATGCTACTGAAGTTCCATTTAAAACCATGCAAAAGGCTTTTGAATCGTTTGAAATTATAAAAGCAATGGTTTTATTTGGCAATCCAAATTCAATTACTGATGCTGGTGTGGGTGCTTTATGTGCAAGGTCTGCTATTATGGGTGCTTACTTAAATGTATTGATTAATGCTTCTGGGCTAAGCGATAAGGCATTTGCAAACAATATTATCAATAAAGGAAAGGAAATAGAAGAATATGCTCAGGCATTTGAAATTGAAATTCTTGCAAAGGTTAGAGAAAAAATAAAAATTGCATAACAAACACCATTTTAACTTATTAAAAAGGAGAATTATTACTAATTCTCCTTTTTTTTGCTTGTTTAGTCTGATATTATTCAGCTACCTCTTTTTTCCCTTTTTTAGTAGTTTTCTTTTCAACAGCTTTGGTCTTTGTTTCAGCAACTACAGTTTTAGTTTTTTTCTCAGCAACTACTTTTACTTTTTTTTCAGCAATTGGTTCTATTACTTTTTCTTCGACTAATTTTGCTTTAGATTCAGAAATAGGTTTCACTTTTGGTTCAACTATAGGTTTCACTTTTGGTTCAACTATAGGTTTCACTTTTGATTCAACCGTTTTTTTTGCAATTGGTTTAACATTTGGAATATTGGCTTTGTTTGGTCTTCTAACACCATGACTACCAATAATTATTTTACCTCTTTTAGATTTTTTATCACCTTTTCCCATAATGTATTGAATTTAGATTATTAATTATTCGATAAAGTTATAATAAAAAAAGTTAATAAATAGAAATATATTGTTTTATTTTTTTTTATTTTTTTAAAAAGCTTTCTATTAAAGATTTTGAGCTTTTAATTGAAATCTTCAGCCATTCTAAAAGTATTTCTTCTTGTTCATAATTGCTCAGTTGCCAATCAATTGCATTATTTCTAATCTTATTAGTGAGATAATGCAAGAAAATGCCAGCGGAAACAGATATATTAAAACTTTCAGTAAAACCAAGCATCGGAATCTTCACAAACGCATCTGCACCATTGATTGCAGCTTGAGAAAGTCCATCTTTTTCGGTACCAAAAACCAGTGCTATTTTTTGATCAATTTTCAAATTTTCGAGTAGGCAATCGTTTTTATGAGGAGTGGTCGCAACAATGGTATATCCTTTTTGCTTAAGAGTATCTATACATAATGGTGTGTTGTTGTCGCTTTGGTTGTAATGGTGAATATTTAACCAATTCGACGAACCCATCGCTATCTCATCATTGATATTATACTTATTTTTGTTTTCTATAATATGAACATCTTGTATCCCAAAACAATCACACGTTCTAAGAACAGCACTTGTATTGTGTGACTGATAAAGATTTTCTATTACAACTGTTAAATATCGTGTTCGCTGCTGTATCACCTCTATAAATCGTTGCTTCCTTTCCTGAGTAATGAAATCAAAAAGATATTCATTCAATAAATGTTGATCCACTTCATTTTTTCTCACAAACAAATATTTTTTTAATTAATAAGCAACGAAAACTTCATATTGATAAGAAATTGTTTTCTTCTCATTGGCATTTAGAGTGAGTTCCCAATCAATGTCAGAATAAGAATTTAACCCATAATACTTGCCCGTTTTATTGATTTTCCCATTATCGCTTGCAGTATTTACATCGGCAGTAAGGTTTTTTGTAACATTAAGCTGTATTTTTTTATTTTGAAGATTGTTAATATGAATGTTCCCTTTTATTTTTACTTTGCTATAGTAAGTTTTCCCGACTTTTTTCACATTATCAGTTTTTTCAATTTCTTCTTCAGTATTTTTAACAATCACATCGCCAGCTTTGCTCAACTGAACTGAAACATCTGCACCAACAGCTGTATATTTTAATTGGTCTTGTGCTAATGGCTGAAGATTTTCATTAAGTACGAAAACAGGGGCAGTTGTAAAAGGATTAGAGCCATTGTTAGTGATTTTAAATGAATGAAAAACATCGTATCTTTTCTCTGGGTCGCCGCCAATATATTTATTATATGCAAAGTCAAAAACATCTATAATAGTTGTTTCGTAAACATCTTTATAAGCAAAATTAGCTGCAAAAACAGGGAAAGATGATTTGCTATTCATTGGCATACTTACCTTTCCTATCTTATACATAAATAAGTCATTTGTTTTTTCTCCTTCGATGGTAAATCCAGTATAATCGCTAACTGGTTGTTCATTTAACTCATTTCCACCAAACCCACTGATATTGTTCATATTCGAATAGCTTTGGTATTGAATATTATTGTCCAGTTTGCCAGTTAAGGATGTCGTTTTAAAAATTTCTGATAAATAATTAAATGAAAGTGGGTCAGCTTGCCTGCCATAAAAAAACTGTGGATTACCCACCGTAAGTGTTAATTCGGCATTATCAATATTCTCTGAATAATTTTCCACTAGCGCTTTCATTTCAAGTTGCAATTCTTTGTCGCTAATAACCTTTATAATGTACGATGGAATCCATTGTATTCCGCTTTGCATATATATAAGCTTTAGTTTAACATTGTCGCTTGCTTTGTTAAATTCAATTTTAGCAAGACGTGCTAAAGAATCCACGCTTATTTTTTCAATAGGATTATCTTCAATAGTAAATTCTAGTATGTTTGCTGTTTGTAAGTATGTTATTCCTTTATTATCGCTGGTTTTTATCTTGGCAAGGTATGTGTCTTTATTATAATCGCTCAATGTACCACTCACTTCTCTTATGTTTTTGTCGTCGTAACGATAAGTAATTTTAACTTTTTTATTTTTGTTGGCATACATCAGATCAGTAAGACTGCTCACAGGTTTCATTTTCTTAATGGTATCGGTTTGAAATAATATTTTGTTAATCTTTACTTCTTTGGCAGTACTAATCCAGTATGTGCCAAGCAAAGGTTGCAATGGAACCAATAAATCGGCTTTGTAATTTTTTACATCTACATTGCCTTCTTTTACCACATAATAGGTGCCGTTTTTAAATACATTTATTTGTGTTGGAGTAAGGTTTTGCTGGGCAAATAAAGAAACCCCTGAACAAATAACTACCAAAATTAAAAAACATTTTTTCATATTTAGAAATTTAGAATGAGGGAACAAGTTAGTAATAATATTAAAATAAAAATTCATTTAGTTGTAATAATAAATAAATAATTGCATACAATTATTTGTAAATTGCAATTTAAATATTTAATTTTAGAGTATTTAAATCATCTTATTCTTAAAAATACAAATAAATCAGTACATTTAAACAGTAATCAATATAAAAACGTTTATAAAAGGCAATTAATGGTTTCCATCAAATATTAAATATTCAATAAAAATAATTTTTAGCTATAAACAGGTAATTAAATATGTGATTGTTTAATTATAATTTTGTATATTTGTAATCAATTTAAATAACATAAATTAATCACTAAAAATAATATAATTATGTCAGTATTAGTAGGTAAAAAAGCTCCAAAATTCACTGCAGAGGCAGTAATTAATGGAGGAGAATTTGTAGATAATTTCTCGTTAGAGCAATATATAGGTAAAAAACATGTAGTTTTTTTCTTTTATCCACTTGATTTTACATTTGTGTGTCCCACCGAATTAATTGCTTTTCAAGATAAAATAGCGGAATTTGAAAAAAGAAATGTAGCAGTAGTTGGTTGTTCCATTGATTCAAAATTTTCGCATTGGGCATGGCTAAATACCGAATTGAAAAATGGAGGGATTAAAGGTGTTAAATATCCCATTGTTTCAGACCTTTCCAAAACTATTTCAGAGAATTATGATGTATTGGCAGGCGAATACGATTATTCTGATGACGGAGAATTGCAATTTAAAGGAGATCCTGTTGCTTATAGAGGATTGTTTTTAATTGATAAGCAAGGAATTGTTAGACATCAAATTGTAAACGACCTTCCTCTTGGTAGAAGCACTGATGAAGCTTTGCGAATGGTTGATGCATTGCAGTTTTTTGAAGAAAATGGTGAGGTTTGTCCGGCAGATTGGCACAAAGGTCAAGCAGCAATGAAAGCCACTTCCGAAGGAGTTGCTAATTATCTAAGCAAACATTAATAGTTATAAAAAATTAAATCGAAAGCCTAACAATAGTTGGGCTTTTTTTATTCCAATTTTTTAGCTTCATTCCAATACACATCCATTTCGGCTAATGTCATGTTTTTCAATGATTTATCCGTTTTTTTAGCATGCTCTTCTAAATAATTAAATCGCTTGATGAATTTTTTATTTGTTCTTTCTAAAGCATTTTCGGGGTTTATATCAATAAAACGCGCATAATTAATGAGGGCAAACATTAAATCACCAAATTCACTTTCAATTTTCTCTTTATTGGCTTTGGTTTCTACTTCATATTTTAATTCATTCATTTCTTCTATCACTTTATCCCACACCTGATGAGGCTCTTCCCAATCAAAACCAACTCCTCTGGCTTTTTCTTGAATTCTATAGGCTTTTACTAATGCTGGTAATGACAATGGAACTCCTGCTAATACAGATTTATTTCCTTCTTTTAATTTAATTTTTTCCCAGTTATTCTTAACCTGTTCATCTGTTTCGGCAACAACATCGCCATAAATATGGGGATGTCGTATGATAAGCTTTTCACAAATAGCGTTTATAACATCATTGATATCAAAAAGTTTTTGCTCTGAAGCAATTTTTGCATAAAAAACAATGTGTAGCAAAATATCGCCGAGTTCTTTTTTAATTTCATTGGGTTCTTCATTGATAACTGCCTCTGCAAGTTCATAAGTTTCTTCTATAGTCAAAAGCCTAAGCGAATCGAAAGTTTGCTTTTTGTCCCAAGGACATTTGGCTCTCAATTCGTCCATAATTTTAAGTAAGCGGTCAAAAGTATTGGTATTATTGTCCATTTTATGTTTTTTTGGCAAAGGTAACAAGTATTTCTTTGAATATTTGTAGTTTTTATACTTTTGTAATTCAAAATGGAAATTTGACAAATAAAAATTTATATAATAAAATTCAATCTAAGCAAACTGCCTCTTTGGTTGTTTGCCTTTTAATGCTATTGTTTATATTACTAAGAGCAACTTCACTAAATGCTCAAACCACCAAAAACAAAGAAAAAAATGAAAATTATTTTATCGAAACCAAAGTCCATTACGGATTTATAATAAAACACCATAAAAAAATTGGTCATCTGCAAAGTGGACATTTTTCTGCTTTTGAATTAAGTGCTGGATTTGAAACTTTTGGAAAGAACTCTTGGGATAAACTTTATCATTATCCAACAATTGGCTGTGCGTTCTGGTATTCTGACCTTGCCAAATCGTCCTATTTAGGAAGTGCTTATGCTTTTTATCCTTATATGAAATTTCATCTTATTAATCAAACAAAATTTGCATCCAATTTACGCTTTGGAATTGGATTGGGGTATTTAAGTAAAAAATTTGATAGATATAACAATTACAAAGGTGTTGCTATTGGATCTCATATAAATGCTGCCATTTCGTTGCTTTTTGAAACTTCCTGGAAAACAAACTCACAATTATCAATAAATACGGGAATAGGTCTGACTCATTTTTCTAATGGAGCTTACAATACCCCCAATCTTGGAATTAATATTCCTACACTAAATGTAGGTTCTTTATGGCATTTATCCAAAAAACAATCTAAAATAATTGAAAATCCCTTACCTCTTCAAAATAAAAAATATGAATTCAACACATTTATAGCTTTTGGCGTTAAAGAAATGTATCCTCCACTTAGCAAGAAATATTTTACGTGCAGTTATTCGGAAATTTTTTATAAATTAAACAAACACAAAAGTAAATATGGACTTGGATTAGATTTCTTTTATAATACCGGAAATCTAACGGTACTTCGTTTGCCAACCAATGATTTTAATGCTAATGTTTCAATAATACGTATTGGTGTAAGCCTTGCATACGAACAGGTGTATAATCATCTTTCGTTTCTAATTCAAACTGGTCCATATATTAGAAGCAGAGATAAAACAGATGGGAGCATATATACTAGAATAGGATTAAGATATGCCATTTCAAACCATTGGTATATGAATCTTTCGTTAAAAACTCATTTCGGAAAAGCCGACCACATTGAATGTGGATTAGGATTTAAAATATAAATTATGAGAAACATTACTTTTTACTGTATTCTTTTTATTCTTTTTATTTCCTGTAAAAAGGAAAATAGATGTGATTGTTTGAAAAGTACTGGTAAAATTGTAATAGAGAACAGAGTTGTCGGCGATTTCACTAATATTTGGATTGAGGACAATATTAATGTAATTATAAAACCTGATACCGTTAATAAAATTGCGATTGAAGCAGGGAAAAACCTTTTAGAATTAATACATACTGAAATTAAAAATAATTATCTATACATTACCAATGAAAATCGCTGTAATTGGGTTAGAAAATTTGATATTCCTATAAATGCTTATATCTCTATTAAAAAGTTAGACTCCATTAATTATTGGGGGTATGGAAACATCACTTGTACCGATACTTTAAAAAACGATATTTTTCAGATTGATGTACACGATGGAGCTGGAACAATTGATTTAACGATTAAGGCACAAGAATCAAGATTAAAAATACACACAGGACCACCAACGATGAATATCAAAGGCATAAGTAGAGTAAATTTATTATATCAAGGAGGAACCGGAATAATAAATGCAGAAGACTTAATTACAGAATATACATATTTGAAGAGCTTTGGAACGAACGATTGTTATATTCATGTTACAAAAGAGCTTGAAGCTAAAATTAATTATATTGGAAACGTTTATTATAAAGGAAATCCGTATTCAATAAAAACAGAATATACGGATAAGGGAAAATTAATCAAATTAGATTAATAAACCAATGAGTGTTTAGTATATTTTAAATCATTGATATCCTTTTTTTTAACATTGTTTTTTCAAATCATAAGTGAATTTAGCTCATGCAATGGTTATTTAAAATCAACTACAAATACTATCTGAAAATAAATAATTATGAAAATTCTTTTTATACAAACAGGCGGCACTATAGATAAAGATTATCCAAGAACCACCGCAGGTTATGCTTTTGAAATAACTACTCCTGCGGTGCAAAGGATTCTCGAATGCATTCAACCTTCTTTTGAATACGAAATTCTCCCGCTATTGCAGAAAGACAGCCTCGATATGACCGATGACGATAGAAGTACCATTTACAATGCATGTTTGAAAAGCGATTTAAAAAAAATAATTATTACCCATGGCACCGATACGCTAATTGAAACAGCTCAAAAACTAGCAAGCATCAAAGGAAAAACAATTGTTCTAACCGCAGCCAAACTCCCCGAACGATTTAAAAACTCTGATGCAAGCTTTAATATTGGTATGGCTATCGGTGTTTTAAACATCATTGAAGAAGGTATTTTTATTGCTATGAGCGGAAGAGTTTTCTCATACAACAACGTTAAACGCAATATGGTAAATGGAAAATTTATGAATATTAACTAATTTTCTTTACTTTTACAATTATTAACCCAATGTTAAACTCTTGTCTGATGAATTTTAAGTTTGGTTTTGTTTTAATAATCCTATTTTCTACCACCTTACTATCTGAAGGTCAAAATTTTGATATTGATATGTTAAACAAAATTAATTCCACTTCGAGTCTTCCGTCCGACAAATCTTGGAATTTTGTTTCAAACACGGTAACACCTATTTGCTTTGCAACACCTATTGCTATGTTGGTTACAGGCTTATCTACTCATAACAAAGAATTACAAATTAAATCTATCGAGTCGGGAGCCGCTATATTGCTTGCCAATGCTTTTTCTTATTCCATCAAAATTGCAGTAAAACGACAACGACCATTTACTACTTATCCTGACCTGATTACCAAAAAAGGACATGAAAACACCTTCTCTTTTCCATCTGGTCATACTACTGCAGCTTTTGCAACGGCAACCTCATTAAGTATGGCATTCCCAAAATGGTATGTAATAGTTCCATCATACACCTATGCGTCTGCGGTTGCCTATTCGAGAATGCATCTTGGCATGCATTATCCAAGCGATGTGCTTGCTGGAATAATCATTGGAGTTGGCACTTCCTTATTAACATTTCAAACCGACAAATGGTTAAATAAAAAGTATAACAAGTGAACGCAAAAGATTATTTATACTATTTGTTTTCCTCTGGCTTAATCAGCTTAATCAGCTTGTAAGATGGTGGTGTAAAAGTATAATTGGGTTCTACGAAATATAAAACATTATTCAAATTTACATAATTGGTTTTTGAATCAAGCTTTATAACATTGTTAAACTCTTTCTTTTTAATAATACCAAGTTTAGCATTGACAACCAAAGTGTCATTTGTTTGATGATACTCAAAAGTTTTAAAATACTTAGCGGTACTCAAAATCTCCACTTTAAGTGAATCTTTTCCATAAAGATTTAAGAAAAACTCATCGTACTTCTCCATTTGACCAAATGAGACACAGCTAACTGATAATAGAATTGCAAAAATAAAGATTCTCATGTTTTACTAGTTATAAGTTGTTTATAAATTATTTTTAAAAGAGCTTATCATTAATAAATAAACCCAACTTGCAAAAATAATAAATTTTATATAACCAACTAAGAAGTAAAGCACCTTGATTTTAAAGTGCTTAAAGAAAAAAAGGATAACCATAATTTTGATATAAAATCGGAGACCACTTTAGGCATTTTAGGCACTCCAAACTTCAGACACTAATTAATAACATACAATATTACCAATTCTTATAAGGATTTACTGATAAATTAGAATTGTAATATTTCTTTTCTTCGGTAACATCTTGCTCCACCCAATCGGGCAGTTCAAACTGTTCATTTTCATTGCTCAATTCAATTTCAGCAACAATCAAACCTAGGTTGTCGCCTGAAAACTCATCTACTTCCCAAATTTTATTTTTGAATTTAACCTTATACCTAATTTTGATTAAGTCAGCTATAGCAAACATATCAAGCAATTGCATAGCATCTAGTTTTGGAATTTCATATTCAAATTCCGCTCTAGTTGCCCCTTGCGAAAGCCCTTTTATAGTAATAAAACCAAGGGTATCAGTCAATCTAACCCGAATTGTTTTATGAGGGTCGGTCAATAAGTACCCTTGCCGAATAAACTGCTTTTCAGTTTTAGTTATTTTATTCCACTTTTCTTTGTTTACCAAATACTTTCGTTCAATCTCTATACCCATCGTTTTTGATATTTTAATTACTCAACTTCAAAAATAGTGTTTTTTTTGTAATTGTATTTTAATAACGATAAAAAGAAAACCACCGATTTCCTTGAAATTCGGTGGTTTTCCTTGATTTTCTAGTATTACCAGTGGAGCTGGAGGGAGTTGAACCCTCGTCCAAACAAGTAGCAAAAATGCTTTCTACATGCGTATCTTCTTTTTAATTTTCGAGCTATTGCCGGCAAAAAGCCATCCAACAATAACCTTATTCTTTTAAATTTTCGTTCTGGCACCAAGACTTTACCAGACTTATCTCAGCATTTGCGATGCTTCATCGGGACACCGCTAAGAAGAGTTTCCCGGGAAACAGCACGGGCTTAATTTCTAAAACTAAGCAGCCATTGCGTAATCAAAATTGTCGCCATTTATGTGGCATGTGAGTTAGTATTTACGAGCCATATTCACAACGCTCGGCATGCTTACAAATCCACTAGCCTCGCTGTCAAATCCGGTCAGCCCCTAATTTGTGTTTGCAAAGATACAAATTTTTATTAAATAATTAGGTGTTAAATATTTATGTTTACCTATGTTTTGAGACTCTTATTTTGTTTTTTATTGATAAGATGTTTCATATCTCTTAAAATTATTATTAAAAGGTTAAATTATTAAAATATTTAGACTTTTTTGAAAACATAAATGACAAATAAATATTTTTATTAAAATTAAAAGTGTAATTTTGTATGTATTTTATTGGATAATAAATTTTATTTCTGTTTTGTTTTAAATTTTATTTTCTTAATAAAGCGTATTTTATTAATTTTTTAAATTTATTTTTATGAACATTTACGTGGGTAACATTAATTTTAAATGTACCGAAGAAGAATTAAAACAGTTTTTCGAAGAGTATGGTACTGTTTCATCTGCAAAAGTTATTAAAGACTATATAACAGGTAGAAGCAAAGGTTTTGGTTTTATTGAAATGGCTAATGACGAAGAAGGTCAAGCAGCTATCGATAATCTTAATGGAAAAACATTAATGGAGAAAGAGCTTGTTATTAATGTTGCTAGACCCAAAACCACTTCAGGGGGCAGCAGCAATTATAAAAAAGATAATTACAATAGAAGATAATTATTGAACATCTTAAACATTATGAACCCTGGCTATTTTTGTCAGGGTTTGTTTTATTTACAATAACTTATAAATTTTATTTTTTTAATTGTTTAGTAATGATTGTGTTAAAAATATTTAATTTATGACTGATTTTATTGATATTTTGCTCACAAGAAGAAGTATAAGAAAATTTAAACCCGATTTAATTTCCCAAGAAATAACAAATACTTTGCTTAAAGCAGCAATGTATGCTCCTTCTGCCAGAAATACACTTTCGTGGCAATTTATTGCAATTAATAAAAGAGAAATGCTTGATAATCTTGCAGAACTTCATCCCTACGGCAAAATGCTTAAGGAAGCTCCACTTGCTATAATAGTTGTGGGTGATAAAACTCTCGAAAACAATGAAAATTACATAGCTATTAACTGCGCTGCTGCAACCCAGAATATTCTTTTAGCTGCACATGCTGAAAAATTAGGAGCAGTTTGGCTTGGCGTGTATCCTAAGCAAGAGAGAATGTTGGCTATATCTAATGTATTCAAACTTCCTACAGATATTATCCCTATTAGTCTTGTTGCTATAGGATATCCAAATGAACAAATACCTTTTCCGCAAAGGTTTTTTTTAGATAAAATTCATTATAACAACTGGTAATCTTTTTAAAATCAATATTTTATTTTTATGGCTAATAAAATTTCTTTTGGTAGCGATAATTACGCTGGTGTTTGTCCTGAAGTGATGAATTATTTTCAGCAAATCAATTGTGGACATGTGTCTGGTTATGGCGAAGATGTGTTTACAGAAAAAGCTATTGATTTGTTTAAAATGGAGTTTGGTTCTAATATTGAAGTTTTCTTTGTTTACAACGGAACG
>Ga0066650_10000366_pt1 | contig 14743 bp, 10 predicted proteins | sample CryGey092014_all_FD_59539 | JGI IMG/M metagenome (GOLD analysis project Ga0066650, IMG submission 59539) | Groundwater microbial communities from aquifer - Crystal Geyser CG23_combo_of_CG06-09_8/20/14_all | ecosystem: Environmental > Aquatic > Deep subsurface > Groundwater | place: USA: Utah...
CGTCCCCGACCTCGATAGTATCCCAAAATCACTACGTCTACCGTGTCAGCCAGATGACCCTGAAATGCCCGTTTTAACTTGATCCACTCAAATCCTCTCGCACCTGGCCGATACACTGAATCCTCGTCTTTCACCACTACACCTTCAAGCCCCTTGGTGATAGCGTCATCAAAAACAGTCTGGATTTCATGAGCGCTCTGTGCAAAATGGTTGTCCGCACAGCAAACAATACCTTCCTTTGGGATTATTTTTGATACAATCGACAACCGATCTTTATAACTTCTCGACATGACATCCCCGCCATCTACATACATAACATCGAAAACGAAAACTCGTACAGGAATATCAGAGACCACTCCACTTACTCCATATTTTCGTTTTCGGGTCATCGTCTCCTGAAATGGAAGGTATGTATCGGTTGTAGAATCAAAGCCTATTACCTCAGCATCTAGGATGGCATTCTCCATCGGAAGTTCTTGTGCCGCTTTTATGACGTCAGGGAACATCTCTGTCATATTCTCGAGGTTTCTTGAGTATATTCGCACTCCGCCAACGTAATTGCCAATAGCGTCGTCGAACAGCATCGGGCTGGTGTTTTCCCTCAAATTTCTGTCCCACTGAACCTTCCACGCTCTATCGGATATATCCCGATCCAGATCCACCCCAACATGCAACTGACAACGTAACCCATCGTACTTCGGCTGAACAATCGCCTTTGGGATTCTCCTGGCTACCGATTCAACATTCTTCTCTCTCTCAACAAGCATGGGAAAAATAGGAAGTCCCGGGACCGGACGTATGTTTTTCATACCAGCCACACCCTTTTCCTTGTAAACTCTTGCTATGTACCCCAAATCGGAGCACACCCCATATGCCCTCTCTAGCTCATCCCTATCACGCTTATCCTTCGTCTTCATTACGGACAGTGCATCAAGTACGGTTTTCGTGCTCAAGCCTACCCTCATTTTCTGTCCCAATATTCGAAACACATATCGCGCTTCAATTGGGGATATTTCGTGCAATAACTGCGTTATTTTCCTGCTTCTCTCCACAGAGGACCCAATTCCCGAAACACATGCAATTTCCCATAACCTACGGTATATCTCCCCAATCGAACTTTTTTTCCCGCGCGGTTTCTGCATTTTCTCACAAACTCTCTCCGCAATAAGCCCAGGATCCCCCAGTTCCGCATAGAGACCCTTCACATCAACAACCGGTTGCACCAGACGACCAACCCCTTCGAGAATAGAGGTCAGTGTTTTCTCCGCGACATTAAACTCGATGGGAACAAACATTGGCGCAATACGGCCAATGATGAGATAGCAGACGATCTCGACTTCCCCGGGAGTACATTCAGAAAGAAGCTTTGCAAACTCGCCGGTCATCTCGATACGCGACGAAGCCCCCTCGATCTTCTCAAAATATGTTGAAATCTTGAAAAAGGTCATATCGTCAGACCGTGATGTATGTCGTCGATCTTGTCGAACCAGTTTTTTTAATTCGACCCTTTTTGACAAGATGATCCATATCACGGCGAAGTGTCCTCGGAGTAAGATGTGGGAATTTTCGTGAGATCTCGGCCATAGTGATAGGTTTTTTTCGAGGCATTACGGATAGAATCTTTTGCTCCCTCGCCCGAAGCCTCCCTATCCAATTAAGCTTTCCCTTTGGCTCTGGTTTTGTTCGATCTGAGATCGGTGACCCATGGGCTGTCTTTTCCTTAGAAACGGCTTTGGAGAAACGTTTTCGTGGATGCCGAGATTGTCCTTTTGACAGAAATCTATACGCAGAATATGCAGCAACGCCAGTAGCCGCCAAAACGACAAGAGACCCTAGAATTGACCGCGGCCTTCTTCCCATACCCCCATTATACGCCACATCCAATACGGGATACAACAGGTATTGCAGTGCCAGATTTCCATGTAACACCCCGGACAGATATCAAGGGGGTGTTTCACGAACAACAATCATGTGTGGATAAGTTTGCGTACTACAAGTGTTTCACGACGGCTGTGTTGTGATTATACCCGGTTAGCGGAAATGTTCGGATCGCATCTGATCCCACAATTCAGTGAACAATTCTATGATTTCAGGAAAAACAGAAAATCGGTAATTACAACTCGTTCATAGCAGCAAGAGAAGTTCCATATTCAACATTTCCAACAAGGGGAACCATCATCGTGACCGCAGATTCCATAATGTTTTTCACCTTCTTTCCGACTTTTTCATATACATCTTCACTACACTCCAACAGGAACTCATCGTGAATCTGAAGAACAAGCGCCACTCTCTTCTCTGACAGGATATACCGATATAAATCGTTCATGGCAATCCTCATTATATCTGCCGACGTTCCCTGAATCGGGTGGTTTACCGCCTCACGCTCCGCCGCTGAGCGAATCTGAAAATTTTGTGAACCTAGGCTACTTATGTACCGTCTCCTACCAGTAATTGTCTCTACATACTTATCATCGCGCGCCCTTGCTAGTGTTGAATCAATGTAATTCTTGATCCCTGCGTATTTTTCGAAATAGCTCTCTATATATGTAGCAGCCTCATCCCGGCCAATTCCAAGTGTTTCAGAAAGACCAAATGCTGAGAGACCGTACAAAACGCCAAAATTGATTGTCTTGGCAATTCTCCGATCTTCCTCTCCCACATTTTTTTCCTCCTTACCCAGTAATCGAACCGCAGTCATCACATGAAAATCGGCACCCCTCTCAAAGTCCTCGACCATAAGTGGATCTAGTGAAAAATGCGCCATAACACGCAAATCTATCTGTGAATAATCTGCAGACACAAGTACCTTTCCTTTGGGTGCAATAAACATATCCCGTATTTCTTTGCCCAACTCTGACCGAATCGGGATATTCTGAAGATTCGGCTCGGAAGAGGTCAACCTGCCACTCGTGGTGCCAATTTGGGAAAAGGTTGAGTGAATTCGCCCATCCCTGGCCTTTTCACTGTATTCCAACAAGGGTCGGAGGTAGGTGTTTTCCATCTTTACTCGCTCACGGTATGCGAGGACATCACGGATACACGGATGCATATCAACGAGCTTTTGTAGGACTGACTCATCGGTTGACGGCCCCGTTTTCCTTTTTTTCTGAACGGGAAGCCTCAGTTCATTAAACAGAACGTCAGCAAGCTGCCGGCTAGATCCCACATTGAACTCGTGGCCTATGCTTTCATAGATCTTCTGCTCAAGCTCCTCAATTCCAAGGAGAAGCTGTTTTTGCTTCTTTTTCAATATATCTGGCTGAATAGCAACCCCCCGGCATGACATGTCTGCAAGTCCTACCGATAACGGGGTATCTATCTGTTTCCAATCCCCCCTGTCTATGGGTCTCTTTGCGATATACATTTTCTCCCCTATAGTACCCGAGCGTGTATCAAGCTCTCCATATATCTTCTCTTTAATAGCAACCACCACGTTCAGACACGGTTTTGTGTACTCACGCCCAGGAAAAGTATCCTCGGGAAGGATAACTCCTGAATACGCAAATGAAAGCCCCTTAAACGAATAATCCCGCTGCCCGGACGATAACTGGTATGCAGCAAGAATGCAATCATATACTCGACTTTGAGCCACATCTAGAAGCTTTTTTTGCACTGACGTCGAATCAAATTCCTTCACGGCGGCGACACACAACTCCTGCCATCCATACGTGACAATTTCGCATGATATCGATTCCAATATTGTCATAATCGCTTCCAGAGATAACCGGGCATCACTCTGATCTGCGTAATAACACGTGGTACCCTCACCACTCGTAATCGAGACCATCAACGGTCCCTTGTCGAAAAAAACAATAGCCGCAGACGTTGCAGATTTCAGACCCGAAATAGCCCCGATATCTGCAACTTCCGTATGCTCCATTTTGGAATCATTACCTTCCGGTGAGATAACTTCCATTTTTGTACCTTGCCCTTGAGTCTTTCGAGACTCATCGACAGGCTGTCCTTGAAACATTCCCATCTGGATAGTATCGTTCCCATTGATGCTTTTGGGAATTTTCCCCATAAGCGAACGAAATTCAAACTTTTGAAAGACTGTGATCACGTCCTCTGTCCGAAAATCCCTCATAAGACAGCCCTGAAGTTTCACCCCATGATCGATCGTCTTGTCTATTGTAGCAAGCTTTCTGCTTAAAGCCGCCACCTCTTCAGATTCCTTAAGCAAGGTCTGCTGCCTCTGGGGTATCTCATCAATGTGCCCGTAGATACCATCGAGGGTTCCATATGTCCGAATAAGAGTTTTTGCCGTTTTATCGCCAATTCCCTTTACTCCCGGAATATTATCGGATGCATCCCCGACTAAGCCTTTGTAATCAGGCACCTTGTCTGGCATAAACCCAAAATATTCCACAACTTCCTTCTCATCGTACATTTTCATGTTCTTGAAACTCCCATGAGGCAACCAGACATGAACACGATCGTTGACAACCTGAAGCAAGTCCCTATCCCCTGTAACAATAAGTAGTTCTAGCCTATCGTTTGCCCATTTTCCTTCACAGACGTCAGCGGCAAACGTACCAAGAATATCATCTGCCTCATATCCTTCCCGTTCAACTATGGGTACATTGAACGCCGCCAGTACCTCTTTGACCAACGGAAACTGCTCAATTAAGGTATGATCTGTAGGTTTGCGCGTCGCTTTGTAGTCCGAAAACTCAGCGTGCCGGAATGTCGGTGCTTTCATATCAAACGCGCACACAAGATATGCAGGGTCAAGCGTCTCCAAAACCCGTAGAAGCATGGACGTAAAGCCAAACACCGCGTTTACCTGAACGCCGGAAGTCGTCACCAGATTGGGGGGAAACGCATGAAAAGCTCTATGTATCAGAGAATTTGAATCGATTGCGACAAACAGCTTCGCTTCAGATCCTTTGTGTCGTGTTGGCGCTACCACATGAGCAACTATACCACATTCGCTTCTCGCGAATTACTTTGACGACTTTTTCGAATCTGCGTCAAAGAATGCTTCGAACTCAGCCGAATCTATTACCTCTTTTTCTAATAGAAGTTCCGCGAGACGGTGGAGCTCTTCCACGTGCTTTTTCAAGACGGTTTCGGCTAACTTCCATGCCTCCGTAACAATCTTTTTAACCTCCATATCGATATCCCGCGCGGTATCGTCACTGTATTCCCTCTGTTCATAGCCATATCCGAGGTACTCCATTTCATCAAGATCCCCGTATTTGATAAAGCCGAGGCTCTCGCTCATTCCATACTTTTTGACCATATCCCTGGCAATATCGCTCGCCATTTTAATATCTGCGGATGCTCCCGTAGATGTATCCTCGAAGACTATCTTTTCCGCCACGTTTCCTCCTGCTGCTACCGAAATTTTCGCAATCATCTGTTTTCTGGTAAACGATTCCCTGTCTTTTTCGGGCATAAACATTGTTAATCCACCTGTCATCCCTCGTGAAATAATGCTTACCCCCTGGACTGGATCGGAATGCGGCACATACCGCGAAACAAGTGCATGCCCTGCCTCATGGTATGCCGTCATACGGATATCTTCCTCTTCGCGCTTTCTACTGCGCCGCTCCGGACCATACTTCACCTTCAGTGACGCCTCCTGGATATCCTTCTCCTCGACAGCGACTTTGCCCTTTTTGGCAGCCATAATTGCAGCTTCGTTCAAAGCGTTCTCTAGATCTGCCCCCGAAAACCCAATTGTTGTTCGTGAAATACGTCCGAAATCCACCTCTTTGGCGATTTTCTTGTTTCTGGCGTGGATTTTCAGAATTTGCTCACGCTCCGATGCATCAGGAAGGGTCAACACAATATGCCTGTCAAACCGGCCAGGCCTCAGAATTGCAGGATCGAGAACGTCAGGACGGTTCGTCGCTGCCATGACAATAACATTCGTCCGTGGCTCCAGGCCATCCATCTCAACGAGAATCTGGTTAAGCGTCTGCTCTGTATTTCCGCTGTGAAGCGTCGTTCCCCGCTTCTTTGCCACTGCATCGATTTCATCTATAAAAATGATGCACGGAACCGCTTTTCTCGCCTTTTTGAACAGGTCGCGAACCCGCGATGCACCAGCACCCACCAGCATCTCCTCAAATTCAGATCCAGATGTATGGAAAAACGGCACACCTGCCTCCCCCGCAACCGCCCGGGCAAGAAGCGTCTTGCCAGATCCCGGAGGACCTACCAGCAAGACTCCTTTGGGAATCCGCGCACCAAGCTTAGTAAACTTCCGAGGACTTTTCAGGAACTGCACAATTTCCTGCAGTTCCTCTTTTGATTCCTTGATACCCGCGACATCGTCAAACCCGACCTCCGTCTTTTTCCCAAATATGAGGCGCGCTCTACTCTGCCCGAAATCCAACAGTTTTCCGCCAGATGACTGCATGTTCCGTACAAAAAAGAAAACGCCGACCGCAAGAAGCAGCATAAATACAAGTGAAAGCACATCCACCCAGTTCACTCTTGTTACAGGCTCTACCGCCACATCAAAGTCGACGTCCGATAGTGTAATACCCTCTCCCTGAAGAAACTGAAAAATGTCGGTGTTTCCCTGCAAATATGCATACACAACATCGAAGTCCTTGTATGACGTATCGAGGGTTGCAATGACCCGGTTCTCCCGAACAACCAGAGACGTCACATTGTCATCTTTGATTTCATCGACAATAGCGGTCATACTGACCTCCATCTCTGGAGCAGCTCCAACCCTCATATAGAAATATCCGCTGAAAATCATCGCCACAACAACAATTGCGGAAACGATAGCACCGCTTACATTCCCATTTTTCTTCACTGAAATAATGGTCCCTTTAGGGTTTGCAGGTGTTCCCTGCGGTGGACTACTGTTTTCCACAGGTCCTGGCATCTTTTTTTTCTGTTCTGGCATTTCATTACTTCATAATCTTAGACTTCTGCTCGCATCTGCAAGGCAGGTGGCATAAACCCCCAACCCATAATTATGGTGACGGGTGGAATCGAACCACCGACCTTAGGTTTATGAATCCTATGCTCTAACCTACTGAGCTACGCCACCCCTAAACGTACGCGATGTCGTGATGATAATATCAAATAACGGAAAATTTAGGAATGAAGGTAGAGAACCACACGAAGATGGCTAGATTGGTTGCGGGGGCCCGATTCGAACGGGCGACCTTCAGGTTATGAGCCTGACGAGCTGCCACTGCTCTACCCCGCGTCGACATGCCATTTTCTTGACAGCAGACGCATTCTACCTTATCCAATAAGTTTTTTCAAACGCCATCTGCGGAAAAACAGCCTCCTACCCCCGGGTCGGGAAAAGAATATCACACACCGTTACACAGCACATTCCACCACCGTATCCATCCGTCAGCTACTTCTTTATCTGCTTTCTCTGTCACAATCTGGTCTCCGAACACACTTTTCTCACCCGAAATACCCGTCTCAGGAAGAACTAGCAAAACCTCAGAGCCCTTCGTGTACAACAGACGATCTCGTGCCTGCTCTTCGACAAATGACTCACTCGAAACATACTCTAGGCTTTGCTGCAACTCAAGATTGTGAAGCCGCAAAGCATGAACTTCACTCTCGGCTTGTTTGAGTAGCTGTGTCCGCTGATACGCAACAGTCACCGATTTCACAGAATTCATGACAAGAAGAGCCGACAGGACAAAGAAAATTCCGGACAACGCATAGGTCATAACCGCAGAAATACTCTGTTTTTCCCCATTGGAAGAAGAATTTTGTCTGTGCAACCGGGCAGGTTTCATCATTGAATACATTATTACCACAAATAGCGAGAAAAATCTACTATGTCAACGTATACGTCAAAGTTACTTACCCATAGTTATATTTAATTGACCCCGTGGCCGTTAACTGATATAATGTTTTCAGTGGGGAGTATGCTCCCAACTTATAAGATCACAGAGCGTTTTTCATGACCAACCAGCGACTTGAGGATTTTCACACGCAATTTATCGCTGATCTTAAAAGTAAAGACCGTTCTGAATCTACTATCATCGCATATGGCAAGGACATTTCACAGCTTCTTGAACACCTCTCCAAGACAGGAATCACTTCACTAGACGGAATATCAATCGAAAAACTTGAAGAGTTTAAAGCGGCGCTTGAGCAAAACAACTACACGCCTAAGAGCATTTCCCGCAAAATAAACAGTATCCGAACATTCTTCAAGTATCTTGTTTCGCAAAAGGCAATTACAGAAAATCCATCCGAGAAGCTTTCCCACCCAAAGTTCGAGACCAAACCTCCCCGTGTCCTCTCCGAGATGGAGTACAGAGCACTCCGGGATGTGAGCCGATCGGATATACGACTCTACTCTATTGTCGAGCTTCTTCTTCAAACTGGGATCCGTATCGGGGAGCTCACCCGTCTTGCCACGAAAGATATCCGTGAAACAAAAGACGGAAAATATAAATATCTACAGATCGAATCATTCGCAAGCCATCCAGAACGAAAAGTCCCACTCAATTCTTCAGCCCTCGCCGCAATTAACGAGTATCTAAAAATTCGCCCCAAAACAGACAACAATACCCTTTTTGTTACAAAAACTGGAAATCCGCTCCTTGTCCGCAATATCCGCACATCGATCGACCGCGCATTTGAGAAGGCGGGAATAACGTATTCTAAAGTAAATGATCTCCGTAACACATTCATCGCCCACCACCTCGCACACGGGGTAAGCCTCGTTACTGTATCCAGGCTCGTTGGCCACAAACGCCTTTCTACCACCGAGAAGTACCTCGACCTCATCAAAAAAGACGAGAACGGCAACCAACAGAAACTTGAGGCACTCTAGCCCATTTGCATCTCCTAGAATTTTTTGCCACATAGACCTCGCCGCGTAGACCACGCTACTAGAAAAGCCTCCCCAACTCGTATACAATTGACCTCATGACCATCCTAGCAATCGATACATCATGTGACGAAACATCAGCCGCCGTTGTCAAGAACCAAAACATCATCTCAAACGTCATCTCATCACAAGTAGACCTTCACAAAAAGTGGGGCGGTGTCGTTCCAGATATAGCCCGCAGAGCTCACACTGAAAATATTGACCTTGTGGTAAAGGAAGCGCTTTCCCGTGCCCGATGCAAAGAATCTGATATCGACTACTTCGCCGCAACCTACGGCCCAGGACTCGCAATTGCGCTTGAGATTGGGCTCAAAAAAGCCCAATCCCTTGCAATCCAACACAAAAAACCATTCATACCGGTCAATCATATGGAAGGCCACCTTCTTTCCTCCTTTGCCCTCAACTCAAAGGGATCACCAGTTGGGCGACCAGATATAAAAGACATGCCTATGATCGGTCTCCTCGTTTCGGGGGGACACACAGAACTTATCCTTATAAAAGGAGCCGGAGACTACACCAAACTCGGGGAGACCCTCGATGACGCTGCTGGCGAAGCATTCGACAAAGTTGCCACCATGCTCGAACTTGGATACCCTGGGGGACCAATTATCTCTGAATTTGCAAAAAAGGGATCGGCAGGACGGTTTTCTCTCCCAATACCGATGGAAAAATCACCGGATTTGAACTTCAGCTACTCTGGGCTCAAAACTGCATGTCTCTATAAAATCACAGCCATCAGAGAGGGAGCTCCGGCAAAAGACGCTGCATCCTGGGTTAATGATTTCTGCGCTGACTTTGTCGAATCAGTCGTTCAATCGCTCGTCGTGAAGCTCGAAGCGGCGGTAGATCAATATCCTGTCTCGGGCGTTCTACTCGGCGGCGGCGTTATTTCAAACACACACCTCCGCTCCAGGATCCGTGCGGCAATGCGCAAAAGGAATATCCCCCTCTACTACCCCTTCTCGCCGAAACTTTTTACCGATAACGCCGCAATGATAGGCGTGGCCGCATTCCATATGATAGGTCGCAGGGATCCAGCTGTTAAGCAAGGAGCTGCCATTTCACTCGTCGATCGAAATCCAATCGCGGAAATCGGAAATGAAGTATAATGCACCTATGATTATTGGGGTCGACCTCGACAGCGTACTCGCAGACTTTCAAAAGACATTCCTTGAATTCGTAAACGCCCACAACAGAACCTCCTACAAGCCCGAGGATGTCACCGTCTACAGCTACCCCGATGTATTCGGAGTGTCAAAGGAAAGCGCCTACCAACAGGTACTCGACTTCTACAACAGTCCCGAATTCGAAACCATCCCTCCAATTGATGGCGCAGTCGAGGCAGTAGACACCCTTACCCAAAAGAACACACTTTACATAGTGACATCCAGACCTCACAGCACTGACATCAAAACTGCCAAATGGGTAAAAAAACATTTTCCCGATAAGTTTGCCCAAGTCATCTATACCGAGCAATACTCGCTAAAAACAGGGGAAGGCCTGACCAAGGCCACCGTCTGCAAACAGCATAGCATCACGCTATTTATCGAAGATGCAATGGTCTACGCAGAAGAAATTGCCCGAGCGGGAATTGCTGTGCTTTTGCTTGATAGCCCGTGGAACCAGCAGACAGACTTACTAAGTGGCATCACGCGAGTGAACTCATGGGGGGAGATTGTAAATCTGGTGGGCGTGGGTGGGATCGAACCACCGACCACTGCTTTATAAGAACAGCGCTCTGCCACTGAGCTACACGCCCGTTTGAAACCGGGTATCCAGAATTGTAAACCACGATAGCCTTTTTCACAACAAGCTCATCGTACGCAGGTCCCCTAGTGTGTGATACCGGGTATCATCGAACCACAACCACCTATAGTCAGACCACTTATTAACATATCCCTCTTTCACCGGGTTTTCACAGATGTACTTTACCGTGTTTATCTCATCGATCCGATCACAGATCTCCCTTGCACCAAATCGCCCCTGGAAAACATGACCTATCTTTCGATACCGGGTATTGAAATATTTAGCATGAGACAGATTGACTCGTTGCATTAACGCCGACACACTAGTATCTTCATGCTGTCGAAGTATAAGATGAAAATGATTTCTCATTAAACAGTAAACCAACGGCTCTATTGTACATAGACACGAATAGTATTTCAGCTTCAGTTCAAATCGCATACAGTCCTTTGACGTTAGAAATATCTTCTCCCTCCTGTTTCCACGGGAAAAAACATGATAAATTCCATATTTGCGAAAGTCTGTATTTCTCCTCACAATAGAGATCATACAGTATAAAAATGAAAAATTTCTTAAATCGAAACCCGGTTTCACTTAAACGGCAACCCCGGAGCACCAGGCAACTTCGTCTCCGACTTCGACGCCGCATCAGCAGCAAGTTTCGCCCTTTTGGTAATCTCCGCTTCGACAATACCCCGATCCCTCCCGTACCGCAGCCTTGACAGCTTGCGAATGAGATCGGAAACCCGCTCGTTCTTGGGGTAGCGGTCCGGCTCATACTGCGTATCCATTGAAAAAGGCGGCGGATATTTGCCGTCCACGAGAAGCTTGATGCACGCGTGGATGTTCGGCTGGTTCACCAGATCATTGCCATCAAAAATGGGGTCATACTGGGATTCGAGATATTTGGCGTCATCTGGGCCTACACGCATAGTGACAAGGGTGCCGACGTTTCCAAATACAGCGTTGCGGACTTCCTCAGACATTTGGCCGATATATTGGTTACCGACGTTGAGGCTCAGCTGATATTTTCGTGCTTCAGAGAGAATCTGGGCAAAGTCGGGGGTAGCAAAGTTCTGGAACTCGTCGACATACAGAAAGAAGGGTCTCCTGTCTTTTTCTGGAATATCCTCACGGCTTAGCGCGGCGGAGAGAATTTTGGGTACAAGCAGTAACCCAAGGAATTGGGCGTTTTCCTCACCGATCAAACCTTTTGATAGGTTCACAATGAGAATTTTCCCTTCATCCATGACTTTGCGAACGTTAAAGGATGATTCGCTCTGTCCTACGATGTTGCGCATAGCAATGTTCGTAACGAAGCGGTCAAATTTCGACACAATGTATCCGAGAATTTCCGACTTGTGGAAGTCGCTTGTTTTTGCGATCTGGTCGGTCCAGTAACGTTTTACGAGATCGTCTTTGATTATGGGGAGCCATTCTTCCTTCACCCAGTCATAGTCCGTTAGAATTCTCCATACCTCGATGAGTGAACTGCCGTGTTTCGACATTGCGGTAAGCATGGCGTTTCGCACTGCCTGTTCAAATCTCGGGCCGGTGATTCCCTGGTTGTTTGGGTCATACATTTTCGTAAGTAGCCCAAGAAATCCATTGACCACACGGTGCTTATCCTGTTCGTCATAGAAGTCCATGACATTGAACCCAAGGGGGCGATCAAAATCAGACGGATTGAAATAGATCACGTCTTCTGCACGGTCATGCGGAATTCTGTCCAATACGTACTCAGCCATCGCTCCGTGGGGATCAATTACTGCAAATCCGCGACCATTGTATGCGTCCTGAAGCGCCATGTTCTGCAGAAACCAGGATTTACCCGAACCTGTTTGCCCCACCACGTAGGTGTGCCGCATGCGGTCCTCACCATCATGAAGGTACACGTCTTTTTTCTGCCCACGAAACCGCGCGGTACCAAGCCAAATTCCCTCATTTGGTACCATCGCGTCTGCAGGTGCTTCTCTCGAGAGAAGCCAGTGGATATGGGGAGTTTTAACTTCCTTATTCGGGAAATGGTAAATCGCCGCAAGCTCCTCAACGTTCAGAATGAGGTTCTGCGTCATTGCAGGATGACGATAAATGAAACTTCTCATGAAATCGCGTTCTGACATAGATCCTATCTTTGATCGTTTCAGCTCGTTTGATCCAGGGTTTGAGAATTGATCAAACGTTCCCACAATATTGTTTAGATGCATCTTGGCAACTGCTTCATCCTTGCCAACCGCAACTACACGAAGGGCACAACTAAAGCCCGGATGTGAGCATTTCTTCGAAATAGCCTGAAGCTGTTCCTGACTTGTGTTAATACGCTTTTTCTCAGGGTCACTGTTATTTTCCTCTACCCTGCTGACATATTTTCGCCCGCTTTTCGACCACGAACTTCCGGCAGGACTGATAACTAACTGGATAACAGCACCCTCTCCGTTTTCAAATTTGCTCAGTACACTTGTCACATTGGCAAGCGGGTCTCCCTCGAAATTTTCGGCTGATTTGAGTGGATAGTATGGCTCATCGGTAAGTTCGAGCGCTGCAAACGCGACTTTGCCATCCTCGGTAAAGATGTTATGCTCGGTGACTTCGTCAAAATTTGCGTCCTGATACGAACCAAGCACCTGTTTTTCAACCCAGCTTGCTAAAGTTCGGGGACAATATATGTAAAACCGGATACTTTCGGGAAGCGCAACAATTTCAAAACTGATCGCGTGTTTAACTGTGGCAATTTTTCCAAGTGCTCCCTTTCCCCCGCCCCCAATACCGCTGAAGTTTGCAAACATCTGCTGGGCAACACCAATTTCGATCTCATTTTCTTTCGGAATACGTATTTCAAAAAGCGCCCAGTTCTTGGATTTTTCATCGCGATCTTTTAGTCGGAGATATCGGAGAGTCACATAGCCAAGCACCGTGACAAACGCTACAAACAACACGAATATGAAAAAGAGTGCAATATCGGCCGACCCGACAGCGATTCTCCGCTCTCCCCCCGATTCGGCAGAGGTATCAACCTGCGGAGTGTACGTCGGAGCCGATCCAACTGTCTGTGAAAACACAGCATCCGGCTGGTTTGACAAAAGAGAATAGATAGAACCCCCCATGGAGCAGTGTTTCATATTATCAACAAGCTACAGACTAGCACTAATTCTACCACAACGCACCTATCCTGCATAAGGATGGAAATGATCCGCACAAAAGAAACGCTCGCGCGCTGAACTTCCGTCTGGATATGTCTCGGAAATTATGCCGCGAATTCAGAGCTCATGAAGAAACCTTGAAAAACAAGGGTCAATTTGAAAATAGCCCCTTGAAACTGCCCCAAATTTCGAGAAATCGCTGAAGAAGCATCGCCTGCCATGTCCGAGAATCCTGCACATTTCCCTTCGTCGCGATAGTTTCGGCGTTATCGGCAATCGTAGATGACGGAGAGTATCCGGCAATCTGTACTGCCCCTTTTCCAGATATGTCGCCGATGCTGTTTTGGGTGCCATCACTTGCCGTCGCTTCCTTCTTTTCAACGGTTTGACCAATAGTGCCCGCCTCACTATTCACCTCCACTTGTTCCTCTGAATGCGCGGTATTTTCAGATACTTCATTGCCTTCTGCTTCACTCTTGAGCACCTCTGCTTTAATTTTTTCTATCTGTGATTTTGCATCAAGCATTCCAATTTCCCCAGACATACCACTCTCTGTATCCATCATACGTGCATCAGTTTTCTTGTCTCCGCCGCGCAAAACCTCTGCACCTTCCCCGACTTCAAGTGGATGGGAATCCGCCGCTTCAGAGGGCAATGCTCCAGCACTGGACATCTTTTCGCGCAAAAGAGCTTTTACTTCCTCTGGTACGTCTGCTCGATCAAGAAGATAGTGATCTATCTTTCCCGGGGCAATATCGGATGCCAGGGCAATTTGACGCCACTCTTTCAGGAGCAATGCGACATTACCCGTCTGTGATTCAGGTGTAGTAACACCTTGATTTGCTGTAACTGCCATAGCGCTCAATCTTATAGTTTGGTCGGTCCATAGAACTTTCGGGCCGCCTAAATCAAGCCGAATTATACCACAAATCTGCGCTTCTCCTCGTGAAGCTCATGCTTGAGCCAACGTTCCTTTTCCTTCTGCCTCTTCTCATACTGCTTCTTTCCGCGGCAGATTCCA
>Ga0066650_10000370_pt1 | contig 14669 bp, 11 predicted proteins | sample CryGey092014_all_FD_59539 | JGI IMG/M metagenome (GOLD analysis project Ga0066650, IMG submission 59539) | Groundwater microbial communities from aquifer - Crystal Geyser CG23_combo_of_CG06-09_8/20/14_all | ecosystem: Environmental > Aquatic > Deep subsurface > Groundwater | place: USA: Utah...
TTATCGGGGAGACCCGGAGGGTTGCGGATGACGGAGTTATGGTCCAAGAGGAGGCACAGGAGCAGCGCGCCGATACAGAGGCCTCAGGACTGTCCGCTTCCGACTCACGGGCTCTGGCAAAAGAAGCCGTCGCGAAGCTGGAATTAATTGATGCGAAGATGCTGCGTCTGAGCCTGGATATGATGAATCTGAAGCGATCAAGTGCTGTGCGCGCTGCATTGACACGGATTTTCAGGGACGCCCTGGATGCGGATGAACTGATGCACGCCATTCAAAATGAAGCCGGCAAGCTGACTTCCGAAAATGACCGCGAAGAACTCGTTATGATCCAAAGCATCAATCAGGATGAGGCCCTTACGCCGGTCATCCGCCTGCTCTGTAACGAGGTCTTTGCAAAAAATCCGGACGTGTGATTACGGGTTTCTGACGGCCCGCACGGCCCCGCATTCCAGCGCGTTTTTCTGATTTTTTTTCCAGTGGCGGCCGTCTTCCGAAGACAGCGTCGTGACCTGAATCTGCCAGCCGTCCGAATAACCGGAATAGCTTTCGGAAGTCCAGTAACTCAGATTTGCGCTTGCCGGGAATGCGGGATCGGTTTCATATATCCCGGAAAGCTCCTCCGGTGTCGGCAGGCGCCAGTCCGAAAATCCGCCGCTGGTCAGCGAGTCAACATACTCTTTCCCTTTCTCATAGGGGAGGCAAGCGCCGGGCTGGGCGATGGTGGAGTCGGTCATGCACCACATGAGTCCGGTGCGGGTATCTAAAATCACGCCGGAATTTTTCTCCACAAACCGGCCTTTGGTCCCGGCCAGATTTTCCCGCAGCCGGTTGGCGGCCTGGTTGATATTTTCAATGGCGATCAGCCCGTTGAGCCGGTCAATGTCCTGGGTGATTTTTTCCGTGATGGTTGTTTTCGGGTAGGCCGCCAGATAATCTTTAAATATCTGCAGGGCGGCGGTGTAATCAGCGCCCAGATGATCCGCTTTTTCTTTCAGGGCGGCATAAATTTTTTCCTGGCGGATATTTTCCTGGTAAACGGAAAGTACCTGCTTGAGCTGGTCGGAATGGCTGTTATCATAGAGTTCGATATAGCTTTCACACAACCCCGCGCCATCTTCCCATTGCGATGATTTTTCGTAAACCGCCAGTTGCCGGGTGATATAAATGAAATATTCGTCGCTCATGCCGCTGATCAGCGACTGGACCTGGTCTTTGTTTTTCCCGTTCGGGTGGTTTTGCAGATATTTCCGGAAAATGCTGATTTTCTGACCCGCATCCCCTGAGAGGGCGACGGCTGATAGTTCTTCAAAATCTCTTTTTTCCATCAGGTCGGAAACCTGCTGGATATTCTGGCGGATTGTTTTTATGTTTTCCGGATCGCTTTCTTTTTCAACATATTGATTTAAAATGGCAAGGCTGTTTTCCAGGTGGCCTGCCTGAATCAGCTCATCCGCTTGGAGAATAATTTTATTAAATGCTTCCGTGGTGATTTCCTGCTGGATTTTCTGAATTCGGCCTTGCGCGTCATCGCTATATTCTCCGGCCGGGTGGCTGTCAACGTATTTCCGGAGAAGCAGGAGTTTCTGGTCCGCTGAGTTTTGCGCGTCCACCTGGGTGATCAATGCCTGGTATTCGGCCTGTCGGACGCTTTTATGATGGATTTTATACCATGCCATCCCCCCTCCGGCAAGGAGGGTCAGCAATAGGACAGATGCGACCGCGTTCACTAAAACGCGCTGTTTTTTCTTGGGTTTTGCCTCAATATGATAATTTTTTTTCTCGCAAAAGGACTGGATATAGCTGATTGCTTCTTCCCGGTCCATGCCGTAGCTCATAGCTTTGGTGGTCAGCGCATCAAAATATTCATGGCGGATTTTTTTATTGATGGCCGCGACATTGATATCCGAATCCAGGGCCGAAAGTTTGGCGATGGCCCGGCTGACGTCATAGGCGATGCGGGTCTCATTGGTTTTAAATATGGTCAGGCATTGACCGGCAAGGGTGATGCCGGCGGTGACCATGGCATCTTTTTTGCCCTCTGCGCTCAATCCTTTTTTCCGGCGGGTGGCTTTCTCTTGAAGTTCCGTGATTTCCGCGGTTTCCGGAAGCCCGAGAAAATCATAAAGGGAAGTTTTGCCGACGACTTTTAAGTTGTCGGTAAGGGCTTTTTCAATGGACTTATCAAGGGGCCGGATTTTGAGGTCTTCACTTTCCTTGTCGTCCTTTACAATGGGACAGCGGATGCGTTTGCGGATTTCCTCGGGATCCAGGCCATTTTTTTTCGCAATTTTAGCCACTTCATCCTCAAGGAGATACCCTTTCCCCATCCGGAGACTGATGAGCTGATCCAGTCGGGCGTACTTCGCATTCTGCCTGGTGGCGATCCGGTCATTGATATCACTTTGGGCCAGACCATGAAGTTCGGCAAGCCGGATGACATCCTCCTTGGAGATGAAGCCTTTTCCCATGAGAATATCGATATGCCCGTCGATTTCTGAAATCTTTGTTTCTCTGCCGGCCTGGAGCAACTCAGCGGCGGCGGCCGCTTCTTTTTCGCGGAGGTCATTATCTAACATGACCATTTGGATATCCGGAATCATGTCGATGAATTTCTGAATCTGGAGGCCTTTTGTCGGATGGTTGCGCAGGCGGCTCCACTCGATTTTTTTGTCCTGGATGGTTTTTTTGATTATTTCGAGGTCGTTTTCCGGGGGATCGACGGACAGTTCAAGAATAATGTAATAATTTTCTCGTTGCATGGGCGTGGCTCAAGTTAATTTTTTGTTCCCGGCGGGACAGTGATTGACGGAAAAAGATGGCGCGAATGCCGTTGAACCGGGGGTCAATGCACCACCAGGTTCTGGGATCTGGCCATGGCCTTTTCCAGGTCTTCTCCCTGGATGACGGATGCGGTATCCACCAGCACATCGATTTGTCGCGATTCCGCAGTTTCCATGGCTGTAATATGCAGCCGGCCTTCCTCATTCAAGGTAAACGTGATTTCAATGGGCAGGTCGGCGGGCAGATTCGGCGGGAGATTCAGCACAGCGGTTTTGATTTCCATGGCGTGTTCCGGCGGCACTTCCACGCGGCTGGTTTCGCTTTCCATGATGCGGATGAGAACGGTTTTCTGATCAACGACCGCAGTGTAGAAATTCTTTTTCCGGGTGATCGGGACCGTGGTATTGCGAAGCACGATATTGAACACGATTTCTTCATTCTGGGGCGTATGGGCCACAACGCCGAAGCTTTTGCTGGTCACGTTTTTGACTTTGAGCATCGACCGTTCGACGCTGGGCAGGGTGTAGCCTGTCGCATCGGCGACTTCCTGGGCCGCCTCCCTGAAGTCCTGGGCGAACAGTTCCTTGCTTTCGATCATCGCCGAAATATCATCAATTACTTCGATGGGCTTGTTGGTTTTTTGGGCCAGGCGCTCGATCAGGCCGTCATTGAGTCCCAGTTTCCAGCCGTATATGGCGGCGCCTTTTGCCACCGCCTCGTCCGGGTCAAAAATCTTGGGGGTGATGTCAAAAACTTTTTCAATGCGGGTTTTCACGTAGGGCATCCGGGTGGCGCCCCCCACCAGGATGAATTCATCAAAATGGGTATAGCCTTTGTTTTTGGCTTCGTCGAGCATTTCTTTGGTGAATTCAATGGTTCTTTCCAGCAGGTCTTCGGTGATTTCCTCAAATTTTTCACGGTCCAGAAGGATTTTGACGCGCTCTCCCCCGTGGGTGATGGACATGGGGGTTTTGGGCCGCTGGCTGAGAATTTTTTTCGCTTTTTCCGCGGAAAGTTGAAGGTCCTGCCAGGTGTCCGGATCATCCAATATGTCTTCGTCTGTTCCGGTTTCAGCCTGGAACAGTTCCACCACATGGGCGACGATCCGGTCGTCCCAGTCTTTCCCCCCCAGATTGTGATCCCCGCCGGTGCAGATGACTTCCACGGAATCTTTCCGGATGTCGATCATGGTCACGTCAAAGGTGCCGCCCCCCAGGTCGTAAACCAGGACGACCCGTTCATCATTGGAATCCAGCGAACCATAGGCGATGGCCGCCGCCGTGGGTTCATTGATGATATGCCGGACATTGAACCCGGCGATTTCACCGGCTTTCCGGGTCGCCTCCCGTTCGTTGATGCCGAAATAGGCGGGACAGGTGATGACCACGTCGGTGACTTTCTCGCCGAGTTGCTGTTCCGCGTCCTGGGCGAGTTTTTTCAATATATAGGCGGAAATTTCCTCGGTCCGGTATTCCTCGGAATTATGCAGAAAAATAAAATTGGGTTCGCCCATGGAGCGCTTGACAAAACTCACCACTTCATTGGGATATAGTTTTGAGCTTTCTTTGGCCACATCCCCCACCACGATGCTGTCATCGTCAAAAAAGACAACCGACGGCGTCACGCGTTCATTTTCGGCGTTGGGGATGATGACCGCCTTTCCGAATTCGTCCACGCAGGCGATGGATGAATAGGTGGTGCCCAGGTCAATTCCAAAAATCCGCTTAATTTGTTCTGTCATTCGTTATATTATCCTCCGCAACAGATTCCGTCTGGTAGATGAAAGCTGAGATCATTTCAGGACGGATGATTTTGCCGTCCCACTCATAACCGGGGCGCAAGCGTTCCGCGATTGTTTTGTCCTTCTCCGGGTCATCTGTTACAATGCGCTGGATGATGCGCTGACGGGAAAGGTCGATGGTATCGCCATCGCAGGTAAACGGCGTCACGCCTTCCCAGGAAAAAAGATCTTCAAGATCGGATGCGATGGTTTCCATGTAATTTATGAGCTTTGCCATGGTTTCATCTGAAGCGGGCTGGTTTTTATGGTGGGAGGTGAATTTTCGGACATCATCCACGACTTTAATAATATCCGTGACGATGCGGTGGAGATATTTTTTGATCAGGCCTTCCCTGTGGTCCTGAAGGGCCTGGTGCAGGTCGTCGATGATTTTGTTTTTGTGGGCGTCGTATTTCAGTTTGGTTTCAAACGCCTGGGCGAGATTTTCCATCAGGGACTTGATCTCATCCACCCGGTCGGGAATCTGCGCTGGCGTGGCATCTGTCTCCGCTGCAGTGACACCGTCTTCTCCGGGGCCGGGTTCCGATTCAGCACCCCCGGTCATCGGGTCGGCCGTCGGGGAATCCGGGAGATCGGCATCTTTCGGAGCAGCCAGGGTCTCTTCGATAGGGATGCCGATTTCAAAGGCGTCGGTGAATTCATCGGGGAGTTCTTCATCGAATTTATCGTTCAGCTCATCCGGCAGTTCATCCGGCTCACTCGGATCTTCCGCAAAAGGGGTATTTGTTTCGTTCATGATCAGCCTGTGTTGTTTTATCCGATGCTCATGAGAAAAAATGCAGTCGGATTATTAATTATTACCGCTTATTAAAATGAAAATGGCGGATGTTGTCAAGTAAAATTTAGCGTGTTATGCAATACTTTTCTTTTTAAGTCAATAATTTACTCATCGTCATCCGCCGGTGTGGGCATCCCGCCCGCCTTTGCGTTCGCAGGGATCGGAGACCGGAATCAGGCGCCGAGATAGTCCGTGACTTTTTTCTTCAGCCAAAGGGTCCATCCATCTATTCCCTCGCCGGTTTTACACGATACTTTAAAAATTTCAATCTCCGGATTGAGTTTCCGGACCCGTTCTTCCATCAAATCCATATTGAAGTCGGAAAGGGACAGGTAGTCTGTCTTGTTGACGATGAGGGCCCGGCACTTGGAGAACATGAGGGGATATTTCAGGGGTTTGTCGTCGCCTTCCGGAACGGAGAGGATCATGATGTCAATGGTTGCGCCGGTGTCGAATTCCGCCGGACAGACCAGGTTGCCGACATTTTCAATGAAAATCAGATCTAGCGCAGCCAGATCGAGTGCCGCCAGTCCTTTTTTGACCATGGACACATCCAGGTGGCAGAACCCCCCGGTCCGGAGCTGAATGCTTTCAATCCCGGTTGCCGCGATTTTTTCCGCGTCCACCATGGAATCAATGTCCGCTTCAATCACCGCCATGCGCAGGTCTTGTTTCAGGGCGGGGAGGGTCTGAAGCAGAAGGCTGGTCTTGCCCGCCCCCGGGGAGGCCATCAGGTTGACCATGAATGTTTTTTCTTTTTTCAGGACGGCTCGCAATTTTTCCGCTGCCGCGTCGTTGTCGGAAAGAATGTCTTCTTTGACCTCAATGAGTTTGATGTCTGTCATAGGTCGATTCGCGCCTCCCTTGGCGGGACTTTTAAAAACAGGGGCCATTTATTTTGCCGTGATTTTCTGCACACTGTAGCCTTTTTTGAATCAATTGGCAAACGGATCTTTTAAAAGTGTTTAAAAGCGGGTTGATAAGGAAATCTTCGCCGATATCATTCATAGAGCAATAATTGGTTGTTCCATGCAATTGAATTTAACACCCTAAATTCAGGGAGCATAAAAAATGGTTTCAAAACAAGAAATTATTGAAAAATCAAAAGAATTCGGATTCGAGGATGTGGGATTCACCACGGCGGACCCCTTTGAGACCCATCGAAAATTTTTGGCCGAGCACCAGGCGGAATACGGATGGGCCGAGGCCGTGGGCCTGGAACTCATGAAAGGCACGGACCCGACGGCCATCATGGCAGACGCCCAGACCGTCATTGTTCTGATGGAGGTCTACTTCCGCAAGGCCTATCCCCGGACCATGGAAGGGCATTTCGGGCGGTGCTATCTGGACGACGACCGGGTGACCAAAGACGGATTGTCTCAGCGGATCAAGGCATTCAGAGGATTTTTAAGGGACCACGGCATTGATTCCAAAGTGCCGTTTAATCTGCCCCACCGGGTGGCGGCGGCCCGGGCCGGCATGGGCACGTTCGGCAAAAACTGTCTGTTTTATTCGAGCAAAGTGGCCCGGCAAAGTTCCTGGGTCCTGCCCATTGCCGTGGTGATTAATCAAAAATTGGAACCCGGCGTTCCCACTCTTAAAATGGGATGCCCGGACTGGTGCCGCAATGCCTGCATCGCCGCCTGCCCCACCCGGGCGTTAAAAGGCAACGGCGCCATTGATCTCAGGAAATGTATTTCCTTTCTCACCTATTTTGGGACCGGCCTGACCCCCAAAGACCTGCGGGCGCCCATGGGCACCTATGTTTACGGATGCGACCGGTGCCAGAACGTCTGCCCCCGCCATGCCGGATGGCTGGCCGCCGATTTATCCATAAATGAAAAAGTCGCGGCCAAGGCCGGGGATTTTGAGCTTCCCAAACTCCTGCATATGGACAAGGCGTACTTTGAGTCTAAAATCTGGCCTCACATGTTTTACATGGGGGCTGACGACATCTGGCGCTGGAAAATGAACGTGGCAAGGGCCATGGGCAATACACAGGACACGGAATACGCAAAGGACCTGGCCCGGGCGTTTTCCGAAAACACCGATGACCGGGTCCGGGCCATGTGCGCCTGGGCCCTGGGCCGGATCGGCGGGGAAACAGCTAGATCGGCCTTGGGAGGGTTTTTGGCGGAAAGCTCCGGCGATGTCCGTGAGGAAGTGGCGGACGCTTTGGGGGGATAAGGTGTCGGGTGTCAGTGTTCAGGTTTCAGGATCTATCATTCATCCTCCTGACACCCGGAACCTGACATCCGAAACCTGACACCTTAAACCTTTGGTCTTCAACCTTCAGTCTTAAGCCTTCCCCCTTCCAGAAACGGCGGCGTGGGAAGGTCCAGGGCATAGCTAACTGCCCGGACCAGTTCCGCTTCCTCTGCGGTGACCTGCCTGTCAAACAGAATGCACCCGGCGCAGGCATCCAGAACGGATTTTCGGATACCGGGGGCGGCGTTTGCCAACTGGAGAATGGCGGTTTCCACTTCTTGGAAAGACGGGTTTCCCATTTCAAAGGGTCCGGGCAGGGGCAGGATATTCATGCCTGCGCTAAAGGCATTTTTCTCGGCCGCCGGATCCGCGTGTCCTTCCATTGCCAGGCGGGAAATCAGGCGGATGATGTCGTCTGTCAAATCGTCGATGTTTTTGCGGGGAACACGTGCCGTGGCCGGATGAAAGGCGGCCTCCAGGCGGCTTCGGATGATGATCTGGAGGGTAAATTCAAACAGGCTGAGCTTTCCGTCCGCTTCCGCAAGGATTTTCACGGCCCGCAAAAAATCCTGATACTGTCGATCCGACATCCGCCGCAGGGCGGGCAGGGACAGATCCAGGAGCGGCAGCTTCAGCCGTGCGTCCAGGGAGTTGACGGCCGCGTGGAGGTTTTCCGTTAAAGACCCCACGGGTTCCGGCATCATCTTGGAAAGCGCATCCATCTGATTCTTTTTTTCTGTTTCATTCGTATCCAAGAGCAGGGCAAATACCACCGCCGATGCCCCCAGGGGATCATTGAGTTCGGCCCGGACGGCCCCGGGGATGGCGTCCAGCAGCATGAGGCTGAATTTCACATGGCCCCCGTCCATTGTGCCAACGCTTTGGCTGACCCCTTCCGGCTGAAATCCTCTGAAATTCCGGTTTGCCGCCAGTCCTGAAACCAGGGACGGGTCCGGGGTCATTATTTTCAAGGTGTCGCCCGCCGTCGGGAATTCCCGGCTAAACGACGGGTCAATGCGCTGGATTCGTTCCGTCAAGGCCGGATGGGTGGCAAACAGGGAACTGATGGCCGTGCTGAAAAACATGTGGCTGGTTTCCGAGGCCCGGGGGGATCGGATTTTCGAGCCTTTGGCGAATCCCCCGATTTTTTTTAAGGCCTGGGCGATGCCCGACGGGTTGCGGGTGAACTGGACCGCCGAGGCGTCCGCCAGAAATTCCCGCTGCCGGGAAATGGCGCTCTGGATGATGCGGGCCGCTAACACGCCGACATAGCCGATCACGATGAATGCCAGGCCGAGAGCGATAAAAGGCATTCCGTTCTTGCGGCTGTTTGAGCTGGTTCTAAGGAGGATATTGCCGATGGAGGCGATGACCAGAATGCCGCTGATCATGCCGATGAGCCGGATATTGAGGCGCATGTCCCCGTTTAAAATATGACTGAATTCATGGGCCACCACGCCCTGGAGTTCGTCGCGGGAGAGTCGCCGCAGGCACCCGTCGGTGACCGCCACCACCGCATCTTCGGGCCGGTAACCGGCGGCGAATGCGTTGATGCCGGGTTCCCGGTCCAGCACATAGGCGGCCGGAACCGAGATGCCGCTGGCCAATGCCATTTCCTCCACCACATGAATGAATTTGAGTTCATCCACATCCGTGGTGGCCTGCGAAATCGGTCGGCCTCCCAGGCTTTCGGCAATATAAGGGCCGCCCCGGCCCATGGCGATGATTTTAAACAAGCTTCCGCCCAAGATGATCATCAGGACAGTGATGGCGACCCCCGTGAAAACGTCCGGATTGAACCACGGGGCGGGCGCCGCCCCCGAATCCGAATTCTGGGAGAAAATCACGCTCATGATGACCGCGTAAACCGAGAGAATGATAGCGGCCACGGCCAGGGCGAAGCACCCGGCCAGGAGCGCGGTTTTTTGTTTGGACTCTTGCTGGTGCTCGAAAAAATTCATATCAGAATGTGACCTTGGGCGCTTTTTTTTCTTCCGGGCTTTCCGTGGATTCCAGGAGCTGGGCCTCCGTGAAATGAAACATCCCACTGATAAGGTTTGCGGGAAATTTTTCCCGGCCGATGTTATAGCTCATGACCGCGTCGTTAAACGCCTGCCGGGCGAAGGCCACCCGGTTTTCCGTGGAGGAAAGCTCTTCCTGAAGCTGGGCCATGTTCTGGTTGGCTTTTAAATCCGGATAACTTTCCGACAGGGCGAAAAGTCTGCCCAGAGCCCCGGAGAGCATGCCCTCGGCCGCGGAAAGATTTTTCATGGCCCCGGGGTCGCCGGGATTGCCGGCGGCCTGGTTGTTTGCCGAAACCGCCGAGTTTCTGGCCTTGATAACGGCCTCTAAGGTTTCCCGCTCATGCTGCATGTATTTTTTCACCACTTCCACTAGATTGGGAATCAGGTCATAGCGGCGCTTGAGCTGAACATCGATCTGGGCGAAAGCGTTTTTAAAGCGGTTTCTTAAGGTGACCAGATTGTTGTACATCAGGGCCAGGGCCACGACCGCGGCGATCAAAATTCCAAGAATAATCATCCCTGTCACGTTTCACCTCCTGTTTTATCAAAAGCGGTTTGCGGAATCATTTGGCTGTTTTTAGCATACTTTCAGGGGGCGGCACAACCGGTTTGATGCCGGATTGCCGTATGTTTCTGAAATAAAGGGTTTAATGGCCGGGCCCTTTGTAAATCCGGCGTATTTTAAAATCCACCACGGACCGGCCCATGCCGGGAAAAAGTTTTTCAAACCGCGTCATGATCCGGGTGGCAAGTCCCGGGATGATTTCATAGCGGTTTTTTTCAATGCCTGCGATAATTTCGTCCGCCACCTGATCCGCCGAAAGAACGGGAAGCGTATGGGCCATGGCCCGATTTTCCGGGCTGCGATAGAGATTGACCGCATCCACCATGGGGGAATCGAATTCCGGCGGCAGCACGATATGGACAATGATGTTCTGATGGGTGAGTTCGATGCGCAGGGCAGCGGTGAGGCCGGCGACAGCGTGCTTGGACGCGCAATAGGCGCTGTATCCGAAGACGCCCATGAGCCCGGCCACGGAACAGATGTTGACGATGCGGCCCCCGCCGTTTTTCTTGAAATAGGGCAGCACTGCCTGAATGCAGTGAAGGGTGCCGAAAAAATTGATGTCCATGACGCGGCGGAAGGTCTCAAGGTCCTGATTTTCAAAATAGCCTTCGGTCAGAATCCCGGCGGAGTTGATGAGAATATCGGGGGGCCCGAGGGTGTCTTTGATGCGGGCCACGGTTTCCGTGACCGCCCGGGGATCGGCCACATCGCAGGAAAATGCCGCGACCTGCTGATTTTGCGGGGCTTCGGACAGGAGTGACGCCCGTACATTCTCGAGTTTTTTCTCGTCTCTTGCCACCAGGGCCAGGCGGGCGCCCCGGCGGACTAAACGTCGAGCCAGTTTTTCGCCTACCCCGGAAGAGCCGCCGGTGATGATGATGGTTTTAGCGGTGAACATGGAATGTTTCCTTCTTTGACGTTGGACGTTCAATGTTGGACGTTGGAAGTTTGATGTCGGAGGGTCATCCCTCGTCGGGCGCAATTTTTTCCCGGTGTTTTTTGATCATGGCTTGATGTTTTTTGTCATCCAGGCGTTTCTGTCGGGCCTGGCGGCTGACGCGGGTTTTTTTGCGCATCGGCGCATCGGTCAGGGCGTCCGCCATGAGTTCGACAAAACGCTCGATGGCTGCTTCCTTGTTGGCCAGTTGGCTGCGGTGGCGCTGGGACACGATGTGCAGCCGCTGATTTTTGGTGATCCGGGTTTTCAGGCGGGACAATATCCGCTCTTTCTGGTCCGGATTGAGGCTGCCTGACTGGCCCACATCAAACCACAGGGTGATGCGGGTGCTGACCTTGTTGACATGCTGGCCCCCGGGGCCGCTGCTGCGGGTCGCGGAAAAGGTCAGTTCGCTTTCATCAATGAAAAGGTCGTCGGTGATGTGGATCATGGAAATATTTTATCCATTATCTTCGTGGTAAGGGTTTCCCTTATGCATAGCATTCCAGCGCTGAAAAAAAAATAAAAAAACCTGTATCCGATTTATTCCATAAATACCGGGTATAAGTGGGTGTTGAAAAATTCACAGCGCTATGATACTTCAACATTTCCCAGGGCAGGGAGGATCAGCCGGTTTGCGCCGGCTCCTTCGGTTACCAGGTTGGTGAAACAGTTGCATCAGCGATAAGGTAAGGGGCGTCATGGATGTATAATCATTTTTTCGGGTTCCGGGAGCGGCCGTTTAAACTGGTCCCGGATCCGGATTATCTGTTTCTGAGTCAAAGCCATGAAGAGGCCTTGGCCCATCTGCGCTACGCGGTCAAAGACGGGGAAGGATTTGTCGAAATCATCGGCGAAATAGGCACGGGCAAGACCCTGCTGTGCCGCACCTTTTTAGAAAGTTTAGGCGATGACGTGGAATCCGCCTATGTTTTCAATCCCCGGATGGACGCCCTGGACCTGTTGAAAACGGTTTGTGATAAGTTCGGCATTCCGTCATCGTCCCATGCTTCCATCAAAGCCCTCATTGACGCCTTGAATGTGTTTTTAATTGAAAAAAAAGCAGCCGGGAAAAAGGTGGCCCTTGTCATCGACGAGGCCCAGAATCTGAGCCGGGACATGCTCGAGCAGATTCGGCTCTTGTCCAACCTGGAAACCACAAAGGACAAACTGCTTCAGATCATTCTGGCGGGCCAGCCCGAACTGGGAATAATTCTCGATGCCTGGGAGTTGCGTCAGCTCCGGCAGCGGATTTCCCTGCGCTGTCGGTTAAATCCCCTGAGCCCCGCTGAAACCCGGCGCTATATTACTCATCGAATTCAGGTGGCGTCCGAGGCTGACCAGGCGTCGGCGCAGGTCTTTTCAAGACGCGCGGCCCGCCGGATTTATCAGTTTTCAAAAGGCATCCCCCGCCTGATCAACATGGCCTGCGACCGGGCCCTGCTGGCCGCCTATACTCGGAACCGCCGCACCGTATCCAGCGCTGTGGCGGCATCCGCCATCCGGGAACTGGCCGCTCCCACCGACGCCCGGCGGCATTTTCCGGCAAAGACTGTCGGAAGCCTTATGGCCCTTTCCGTCCTGTGTGCCGTCGTTATAATCGGGTTGGTCTATTTCAGGGATGGATTCCCCGTGACTCCCCGGAAACCGGACGTGAATGCTCACGCGCCCGCCATGGAAACGCAAAAATCCGAGGATTTTTTAGAAGAAAAAACTCCTGGGACTGATTCGTCCGATCCGGTCGCTGCGCCGTCGGGAGAAATAAAAAGCCATTCGGAGTCCATGGATTTTCTGAAATTCATCGCTGACAACCCCGGGGCGTTTTCAAAAACCGCGTCCTTTGAAAAACTTCTGAAAATATGGGGCAGGGAGAGTCAACTGCTTCCGGATTCCAGCGAGATGACTGATGATCCGGATTTTTTTTCACGCGCCGCCCGGCCAAACAGTTTGACTCTCACCCTTGTTGACGGGGATATGGAACGTATCGTGCGGTTAAATCTTCCGGCGATTTTGAAATTCATTCTTCCTTCCGGGGGCGGCCCGATCTATATGACCGCGGTTCAAGCGACCCCGGATGCCATGGTGTTTTCTGGCCCGCAGGAGCAGCCCGTTGTTGCTGTCCCCTATGATCAGGTGATGGCCCACTGGACCGGCGAAGGGTATGTTTTCTGGAAAAATTTTTATCATTATCAGGGGATCATTCCCTTAAGCTCCCCCGGAGAAGCCGTCATTACGTTAAAGCTTCACCTGAGGGATATGGGGTATTCCCATATCGGCATCAGCGCTACATATGATTTGGACACCCGGATGGCGATAAAGGCCATTCAGGCCCGGCACGGCATTCCGGTGGACGGGTATGTGGGGCCCCTGACCCAAATTGTGCTGTACAATGAAACCCCCTCCCTTACGGTGCCGCATTTATGGGAGCCCATGCGCATTCCGGATGAAATTTTCCGGAAAAAGATAGTGCAAACAGGTCCGGTACAGCAAAATCAAGAGCCGCCCGCAGACCCGATGGAGTCCCGGCCATGAGCGTTATATTAAAAGCATTGAAAAAACTGGAACAGGAAAGCGCCGACCATAGCTCAATACTGGCTGCCGGCGCAGAAGAAAAACAGGTCCGGCTGGGAATCCGGAAGAAGATTTTTCCGGTCCTGGCAGTGTGTATTCTGTGTGCGGTTATCGTGGCAGGGACGACGCTGTTCAGCCGTAAACTGTTGATTCAGGAACCTGCTGATTTGGGTTTACGATCAGTGCCGAAGCAAACAACGCCCGGGCAGATGACGCCTCAAAACAGGACGCCAGTGTTGGCGGCTCCCGGCTTGGCCCCTGAATTTTCAGATTCATCCCCGCAGACGGCGGCTGAAATCCTGCCGCCGGAGGGTGGAAATGAGCCCCGGGAATTAGCGGCGTCAGCCCCTTCGGATTTGCCGGCCGATATTGCCGGATCGGTCAAGCCCGCAGACCCGATCCTCCCCGTGATGCCCATGCCGGAGATAAAAAAAGAAAATCCGTCGTCGGGTGTGGAAAAATCCCAGTCTGTTGTTGATTCCGGGACGGAAATGGCTGTTGAAGATCCCCCGGTCCCGGAACAGCCCGTGAGCGTGCCGGCCCCGAAACCGGTCATACCCAAAGCCGAGCCCCGGGTAGCCATTATAGAGGACCCCGCACTTTCGCTTCAGGCCATTTCCTGGTCCGAGGACCCGGAGAAGCGCCTGGCGATTATCAACGGCCACATCTGCCGGGAAAAAGAAGCCGTCGAGGGGTACGTGATCGACGCCATCCATAGCGGGGAGGTGGTGATCTCAAAAGGCGGGAAAGCCGGAAAACTGGTGTTTAAAATCAGATAACATGTTAAGGAATGTTCCCTTATTCCCTTTATGAATACGGCTTGAGGCGACTCACCCGCCGAGCACCCACTGCAACATCCCTCTCTCCTTTCTAATAGCCGCTTCCGGGCAGATTTCCAGGCAGCAATAGCACCGGACACAGGTATTGTAATCATAGGTGGGGATTTTTCTTTTACCGGATGACTCGCTGATAGCTCCTGACGCGCAGATCTTTTTGCACTG
>Ga0066650_10000376_pt1 | contig 14605 bp, 15 predicted proteins | sample CryGey092014_all_FD_59539 | JGI IMG/M metagenome (GOLD analysis project Ga0066650, IMG submission 59539) | Groundwater microbial communities from aquifer - Crystal Geyser CG23_combo_of_CG06-09_8/20/14_all | ecosystem: Environmental > Aquatic > Deep subsurface > Groundwater | place: USA: Utah...
AAATATTTGATAATTAATATTATATTGATTATAATTACCAATATAATATTAATCAAGATATAAGTAAATGTCATTTCTTAATACAAGTAAATATAGCAATTGACTATGCATCATCATCAACTATTGTTTTCAATAATCACCTGTTCGCTTGATAGTGGAAAGTATATAGATGTATTGATTAGATCTGTTGAAGATCAGATTTATACTAATTACGAACATATTTTTATTGATGGTTTTTCGAAAGATAATACGCTACAAAAAATAAAAAAATATCAAAAAAGACATTTTAAATCGGTTAAGTTATTTCAAACTCCAGCCAAAGGTATTGGAAATGCTATGAACGTAGGAATCGAAAAATCTTCGGGAAAATATATCATACATTTACATTCAGATGATTGTTTTAACAACAGGTTTGTCTTAAAAAATATCGCTAATATTATTAATCAAAATAAAAATATTGATTTAGTTTACGGAAAAGCAGAATTTATCGACGAACATTCATGTAGATATAAAATCATTCCTCATCGGAACATATATCATAAATTACATTATTTATTACTTCTGCTTACTAATTATATTCCTCATCAAGCAGTTTTTATTGAAAAAAGTGTTTTCAATAAGTACGGTTTATTCCGTGAAGATCTAAAAAATTCGATGGATTATGAATTATGGCTAAGATTATCTCGAAAAAAAATAATGACTATTTTTACCGATAACATTATATGTAATTTTATAGTAAGAAATACATCACAGAGCGAAACTGGAAATGCGTTGGGCGAAAATATAAAAATAATTAACGATATGAAAATAAATTACTTTACAAAAAAAATTGTATTATTTATTCATCGATTAAATAGTACAAGAAAATTATTTTAACAGATCTTTTTGCATCCGACACAACATATAATTACCATCGTGCAAAATTATCTCGAAATACTTTGGGTCACAACTCGAATCAATTTTATAATCAGTATTTTTTGTTAGACTTACCGTTGACAGTTTAAAATAATTATTATAGGGGACTAAATCGTAAATATTGGTATTTATTAAACTATTTTCAGGAATTATTTTTTTTGAATTGAAATAGATTTTATAAACATCAGCACTAATCAACACGTTTTCGAGTTTATAATCATTTGATTTAGTAATATCAAGTATTGTTCTAACTAATGGGTATTTCCCTGGTTCAAATAAAAAAAATGGGATGATAAAAATGACCAGAATAATTAGGTTGTTAAAAATTACTTGTGAATATTTCTTTTTTATGATGAATATAAAAAATAATAAAATAATAAATAATAATAAAATGTTAAATGCTAAAGTTATTTTACCCTGATAAAAACTAATATCTTTATATAAAATTATCACGGATGATAGATTATGTACTAATAATTGAATAATTTTGGATTTTAGCGACAACAATAAAACCACAATCAGCAAAAACCAAAACAAAGTTTTATATCGATGACTATCTAGTAAGTTTAACAACCAAGACATTATAATTTTCCAATAATTTACAGCAATTACCAAACCTAACAGAACTACTAAAGAAGAATATTTTGTGCTACCATACAAAACTATTGCGCTAGATGACTTATTAAAGTTAAATGGATCAATAACTAGTAGATAATAAATAGAAATAAATAATAATATCGTTCTTTCGGGGTTATTTTTCCAAATACTTTTGAAAAAATTTATACACGCTAATAATACAAACCATCCGTTCAAACCATAATATCCAAGATTCGTAAATATTTGAAATTTACCTTTAAAATAGATATCCGCAAAACTCGTCATCGCATATAGCGCATTATGCGTATTATCTTTGATCACAACACCATGAGCCGTAGATTCGATTATTTGGTCTGGCAATGCAATGTCCCATTGATTTTGAACTATTGTGGAAAAATGTTGACTATACAGATGATTGAGCTTACTATAAATAACGCTGACCACTCCGTTGCTCAATAAACCAGCCAGAACAACTGATTTAAACATTGTGATAATATCAAATGCGCTGAATATTATTGCTAAAAATACACATACAATAATCTGCCGTATTTTGTTCGTCCAGTATCCTTTATAGCTAAACAGGCTTATAAATAAAATTATTGCAAAAATAATTATTCCATGAACATTTACAAAAATATTTAATCCTAATATTATCCCATGCATTATTATTAAAGATTTATTTTTGCTTTTATCACTTATCATCTTGGCTAAAAATGCCAATGATAATAAGGTAAAATAGAAAATTGTTGTTTCTTTAGCGTTAAACATTGCTGCCCTTGTTAAACCCCAAAAAAATATAAAAATTATTGAACAAATAAAAACATTTTCTATGGTTTTTTTTCTTGATACAGACAAAAATATAAAAAGAACAAATAACAACAAATAGTAGTAAAAAGAAAATAATTTAAATAAAAAATAATTGTTATTATTAATATTTGAGTTAAAAAGCAGTGTAGATGCGTAGTAAAAAGGAATACCCGGCCTAACAGCTGAATTATATAATGTTTCGTTTTTACCATCGGTAGTGATTATCGGGTCCTTTTGAATATCGGAACGATATTGGTAAATTGCCTTTCCTTGATTAATATAAACTGACTCGTCACCATAAGCGGGATAAAACAAAGCTTGAACGCCAATAAAACCAAAAGCAAAAGTGATAAATATTATCCAATACCATATTTTTTTATCCTGAACAATAATCTTAATTATTTTTTTGGATAAATAAGAATAATAATTTATTAATTTGCTGAAACTACCTAGCGAAATTAGCAACAATACCAGTAAAAGTCCGAACAAATATGATAAGTAAAAAATGTTTTCTTTACCAGGGTAGAAATAAAGTAAATAAAAATAAAGCAACCCAACAAATAAAGGCCCTGCGCCATAAGAAAATAAAAATGTTAATACTTTACTTTCTTTCCATGTATTTTTAAAATATTTAATCGAAAAGAGAAAAATAACATTGCTAACAATAACAAAATAAAAAATTGCGATCAATAAATCAGTTAAACTCATAAAATATTTTTATTTATTAAGAATTGACTTGAAAATAAAATTAAAAAACTTATATAATCTGTAATAAACCTGTTTTTTAACTATTTTCTCTTTTCTTGCGTAATGTACTTTTTGGATAAAACCAATAATCTCACTTTTTTGCTGATTCCACTTTTTATACCCTCTTTTCGCTTTATTACGAGCATTTTTGCCAATATTGCTATAATCTCTAAGGTCAATCGTTTTCTTCCAATATTTAGTTAATAAACCATTTTTTCGATCGACAATATACTCGTTCATTGTAGCATTATTATGAGCTACGACACAATGTCCGCTTGCTAACGCTTCTAAAAAACTCATTCCGATGCCTTCTTGTCTGCGCGGGGCAATATATATATTTGTTTTTGAAAGCAATGATCGATACATCGCTTTACTACAATGCCCATTCATTACTTGAATATTATATTTTTTTATATCTTTGCCCGAAGGCATCATATTATTTCGGCTTGGGTCTCTATCAATTTTGATAATAGTTGATTCAATCTTTTGATCACAAATATTAGTTTTTACATCGTCAAAACTAATATCACCTCTATCCCAAAATAATATTTTTTTTCTTTCGTAAGTTACTTTTTGAAATTTATTTGGGTCAGGATAGTATTGGATGTAGATGCCATCAAATCCAAGCTTGATCATTCTAAGGTGCAGTTTTTTGGAAAATGAAATTACTTTTATTGGAAAAGTAGCTAATAACTTATAATACAAAGTTATATTAATAAGAAAAGGATTCGTTGTTTCTGAATCATACATCGGAACCCAAATAATCGGTTTATTGATTTTTAGCAAATCAGGATATTCTGGCAATACTTGGAAAAATATTAAATAATCAAAATTATTTAATATTGAAACATCTACTCCCCTTCCTCCCCGCCAAGAATAATCCCAAATCCTTGTAACATTAAAATCTTTTTTTAATATATCTACAAAAAAAACCGTTGATCTCGTTTTTTTATGATATGAATGGTCAATAAAAACTAATGTTTTTTTGCGTCTCATTATATAATTTAAATGTTTTTTTGCAGAGCTAATGTAAATTTTTTCCTAAAGTTATTAATTGAGAAATTCATCGTGGCATGTTTATAAGCTTCGTAAGATAATTCTTTTAGTTGTTTTTCGGAAATTTGTTTAGTTCTAATCAGTAATTTTTCGACCGACGAAAGTTTAAAATCTTCTATAATAAATCCATATCTATTTTTTATATTAATTCCCGTCTCTCTGGTAGTTACTGGAATTAATCCAGACATCATGTTGGTAGCTATTGAGCTACTCATTCCTTCGCTACATGAAGGTAATATGGTAAATGCACACTTCGTAACTATTGATAAGTATTTACTTGAATTTGGCACTATCCACCCAACATAATGAATATTGGGAGTATTAAATAGTTCATTTTTATATATTTTCAAAAACCGTGTTTCTATCTGAACTCTCCCACAAATATATAAATGAAGTTCTGGATGTTTTGGAAAAATATCTAATAATAAATCTAAACCCTTATGTACCGCACCACTACTCCCAAACCAAAGGAAATTTTTTGATGCTTTGCCCCATTTTTTTTGTCTTGTTATTTTTTGAAAAGAAAAATATTTTAGTGCTGAGACGGGAATACAAATGATTTTATTGCAATGACCTTTGTATGTTGATTTTGTCCAGTCATTTCCAATACATATTACACTATTTGCGATATTAGACGAATCGTGGGGTATAACTTTTCGAACCTGAGGCAAAGCAATATTCTTTCTTTTTCTTAACTTTTCTATCTGTCGGTTCTCTGCATTATTTTGGAATTCCCAATACGCTCCAGTTGCATAATAAATTGATTTTCTCGGCTTGAACACTTCAACTGCTCTTAAAAAATTTGGCTCAATTCCAAAAACGACATCGTAATTAACATTATTAAATAATTTTTTATTAAATGGTGAGTTATATTGGTATACATCAACTCCAAATCCTAACTTATCAAATACTTTTGCGATTTCAACTGCTTCTAAATAATTACTATGCGCAATAGGTATTTGTTTAATAAATGGGTCCGTAAGATAAGTTATTAATACTTTTTTTTCTCTTTCTTTATTAAACACATCCGATACAAATGGTTTTGGTTTGTTAAATTGAGATTTTATGATACGAAAATATTTAGTTATATTGATTACAGAAAAATTTTTTATGTTAGTTAACATATTATTTTCTCGCTACTGCAATTAACGCTTGAGTTAATATCTTCGGATTATTGTGGAATGTACTACCACGTAAAATTTTGATTAGCTCAAAATATATCGGCATAATTATATTTTTAGCTATTAACCCTTTAATGTTAAATCCATAGATTGGTTCTTCTTCTGCATAGAAATTATATTTTTTGAACCCACCATAATTGAAAAGCTGTGACAATGAATGCTCTGTAAAACCAAGAATATGAGTAGGGTCAGCATAGAAACCCACATTAAAAAATGGTGATTGGGCGTTTGGACTTTTTATTACAACTGTTCCATTATTCTTAAGAGATTTATACACTGATAGCAATAAAGAATAAAGATTATCTTGAGGTACATGTTCTAAAATGTCAGAAAGATTAATACAATCAAATGTATTACGATTATTATCTAAATACTCAATACAATTTTTGATTTGTTGGCAATGAAATCCTATTTTATTAATATGAGACACGACTTCCGATGAAATGTCAATTGATTTAATATTTTTAAATCCCATCTCCTTCCAAGCGATAAGCGTTTCGCCAAGTCCCGGTCCAATATCTAAAATATTCCCTTGTTTACTTATATTTTTATATATATGATCGAAATTATAATGTATCCATTTTATTTTCCAACCCATTGGTATCTTATCACGCATTTCTGGATGGATACTTAAATAGTTTTTATATGATATTTTACTCATATTATATTCTTTAATTTAATGATTTTATCGTATAGTTTTTTCTTTATTATTTCTTTTAATATGTTGTTTCTTTCAAACTTCCTGTCTGCTAATGAATTCTGAACTATTTCATCAGGATGAACAAATGGAAAAATTAATTCTTTGGTATCGATAAATGTGTTTGGCGTTTTTTTATTATTTCCATGAGTTGAGTCTGGTCCAACACCAATATTTTTTACTAAGTTAACATTTGGGATAATCGATAACAAATTCTCTTTCCATAATAATAAACTAAACTGGTAATCCAATGTATTCAGTAGTCCCATTTTTACATTTAACAATTGCTTAGAATAATATTCAGATACTATTTTATTTGAAAATGTTTTACATACAATCTCATTAATTTTTTCGTCTTTAATATTATCTATATCGGAATAATACCTCTCCCAAACTCTACGCCATGTTGCCCAACCCCAAATATGAGCATGGTTTGAAAAATAATAGCTTGTGTTCCCAATTTTTTTACTTTTTTGAAAATTATCTCCACTTATCATTCCGATACGATTATTATATCGATATTTTTCTAACAATTCTTCACAAAATTTAAAAAATGATTGATTGGGCAAGCAATCATCTTCGATGATAATTCCTTCTTCTTCATTTTTAAAAAACCAATCTATTGCCGAACTGACTGCTAATTTACATCCTAGATTATTTTTACGAAAAAGTTTTTTTACTTCGCACCTCCAATCAATTTGATTAATAATATTTCTTGTCTTTTCGCACAATTCACTTTCTCCTGTTTTATTATTTCTCGGTCCATCAGAGGCAATATAAAGTTTAGTAGGTTTATATTTTTTTATTTCATTAAAAACTAGTTGAGTAGTATCGGGTCGATTAAAAATTAAAAATAGAATGGGTGATTTATTTAAATTTCTCATTATATTTAACTAGTATTTTTTAATATGCTTTTATGTAAATTATTCATTTGAATACTCCACTCTTTTCTTGAAAATATTTTTTGGTAGTTCTTGATAGTTTTCATAGACATCGTGGTATAAATCTTTTTATTACTTAATAATTTTATTATTTTATTTTCCATTTCAATTTCATTAAATGGATCTACAGTATATCCATTTTTCTTGTTTTCAACACATTCTGGCAGACCACCTGCATTACTTACAACAGATGGAAGACCAAATTTCATTGCTTCTATTACAGATATTCCAAGACTCTCAATTATACTTGGTTGAAAATAAATATAGGCTTTACTATAAAACATCCCAACCTCTTTCCTATACCCAATAAATTTAATATTTTTTTTGTACTTTTGTGGAATCATCTCACGACACTTTTTAAGCAAAGCACCATTTCCAACCCATATAAATTGTGTGTTTGGTTTTTTTAACACAATATTTTTGGCTACAGTTATCCAGACGAAAGGGTTTTTATATTGCTCTACATGCCCAAGCGTCAAAACAATTTTTTTGTCAGTATATCTATTATAGTATGATCTTTTAGATGATGTATTTATAATAGTATGATAGATAACTTTGATAGCCCTATCAAATTTTCCGTCTAAACAATAATTCAGTATCATTTTTTTAGAATATTTTGACACTGTTAAAATATTCATGTTCTTAAATTTGATAGAATACCTAACAATACACCTATAAACAATAGCTAATTTTTCCAAAGGATATGTATGGACTACATATAGAATGTTCTTGCACACTATTATAAGCCCAATAAAATTTATCAATGGACCGTCTGATATCACTAAAATATCCAATTTTTCTGTTTTAATAATCGGAAATAATTTAACAATATCAAAATATATATTAAATGGAAATTTTTGAAATAAATATTTTTTACTTGGAATAATAATATTAGTAAATCTATACTTTCTAATTAAATCAGAAACATCATTTGTCAAATGAGATTTGTCTTGAAATACAATCACGTTATGTCTTTGAGAATAATAATACTCTAACAACATTCTCATGTACGTCTTTGTCCCCCCGAATTTTCCAAATTGAGCAATAATTCCAATTTTTTTCATTGTTTTTTTCTAACAATAAGAGTTCTCATGTCATTTGTATTATTTTTCCACCTCTTCCAAATTTTAAGATCTCTCCCAGTTTCACGACAAACCAAGTAATCCTCTTTTTTTATTATTTCGGTGTCATTTTGGAGTATCTTTTCTATATAATCCCATTCAATATGGTCGCTTTTTTTGACATGAATGTCACCTTCATCAGAAAATTCTTCATTTTTATTTTTGAGATTTTGAAATAAAGCTAACCATGATTTAAATTTAAATATTTTAGAAGCTTTATAAATATATAACTTTATGTTGTCTAGAAGAGATATTTCAATCCCTATGAGTTTAAAATGATTTATCAATTTATCTTGCCCAATTTCAAGTAAATATTTAAAATAATTAGGATCAGATATCCAAAAATTTGGAGAAACCTCATGCTCAATTATTATGATCCCTCCTGGTTTTACAACTCGAATAAATTCTGGGATTAACTTTAAGTAATTTGGAATATGGTGTAGTACAGAATAAGTAGCCACAACATCAATACTTGAATTACTTATTCCCGATAAATCTTTACCATTCAGTAAGAATGTTGATAAATCCTTGTTTTTACAATGTTTTTTTATTATTTCACCTAAACACCCGTTAGATACATCTGCTGATATAACCTTGAATCCTAAATTCAACATGATGTTTGTTAGATTTCCCGTCCCAGACCCAAAATCAAGCGCTTTGTATAGCCTTGACTTTGTCATTATATTTGAACGCACAAACTTAAATTCACGATATAATCGATTTTGTTCAGTTGGATTGAATATTTCAGGATGCATATCTTCATAATTATCAACTATCCTGTCATAAACTATTTCATTATGTTTAATTAGTTTATTTTCTTTCATATTTATTTTTTTCTAGATATTTTCCAAAATTTACAATATATATAGATAATATTTAGAAGATTCTTCAACCAAAGCTTTAAAATTAAACTAATATTCTTTTGAATAATATATTTTCCTTCTGCAGACAAATTGACTAAATCACTCGATACTCCCCCTGTAGTAAACTTCACTATTGGTATTGAAATTATATCTGCTACTGCATCTTTTGAAAGAACTCTCAACCAAAACTCTGCATCCATTGCAATTTTATATTTTTCATTAAAACCATAGTTGTCAACTAATAAACTCCTTCTGATTATTGTGCTCGGGTGTGGTATCCAAACTGGAAACGGTGGCCACATTAAATACATCGGTGGTCGCTTAATTATGTTTTGTCTATTTTTTGTTTCAAAAATCACCATATCGGCTGAAGTTTTTTTAAATAATGAAATAAATAGTTCAATATTCATACCTTGTTTACACATATCTCCACCGTTTAAAAACCAAATCCATTTTTTATTTGTCTTTTTAATCCCATAGTTAAAGGCTTGAGCAATACCTTTTGGTTCTTGATAATAATAGCTAATACCTTCTTTTCCAAGAATAAATTTTTGTATTAGTCTACTTTGGTGATTACTACTTCCATCAATAATCGTTTGATGAGTTGATTTCGCCATTCGTAAACTTTCTGTGCTTAATACAGTATTTACTAATCCATAATAATCGTTTTTTGTTACAGTTATTATTTCAATCATTCTAAAATTTTAAATATTTCATTATTAGTTTATCTACTATGTTAACAAAACGGTTTTTAAAATATGGCTGGGTAATTTTTAACCATATATGAATAAATTTTTCGTAATATGTCCTTGGGTCCTTAAAATTATCTAGTTTTCTATACTTATATTCTTTCGCTTTTTCTACCCAATCGAAATCCCAGATCTGTTCTTTTCTGAAAGCATCAACTCCATTATCATTAATCATATCAAGCACTAATTTATCCCAATAATTACTTGTATTATGCATTTTTACTTTAAAATCAATTCCTTTTCTAGTATAATCATCAAACCAATTATTTGGAACAATCCCAATCATTTTTTTTGGTACTGAATCCATATGGTGATATTGACGATAGATGTCAACAGCACTTCTTTCTAAATTGTTTAATCTTTCCCAACACTGATACCACCTATGTTTACTTTTCATCCTTTTTATATTTGTATATTGCATATGCATTACTATTAATTTTGAATAATACTTATTACTTTTTTCAGACAAGGGAATTCTTGGGCTATGTATTGGACTTCCTTTATGTAAGCTACCATCATCTACAAAGCCAAATGGCATATTGTCTAAAGCTAACCAATATTTATCACATCCATGTAATATATTTGCCCATTTGAAATAAATCACTGTTCCAGGTTCTAAATTATATAATTTTTTCCATTCATTGCTTTTTACAGCATCTGCTGTAAACGCCTCATCGGCATCCAATGCAATGATTATTTTTTTTCCTTTTATTTTCCTTGCATTATTAATTAAAATCTTTTGTCTCTCTGGTTCATTAAATTTAGGATTATTATTTTTTACAAGTACTACTTTATTATATTTTTTTGCAATACCTATAGAATTATCATCTGAGTTCTGATCAGCAATAATAATTTTATCTGCCCATAAACTAGTACATTTAAGAAAGTTATCTAATATCCATTCTTCATTTTTTACTGGTGTAATACAGACAATTTTAAATTTATTCATATTTTATACTTAGTACGAAAAACAATTAATAACTACTATTTATAAATAACACATTTCCTGCGCTTCTCCATCTTAATTCTTCCTTTAGAACAACAAACCCCTGCTCTCTCAACCAGTTTTTGAATTCTGGATACAATATTGAGCCAGAATAATTTTCCTTTAAAGACACTTCTGTATATATTAATCTTACTTTTTTTAGTATTCTCTTGCTTTCCATTAGCACAAACGGTTCATTACCTTGTAAATCTAACCACAATAAATCTACTTTATTTATATTTTTTCTTTTTATCCAAGACTCAAGAGTAATGGTTTCAACTTTTATTTTCTTTTTGAATTTTACATTTGGGTGTTCCTTAAGATGCTCTTTCGGAAACAATAAGGAGCTTGATCCATCCGATGCACCCGAGCTGATAAACATTTGTTTTTCCCCGCACGCCACGTCTAGTGCTTTATCAATGCAAATAATATTTTTGTAGCACGATGTATTTTTTTTAAGACATGAATAAATTTCTGGAACTGGCTCAAACGCATAGATAACACTTTTTGGCCATTTTTTGGCCATTTCAATTGTATCCACCCCAATATGAGCTCCTGCTTCAATTATTATCGGGTTGATTGGAAGATATTCCCCAATTAAATTTTTTTCAACAATTCCTGTACTTTTATTTTTATGCAATTTACTAGTAATAATAGCAAAATATGTATTCATGAAATATTTAGTGTTTATTTATTGATCGATAAATTCCATTTCAGTTTCGGGAAAACACTCCCAGGATGATTAGTTTCATTTAATACTGAATGAAAGTGGTTTTCTCCAAAATGTATTTCTGAGTGAAATTTAATAACTGGTTCATAAAAATCAATTAATGATTCAACGCAATGTATTGAAAGTAATGGTCGAATATAATATTCACCCGCATTTAATAAATTTGAAGGTATCGTACTCGAAAATACATAGCGTATATTTTTTTCTAACTTGTGAAAGTCAATACTATCAACTTGCTCAGACCTAAAAACAATTGTGCCTTCTTTGATCAAATCAAAGCCAATTTTTACATTATCTATATCGTGTTTTGCATAAACAGTAAAATTAATTTTTATATCTTGATTTGAATAAATATAATCTGATTGTTTGTTTTTTAGATTGGTTATTGTTATTTTTTCTAAGTCTATACCTTTTCTACCTTTAATTTTATTTATCCAAATTCCTCCGGTTTTTCCAATGCGAACACTAGTGTTTTCATATAGATCAATAACTTCGGAAGTTTTTCCAAACGATATAATATTCCCATTTTCAAGTAAAATAGCTTTATTACACAACCTCTTTACTGCTCCCATATTGTGACTGACAAATAAAACTGTTCGTCCCTCTTTTTTTGTCACCTCATCCATTTTTCCTAAACATTTTTTTTGAAACTGTGCATCTCCGACTGCCAAAACTTCATCAACTATTAAAATTTCCGATTCTAGGTGGGCAGCAACAGCAAATGCTAATCGAACATACATGCCACTAGAATAGCGCTTAACTGGAGTATCTAAGAATTTTTCAATTCCGGCAAAAGCGACGATTTGATCAAATTTTGATTTAATTTCCTTACGTGTCATTCCTAGTATTGCACCATTCAAGAAAATATTTTCTCTTCCAGTTAATTCTGGGTGGAAACCAGTTCCAACTTCCAGCAAGGATGCTACTCGTCCACGCATTGTAATTTTTCCGGTAGTTGGGGGTGTAATTTGAGATAATATTTTTAACAATGTACTCTTACCTGCTCCATTACGGCCTATTATACCAATAGCTTCTCCATGTATTATCTCAAGATTAATATTCTTCAACGCCCAAAATTCTCGCGATTTACTTTTATTAAACAACTTCAAAGGATTTGCCAATTTATCTCGCAAAGTATAGTAGTTTTCTTTATCTCCAATTTTGTATTTCTTGTTTAAATTTTCTACTTTAATAATTGGTTGCATAATTTAATCATAAAATATCCGCAAAAAAACGTTCGGTTTTGCGGAAATAGCTAATTCCAAAAAATAATAAGATAATTGCCGATATTAACGAAATACCCAGCAGTCGCCAATCAGTAGCAACGGTATGTAAAAGCGAACTGCGCGCCAATGTGATTACTCCCGCCATAGGGTTGATAAAAATCAGCCACTGAAATTTCTGCGGAATAAGGCTGACTGGATAAATAACAGGTGTAATAAACATAAATAATTGAATAAAAAACGGCAAAACATAACGGACATCACGATATTTAACATTAACCGCAGCACAAAACAATCCTAATCCGACCGCACTTAAAAAAGAAATTACCAATAATGCGGGGATTAAAACAATACCCAATATACTGGGTGTAAAATGATAGAAGATCATTAAGGCAAATAAAATTATCAAAGCAAAACAAAAATCAATGGCCGGTGTCATCGTGGCTGAAAACGGTAAAATTAACCGGGGAAAATATACTTTTTTAACTATGCCTTCGTTTTCAATCAAACAACTGCTGGCGTTAGTCAAGGCAGTAGAGAAATAATTCCAGAGCAGCAGACCGGTATACACAAAAATCGGATAAGGGATATTGTCTGAGGGCATTTTAGCTAGTCGACCAAAAAAAATAGTAAAAATCAGCATTGTAAACAATGGTTGAAATATTGCCCATAAAACACCCAAAACTGTTTGTTTGTACCGAACCTTGATATCACGCCAAACAAAAATATAAAAAAGGTCTCTATATTTCCAAATTTCAGAAAAATTTAATTGAATTAGTTTTCCTGGAGGCAATATAACATTTTCATACAATTTTTTTTTCATTACTATAATAGTCTATCATCTATCTCTGATAATTCAATGCTTTTTGAGTGATTGAATATATCGATTAAATTCTTCTCCAATTTCTTTGTTTCTTAGCCCTAATTTAACGAATGCTTTGGCATATTCTAATTTTGAGCCAATATCCAATCTTTTTCCTTTTATTGCGTAAGCGATTGCTCCACCCTCACACTGGATGTAATTTGCCAAAGAATCAGTCAATTGTATTTCTGAATTGACTGTCGGTTGAGCCTTTTTCAAATAATTAAATATCTTTGGAGTTAAGATATAGCGAGCTGAAACAGCCCAATTGCTCGGAGCAACATTCGGCTTTGGTTTTTCAATAATATCGCTTAGTTCAAACAAGTCATTGCTAATATTTTTTATAATCTTAACAATTCCGTAATTAGATATTTCCCTCTTTTCAACCTGCTCGACCGCAATAACTGGTTTTTTATACTTATTAAATATTTCCATCATTTCTTGCATACACGGCGTTTTTTGATCAATAATCGCATCCCCTAACATAACCGCAAAGTTTTCTCCACCCATATGTCTTTCAGCTTGAAGGATGGCATGACCAAGCCCTAAGGGCTTGTTTTGTCTGATATAAAATAGATTTCCCATTTCTGCCACCGAGTTAACCTGTTTGATAATATCGTGTTTATTTTTTATTCCAAGAAGATTAATCAAATCCGGGCTTGGGTCAAAATGATCTTCAATAGCTCTTTTATTTTTTCCAGTAATCAATATAATATCCTCAATACCTGATGCACGATCCTCTTCCACCACAAACTGTATCGCCGGCTTGTCAACCAAAGGAAGCATTTCTTTTGGTTGGGCGATAGTTGCTGGTAAAAATCTTGTTCCCAATCCTGCAACCGGAATAATAGCTTTATTGATCATAATTATTTATCCCACTCTACCGTATTTTCTAGCTCTTAATCAATGGTTTTTACAATTTTTTAGCAATAATATTTAAAAACTTTTTAAGATCAACCAATCTATTTTTTAAAACATCATAAACAATATTATAATCAAGTTTTCCATAATCATGAGTAATGAAGTTTCTAAATCCAACAATATTTATCAATTTCACTGATCTGATTCTCTAATACATTAATTGTTGTCATCTCAAGCTCTGACTAAATTATGTTTTAATAAATGGCTACG
>Ga0066650_10000379_pt1 | contig 14544 bp, 7 predicted proteins | sample CryGey092014_all_FD_59539 | JGI IMG/M metagenome (GOLD analysis project Ga0066650, IMG submission 59539) | Groundwater microbial communities from aquifer - Crystal Geyser CG23_combo_of_CG06-09_8/20/14_all | ecosystem: Environmental > Aquatic > Deep subsurface > Groundwater | place: USA: Utah...
TCAGGTAACATCTAGCTATTACAGTGATTCAGAAGTTATCTTTTGCGAAGATGTAGTTGATGGAGAAGCAGTAAATGCATTCAAATCATTTACAATTAACCCTAGTGGTGGCTACGTCCAAGTTCAGGTTGTTAATGGAAAATCAATGAAAACTGAAAAATTAATTGTTGATGTATGGAAAAAAACAAGCAGCGGTGATTATGATAAATTCATCGAAACCAAGAATTATACAATTAAATATTCTTGGACTGCCCCATTTTTTAAATACACTTTCTACAAAGCAGGTAAATATAAACTTTCCATATACAACGAAGACGAAGTGTTTATTAATAGTGGCTACGTTACTATCAATATGAAATAATAATATGCTTTATTGCATTATAAAGAGGCTGTTCTTTTGAGCAGCCTTTTTTTATAAAAGTATTTTTAATAAAAAAGAGTATTTTTGAAAATAAATTATTAAAATAAATCAAAATTGTTTTAATATTTGCCTAAATAGATTACTGAAGGTTTTTATAAAATAAAAATTATATAATATATATATTTATTACCATTATGAAAAAAAGAGTGTTGGTGCTTACTGGTGGGGGCGATTGTCCTGGTTTAAATGCAGTTATTAGAGCTATTGTGCGAAGAGCTTCGCAAGAAAAAGACTGGGAAGTTATTGGTAGCATTCAAGCTTTTGATGGAATTATTAAAGAACCAACAGAAATTGTTATTCTTGATAAAAATGCAGTATCTGGTATCCATGCTCGCGGCGGAACCATTATAGGAACCACAAATAAAGGAGGTCCATTTGCTTGGCCCATTAAAAACAAAGATGGTAGTTGGACTACCGTTGATAGATCGGATGAAATGATAAGAAAACTGCAATATATGGGAGTAGATGCTGTGATAAACATAGGAGGTGATGGTTCACAAAGAATTTCACAATCACTTTACGAAAAAGGACTTAATATAATTGGAGTGCCCAAAACTATTGATAACGACTTATCTGCTACAGATTTTACATTTGGATTTCAAACTGCAGTTCAGATTGCAACTGAAGCTGTTGATAAATTAGTAACAACAGCAGCAAGCCACAACCGTATATTAATACTTGAAGTTATGGGGCGAGGAGCCGGATGGATAGCACTGCATTCCGCTATAGCAGGAGGAGCTGAGGTATGCCTTATACCAGAAATTCCTTATGACATAAATTCTGTGATTAATAAATTAAATACGCGATACAACAAAGGTAAAGGATTTGCAAACATTGTTATTGCTGAAGGAGCAACGGCTAAAGATGGGGGTCAGGTTTTTGAAAAAAGCGATGAAGTAGGTTATGCCAATGTTAGGTTAGGTGGAGTAGCTGTAAAACTTATGCATGAATTAAAGGCTGCTGGCTGCGACACTGATATGCGTGAAACAGTATTAGGCCATTTACAAAGAGGAGGAATGCCAAATGCTTATGACAGAATTCTTGCCACTCAATTTGGCGTTAAAGCATTTGAAATGGTGTTAGAAGAAAAATACGGAGAAATGGTGGCATATCGTCACCCTGATATTACTTCTGTACCTTTAAAAGACGCAATTAATAATTATAATGTCATAAGTACCGATTCATACTTGCTAAAAACTGCTAGAGGAATTGGAATTTGTATGGGTGATTGATTTATAATTTTTATTTCTATTCAAAAAAAGGAATATCATATTTTTCAGCAATTATCTTTAATTCTTTTATTACTGATTCCATTAAAGGAAATCCATTTTTTTTATACGTAACTTCCAATTCGCGTTCAATATCGCCAGGAATTAACACTTTTTCCTGTCCATCAATAGGTTTGGCTTTTCTAAAAGTTTCAATCCATTTATCCATTTGTTTTTTGAAATCATTAGCAGGCTGAAAAGCATCAATACGCATTGCTCCAAAAAAATGTCCTGTACCTTTGCCAACACTAATATCTTTAACAGGAAGATATGCAACTGATGGGGGAACAAAAGGTCCAAAATTAGCACCTGAAAGAACCGATGTAAATATATCGACAATGCTGCCTAAGCAGTAACCTTTATGACTTCCATGCTCTCTATCACCACCTAAAGGCAAAATAGCACCTCCCTCAGTTAAAATATTAGGATTGGTAGATGGTTTTCCATATTTATCTTGAACAAACCCAATAGGAGCTTCTAATCCCTTTCTATGCATTACATCAAGTTTTCCTCTAGCAATTGGAGTAGTAGCAAAATCAGCAACAAAAGGTGGTTGATTAAGTGCAGGTATAGCAACAGCAATTGGATTTGTACCTAATAATCTATCAATTGAATATGTTGGAGCTACCAAAGGATTGGCATTAGTCATTGTAATACCTATCATATCGTGCTTTATAGCCATCATTGCATAATATCCTGCTATGCCGAAATGATTTGAATTATTAACAGAAACCCATCCAGTACCAACAGATTTAGCTTTTTCGATAGCTATATTCATTGCTTTTGGAGCAACCATTATCCCAAATCCATTATCGCCATTTACAACAGCAGTGCTAGGCGTCTCGTACACTATTTTTACATTTGGTTTATTGTTGATTCGTTTTTTTTCCCACAAATTCAAATAGTCTTTCAATCTTAATACTCCATGCGAAGGTATTCCTCTAAGTTCTGCTGCTATTAAAATTTCTGCTCCTTTTTCGGCATCTTCATGATTACAACCTATTTTTACAAAAACTTGTGTTACAAATTTTTTAATTAATTCATAGTTATACATATACAGTTACAATTTAGTGAAAATTTTTAAAAAGATATTTTTATTTTATAATAGTAAAAATAATTGTTTTCGTTATACTTATTTTTTCCCCTTTTCTTTAGCTTCTTTCATGGCATCATAAACCACTTGGTGCACTTTTTGGCGTATTTGTAAGGTATTAAGTTTCCAATTTTTTACACTTGGATATATCCTGTTAGAAAGAAACACATAAACTAATTTATTGTCAGGATCAACCCAAACACACGTACCAGTAAACCCCGTATGACCATACGAGTGCATAGAGGCAGATCTGGCAATGATATTGTTTTTCGATGGTTTATCAAACCCCAATCCTCGGTAGCCTTCTGATTGCTTACTTGTAAATAGATTGATTGTTGAACTGTTAAGATAACTGATGCCTCCATATTTTCCGCCATTTAGTAACATTTGAAACAAAATACCAAGGTCATTGGCATTGGTAAATAAACCAGCATTTCCTGCAACACCACCAAGCATGGCAGCTGAAGGGTCGTGTACATTCCCTTGTATAACTTGTTTTCGCCAATAGGCATCTATTTCGGTGGGGGCAATGTTACTCCTAGGTATTTTGTGTTCAAGTGGTTTGTAGCAAATAAACTGTAAGCCTAAGGAAGTGTAAAAGTTATTAGCAAGATATTTGTCAATACTGCTATGGTTTGCAGAATCAATAGCCATTTGAACTAATATCATATTTACATCGCTATATTGGTAAATACTTTTGGAATATACTCTTAGTTGTTTGGTATCGCTCCATAGTGAATCAAAATAGTTTTTTCGCAAATACATATTATCAGCAATCTTTGTAGGACTTTCTTTACTCCAAACACTGCTATAATACTTTACATAATTATTACCCAGCGAATCTTTATATTTAATAAATTTGAGAATAGGCAAACTCGGAGAAATTCCAGACTGATGTAGTAATAAATCTCTTATTTGAACTTTAAAAATATTGTTTTTAGGGGTAACAGAAGTAGTAATTGAGTCAATCACTACAATCATAGAGTCGTTAATGCTGATGGTTTTGTATTCACTTTTCAGCTTCACCGTATCCACTTCATCTTTGTATAAAGTATCGATGTATGAAATCTTTTCGATTTTAATTTTAGAGTAATCTATTTTAGTGTTTTTAAAGAATTTCTCAAGCTTATCGCTTAGTTTAATCTTTCCTTGCTCATACATTTTCATAGTAGCAATGGTAGTTCCTGCTATTTTGGTAAGAGAGGCAATATCATAAAGGATATCCCATTTTATTTTTCCTGATTTATCATAAGTAGTGGAGCCAAAACTTTTGTTATAAATAACTTTGCCTTCTTTGGCAATAAAAATTTGACAACCAGGCATAGCTCCGCGCATTATACCATCGAACACAATTGAATCAATTTTCGACATTGTATTGGAATTAAGCCCCAGCTCTTCTGGTATAGTGTATTTTAAACGGATAACGGGTGTATTTGTAATACCTTGTTTATTTTTTAAATTATTATCAATATCATACGGCAATATTCCTTTGGCAGAAATGCCTCCAAATAACAATTGTGCAGCTAATTGTTGTGATAAAGGTGTATTATCATATACCTGAACTAAGGTATTGAAAAAACTGAAATATTTTAAGGTTTGTAAAGAACCAAAATTAACAACAACTACTTTGGTTTTAGGGTTGGCACTTTTAATAAATTCTGATATTTTATGATATTGTTCTGGCAAAAGGTCGGTTTTATTGAGAGCAATTATAATTGTATTGAATTTATTCGCAGCCTCAAGCGATTTGGTGATGTCGTCTTTGGTAGAATTAATAAATTTAGATGTGATTCTATAATAATAATGAAGTTGTTCGTTAAAATAATCAAGATTAGCATTGCCAATGGAAACTGCATAGATTTGTTTTTGCATTAAGCGGGTGAATGGAACCAAGGTATCGCTGTTTTTTGCAAGCGTAATAGATGATTCACACAATTGAACTGAAAGTTTTCGGATATCTTGAATATTAATATTCTTAGATGTATCAGCTAATTGCAGTGCTTCGTATTTTTTTAATCCCACCCAATACTTAGCCATTAAAATCTTTTTTACTTTTCCATTTAACTCTTCATTGCTAATTTGGTTTGTTTTTAATAGTTTTTCAATCGTTTTAAAGGTTGTTTCAGCATCTTTATTAATAATTAAAAGGTCAGCACCTGCAAGGAAAAATTGTTTAACAACGTCTTGATTGATAGTTTTAGTATTATTGGCATTTGCTATAAGCAAACCATAGAAATTTAGATGTTTTTCAAGATATATTTTTATCTGATTCTTCGATAATTTAGATTTTAGATGAGTTGTATCAATATATATAGCAGAAATGCCACTATCGACAATTGCTTTGTAAGGTAATAGTTTGCTTTTATTTGCTAAAGAGGTATCTTTCTCATTAAACGTTAAATTGTATGCACCATTTAAACAAGATAGCAAATGATTGTTTTGCAAAATATTCATACACTTAAGCGATTTAGATAAAATCAATTTAGTATAATTGCTATCATTGTGATTGTCAACTAATGAGGCAAAGGAAGGATAGAAATTAAGCATAGTTCCAGTATAGATGCAATAATCCGAAATTACTTCAGCATATTTTTTAATTAAAGAATCACCTTCAACCGTTTCAATTCCTTTGTTTGAAGAAAATTTGGCGAGTTCATTCAAAAAATCGGGAAATCCATTTGGAGAATTAAGTCCCATCAACATTGGAATTTTTAATTCGTTTTGATAACTATTGGTTGCATTTATTATCTTATAAAGAGAATCTTCTTTAAGAATCATACCACCAAAGGCAAATTTTGTTATTAAACTTTTAACAGAATCTATATCAGCATTGGTACTATCAAATTGTAAAATAATTAATTGACCTATTTTCTCTTCTATCGTCATTTTGGCAAGCATTGAGTCAGCCCATTGCGATTTTTCATTTAAAAATGGAACTGCATATTTGTTTTTGTTGCTACCATTTTTGTTAAAACTAAAGAAGAATAAAATAATACCGATGCTTATTATTGTGAATAGGGCTATATAAAGGATGGTTTTTGGCTTTCTGATTCTTTCTGGTAATTTCATTTATTTATTGATGCTATTAATTGTTTATAGTAAACTATTTAATTTAAATTGTTCACTATTTACTCATTATTACAAATTCAGTTCTTCTGTTTTTGGCTCTACCTTGTGGTGTTTCGTTTTTTGCAACAGGTTTAGTTTCTCCAAACCCTTTATATGATAAACGTTTGGGGTCAATTTCTTTTAGTACCATATATTCATATACTGATTTTGAACGATTTTCAGACAAAACGAGATTATCAGCATCATTTCCAATATCGTCAGTATGTCCATGAATTGATATTTTTATTCTTGCATTATCGTTAAGGAAATCAATAAACTCGTTTAATACTGTTTTAGATTCTTCTGTCAATTCAAAAGAATTGGTGGCAAAGTAAATATCGTTAATTTTATATGTTTCACCAACTTTAAGTTCTTTTACATCAAAGTTAATTTCTGCTGGTTCATTAAACGAGCTATCTTGTTGCGATATATATTTTGTATCCTTTACAAACCCATCTTTCTTAACTGTCATAATATAGTCATCTTTAAATAATATAATAGCAATATACTTTCCAGTGGTTGAATCAATAGGAATATGGGTTATTTTTTTTGTTTTAACGTTTTTTAGTTCAACATCTGCATTGAGAAATTCATTAGTACCTTCTTTTTTAACAGTACCTTTAACAAATAAAACTTTTTCAGGCTTGGCTTTATCATATAATTGAAACGAATACAAATCCCATCCACCAATCCCATTATATTTATTAGAACAAAAAAAGGCTGTTTGTCCATCCGTACTAACAAATAAACCAACCTCATCAGCTAATGTATTAATAGGATAACCAATATTTTTGGGTTTAGCCCATTTCCCACCATCGCCCAATTTAGAATAAAAAATATCATAACCACCCATGCCCATCATACCATCAGAAGCAAAGTAAAGTGTATGGCTGTCGGAATGAATAAAAGGAGATTTCTCATTTCCTTTGGTGTTAATTGTTGCACCTAAGTTGATTGGAGAAGACCAGCCGCCAGTATCATTTTTAATTATTTTATAAATATCATAGCCTCCAAAACCACCAGTACGGTCGCTTACAAAATAAAGGACATTTCCGTCTGCAGTAATTGTGGGCTGAGAGTCCCAGTTGGAAGGGGAATTAACTTTATCTCCAACACTTTTAATTTCGGTCCAATATCCATCCATAAATTCTGAATAATAGATATCGCAATTATAATATTTAGTTTTAGTATCCATTTGGCAAACCGTATAATATAAATGCTTATTATCTACAGTAATTGTGGCGCCTCCCTCATTTTGAAATGTGTTAAAAGGAGCAGGCATTTCTTCTCCTGAATCAAATGCACCCGAATCGTTTCTAATACTATAACAAAACTTTTCTTGATATTTATTTTGCATTCCAATCGCACCTTTTGAAACAGGAATTACAGTTTTTCTTGTAAACATGGCTATTTCATTATCTGGAGAAATGATTGGAAGATATTCATCTGCTTTAGTGGAAATGCCAGAAACAAAGATTGGGTTAAAAGGAACAGGATTATTAATCATATCTTGGTAAAATTTAGCAAACTCAAATAAACTACTTGCACGGTAGTAATCAGGGTCGCTTTTGATTTTATCCACATCTTTCAAAAAAAAACTAAGATACTTAACTGCTTTATCGTATTGCTCGCGTCCATAATAAATATCTCCAAGATAATAATAAGCATATACATCATATTCGGGGCATAATTCTATAACTTTTAGAAAATATTTTTCAGCTTGCGAAACATTGGTGCTCGAAGGTTCAATATTGATTAATCCTAAAACAAAAAGAGCATCAATATATTCATCGTCAATAGAAACAGCTTCTTTTAGTAACTTGGAAGCATTAAGAAGTTTGTGGTATTTATATTCTACAAGAGCATCATTAAAGAACTTAACTGCTTTTTTCTTTGGTTCTTTTCCGCATTTATCTTTTTGTTGTGAATATATATTCGTGGAAAAGGTTATTAACAAAACAAAACACCAAAAATAAATTCCTTTAATAGAAATTCTTTTTAAGTTATTTTTTTTCATGTGTTTATTTTTTTAATTTTTATTTTAATGTGCACAAGGGATGCCTAATAAATAATCATCTTGATTTTTTGTTTTTGTTTATGGGCAGTTCATAATTATTATTTTTCTTGTTAAATCATCATCACAAAACATTTTTCACAATCATTTCCACAACTTAAAGGACATAGCAACATATTCGGAAAAAAAATTATAAACATTAGAGGAAGGCATTAATTAAACCTAAACCCTAAAGTCTTCCCAGTATTAATTTCTTCTATAGTAAATTCTTTTACGTCATCAATTGTAAGAATATCAAGCATTTCTTTGGTTCTTTGTGCTGTTGGAATGGAAGCCATTCTTAGGTTCTGATTTTTTATGGCTTCTCCTGCAATATTTCTAATGGTACGTGCATTTCCAAAGTACTTGTCTTTTTTAGAAAACAAGGTATCGAAATATTTTTTCAAATGTTCTTCGGCTGGGGCATCTGGTTTTATGTTTTCTTTGGCAAACAAACCTAAAGCTATTTCATAAAGTTCGGCTGATGTATAATCAACAAAATTTAAAACTCTATCGAATCTTGATTTTAATCCAGGATTTGACAATAGAAAATTCGACATATTATCTGGATAACCAGCAACAATAACGGCAAATTTACCTCTCTGGTCTTCCATATTTTTAAGAATAATTTCAATGGCTTCTTTCCCAAAATCGTTGTTTGAACCATCGGATAGCGCATAAGCTTCGTCAATAAAAAGAACACCACCCATGGCTTCATCAATTTTTGCTTTTGTTTTCAGTGCTGTTTGACCAACATAACCAGCAATTAAACCCTCGCGATCGGTTTCAACCACATGTCCTTTTTCTAATAAACCCAAAGACTTGTATATTCCACCAATAATTCTGGCAACTGTTGTTTTGCCTGTGCCTGGGTTGCCAGTAAATACTGTATGAAGAGAGAACTTATTAAGAGTGTATTTACCTGTTTCTCTGTAATAGCGTACTAATTTTACTAACTCATTTATTTCGTCTTTAATATTAATCAAACCTACCAATGAGTTCAATTCATTTAATGACTCTTTAAGATGATGTTCATCCACTTCAAAATCTAGTTTCTTTTTTTGCTTACCATTGGAGATTGTTTCTATATCAGCAAGTTCAATGGTTTGCAATACTTCCTCAGATAAATTAACAACATCAGGGTTAGTCATTAAACGCAAGCCAAGATTCATTTTAGCTTCGTCAATCAATGAATAAGCAAAACGTGCATTCCCAAAAGTATGGTTTCTATTGCGAAAAGCTTCTACTAACATTTTCTTTATTTCTATTTTTGCTTCCTCTGTGAGTTTTACAGACCTTTTAGTGCAAGCATATTGAGCAATTTCTTCCAATTCCTCAGGATTATAATCTTCGAAATGAAAATAATAATTAAAACGTGATTTCATGCCTGGATTTGATTCAAGGAAATTTTTCATTTCCTTAGGATATCCAGCACACATTATAGCAATATCGCCTTTTCCATCAGACATTTCTTTTATTAATATTTCTATTACTTCTTGTCCGAAATCTTTATCATCATCTCTTGACAAGGCATAAGCTTCATCAATAAACAAAATGCCGCCACGAGCTTCATCAATCAATTTTTTAACTTTAGGAGCAGTTTGTCCAATATATTCGCCAACCAAATCAGATCTATCCACTTCTTTAACGTGCCCTTTGGAAAGTAACCCCATTTTATTATAAATTTTGCCAAGCAAATTGACCACTGTAGTTTTGCCAGTACCGGGATTGCCAGTAAACACGGAATGCAAGCTCATTTTCTCTGAATCCTCAAAACCTTTTTCCTTTCTAATCTTAATAAAGTTCAAGTAGCTGATATGGTCTTTGATTTCTTTTTTTACTTCTTGCAAACCAATAAGCTCGTTGAGTTGTTTCATAACATCTTCAAGGGTTTCGGTCGTTTGGGCAATACTTTTTTTTGAAGTTATAGCATTAAGATTATTGCCTAACAATTCAACTTCTCCTTCAATAGCTTCTTCGCCTGTTTCAAATGGAACCACTGCCAATAAAGTATCCATAAAAACAATTTCAACAGTATATTTGTCGTGTTTCCACGAGCCTTTTACTTTATTACCCCAACCTGCTTCATAAGCAAATATTTCATCCTGTTTGTTTTTTTCAATAAAGTTAACGGTGCTTGTTTGCCCCTTCAATTGCCTCGCATCATCATAAAAGTTATAAAACAATTCGCAGAACCAATCAGTATTAACTTTGTTTTTGATTTTACATTCAACCCAAACATATTGTGTTTCCTCTCTATTGAACTTAACAAGATATTTTCTTTCTGATTCTGGAATCACATCAAAAGGACCAGCATATAGTTTTATTGATTCTATTTCCATGTAGGGGTTATAGTCATTGGTAACCACGCCAACATCTTCGATATAGAATTTTTCAGAACCCACCAATTCATTATCAATATATGCTTCCCAAAGGTAATCTCCCTTTTTCCAAAAAGTACCATAGGTTTCGTTGCCCCAACCATCACGAACGTAAACAATGTTATCGTCAGTTTTAATGGTTATTTTAGAATCGAGATTGCACAACTCGGTTCTTTTACTCCCATCTAAAGAAAATGCTTTTAAATTGACCGTTGTTTCCCATTCTTCTTCATCAAATAGCTTGTTGAAAAATGAAAACTCTGCACGCAAATAATTTGTTTCCATTTTATCGAAAACAGTACGATATCTCTTGGTAGAGTTTGCCATCCACTCATCAGAGGAGTATATTTTTATGGCATTATACTTATATTTGGTAAATGACTTATCCTGACTTTTTTCTGTGGAAGTTGGCATAAATTTTATGTATTTATTTTCAATATGTCCATTTTAAAAGCAAACCTACATATTTTTTGAATAATTAGCAAATAGTAGGTGAATAAATTTTATTTAAAATAACTCTTCAATGGCTAATTTTATAAGTTGTTATTTAGGTTTTGTGTGGCATAATAACTTAAAGTTTTTAAACATATTTTTTGTTGTCAACTTCAAAAAGGACAATTTTTGTTTTAATTCAATTTTTCAAATATTTTTTTAATACATTTGTTCGTTTTACTTCAATTAATTATTTAATGGTTTTTTAATATTCAAAGCATGACAAATACCGAAAAAAAATGCAGTAAATGTCTTTTAACAGACAATATCGAGGGTGTTTCTATTGGAGAAAATAATGTTTGTAATTATTGTTCAGAATATACGCCATTTAAACCTTATGGAGAAGAAACCCTGTTAAAAATATTTAAAAAAGCACAGAGTAAGAAAAAAACTTATGATGCACTTGTTCCAATAAGTGGTGGTAAAGATAGTACTTACGTTTTGTATTTAGCAGTAAAAAAATATGGATTGAAAGTATTGACATACACATTTGATAATGGCTTTATGTGCGAATTGGCTATTAAAAACATTGAGAATGCAGTAAAAACTTGTGGTGTAGATCATATATGGGTTAAACATGATACAAAGTTTTTAGACGAATTATACCGCACCGCTTTAATTAATTCTGGGGAAATATGTGGCATTTGCGGAATAGGAATAGAAAGAAGTATGTTAAAAATTTCGGAAGCATGGAAAACTCCTCTAATTTTATTAGGACATTCTCCAGCAGAAGACAACTCATTCACTTCAGAAAACATATATGATTCAAATAGACTGAAAGCAATATTGTCAAATAATTCCCAAATAAATAAAAATAAAGTCAATCGTTTTCTGATATTTCCAAATCTTAACTTCATTTCAAGTTACATATATACTAAATTTGGACGTTTTGGTAAAAAAGTAAATATTTTATATTACTTGGATATGCCCTCAGACCAGGAAATTGCCAAAATTATTAAAAATGAAATGAATTGGCTCGACAGTAGTCACTCAGAATATTCAAGGCATTTTGATTGTTTAGCAGAACCATTTACCAATTTTATTCGAGAAAAACGCTTTGGTTATTCAAGGCGTATGCCTCAGCTTTGTAATATGATTAGAAAAAATGAAATTACTAGAGAAGAAGCCATTAATATAAATAATAATGATAAAATTGAACATTTACCTATTAACTATGAATTAGTTACCTCAAGATTAAAATTAAATGAAAACGATATCAAAGAGATTGGGAATATTCCAATTCATATTTTTGATGACCACACTTCAAAAGCTAATATTTTTTTTAAAAAAGCAAGGATTATGTTGAAAAAGAATTAATTTGATTTTCTATTGCAATGAATAAATCATTTTTATAAATAAATAAAAGATACTCACGTTTCAATAGCTTACAATTTTTCTTGATTTTAAACAAAAACCAATAATTAATTCTTTAAAATGTTCATTGTTTGAAAATATTACTATTTTTGCTTCCCATTAAAAAAACATACATTTATAAATAAACATATTATTTGTTGAATTATAATTAATTGATGAAAAATAACGAGCAATCTACCCCTATTCCTGAAAATAACACTACATTAAATCAGGATAAAAATTCTACTTCAGAAGAAATTTCTTCTAATGATAATACTCTTTTAAACAATGAAAAAGAGGAAGTTAATGCGGTTGACAATTCTGAAATTGTTGCCAAAAAGAAGAGAGAGTATAAAAATACTAATAATAAATCTGATAAGACAGCTATTTCTAAAGACAACACTACCCTATCAGAAATAGAACCTTCAGAAGAAAAACACCAAGAGGAAGAAATCTTTATAGAACAAGCACATTACGAAAGTATGAATAAAGAAGAGCTTGTACAACATATAGAAGAACTTGTTAAAGGGGCTGATACTTCTATTTATAAAACCCAAATAGGATTAATTAAAGTTGCTTTTCATAATATTCAAAAAGAAGAGAAACAATTGCAATTAAATGAACATATTGCCAATGGAGGCACTAATGAAAATTTTACACCTATAGAAGACGAACTATATGCAAGGTTTAATAATGCTTTTGCAATCTATAAAGCCAGCAAAGCAAAACAAGAGATAAGTATTGAAGCAGAGAAGCAAAAAAATCTAATAGAGAAGCAAAAAATACTTGATGACCTTAAGGTTCTTATTGATTCGGAAGAAGAACTAAAAAAAACCTACGATGCATTTAAAGATCTTCAGGAAAGATGGAAAATAATTGGGCAGGTTCCTCAAAAAGAGAAGAATGATTTATGGCAAAGCTATCATTTCTTAGTAGAAAAATTCTTTGCTAAAGTTAAAATCAATAAAGAGCTAAAAGACCTTGATTTGAAGAAGAATCTAGAACTTAAGATTAGCATCTGCGACAAAACCGAAGAGCTAATGCTCGAACCATCTATTGTTAAATCATTTCAATTACTACAAACTTATCATGATAGCTGGAAAGAAGTAGGTCCAGTTCCCTTAGATAAAAAAGATGAAATTTGGCAACGATTTAGTAGTGCTACTGAAAAAATAAATCAACGAAGACAAGACTTTTACCTAAAACTTAGAGAAGAACAAGAAAACAATTATGTTTCTAAAACTTCTCTTTGCGAAAAAGTTGAACAAATTATTGAACCAATTCCAACAACACCAAAAGAATGGCAAGATAAAACTAACGAAATTTATGAACTTCAAAAACTTTGGAAAGCTATTGGTTATGCTCCCAAAAAAGTGAACAACGAAATTTGGAATCGTTTTAGAAATGCCATTAATTTGTTTTTTGATAAGAAAAAAGAGTTTTACGAAAAAATTAAAGACGAACAAACCGAAAACTACAACCAAAAAGTTAATATTTGTATTCAAGCAGAAGCACTAAAAACAAGTACCAATTGGAAAAAAACTACCGACGAACTTATTAGACTTCAACAAGAATGGAAAAAAACAGGACCAGTCTCTCAAAGGTTTTCGGATAAAATATGGAAAAGATTTAGAATGGCTTGCGATGAGTTTTTTAACAGCAAATCAGCCTATTATTCTAATGTTGATAAAAACGAGGAAGAGAATTTAAAACAAAAGCAAGAGTTAATAAAAAAGATAAATGAATACCAGTTTGGAGAAAATAACAATGAAAACCTTGAAATTCTAAAAGGTTTTCAGCACGAATGGGTTGCAATTGGGCATGTTCCTATAAAATCAAAAGATTCAATTCAGAATGAATTTAGAGAAACCATAAATAAACAATACGATAAACTTAAAATTAGCTCTAACGAAAAGGAAACCCTTAATTATAAGTCAAGAATTGAACATTTAAAGGAGCAACCCGACTCCAAAAAAATTATTAGTAAAGAAATTAACTTTATTGCCACAAAAATCAGCTCACTTAATAATGACATCAAGCTTTGGGAAAACAACATTGGCTTTTTTGCTAAATCTAAAAACGCAGATATTCTTAAAGCCGAATTAGAAAAGAAAATGAAGCACTCTAAAAACGAGATTACAGTTCTCACAGAAAAGCTGAAATTATTGAGGCAAATGGAACGTGCATAATATTATTTATAAAAAGCTCCGAAAGGAGCTTTTTTATTAAAACTTAAAACCATTTTAATTACATAAAAGCAAAAGGTATTTTAAATTTTGTAATTTTTTTTGATTACTTTTGCTATGGTAAATCATTAAAAATTGCCATCATCAAATGCTTTTTATTTATATTCTTACTGGTATAAAAGTTTTTAA
>Ga0066650_10000380_pt1 | contig 14541 bp, 15 predicted proteins | sample CryGey092014_all_FD_59539 | JGI IMG/M metagenome (GOLD analysis project Ga0066650, IMG submission 59539) | Groundwater microbial communities from aquifer - Crystal Geyser CG23_combo_of_CG06-09_8/20/14_all | ecosystem: Environmental > Aquatic > Deep subsurface > Groundwater | place: USA: Utah...
AAAAGTATTTTCAGGCCGGGAACGCTTGACTGCCGACACAAGCTGGATAGTTACGAAAAAATGTAGCTGCGCAGGTTGTTTAGCTTTTTAGACTGTAGTCTGTTAGGTAGACAGTCGTAGGGTGCGCCGTGCGCACCATCAAGCACCATTGGGGCGCACGGCGCACCCTGCTGATTCACCCATGAAAACTTCCGTTGCCAAACAGCCCCACCTCATCCAGGCCGTTACGCCCCTGGCCGAAAGGATGCGCCCTCACACTTTAGCTGATTTCGTGGGCCAGGGCCATCTGCTGGGTAAAGACAAGCTGCTCTCCCGCCTGCTGGCCCAACATGCCGTGCCCTCCCTGCTGCTCTGGGGGCCGCCCGGTACCGGCAAGACCACCCTGGCCCGCATTCTTGCTCGGGAATCCGGCGCCGAATTCGTTTTCTTTTCCGCCGTGCTCTCCGGGGTCAAGGAGATCCGGGCCATCGTCGAGCAGGCTCGGCTGCTCAAGGAGGCCAGCAACCAGCCCACCATTCTTTTTGTCGACGAGATCCACCGCTTCAACAAGGGCCAACAGGACGCCTTTCTGCCCCACGTGGAGAGTGGCCTCGTCACCCTGATCGGAGCCACCACCGAAAACCCGTCCTTCCAGGTAATCGCCCCGCTGCTCTCCCGCTGCCGGGTGCTGACCTTGAACCCGCTGGCCGCCGATGAGCTGGAAATCATCATGCGTCGCGCCCTGGCCGATGTTCAGCACGGCCTGGGCGGATTGCACCCACAGTGCGATGAGCAGGCGCTGCGACACCTGGCCCGCATGGCGGACGGGGATGGCCGCATGGCCTTGAACGGGCTGGAAACCGCCGTCTCCCTGGCCCGGGTCGCGGAGGACGGCCAACTGCACATCACTTTGGCGGATGTGGAAGAGGCCCTGCAGCGCCGCAGCCTGCGCTATGACAAGGATGGCGAGGAGCATTACAATCTCATCTCGGCCCTGCACAAGAGTCTGCGCGATTCAGATCCGGACGGCGCCCTCTACTGGATGGCCAGGATGCTTGCGGCCGGCGAGGAGCCATTGTATATTGCCCGGCGGCTCATCCGCTTCGCCTCCGAGGACGTGGGCAACGCCGACCCCCAGGCCCTGGCCGTGGCCCTGCACGCCAGGGATGCATTTCACATGCTTGGCACACCGGAAGGCGAACTGGCCCTGGCCCAGGCCTGTATCTATCTGGCCACGGCGCCGAAGAGCAACGCGGTCTACGCGGCCTACAACAAGGTCCGCCATGAAATAGAGCGCACCGGCACCCTGCCCGTCCCGCTGCATTTGCGGAACGCGCCGACCCGGCTGATGAAGGAGATGGGCTACGGCGCTGGTTATCAGTGTGCCCACGACGATCCGCACGCCCTGGTTGACCAGGACCATCTGCCCGATAAACTCGCGGGCACGGTCTATTACCAGCCTACCAGCCGGGGCTTTGAGGCGGTGATTCACGACCGGCTTACCAAGTGGCGCCGGTTTCTGAAGCAGAAAAAAGATCGGCCTGTAACCGGTCCCACGGGAGAATGATCCGCATGAAAATGTTTCTGACCCTTATTTTTGTCTTAACCTGCCTGGCGGGATCGGCCAAGGCCGCCCCGACCATGGCGTCCCCCCCTGGCCAGGATTTTATCCTGTGCTACAGCAACACCATCCAGGGCGAGACCGAACCCTGTGGCTGAAAAAGCCACCAGTTGGGCGGTCTGTCCAAAAAGGCATACGAACTCGAATTGCTCGGGAAGCAAAGCAAGGCCCCTCTCCTGCTGCTGGACGGCGGCAGCCTGCTCTTCACGCAGGATAATTTATCGCCCAACCGGGCGGCGCAGGCCAGAATTACGGCGGATGGCATAGTTGCGGCTTACAACTACATGGGCTTCAAGGCGGTGGGGATCGCTACCGCCGACCTGGCCACCGGCCTTGAGTTCCTGAAGGAGATCCGCGACCGTTCCAAGTTCGCCTGGCTGTCGGCCAACCTGGTGCAGGCAGATACCCGCCAACCCATCTTCCAGGAGGGTATCCAACTTGAGGTGGGCAAGCTCAAGATAGCCGTGCTCGGCCTTACCGAAGAGCGGGCCGATCAATTCCTGGACAAGAATGCCGGGGCCGTGATCCTGCCCTGGCAGGAGGTTCTACCCGGTCTGGTAAAGCGCTTTAGCAATAAGGCCGACCTGATCATTCTGCTCTCCAGTTATGCCCAGGCTGACAACAAAAAGATCGCCGAACAGGTGCCGGGTATCAATATCATCCTGCAGGCCGGCCCTGGCGCCAGAAACCTTGAGCCGGAACTGGCCGCTGGCAGCCTGCTCCTGCAAGTCGCGCCGCGGGGGAAGCAGCAGGGCGTGTGCGACGTCTTCTGGCATGCCTCGAAGGTCTGGCAGCCTGACCCGACCGCCGAACTGCTTGCCAAGGAGGCTAACGTGGGCCGCACGCGCCAGCAGATCGTTAATTTTGACCGTCAGGAAAAGGCCTCCGGTTATCTCAGCAAAAACCCGGCAGCCAAGCAGGCCTATGAATTTCTTAAAGGCCAGTTACCAGACCAGGAAAAGAAACTGGCGGCCCTCAGGAAAAATGTGGAAAGCATGAAAATCGGACCACGGGAGAAGGCCAGGTATGGCAACCGTTTTATTGACCTGGAAAAATCCCGGCCCGATCAGCCAGAGGTGCTGGCCATTGTCGAAAAAACCAAGCAACAGGCCAATCTGGCCGCCCGGCCCGCGGCGCCCGGCCCTGCCCGGGAACAGCCATCATATGCCGGCTGGCGGGCCTGCGCCACCTGTCACCAGAGGCAGGCCGACAACTGGGAAAAGAGCCGGCATGCCGGTGCCCTTGGTACCCTCACGGCCAAGGGCCAGGGCCGCAACCTCGACTGCATCCCCTGCCATGTCACCAGCGTACTGACCGGCAACGAGCCCGAGGCCCTTTCCCTGGCCGCCGATCTCCAGCAGGTTGGCTGCGAGGCCTGCCATGGCCCGGGCAAGCAGCACATTATCGACCCGGCGAAATGGCCCTTGACGCGCAACCCCGGGGAAGAGATCTGCCGGCGCTGCCACCGCCCGGAGCACGACGACGGCTTCGAGTTCAAGAGCAAACTCGATCGGCTCGGCTGCCCCGCCGGCCTGCACTAACCTGTCGGCCGCGTAATTACTCAGGCTGGAAGCAGACTTGGTTCCTAACAGGCTACAGGCCAAATGACCTTGTCAGAGTAGTTGTCATTTCGGAGAGTAGAATGCCAGGACAAAGCACCTGGATGGGAGCGCGTGCTGCTCATCCAGAACAATAAGATCATATTGTAATGCGGTCAGGAGCTTCTGCACATGGTACATCATCAGGACATTATGTATTTCCGCAACGATGATGGGGTGATATTGCCTTAGCACTTCATGGCTTCCCAAGAGGACCATGCTCTCGGCACCTTCGACATCGATCTTCATGACCTGGGGAGGAGCAACTTTCCCTTGCGCAACCAAGGTGTCCGCCCTGGCCGTCGGTACTTTGCGAGCGGCGAAAGACCAGTAATGCTCCTTTATCTCCGGCGTCAAGGCATGCGCCAGATGACTGCCGCTGCTGCTGCCGTTATCGACGTTTTCCGATAAAGAAAACGCGGCTTCACCATCGCTATCGGCCAGAGCGCAAGCCATCAGCGCAATCCGCTTGCCAAGTTTCTCATTTCTGACGATATTTTTTTCGAGACGTTCGACATTGCAGGGATTCGGTTCAAAGGCAATGACCTGACCAGATGCACCCACCAGACTCGCAAACGCCAAACTGTGATAGCCAAAATGCGCGCCAACATCCCAGATGGTTTTACCCTGCAGGTCGCCATAATGCCGCAAGGCATCGTAGATAAACTGATCATAGGCGCCATCGATCATCTCGGACCAGGCTGGTGAACCATGCTGATCGAGATACAAAAATTGTCCTTGAAGCGGTCCCGCCTTCACCTCGTGCCATTCGGGTCGCGAACGACGTGCCCGTCTTTTTAAAGTAGCAACAAGTTCCCTTGGTGACAGGGAGCATCCCCTTTGCGCCATTGCCAATAATTTCACAATATAACCACCTCGGCTCAACTTAACTCTCGTTACGCATTGCCCTTGGGGTAGAAATGGACCACGCCATCAATCTCCGAGGTGTCGCAGAAATGCCCCAGGCCGAATTCACGGAACTGCTCCTCGCAGTCAACCTTGACGGCATAGGCCTGGCCTTCCTGGGAATGGTAGACAATGGTATGAACCTTATGAAGGGCAACCGGCCTTGACAGGGTGGGCATGATGGTAACCTCCTGAATATGGTATCGGACTTTGTCCGGTGTTTCTGAAGTGAATCATCTCGGGTTGTTTAGTCTGGCAGCCTGTAGTCTGTTAGGAACAAAGTCTGCTTCCAGCCTGAAAGACTAAACACCTTCAGGCTATCCACCTGACATTTACAAATATCTTTAATTAACTATAGACACAACAGACAAGAAAACAAGGGGGGCAAATCAGTAGTTCTTGCGAACCAGAACCTCCCGGGGCTTGGAGCCATCGGCCGGGCCCAGGATACCTTCTTTTTCCATGGTCTCGACCATGCGCGCCGCACGGTTGTAACCAATTCGCAACCGCCGCTGCACCATGGAAATGGAGGCCTGGCCGGTCTCGCAGACCAGGGTCACCGCCTGGTCGTAAAGTTCGTCGGCCTCCCCGGTTGAGTCCTCGGCCTCCTCGGATTCCTCGGCGATCTTGAGGACCGACTCATCGTAATGGGCCGTACCCTGTTCCTTCAGAAAGGAGACAATGCGCTCAATCTCACCCTCGGAGATATAGGCGCCGTGTACCCGTTTCATCCGGGAGGCACCGGACTGCAGGAGGAGCATGTCTCCCATGCCGAGCAGGTGTTCGGCGCCACCGGTGTCCAGAATGGTGCGGGAATCCACCCTGGAGGAAACCTTGAAGGAGATGCGGGTTGGGAAGTTGGCCTTGATGATGCCGGTCAACACGTCCACCGACGGCCTCTGGGTGGCGAGAATGAGGTGCATACCGGCCGCCCGGGCCATCTGGGCCAGACGGGTGACGGAATCCTCCACCTCGCGGGAGGAAACCATCATGAGATCGGCCAGCTCGTCGATGATGATGACGATCATGGGCAGGATTTTCTCGGCCGTGGCATTGTAGCTGGCCAGGTTCTTGACCCTGGCCTCCTTCATGATGATGTAGCGCCGCTCCATCTCCAACACGGCCCACCGCAGGGTGCGGGCCGCCATTTTGGCGTCGTCCACCACCGGGTGCAGCAGGTGCGGGATATCCGCGTAGTGGGCGAGTTCGATGCGTTTGGGATCAACCAGCAGCAGCCGTACCTCGTCGGGCGTCGCCTTCATGAGGATGGAACAGATGATGCCGTTGACCGCCACGCTCTTGCCCGAGCCGGTGGCGCCGGCGATAAGCAGGTGCGGCATCTTGGCCAGATTGGCGGTCACCGGGTTGCCGACCACGTCCTTGCCCAGTCCAAGGGTGAGCCGGGAAGGAGACTTCTGAAAGTTGTCGTTGGCCACGATATCACGGAACTGGACAATGGCCCGTTCCGGGTTAGGAATCTCGATGCCCAGGGCCGCCTTGCCGGGAATGGAGCCCGCGATGCGAACGCTTTCCGCTTTGAGCCCCATGGCCAGGTCGTCGGCCAGGGCGACGATGCGGTTGATCTTGACTCCCGGCGCTGGCGCGAACTCGTAGGTGGTGATCACCGGTCCGGGCGAGATACCGACCACCTTGCCATTTACACCGTAATCCTTCAATTTTTCCTCAAGCTGCTTGCTCACCTCGTAAAAGTGCTCGCGGTTCACGGCGGTGTCGACCTGCTCGGGTTTGTCAAGCAGGCCCAGACCCGGCAACTTATACTCGCCGCCGGTCACCGACAGGGGCTGAAATTCCTCATCCCCTTCCTCCTCATCAACCATGTCTGGCGGCTCGTGGAGGGAGGGCACGACGTCAACGAGCAAAGCGCTACCTTCTTCCTCCGTCGTGGCCCCTGGGAAAACCGGAGCAGCCGGCTCCATCCCCCGACCTGACCGAGGTCCGGTCGCGACCGAACGGCGCAGCCACCGGACAAGCCGGCCCAGGAGTTCAAGGCCAACCTCCCCCACCTTCCGACCAGAGATGGACGGCGAAAAACGCATTGCCAGCATAAGGGAGATGATCAGCAGAGCTACAAAAAAAAGAATGGCGCCGGGCACGCCGAGGATTGGCGCGGCAACGGTGAACAGCAGGCCGCCCAAGGCCCCGCCGGCCGGAATGGTCCTGCCGGCCAGCAGCACCATTTCCCCGGACACAAAGGCGGTCAGCAAACCGCAACTGGCGATGATCAGGCCGGTACACCCCCCGAAGATCAAGGGGAAACGTAGCATGGAGGCCTTAGGGGCGAAGAGCTGCAACGAGAAAAAAAAGAAAAGCACGACGAGCCAGAAGGACCCGAGGCCAAGAAAGGCCATGAGCATTTGCGCGAGCCAGTTGCCGGCCTGGCCGCCCCAGTTGCCCAAGGAGCCCGGGCTGACATGGAACGGCTCGGCGGTGAAGGTATAACTTGCCAGGCAGAGGAACAGGAAGAGGGCGACACAGATGCCCACCACGGCCAGAATCTCCTGGCCCAGGGGCGGCCGCTCCTCAATTTTCCTGTTTTTTACCATTCTCACCACGGTCTGAAATCAGGTTGGTTAGGCTGTAGTCTGTATGCTTTGTTACTCTGCCACTCTGCCACTCTGCCACTTTCCCCTTCTGTCACTCTGCCACTCTGCCACTTTCCCCTTCTGTCATTCACTTGCCTGGCAGGGCAAGGCGCAGCCCGTCCAGAATACCGTTTATGAAAGGCCCGGCCTCGTCGGTGCTGTAGCGCTTGGCAACCTCAATGGCCTCGTTGATGGCCACGCTGGCCGGCACTTCATCTTTATAACACAGCTCGAAGATCGCTACCCGCAGGATGTTGCGGTCCACCAGCGACATCCGGTCCATGCGCCAGTTTCTGGAATGGTGCCGCAGCAGCTCGTTGATCTCCTGCCAGTGGGCCGTGATCCCCTCGACTATTTCCCGGGCATAGTCGTAGGCCTTGCGGCTGGCCTCGAAATGATCCCGCAGATGCTGCAGGGCCTCCATGATGGGCGTGCCGGCAAACTCACTCTGAAAGAGGGCCTGCATGGCCAGTTCCCTTGATTGTCGCCGAATACCCATATTACAGATTCCCTTAAAGATCAGGTTGAAGCGGCCGGCCGCGTCATTATGCAGGGCGTATTCTGCTGGCCCGGATTAGGGACGCATAGGATCTATGGGACAAATGGGTGTTTTCTCTCTTCCCTTCTTCATTCGATGTCCGGGGTCCGGAATCCGGGATCCTAAAACTGTTGAAGCAGGTCCACCATTTCGATGGCCGCGACCGCCACATCGCTGCCCTTGTTGCCGGCCTTGGCGCCGGCCCGCTCAATGGCCTGTTCAATGGTGTCAGTGGTCAGCACCCCGAACAAAATGGGCACGCCGCTCTCCATGCTGGCCTGGGCAATACCTTTGGCCGCCTCGCTGGCCACGAAATCGAAATGCGGCGTGGCGCCCCGGATGATGGCGCCCAGACAGAGCACGGCGTCAAAGCGGCCCGATCTGGCAAACTTCTGAGCCAGCAGCGGGATCTCGTAGGCCCCTGGCACCCGCGCCAGTTCGATGTCCGCCTCCCTGGCCCCGGAACGAAGCAGGGTGTCCAGCGCCCCTTCCAGCAGGCGCTCGGCGATAAATGAGTTAAAGCGAGAAAGCACGATGCCGAATCGTTTCCCTTCCGCCCGCAGTTGCCCCTCATAGACTTTCACCATGATCTCCTCCCTTACCATCTATTGCCGGTTTGTGGTGCGGGCGCTCCTACTTTTTCTGCCGGCCAGGCAGCCGGTCCAGTAAATGGCCCATTTTGTCCTTCTTGCATTGCAGATACTGAAGGTTTTCCGCGTCAGGCTCCATCTCGATGGGTAGCCGCTCAACCACCTGGATACCATAACCCTCCAGCCCGACGATCTTCTTGGGGTTGTTGGTGAGCAGCCGCATCTGGCGGACACCCAGGTCCCTCAGAATTTGCGCACCAATGCCGTAATCGCGAAGGTCGGCCTTGAAACCCAGCTCCAGGTTGGCCTCCACCGTATCCATGCCCTGGTCCTGCAGGGCGTAGGCCTTGAGCTTGTTCACCAGACCAATACCCCTGCCCTCCTGGTGCATGTAGAGAATGATGCCGGCGCCCTCCCGGCCCACCATGTGCATGGCGGCGTGGAGTTGCTGACCGCAGTCACAGCGCTGGGAACCAAAGACATCGCCGGTAAGACACTCGGAATGGACCCGCACCAACACTGGCCTGTCAGGGTCGATCTGGCCCTTGACCAAGGCGAGGTGTTCGTTGTCGTCCACGTCGTTGGTATAGACGATGGCCCGGAACTCACCGCCATAGCAACTCGGCAGCCTGGTTTCCGCGGCCCGGTGCACCAGATTGTCGTTGCGCACCCGGTAGGCGATGAGATCCTTGATGGTGGTGATCTTGAGATTGTGCTCCTTGGCGAACACCGCCAGGTCCGGCATGCGAGCCATGGTGCCATCTTCCTTCATAATCTCGCAGATCACCCCGGAGGGTCTCAAGCCCGCCAGCCGGGCGAGGTCCACCGAACCCTCGGTCTGGCCGGTGCGTACCAGCACCCCGCCCCGCCGGGCCCTGAGCGGAAAGATGTGGCCAGGACTGACGATGTCCTCGGGTTTGACGTCCAGGCGGGCCGCCTCCTGAATGGTCCGGGCCCGGTCGGCCGCGGAGATGCCGGTGGTGACTCCGGTGCGTGCCTCGATGCTCACCGTGAAGGCGGTGCCAAAGGGTGACTGGTTGTCGCGCACCATCATGGGCAACCTCAGTTTGTCAATCTGCTCCGGGGTAAGGGTAAGGCAGATCAGCCCCCGGCCATGCCTGGCCATGAAATTGACGGCCTCGGGGGTCACCATCTGCGCGGCCATGCACAGATCACCCTCGTTTTCGCGGTCCTCGTCATCCACCAGGATGATCATCTTGCCGGAGCGGATATCTTCTATCACGTCTGCTATGGAACTAACTGGCATTTTTATCACCTGTTTTTCTAATGAGAAAACGGAGTAGTCCGTAGGCCATGGACTGTAGGCTGTTAGTTCCTGCGGTGCGAGCCCTACAGCCTAACAGGCTACAGCCTATCCAACTCATTTCAAAAACCCGTGCTCCGCCAGGAAGGCCGGAGTAATCCTTGACCCGTCGGCATCCCCGGGCAACGGCACGGACAGAAGTTTTTCCACGTACTTGCCGATGAGGTCCACCTCGATGTTTACCAGATCCCCGGCCTGCCTGTTGCCCAGGGTGGTCACCACCAGGGTGTGCGGGATGATGGAGACGCTGAAGCTGACCGCGTCGCAACGGTTCACCGTAAGGCTGATGCCGTCGATGGCAATGGAGCCCTTTTCGATGACATAGCGGCCGAGCCCCGCGGGCAGGGCAAAGGTGAACAGAACATAATCACCCACGGGCCGACGTTCAAGCACCCTGACCGTGGCGTCCACATGACCGCTGACCAGATGGCCGCCCAGGCGGTCGGCAAGCCGCAGGGCGCGTTCCAGGTTTACCAGGGCGCCACAGGCCAGCCCGCCAAGATTGGTACGAGTGAGAGTCTCCGGGGAGACATCCACCGTGAAATGACGTCCGGCGATGGTTTTGGCGGTAAGACAGACGCCGTTCACCGCAATGCTTTCACCCTCGGCAGGCTCGGTAAACTCAAAGTCAGACACAATGGCAAAGAGCATGCCGCCGCCGGCCGGCCGCTTCTCTGCTATCCTGCCCTTGCCAAGTATGATACCGGTGAACATGGGAAATCCTCAATCTAGCTGCTAGCAGTATCCGCCCACGCCAAATCACCCCGGATGAGCACATCCTCGCCGAAGCGCCGGGTAGTCACCCTGGTCAGCCGCGGACCGTCGTCCACCTGGCTTACGCCCAGCGGCCCGGCGAGCGGCAAACCGTCTCCACCCAGGAAGAGCGGCGCCACGAAGAGCATGACCTCGTCCACCAGCCGCTGTAGCAGAAAAGCGGCATGGACGGCGGCCCCGCCTTCCACCAATAATGTGTTCATCCGCGCCGCGCCCACCAGCCGCAGCACCTCGGGGAGAGCCACCCGGCCGTCGTCGTCAAGACCGACCCGGTGTACCACGGTGCCCGCCGCTTCCAGGGCCCGCTGACGGGCAGGCTTGGCCTCGGGGCCGCAGAATACCCAGGTCGGCGCCGGGGACGACTGGGTGATGAGCCGCGCCGCCGGGTCAAGGCGCAGGTGGGTATCAAGCACCAGGCGCACCGCGTCGCGGCCACCCCTTGGCAGTCGTGTGGTCAGGGCCGGATCGTCAACCAGGGCCGTGCCCACGCCGATCAGGATAGCGTCCATCTTATCCCGCAGGCGGTGAACCTGCTGACGGGACTGCTCGCCGGTAATCCAGCCACTGTGGCCGGTACGGGTAGCGATGCGGCCATCCAGACTGGCACCCGCCTTCATGATCACCCATGGCAGGCCGCTTACGATGTGCTTCAGAAAGGGTCGGTTTAAGCGCCGGCACTCAGCCTCCAGCACCCCCATGGTTACCGGGATGTTATGCTGCATAAGATAGCGGGCACCGTTGCCTGCCACCCGGGGGTTGGGGTCGGCCATGCCGACCACCACCCGCTTGATGCCGGCGGCCAGCACCGCCTCGCTGCATGGCGGAGTGCGACCAGTATGGTTGCAGGGCTCCAGGGTTACATAAAGGGTGGCGCCCCGGCCTTGGGGCCCGGCACCCCGCAGGGCATGCACCTCGGCATGCGGGGTGCCGGCCTGATGGTGATAACCCTTACCCACCACCTGACCAGCACGGACGATCACGGCGCCCACCGCCGGGTTGGGCGAGGTCCGCCCCTCCCCTTTTCTGGCCTCCCGCAGGGCGAGCCGCATATACTGGCTGTCAAGGTCGGTCACGGTTCTCTTTACGGCTGTCCAGGACGTGCTTGAGTTCGTCCATAAATTCGTTCAGATCCTTGAACTGCCGATACACCGAGGCAAAGCGGACATAGGCGACCTCGTCCATGTCCCGCAGGCCGTCCATCACCCGCTCGCCGACCAGCCGGCTGGGAATCTCCCGCTCGCCCATATCCTGAAAGGCCATTTCCAGGGAGTCGACAAATTCCTCGATGCGGGCCATGCTCACCGGCCGTTTCTCGCAGGCCACCTTCAGTCCATGCACCACCTTGGCACGATCCCAGGCCTCGCGCCGCCCGTCTTTCTTGACCAGCATTGGCATGGAAACCTCAAGCCGCTCATAGGTGGTGAAGCGCCGACCGCAGGACTCGCACAGCCGGCGGCGGCGAGTGATGGTGTATTCCTTGTTAAGACGGGAATCAACCACCCGATTTTCCAGATGGCTGCAGTAAGGGCACTTCATGACGGCACACCGTGAATAAGACGCATCTTTTGATATTCAAGCCGCGACGGCGCTGACCGGGGCTCAGCCTATCCGCCGCACCGGAATGCCGGCCTCGGCCAAGAGGGCAACGGCCAGGGTGTCGGCATACCCTTCCCCGTAAGCAATACCAACGATCCGGGCATTGATCAACATCTTGCTGCAGATGGCGCATGGCTGGTTCGTGCAGTACAGACTCGCCCCCTCGACGCTGACGCCCGAGAGCGCCGCCTGGATGATGGCGTTCTGCTCGGCGTGCAGGCCCCGACAAAGTTCATGTCGTTCCCCGGAAGGCACCCCGCGGGCCTCACGCAGACAACCAACCTCCAGGCAGTGGCTGATCCGGCTGGGCGCGCCGTTGTAGCCCGTGGAGATGATGCGCTTGTCCCGCACCAGAATGGCTCCCACCTTGCGGCGCAAACAGGTGGCGCGCTGGGCCACCAGGCGGGTGATGCTCATGAAGTATTCGTCCCAACTCAACCGGGGATCTGGCGACTCGGTCATATCACTCAGGCCAGTTGGGCATCAAGCCCGGGGTAAAGGGGAAAACGCCCGCACAGATCCATGACCTCCTGGCGCACCCGGGTCTGGAGCCTCGAGTTGTCGGGATCCTCAAGCACCTGGTTGATCCAGGCGCCGATCTGTTGCATTTCCGGCTCCTTCAGGCCGCGGGTGGTCACCGCCGGCGTGCCGATGCGGATGCCGCCGGTCACGAAGCGGCTCTCGGTGTCAAAGGGGATGGCGTTCTTGTTTACCGTGAGCCCGGCCGCCTCCAGGCTGGCCTCGGCCTGTTTACCGGTGATGCTCTTGCTGGAAAGATCCACCAGCAGCAGGTGGTTGTCGGTGCCGCCGGACACCAGACGGAAACCGCTGGCCATGAGGCTGGCGGCCAGAACCCTGGCATTTTTCACCACCTGGGCCTGGTAGTCGCGGAAATCCTGGCTCATGGCCTCCTTGAAGCTCACCGCCTTGGCGGCAATGACATGAACCAGGGGACCGCCCTGAATGCCTGGAAATATCTTGCTGTCGAGTTGCTTGGCGTAACGCTCCTTGGCCAGGATAAGGCCGCCCCGCGGGCCGCGCATGGTCTTGTGGGTCGTGGTGGTGACAAAGTCGGCATGGGGCAACGGCGAGGGATGCTGGCCGGCGGCCACCAGGCCGGCGATATGGGCCATGTCCACCATGAGCAGGGCCTCGACCCCATCGGCAATCCGTCTGAATCCCTCAAAATCTATAATGCGGGAGTAGGCGCTGGCGCCGGCCACGATCATCCGCGGCCGGTGCTCATGGGCCAGACGTTCCACCTCGGCCATGTCGATGGTCTCGCTCCGCCGGTCCACGCCGTAGGAGACGAAGTTGAAGAACTGGCCGGAAAAATTCACCGCGCTGCCATGGGTCAGGTGGCCGCCGTGAGCCAGATCCATGCCCAGCACCTTATCGCCGGGTTGCAAGGTGGCGAAGTAGATGGCCATGTTGGCCTGGCTGCCCGAATGGGGCTGGACGTTGGCATACTCGGCGTTAAACAGGGTGCGGGCCCGCTCCACGGCCAGGACCTCCACCTCGTCGGCATACTCGCAGCCTCCGTAATAACGACGGTGCGGATAGCCCTCGGCGTACTTATTGGTGAAAATGGACCCCTGGGCCTCCAGTACCGCCTCGCTCACGATGTTCTCCGAGGCGATGAGTTCCAGTTGGAAACGCTGCCGATTTAGCTCCCGGACAATGGCGCCCTGGATCTCGGGGTCAGTCTGTTTCAGAAAGGACACGATACTCCCTCTAAGTCGGAAAATTTAGCGATGCGGAGTTGGTGACGGCCGCCGGCAAAGGCGGTGGTAAGCCAGACCCTGACCAGATCCTCGGCCAGGCCGGGCCCCAGCACCCGGGCCCCGAGACAGAGAACATTGGCATCGTTGTGCTCGCGGCTCATCCGGGCCGAATAGGCCTCATGGACCAGGGCCGCCCGGATGCACGGCCTGCGATTAGCGGCCATCGACATGCCGATGCCGGTGCCGCAGATCAGAACGCCGCGCTCACAGACTCCCGTCTCAACCAACCCGCAGACCTTGTCGGCAAAGTCAGGATAGTCCACCGAATCATTCGAAAAACACCCCTGGTCGACCAAGGTATGTCCAAGTTCCTCGATGACCGCGGCCACCACGGCCTTCAGACCAATGCCGCCATGATCACAGCCGATGGCTATCTTCATGCCCCACTCCTGAGTGAAAGGCCTCCAGCAAAGCGGGAAACCTCAAGAAAGCCCCCTGAAAGGGGGTATAAACTCCGGGTATCCCGCCAAAGGCGGGACAAGTGACCGGGGCGCCCTTTCTTTTGGTTCGTTTTCCTTGCACCACTCAAGGGGGCATAAAATTCAGCAAAGAAAATGAACATAACACACAACCAACGGCTCAGCCGCCTTCGTTAAAACGCTTCATAAGGAGCACCGCGTTGGTGCCACCGAACCCGAAGGAGTTGGAAAGCACGGCATTGAGCCGGGCCGGCCGGGCTATCTTGGGCACGTAATCCAGATCACACTCCGGATCGGGGTGGTCAAGGTTAATGGTGGGCGGTATGAGCTGGTGATGCAGAGCCAGGGCCGAGAACACCGCCTCGATACCGCCGGCGCCACCCAGCATGTGGCCGGTCATGGATTTGGTGGAACTGATGGCCAGCTTGTAAGCATGCGCGCCAAATACCGTCTTGATGGCCCGGGTTTCCACCAGGTCGTTCAAGGGCGTTGAGGTGCCATGGGCGTTGATGTAGTCAATGTCCTCCGGCCGCAGGCTGGCGTCTTCCATGGCCATCCGCATGCAGCGCACCGCGCCGTTGCCGTCCTCGGGGGGCGCCGCCATGTGAAAACCATCGCCCGACAGTCCGTACCCCCCCATCTCGGCGTAGATTCTGGCCCCACGGACCCTGGCTTGTTCCAACTCTTCCAGGACCAGGAAGCCCCCACCCTCGGCAATGATAAAGCCGTCCCGATCCCGGTCAAAGGGCCGCGAGGCGGCGGTGGGATCGTCGTTGCGGGTGGACAGGGCCTTCATGGCATGGAAACCG
>Ga0066650_10000381_pt1 | contig 14520 bp, 12 predicted proteins | sample CryGey092014_all_FD_59539 | JGI IMG/M metagenome (GOLD analysis project Ga0066650, IMG submission 59539) | Groundwater microbial communities from aquifer - Crystal Geyser CG23_combo_of_CG06-09_8/20/14_all | ecosystem: Environmental > Aquatic > Deep subsurface > Groundwater | place: USA: Utah...
GGAAACATTTTCGATATAGGGACAAAGTATTCAGAAAATTTTGATGTAAGTTTCTCTGACGCACAAGGAAAGAAACAACTTGTTCGTGGTCGGTAAAGTTAATAATTATCAAGTCAAGCAGCTCGCCGGGCTCACGAAAAAAAATTCGTTCCCTATATCTCAAAAGGGGATGAAGTGTTAGATATTGGTTGTGGGCTTGGCTACCAAGCGCTTGATATTCAACGCCAGTCTGGCGCACGGGTAACAGGAATTGATGTCATTTATTATTTGGATTCAGACTTTTCCTGCAAAATTTTTGATGGAATACATATTCCATATTCTGACAAATTTTTTAATGTGTCATATCTTTCGTATGTGTTGCATCATGCAGTAAAACCCATGAAACTGCTTGCTGAGGCGCTCCGAGTCAGTCGAAAACGTGTACTCATTATTGAGGATACCCCTCGAAATTTTTTTGATCGTACGCTTGATGCGTATCATGGATGGTCATTTAACAAATTTTATGGACTTCAACATGCGTCAGCATTTCGCACGCGAAAGGAATGGGAGCAGATTTTTGAAAAATCGCGCGTAAAATCTTTTCAAGCGATTCCATTTGGTCGGTTTAATCGGGAAATATATTTTCCGATATCCCGTACGCTTTTTATAATAGACAGATAACCTATGCGTTGTATTTTTTCGATTGATGTATTGATTAATTATGTAGTTTTACGATAAGTTTGTAGAAGATCATTAATCGCTTTATTGCAAGATATGTATTTAGAAAGCAAAAGAATGTTTTAAAAGCGTTCTTTTGTTAAATTGTTGAAACTTGATTTTTGCGTAAAAAAATGCTATACTGTACCCATAAATAGAAAAAAAGTGCTCCATGAAACTTCGCACACTTGATCAAGCTGATGTAGATGGGAAGCGGGTATTTGTCCGCTGCGGTTTTGATGTCCCGTTTACCGCTGACGGGAAAATTGCTGATGACGAACGAATTAGGGAGTGTTTAGAAACACTTCGTTTTTTGATTGATAAGGGAGCTCACGTCATTATTGCTTCTCATAATGGACGGCCGAAAGGCAAAGTGATTGAATCCCTTTCCATGAAGCTAATCGGCCCCCATTTGTCTGAACTTTTAGATGAAGAAGTTACAACACTATCGGACTGCATAGGGCCAGAGGTAAAGAGAGTTATAGCTGAAAGCAAACCGCGAGAAGTAATTTTGCTCGAAAACTTACGCTTTCATAAAGAGGAAAAAGAAAACGATCCAGAATTTGCAAAAGAACTTGCCTCACTCGCAGACGTGTATGTTGATGAAGCGTTTGCGAATTTGCATCGCGACCACGCGTCCATGACTGGAGTTGCGAAACTCTTACCCGCATACGCAGGTTTTCGAATACAAAAGGAAGTTGATGCACTTTCTGGGATTACGGATAATCCAGTGCATCCGTTTGTTGCGATTATCGGTGGAGCAAAAATTTCCGACAAACTTTTGGTTATTAAGCGAATGCTTGAAATTGGCGATTATGTTTTGCTTGGCGGCGCGCTTGCAAACACTATGCTGAAAGCGCAGGGTATGTCAGTTGGTAAGTCATTAGTTGAAGATAAAATGATGCATATAGCGCATGAATTGACTTTGACTGACAATCGACTCCGTGTTCCTGTTGATGTTGTGACGGCAAAACAAATAGAAGCGGGTGTCCCGACGAAAAAGAAGGCGGTGGCGAACGTACAAAATGATGAATATATTTTAGATATTGGACCCGATACAATAAATTTGTATGAAATGATTTTACGCGAAGCAAAAACAATAGTGTGGGGCGGCCCAATGGGATATTTTGAGTTAAAGCCGTTTGACCATGGTACGTGCGAAATAGCACGCATTGTTGGTACGTGCGATGCGCGAAGCGTCGCCGGTGGCGGTGACACGTTAGATGCGCTCGCGAAAAGTGGCTATAAAGATAAAATTACATTTACTTCAACGGGCGGCGGAGCAATGCTCACGTTCTTAGAAGGAAAACCAATGCCCGCTTTAGAATTATTAAAACAAACATAATATGGCTCTCCCAACGATTATTCGTATTTCAGGCCGAGAAATTTTATCATCTGGTGGCAATCCGACAATTGAGGCTTGTGTTGAACTTTCAAATGGGATTCGCGCAACCGCGTCCGTTCCATATGGCGTATCTAGTGGAAGCCATGAAGCGTTTATTTTGCTTGATGGAGACAAAAAGCGATATAGAGGCATGGGAATGAAAAAAGCAGCACGAAATATTTCAACTACGTTACATACATTGCTGCGTGGTACCCAAATTACTAAACTTCGTGCGATTGACGAGATGATGATTGCAAAAGATGGTACAAAAAATAAATCCCGTCTTGGTGGCAACGCGATTCTCGCCGTTTCAATCGCGTGCGCACGAGCGGGTGCTCTTGCGACACATACACCGCTGTATTCTTATTTGCGGAAAGCATACCGCATGCCATTTGCTACATATATCCTCCCTAAACCGATGATGGTGACAATTGAAGGGGGTCGGCACGCTGACGATTCGACTGATTTTCAGGAGTACCTACTTACAGCAGTTGCAAACAAAAAACGCAGCGAACTTATTCGTATGACGCTCGAGTCGTATATGGCTGTTCGCGATATTTTAAAGCAAAAAGGATATTCCACAAATGTTGGGAACGAAGGCGCGTTCACTCCGCCATTGAAATCTAATGAAGCTCCACTTGGCATTTTAGTAGCAGGTATTAAAAAAGCAGGATACCGCCCAGGCAAAGATGTTGCTATTTCACTTGACCCCGCAACGAGCGAAGTTTATAAGAAAGGAAAGTATGTCTTGCCGTTAGACAAAAAAACATTGAACGCAGATCAAATAACAGTAATGTTTACCCGTTGGTTGCAGAAATATCCAATTGTTACACTTGAAGATCCTTTATCAGAAGATGACTGGGTAAATTGGACGAAACTATACGCGAAATTAAAAAAGAAAGTAATGATAGTTGGCGATGATCTTACCGTTACAAACGTTGATAGATTGCGCCGAGCAATACGTGAGAAGGTGATGAATGCAATTTTAATTAAGCCAAATCAGATTGGCTCCGTTTCCGAAACGATAGATACGTTAGTGTTGGCACATACGCACAACATAAAATCTATTATTTCGCATCGAGGCGGTGGAGAAACAGCAGACGCGTTCATTATTGACCTTGGAGTCGCCGCAAACGCTTCTTATTATAAGATAGGACCAACACGCGGCGAACGGACAGAGAAATATAACCGCCTACTTGAAATTGAAGAAGAGGTTTCATAACACATGGATAAAGAAAAACAAAACAATTCAGAGTATCACCCAGTTGTACTAGCTATTCTTGATGGCTGGGGGTATTCGAAACGAAAAGAGGGGAATGCAATTGCACTTGCAGACACCCCACATTATGATGACATACTAGAGCAGAGCCCCCATACACTTCTTTCAGCCTCTGGTCGTGACGTTGGATTAGAAGAAGACCAAGACGGAAATTCAGAAGCAGGGCATCTCAATATTGGCGCAGGACGTATTGTACTCCAGGATACGGTGAAAATTAGCCGTGCGATCGATGACGGTTCATTTTTTCGCAATCCAGCTTTTGAGCGCGCGGTCAAACATGTTCAGCGTCATAATTCCACCCTCCATCTCATGGGGTTGTTGTCAGACAACCAAAGCGCTCACGTAAATCCCGATCATTTGCTAGCACTATTGTCTTTTGCAAAACAGTTACGGTTGCGCAAAGTTGTATCGCATTTGTTTACTGATGGGCGCGATTCCTCTCGGTATGAAGCAATCGATCTTATGAAACAGCTTCATACCGTGTTAGACGGTGTGCGCGTTGGATCAATTGCTGGACGTTTCTATGCCATGGATCGTGGGAATAATTGGGACCGCATCGAAAGAGTGTATTCCATGTTGACAATGGGCGAGGGGTTGCGAGCAAAAAGTCCCGAAGAAGCAATTTTACATGCATACAACAGAGATGAGACAGATGAATTTATTCAGCCGACGATTATTGTCCCTGAAGGGGAAGAGCCCGCAACAATTGGCTTCAACGACTCAGTTATATTTTTTAACCTCAGAAGTGATCGCGCACGTCAACTCACCAAGTCTTTTGTTCAACCAGACTTTTCTTTCTTTAAGCGAAAAGTTTTTTTGGAGGATTTGGTATTTGTGGGTATGACTGATTTTGGCCCAGATTTAGATATTTTGTCGGCATACCCAAGCGAAGATGAAAAAAATACGCTGCCGATGGCTTTGAAGGCGTATCGTCAGCTATATATTGCCGAAAGCGAAAAGTTCGCGCATGCGACATATTTTTTTAATGGCGGATATGATCACCCGGTTGCAGGAGAAGATCGTGTGGTTATTCCGTCCCCAAAAGTGCGAACATACGATATGCTGCCTCAAATGTCTACTCCACAGATTGTAGATTATGTAGTCGATGATATCTCTCGCGAGAAGCATGATTTTATTATGATTAATTTTGCCGCGCCTGATATGGTGGCGCACACAGGGAACTTACAGGCGTCGATTAAAGCAGCAGAGGCTGTTGATGTCGCGCTGAACAGATTGGAGCAGGTTATTGCACACCACAAAGGCATTTTAATTGTTAGCGCTGACCATGGAAATTTAGAGGGTTTAACAAACGGCTCAACTGGCGAAATAGATACAGAACACTCAACAAATCCCGTTCCGTTTATTCTTGTGGGAACACCTTTACCAAAAGATGCCTTACGGGGTGGTGGGCGGCTAGCGGATATCGCGCCGACAATTCTTGAGCTTTATCATATTGAAAAGCCCCAAGATATGACAGGTGAGTCGTTAATAAAAGCGGAATACGCGAAAGAGATATAAGAGAACTTGATTTTTTGATATACTTGAATTTATGGCAACAAAAGCGAAATTAAAACCAGTCGTACTTCTTATTTTGGATGGCTTTGGTATTGCGCCACCATCGCGTGGAAACGCAATTAGCATTGCCCAGATGCCTCATATGGATTCATATATCCAACATTATCCCGTTATGGCGCTGCAGGCATCCGGCGAGGCGGTTGGCTTGCCGTGGGGTGAGATGGGAAACTCTGAAGTGGGGCATTTGAACTTAGGCGCAGGAAAGATTATGTATCAGGAATTGCCGCGGATTAATAAATCCATTGCAGACGGAGATTTTTTTGAAAACAAAGCATTAGTCTCAGCTGCGCAGCGTGTTAATAAGAAAGGGTCAACGCTTCACTTGGTGAGCTTGGTAAGTTCCGGAGGAGTTCATTCATCGATTGATCATTTGTTTGCGTTGCTAGAGCTGGCGCAAAAGCAAAAAGTAAAAAAAGTTGCAATCCACTGCATTTTAGATGGACGCGACACGCCACCAAAAAGTGCTATAACGTTTATCCAAAAGCTTCAAGATAAAATTAAGCAAGTTGGTCTAGGTGAAATTGCATCTCTTATTGGACGATGGTATGCGATGGATCGTGATAATCGTTGGGATCGGGTTCAAAAAGGATACAACCTGATGGTGTGCGGCGAGGCAGATCGCGAAAATGCTGACCCACTAAAAGCGATAGAGGAATCCTACGCCGAAGGGAATTTGGATGAAGAATTCAAGCCGACTATTATCACGAAAGATGGCGCTCCAGTTGCAACAATATTAGAAAAGGATTCGGTCATTTTTTCAAATTTTAGACCTGACCGCTCACGCCAATTAACTAAAGCATTTGTCCTTCCTGGTTTTAATAAATTTAAACGAGATTATTTGAAAGGATTATTTTTTGTCACACTAACCGAATACGAAAAAGACGTTCCTGTTGAAGTCGCGTATCCTCCAGAAATTGTTGAAATGCCACTTGCGAAAGTCATTTCGAAAGCAAATCTTAAGCAAATTCATCTTGCTGAAACAGAAAAGTATGCGCACGTAACATATTTTTTAAATGGTGGTCAAGAGGAAGAATTTATTGGTGAAGAACATGAGCTCGTATCTTCTCCACGTGTTGCAAGTTATGCTGAAAAACCTGAAATGAGTGTTATGCAAATTGTGGAAAAAGCCGTAAAAGCAATTGACAGCCAGAAATATGATTTTATCGCAATTAATTTTGCGAACCCTGATATGGTTGGTCATACCGGGATTTTAAAAGCAACAGTAAAAGCATTGGAAGCAACTGATGAAGCTGTTGGTGATCTTGTCGATGCGGTGCTTACACAAGGTGGTTGTGTATTTATTACGGCAGATCATGGTAATTGCGAACAGATGTTAAATTTGCAAACTGGCGCCATGGACAAAGAACACACAACAAACCCCGTACCGTTTTTTGCTATCGGAGCTCCCTGGAAAGATCATGAATATCTAGTAACACCGGGACTTACACCAGATTTGTCGTTGCTACAGCCCGTAGGAATTTTATCGGACGTACCAGTCACTATACTAGAAACATTAGGCCTTAATAAGCCTGAGGAAATGACAGGTAGAAATTTACTCGAATAAACATGCTAGAAGGATTTTTTAAACCGCGTTCCATTGCAGTGGTTGGCGCTTCTGCGAACCCAGATAAATTGGGAGCGGTTGTGTATAAGAATATCATTTCCAACGGATTTCGTGGACGCGTATACCCAGTTAACGTTAAAGGTGGAACAATTCGCAAGCAAAAAGTTTTTGCTTCCGTTGTAGATATCCCATACAAGGTTGATTTGGCACTTGTTGTGATACCCGCGCCATTTGTTGAGGATGTCATTCGAGATTGTGGTAAAAAAGGAATTCGTTCAGCAATAATTATTAGCGCTGGATTTGGCGAAACAGGTGGTGTGGGTAAGGACCGCGAACAAAAATTATTACGTGTTGCTCGTGCCGCCCATGTTCGGATTCTAGGACCGAATTGCCTTGGTATCATTTCCCCCCGATTTCATTTGAATGCATCATTCGCAGAAGGTTTACCTGATATGGGGAGCGTAGCCGTGCTTTCGCAATCAGGAGCAATGGCGGTAGCTATAACTGACTGGGCGCTTGGCATGGATATAGGGTTTTCAGCATTAGTCTCGCTCGGGAACAAAGGCGATCTTGAAGAAGAAGAGTTGTTGAAATATTTTTCGCGCGATCCACTCACAAAAGTCATTGTTCTTTATTTAGAAAGCATTCAGCATGGTCGTAAATTTTTAAGAACATTACGTCAGGTGACGAACAAAAAGCCTGTAGTTATCTTAAAACCAGGAAAAAGCACACAAGCCCAGGCAGCGGTTGCGTCGCACACCGGATCTTTAGCGGGCACATATGAAGTTCAACACGCGAGTCTCGCGGCGGCAGGTGCGGTTGTTGTAGATTCTTTAGAGGATCTTTTTATGTTTACCCAGACCTTTGAGCATTCATATTCGTTAAAAGGAAAACGTATCGCAATTGTTACGAATGCGGGCGGTCCAGGAATTATTGTAACCGATTCACTTATTGCATCTGGTTTTTCGCTTGCCTCTTTTACAACAAAAACAATTCTTGCGTTAAAGAAAAAACTCCCGGAGGCTGCAGCCGCTCATAATCCAGTTGATGTTATTGGTGACGCACCCGCAGCGCGCTATGCATATGCCCTTACTGTCGCCGTGCAAGACAAAAATGTTGATGCAGTTATCGCAATTTTAACCCATCAGTATGTAACGGAAACCGAAAAAATTGCACAAGCAATAATTCGTGTAGCTAAAAAGAATAGAAAGCCAATCTTTGTTTCTTTCGTTGGCGGTGTTGCGGTAGAAAGGGGAAGGAAAAAGTTATCAGATAATGGAATTCCACAATTTTTATTTCCAGAGCAGGCCGTCCGAGGCTTGCATGCCTTATGGCGTGCTCAACAGTCAGCAAGTTTACCGAGTCGATTTCCAGAAGTACGCGTGATCGAGGGGTTACGTCTTGTGCCGATCGTTGGGACCGCCAGCGAATTGCTGCTGGCGAAATATATTCCTTATGTATTACGGTCCCGGATTTCTGCATTAGTAGCAACATCAATTAAAAATGCGCGTCGTATTGGATATCCAGTTGTTGCGAAGGTCGTGAGTTCTGAATCCTTACACAAAACAGATGCGGGATTTGTTAAAGTCAATATTACGTCAGACGATGAATTGCGAAAAATTTTACTTGGATGGCAGAAACGCGTAAAAAAAGCATTCGCAAAAGGAGAGGGATTTGCGGTTCAAGCGTATCGCCCAGCTCAGCTCGAGATATTTATAGGCGCAAAGCGAGATCCGAATCTAGGTCCATATATAGTCTATGGAATCGGGGGGATTTTTGTAAAACAACTTTCATTAACTTATATTTCTCCAATTCCAGTATCGCGAGCAGGGGCAAAGCGCATGCTTAGCATAGGAGTGCTTGGAAATATTTTAGCAAGCTTAAGGGGTCGCAAGTTACCAATAGCTATGATAGAAAAAAGCATTTTAGGACTATCTCGTATGATGGTTGATCATCCAGAAATTGCAGAGTGTGATTTGAATCCGGTGTTAGTGCGATATGATGGGGTGTATATGCCAGATGTGCGTATTTTGAAATTAGTAAAATGAAAGTAGTAATTCCACGGGAAGCTGTTGGTAATCCACGTGTGTCTTTTTCTCGTTTAGGCTATCACATAGGAAGAAACGGTAGTTTTGAGCGACGGATGGGTTCATCAGAATTTCCTCGCTTGCATGTGTATTTAGCTGAGAAAGGCGATAAAGTAGAGGTGAGCCTTCACTTGGACATGAAACCACATACGTATGAGGGATTCCGTGCGCATCAAGCAGAGCATGAAAGCGACATCGTCACTGTAGAGTGTAACCGCATAATCGAATTTTTTCATAAACAATTAGGTTTATGATATACTAAATTTATGAAGAAAATCGTGAACAACGTGACATGGAAGATAAGCGGCGAAGCAGGTGAGGGAATCATGGTCACCGGCTTGTTGTTTTCTAAATCCTGCGTTCGTGCTGGACTGAAGGCGTTTGACTACACCGAATATCCGTCTTTGATCCGCGGTGGACATAACACTTATCTTACGCAAGTGGGGGAAGAAGATGTTTTTTCTCACGATCGCTCTGTTGAGATATTGGTAGCATTAAATCAGGAATCAATCGTCGTGCATATTGATGAGTTAAGCGCAGGTGGGGCCGTATTGTTTGATCCTGATGATAAGAAAGTTTCTGTTGAAGGATTGCGCAAAGATATTCTGTATGTGCCGCTGCAAATGGCAAAGATAGCCTCTGATATCGCAGGGAATCGATTGATGCGTAATACAGTTGCGCTTGGCGCAAGTTTTGCGCTTCTGGAGTTTCCAAAAGAAGATGTCCACAAGATGCTTTCAGATGTTTTTCACTCAAAAGGCAAAGATGTTATTCAGCAAAATATTGACACATTTAATGGTGGATATGATTCTGTATCAAAGCAACAAGTTGACCGTTTTGGATGGAAAATAGAAAAGAAAAAACCAAAAGGTGATATTGTGGTTACAGGTAATGAAGCAATCGCTATAGGTGCAATCGCTGGTGGTTGTAAATTTTATTCTGCTTACCCCATGACACCAGCTTCTTCAATCCTTGGATACATGGCAGATCACGCAGAGCAGTACGGTATGGTCGTAAAACACGCTGAGGATGAAATTTCAGTTATTAATATGGCAATCGGTGCTGGACATATGGGGACTCGATCCATGTGTGCAACCAGTGGTGGCGGGTTCGCTCTTATGAATGAAGGATATGGTCTCGCCGCAATCACTGAAACTCCGGTAGTTATCGTTTTAGTCCAACGACCCGGCCCGGCAACAGGACTTCCGACGTGGACTGGTCAAGGAGATTTGCAATATGCGCTTCATGCGGCACAAGGTGAGTTTCCCAGATTTGTTGTTGCGCCAGGAGATGTGATTGAAGCATTTGAAATGACCGCCGAAGCATTGAACATAGCAGAAGAGTATCAGACTCCTGTTATACTTATATCAGATAAACAACTTGCAGAAAGCCATCAGACAGTCGCTCCGTTTGATAGCTCGCATTTTGAGATTCGCCGTGGCAAGCAGGTAACGCAAAAAGAGCTTGATGCGGGCACTGTTTTTTTTCGTTACGAGAGTACTGTGAAAGATGGTGTGAGTCCGAGAAGTTTTCCAGGAATGAAAAATGGTATTTATGTTGCAAACTCTGACGAGCATGACGGGAAAGGTTTTTCAGAAGAAAGTTCCGAAAATGCCATAGCAATGTTTAAAAAACGACAAAGAAAGTTTGATACTTTTAAATCTCAGATGCCACAACCACAACTTATAGGTGACAAAAATGCTGACGTAACTTTTGTGTTTTGGGGGTCAGTAAAAGGCGCAGTAGTTGAGTCTATAAAACGACTAAAAGAATATAATGTAACAACAAACTACTTGCAAATCGCTTGGGTATCACCTTTCCCCGACGAAACGGTTACAAAAGTCCTAAAGGATGCGAAGCGTCCGGTGCTTGTAGAAAATAATATGGAAGGACAGCTTGGGAATTTAATTCGAGAAAAAACAGGCTTTGACATTAAAGACAAAATATTGAAATTTGATGGCCGACCCTTTTTTTCAGAGGAAATAGCAGCATATATTATCAAAAAGTAATATGGCAGTCGTTAAAGATTTTGAAACAAAACATTTTCCGACGTGGTGCCCAGGTTGCGGGAATTTCGGTATTTGGACGACCCTCAAACAGGCATTAGTTAAGGCTGGGCTTGATCCGCATGAAGTGTTAATAGTTTTTGGAATTGGCTGTTCAGGAAACGAAACAAATTTTTTACACGGATACGGGTTTCACGGTTTACACGGTCGCGCGCTCCCTATCGCGCATGGCGCAAAAATGGCAAGACGGAATGTGAAAGTTGTTGTTGTGGGTGGTGATGGCGATGGCTACGGCGAAGGCTTGTCTCATTTTATACATACAATAAGAGGTAATCCAGAATTAACATATATTGTGCATGACAATCAGGTGTACGGGCTAACAAAAGGACAGGCTTCCCCGACAAGTGAGAAAGGATACAAAAGTTCGTCAACGCCGGCGGGAGTAATTGAAAAGCCGATTAATCCACTATCGCTTGCGCTTGCAGCCGAAGCAACATTTGTCTCGCAAGGTTTTTCCGGAAATGCCGCGCATTTGACCGATTTGATTGTAAAAGCGCTTGCGCATCCTGGATTCAGTCTTGTGAACGTATTACAGCCATGCGTTACATTTAATCACCACAATACATTCCAGTGGTTTTATCGACGCGTGTATGACCTTGCAAAAGAAGGGTATACGCCAAACGACCGCGTGAAAGCTATAGCAAAGGCACGCGAGTGGGGCGATAAGATTCCACTTGGTATTTTATTTGAAGAAAATCGGGATACATATGAGGGCGATTTACCACAGCTAGCAAAGGGGCCGCTTGCAGAGAAGTCGCTTGAGAACATAGATATTGATCCGTTATTAAAAGAATTAACGTAAATCAAAACACCATCTAAGTCCTCATCTTGATAAGGACATTGTTTTGTGATATTCTTTGCTGTTTTGGTTATTGATAGTTTTTTAAATTGTGTACACACAAAGAAGGTGAAAGTTCTTGAAAAAGTCATTCAACGTGTTGGCTATCGTGGCAGTAGCCGTGATCATAATGTCGTCATCGGTCCTTGCGTCAGGTGTAGTTTCTACAAAAAAGATGCCGGCGCAAGCAATCGTCACTGCCAAGCACACTTACGAGTTTGGTACCGTCACTCTCACGCCGAAGTGTATCGGCTTTTACATGGCTGATTTCAGCCAGTACTGGATTCACGTCCAGGCCGACGCGGTAGCGATGGTGAAGCCGTTTGCAGGCTTTGTCATAAACTGGCACGGCAAGGAAAGCGCCTTCTACTACGGCGCCCGTACCGAGTTTTCGTACGATGCGAATCAGCGCTTTCGTACGACGGCCGAAGCGTATAAAGTCGAGTACGACGGTGATTTCTTTATCTGGGGGTGCGTAGAATACAACCTCAGAGACAAGAATTCGACGTACCTCGGGCTTCATACTGAAATTTCGAACCAGGATGTCACCTGCCTTCAGGCGGGCCCTCATCTCGGATTCGGAGATTTCGAGCTTGGCGCCTATTTCGGTAAAAAGGCGTCAAACGTCAGAGCCGCGTTTACGGTTCACTTCTAAGTCTCGATGTTCGTTCAAGCGAAATAAAGGCCGGTTGGGTTTCTACTCACCGGCTTTTAAAATACTGAAATAATCGGTATACTATGCACATGGAAAAACTCTGGAGCATTCGGAAAGCGGTTACACCAGATGTACTCGCTCAGTTTCCTGAAATGCATCCCGTTGTGGTTCAACTTCTCGTTAATCGAGGTATTACCACGCAAGCGGAGATAGAAAAATTTTTAACTCCTGATTATCAGACTGATAGTCATGATCCGTTTTTGTTTCGTGATATGAGAAAAGCAGTTGATCGGATTTTTCAGGCCGCAGAAAAAAAAGAACAAGTTGTTATTTATGGAGATTATGATGCTGACGGAGTCAGCGCATCATCAATATTGCAGGAAATGTGTGAGACTATCGGCATTAACCCACATGTACATTTACCTCACAGGGAAAAAGAAGGATACGGCATGAACATGCCAGCGGCGAAAGAATTTATTAAACAAAAAAAAGATTTAGTTATCACATGTGATTGCGGTGTAACGTCAATTGAAGAAATTACCGCGCTGCAAGAGGCTGGTATCGATGTTATTGTTACTGACCATCATTCTGAACCTGAGAAAATACCCCCTGCATTTGCCATATTAAACCCAGAACTAAAAAACGAAACATATCCGTTCAAGGGCCTTGTTGGTACGGGTGTTACGTTTAAACTTGCTCAGGCAGTTTTTTCAGAAGCACGAAAAAGAAATATTGATGTTCCTGAAGGAAAAGAAAAATGGTTGCTTGACTTAGTTGCAATCGCTACTATAGCGGATTTTGGCGATTTGATTGATGAAAACAGAACCTTTACTTCTTTTGGTTTATTAGTGCTTGAGAAGACGCGTCGACCTGGCTTAAGAGCATTAAAGGAATATATGAATGGATCGTTTTCAGAAATTACAACTGAATCGGTTGCATTCCAGCTTATCCCTCGGTTAAATGCTGCAAGCCGTATGGACCATGCAAATACTGCGTTCCAATTGCTTACGGAAACTGATGCGGTCCAGGCATTTGCGTTGGCGCAAGAGTTACAGAAATTAAACCAGGAACGTCAAAAAGTAAGTGATCGTATGTTTGTTGAAAGCAAAAAGCAAATAGGTGAACACCCAGAAGACAAATTACTTGTTGCTGTAGGGCAGGGTTGGCAGGCAGGTATCGTCGGACTTGTTGCTGGCAAGTTATTACATATATATAACAGACCTGTGCTTGTTATAGGTATTCATAAAAATGAAATCGTAGGATCAGGGCGAAGCATTGAAGCATTTGATGTAACAAAGGCTTTGCATAACGCTAAAGATCATTTAGAAAAATTTGGTGGCCATCCGCAGGCGTGCGGCTTTACGGTAAAAAAAGATCATCTTGACGCCTTTGTCGATTCCATGAAGGCCCAAGCAAAAAAAATCAAAGAAGCTTCACTTCAATCGGATTTACACATTGATGCTTTACTCGAACTTGATCAGGTTAACTGGGAGTTGTGGGATGATTTGCAAAAATTTGAGCCCTTTGGCGAACATAACTCGCAGCCAGTTTTTGCGTGTCCGCGAGTTGTTGTTGAATCAATTCGGTCTGTCGGAAAATCAGGTCAGCATTTGCAAATTATGGTTAAACATAATTCAGAGATCATTCGGAAAACAATAGCCTTTGGTTTTGCTTTGGAATGGTCAAAAAATCTTCCCCAGGGTCGTGAAATTGATATCGCTTTTGAAATATCTTTAAATGAATGGAATGGTAACCGTGAATTACAGCTTAAAATTGTGGATATCCATGAGTCTAAGAGCGGATCATGATCTATGGTATACTGTACATAAGCTATGAGTGACGAAAAGCGAATTACGATTTACACAGATGGTGGCGCGCGGGGGAACCCCGGTCCCGCGGCAATCGGAGTTGTTTTTATGAATGGTAGCGAAACCGTCGAAGGGTATAAAGAATTTATCGGCGATACGACGAATAACCAGGCTGAATACCGAGCTGTACTTGCTGCGCTGGAAATTGCTGGTGAAAAAGGATACACGCACCTGGATTTTTTTCTCGATAGCCAGCTTGTGGTTGAGCAATTAAATCGTAATTATAAAGTAAAAGAAAAAGGATTGCAGCAACTTTTTCTGGAAGCTTGGAATAAAATTCAGGAGTTTTCTAAGGTTACATTTACACACATCCCGCGTGAAGAAAATATTGAAGCGGATCGTTTGGTCAATGAAGCGTTGGATGAAGGTGAAGATCCAGATTTTGGTGTTAACGTTGATTTAGATGAAGAGGACGAGTAGAATGAGTGTATGAAGAAAAACTCGTCCGACATTTTAACCCGGGGGATCCACGATATTACGGTTAAGAAAGATCTTGAGAAAAAGCTTT
>Ga0066650_10000383_pt1 | contig 14498 bp, 7 predicted proteins | sample CryGey092014_all_FD_59539 | JGI IMG/M metagenome (GOLD analysis project Ga0066650, IMG submission 59539) | Groundwater microbial communities from aquifer - Crystal Geyser CG23_combo_of_CG06-09_8/20/14_all | ecosystem: Environmental > Aquatic > Deep subsurface > Groundwater | place: USA: Utah...
TGTTGGAAACGATCTTGAATCAAAAAAAAGGTTTATTCATGCATATAATATACAATTTATCATAATAACAGAACGAGAAAAGAAACTGTATCCGACTATTAAAACAGCGTTATTATCTCAGCTTGGTGAGACAGTTGTTACAGATGGTGAATCGTGTTTAATCAAAGTATTTCGTGAAGATCCTATTGACTTTTCCTTCAATATACATAACAATAAATAAATATAACGAAATATAACGGTATATACATATGACAGAACCTAGATCTGGAATAACTCCTGTAGAGGCACTTCGAAATACAGAGCGGATTTTTATGGGTGAATCGCGCTGCGAAGTTCCAGAAGGATCCAAAGATATAGCAACAGCTTTTGGAAAAGCCGAGCCGGGTAAAACGTTTGATCCTCTTAAATCATTGGTTATTACCGATATCCCAATAGGAATAGATGGCAATCCAATACGAACAGAACAACAAATAAAAGATTTATCTTCAAAAGTTCAGAAACTTGTCGAAGAAGGAAAAATCAGCGGTTTATATCTTAATTGTTTGAGTAAATCCGGACAAGAAGGTATAGCAGCAAAGATGTCCATTATTTTTCTAGAAATATTTGTTAATAAGCTTGAAGATGGTAAAAGTGTTACAGAAGCAATCGCTGATCTGATAGAGCTGGGTAAAAATGATACTCAATCAGAAGAAATAGATGGATTTTCTGCAGTTGTTGTAAAGGATGGAAAAGCACACGTTGTTGGATTGGAAGATAAGGTAGCAGTAAAAATAATTAAAGCTGATGGGAGTGTAGATATACAAAAATCAGGAGATGAAATTGGATTGGAAAAAGATAGCAAAATTGTTTTATGTAGTAAAGATGACGCCCGATTGGATTCGGTAAAAGGTCTCAGCGTTGAACAAATTGTAGAAGAACTTAACAAACCCCCAGTTTCTGAAAAAGAAAAGAAACAGGTAACTGTTGAAAAAAAATATAATTCTCCGAACGGAGTTGGTGCATATGATGACAGATTCTTTATATGTGAGAGTACGGGTTTTGTCGGGGTAATCGATGGTGCTAGCGGGATAGGCGGGGGTGGAAAAAATGCTGCTGATACTGCTTGGATTGTGCTTGCAACGGAAACGGGAGGAGATACTTTACAGTTTGACGGAAAAAAACGGGAAGAAGTTGAAGAATCTTTAAGAAAAATTGCAGAAAGAGCTAATAGAGAAATACGTATACATACTAGAACATCTGGGAAGGCTGTATGCTTATCCACAGGTGAAATATATCAAGATGCAGATGGAAAACTAAGTTTTTCTTATATCAATCACGGAGATACAGAAATTGCTATTGTAAAAAAAGATGGATCAGTACAGTTGGTACCCAATCACTCGATAAGACATTTGTCTGAAACAGATCCGAGAGGAATTAACCTCTATTTATCTGAACGTGAAGCTTCATTTAAACTGATGGAAGGACAAAATACACGTGAACTTGATCAAAAGATAATCGTTGGTTCGATTGATATTGATGAAGGAGATAAAGTTATTTTCTTGACAGATGGAGTAGCAGAAGATTTGCACAATATTCGTGGATCAGTTTCGTCTGACGGTACCATTTCACCACAAAAAGGATCAGATGGGAAACAAATAGGATTAGATATATTAAGTCAAGTAAAGGATTTGGATGCTAAATCTGCATCATCGAAAATAATGGATTTACTAGCTGAAGTAAGAGCGATACCTGAAGATAAGGGAGTTATTGTTACCCGTCACAGCAATATAAACAATAGTGAAGTAAGAAGAAAAATAGTTCAAAAAGACGGTTTAAATATCGTTGTAGGAGGAAAAGGGCCGAAAACAGACAAGGGTTATGACGATGGAGAAACAGTGGTTGTTATGGAAGCCAAGATGACAAAAGAAAAAGTACTTGGACAAGCCCATGGAGTAGCGGTAGGGGAGGTAAAATCAGAGACGGTTCAACAAGCTGCACAACAAATTGAACCAACACCTCAACCCGCATCTGACTTAGCAGGGTGGGAACAAGCTAATCAAATACGAGCAGCGCTTGAAGCAAGCGGTGAGAAAGAAGCAAAAAAAGTCGAGGAACAGTTTATTAAAGCAAAAGCTGTTGCGATTTTAGCAGAGCCTCATAATGATCAGACACGTGGAGAAGAAGCTTTAAAAAAGGTTCTTCAGAGAATAACTGACACAGGGAAATCTCCTGATTTTTACAACTTACCAGGAGTAGGCGAATTTTTACGTAGTTCTCTTGAAAAAGACGCTCTTACTAAAAATGATTCAGATATATTCGATAGAACACGAAATAAAATTGCGTATAATCTTGATTCCCCTCAGGGTGTACAAGGAGCTTTGGATTATCTTAAGGCTATATGTGTTGATCCATCTGACGGAAGGGATATTGCAAGTAAAGAACAGCTTATTGATTTCTATACAGATAGAGTAATTGAAAAAATTGAACATAGAATTAAATTTAATAAAGATAGAACATCAATAGCTACTGACCAGGATCAGCCACTTCATCGGTTAGCGCAATTAGCGGGTGTACAAAGATTAGTAGATGAAGGAAAATTGGATGATGCTTTTTTTGCCGATGTCAAAAAAATGCGGGTTGAAAAACAACAAAAAGCAGCTGTGCATGCAGAAGTTAAACCACCAGGGCCAGTTCCCGCTCCAGAAAGGGCGAAAAAAGAGGGTGTATTTGAGGCAGTAGATGATGGGTCCGAAACAGTTTCATTAACTAAAATAACTGATCCGAAACACGAGGCGACGTATCAATTCGACCGAATAAACAAATCGGTTTTGGATGCAAAATTCTTCTCTGATACAGCGCAGTCTAATCTTCCTCCTGAATTAAAAAGAGATCCAAATGAAACTCCAACAGCATATAAAAAACGTATTTTAACCGCTATTCAATCTCGTTTAGCTCAAGCACCAGCTGATCCAAGCAAAGACTCCTTATACACTATGCTTATTACAGGAACAAAACCTGACCCTCGTCTTTTAGCACAGGTAGTTGAAGCCGATCTACTTCTCATTCAACAACAAGAGCGTAAAGAGCAAATAAAAGTATTAAAAGCATCATTCCCGGAAAATCCTCATCTTATGGGCCGGGAAGTTCATCAAAGAGGATTGAGAGATGCGGTTGAAGATGTATCACTTGATTATTTTGCCCATAAAGGCGAAGTTGATGCGCAAGGTCGGGAGCTCTTCGTTGCTCCTGAAGCGAAGTTAGATATTCTTGCATTTCGATTAGTTTCAAATTCTATGCTTGATGTTGTTGATCATGGTATTGCATCGGTTTTTTCCCATCCTGACCAGGCTCCAGTAAAAGCAGTTGTCGATGGGATTATCACAGATTACGCAAAAGCGCATAATAATAAATATCCCTCTTATCGGGAGCTATTAAATGCATTAAGAAGTCGCATTGACGCTCAAAGCAAAGGTGAATCTAAAGATGATCAAGGAAGATTTATCAGCAGAGTCGCAGAAGCGCGAATCCGAGGAATTTTTTACGACAATGTCTATACCATGTTGGAAAATAGTCGAAACTACGATGCAACTTCCCAAACTGTATTAAATCGAACAGATCTTCCACAGCCAGTAATGGATATGTTAAAACAGCTTAATATTGAAATTTGTGATAACGGTTGGGTTGACTCTCATAAAATACCGCAATTAATTCAAAAATATACTCAACTTCGTGCAGGTGAACAATCGGGAAAAGGTGATGACTTTTTACGTCAACAAATGTTAGAGCCTGACAAAATGGCTCATTTACAGGCGAACTTATTACTGCTTGCGTTAAAAGGTACTGAGCGTATGAAGCAGACTGCAAAGACTCCTATTGTATTACCTAAGCCTTCTGATGAAGTTGTTCATATAAAAAAATTTCGCGAAGGTGGGGATAAAAAAACTCCTCAAACACCAGTTGAGAAATTAATCCGAAGAGTTAATCCAGAATCAAGTTCAACCCCAGATCAAATTGGGGATCAACTTCCTCCCGCACCTACTGGAGGAGTTGAGACAGGGGATCCAAATCCAAACCCACCACCAGGTTCAACTCAAGGACCGTCAGCAGCGCCTGTTAGAAATACACCTCAACCATCTCCAAATGGTGAAGCACCATCAGGAATCAGACCGCCCGAAGCCGATAATCGACCTGTACCAGTTAATAGGACAGTAACTCCAGGACCAGAAAATAATAATCCTGCTCCAGTGCCAGAAAAAGGTAGGCGGCCAGGTACACTAGAGCCTGCACCAACCAATCTACCAGGAGGAAAAAAAGAAGATCTTCCAACTAAAATGACATTAGGAATTGCAGGATCGAATATTCACGCAGAACAGAACTTAGCAAGTGGAGCAGCGCACTATATGGCTCGTGATGCAGCAAAACCGCATCATACAAAACGAGACTTTTTCGCCAAACCTTTCTTATGGTTAAAAAATAAAACACAAAAAGTTCCTGTGGTAAATATATTAACGAGTGTTCCATATGGAGTTATAAATAGTGTTCTTCATCCGGTGCAGACATGGAAAAACAGTTTTGCACGGAATGCTTCTCAGGTGCGATCACTTCGTTTTGCAAGCGATCTTACCCATATTGTACGTCAGGAATCTGGGTATACCGACGGCGTTCCGCTTGAAGTAAGTAACGATATCATGGATAAAGCGCTTGAAGGAGGAAAACAATATCGATCGAAAAATATTTTTAAACGAATTGGTATATGGGCTACTGATATTCTTAGTGACGCGACGGGCATAGGTCAACATAGTGAACAACGGTATGCAAAAACGTGGTTACGTGAGACTAATGAAGGTAAAGCGCTTATCAAAGATCGAACAGCTCAAGTACTTGCTGAGCAAGACGCATTAGGTCAAAAATATGCGCTTGTTCAGGAAGGTTTATCTCTTGAAGAATCTAATCGGAGAGTAATTTCAACGCATGCAGGTGAAACTCGCATTGCTCTTGCTCAACATAATCCTGAACTTCAAAAAGCAGCAACACATGAGATCAAAATCAGAATAGCAGAATATATGAAAACCGGTAAAACTGAAGAAGACAAAAAAAATCTAATTAAGGGTTTGAATAATTATTTGCTCGGAAGATTTAAATCGAGATTACGGCAAGAAGATCAAGCTCAATTAAACGCATCTGAGGTTGCAAGTAATATTTTGTCAGTAGTGGATAAGATTGCACAGAATTGGGATGCATATCAACAAAAGGGCTCTGGAGGGAAAAGTAAATGGGATGAGTTTGAGTTTGATATATATCTTGGTAAAACAAGAGGAGAAGCAAAACGGGGGAATATTGAAATGGATCTTTTAACTGAAAGACTTGCACGACGGCTTGCCAATCGTGAAGTTATGGGAGGTTCAAAAGCTATAGCTGAGGCAGTGGGAATTGTTGAATTGATAAAGGACAATCTAACCACATTTGGTCTGTATTTTGCAGGCGCATGGATAACAGGAGCTGCAAGATCTCCAGGTATGCTATTGTCAAAATTCTTTCCTGTTGGCGGAGGAGCAATGGTAGGAATGGCAGTTCTCAAAGAAACCGGATTATCTATACCTGGCCTCAAACATATACATAAAGTCATAGCAGGTCATGATTTTTCTCCATTTAGATGGCATGGTCGTTTTCAGCAAGAAGTTAGCCAGGTTTCACGTGAATCTGCAATAGGACGTGAAGCAACAGCAGATTCACCAAATCGACGTGAGATTGTTGATAAACTACTGGTTGCACGAAAAGATGCGGAAACAGATTTTATTGTTCCTTTAACTGCAGATTTAAAGGCTATGACAGAGGGCAATATAACACCAGAAAAAGCAAAAGAAACACTCGCCCGTTTAGCTGAACTTGACGCGCGAATTCGCATGTCTGATAAGTCAGGGACAAGAGATATGAATTATCATACACAAAATTACATCCAATATAAAGAAGGTCTGGAAAACCAGCAAGACCTACAACTCCGTTCACTTCTTATGAACGGTATTCCAGCTTTAACAGCATATGCAGAAGAACATCCTGGTTTTATCAAAGATTTTAACAAAGGAGATAGTCTCGTAAAAGCTTCAGGAGTGATGTATAGACAAAATGGAGCTGGAACAGCTATGGGTGCATTAGATAAGTTATCTACACTGGTTGAAGCTCAACTCCGATATGGTAGTGAGAACACCAAAGCAATGAAGCAATGGTTGAAGAGCGAAATGAAATTTACCGACATGGAAATTCAAGACGTTTTAGATAGTCTTCCTGGTGTAAAAATAGGAGTTGATCATAATTCCGCTTTACGTACGAAAGAAAATGCATTGTTTAGAGCAGCAATGCAACATGGAACAAAAGTTGCACTAATGAGTGCTCTTGCCATGCCTGTTGCCGGTACTGTGTATCGTGAATTGGGCGTAGGTGCACAGGCATTGCGTCATGAAGGAATGGATATAGCTTCACATATTAGTACTGCCGGTGGAGTACAATTTAATCTTCACAGTTTATCGGATTTTGGTCGGTCAATTCAAGAATCTGTTTCACATGTAGGAGCTGGAATGTCTGAATACGGCCAGGAATGGGGAAAAGTGCTTTCCGGTCAACCTGTACTTGAGTTTGATGCAGCAGGAAATCTGGTAAGCGGACTTACTGATTTTCAGAGAGGAGCATTAACGCTACAGGGAGTTGTAAATGGAGTAGTCACTCCTCCTTTTTGGCCGCTACAACACCTTATACTTGCCCGTCAACCAATTGATGGAATTCCAGTCGATCTGCCACCAGAGTTTCACCATTCGGTAGTTAGTGTTCCATTACCAGGTGGAGGTTCTGAACAACACGAAATAATATTTAATTCAGCAACAGGTGATGTGTTTGATATGAATCATATTCAGCTAAAAGTTGAACAAGATATAGCTGGAGTTAATCAACTTGTTGCAGTTGACGATCGTGTTCCAAACGCACAAATACCTGCGGATCAATTTTTTGGCACTGCTCATGGAACAGTCAAAATTGTTGAAGGAGCTCCTGTTACCGCAGTAAATGATGTATGGAAACCGGATGCAACAACAAAAGTTGTTTCTCCAGATGGAATACATAATGTTGAAGTTCCAACAAATACAACTTTTTCTCTTGACCCAACAACAAATAAATGGGATTTAGTTGCAGTTGATGCTGCTGGAAAACAAGTTGGACCTCCTATTATTAATAACGCTGAATTTGATGCGAGTGACAAAATGACTTATGATTCGGCAAGTAGTACCGGCATTATAACTCAAAATCAACACGTTGTTCATGGAGTGGCAGCTGTTCCGGCTGTCGTAGCACCTGCTATAGCTCCAGGAGGCAAAATTGATCCAAATGGCGCATGGGGACAACACGATACTCCAGTTATTCGGGACGGTTGGGATCCCACAGATAGGCTTAAATTTTTCAATCATAAAGATGGTGATGCAGTAGTATTTGATATTAGTAAAGTTGCTTCCATTCATGGAAAAGGCGGTGAAACAGGCGTGTATATTACGTTACCGGGTCATCCAAACGAAGGTATCTTTTTGGGCGGAGACGTACATATGATTGAACCAAACTCCAACATTCAAATCCCTGGCGCAAATGGTATGACTTATGGAGAGCTGTACGATATGATTATCAATGAAGAAAAACTGGGAGGATTTGTGAATGCTTCTGAACTAGGTCATCGCGATATCTTTAAGTTTGACAATGCAGAAGCAGCAGTTAAAACTATTGATGCAAATGGACATGAACACATATTAGTAGGAGCAACAATAAAAGGTAGCGGTGCTATTCCAGAAGTGCCCGTAACTGTTGGAACACCAGAAATTACTGAAACAACAACCTATCAAATAACAGTTGAAGCTTCTCCGATTACACAAGAAGTTGAAACGCCGACATTTATTGTGAGTACACAGATGCCGCAGTTAAATGTTTTTTATGCTCCATGGATTGTTCGTACACCGGTTGAACGAAGCGTTGCAGCAGGACAGGGAGAGAAGATAGAGGATAGAAAGCAGAAGGTAGATGGTGGAAAGAAAAAGGCAGAAAGAGATAAGAAAATTGAAGAAGCGGATAAGATACTGGAAGAAAGAGGAAGAAAAAAAGATGGGGAGTCAGATGTAAAAATAGAGTGGACAGAAGAGGATAAAGAATTTTTACAAGAACCACTTGCAACACCTGAGGAACTATTAAGAAAAATGGGAATCAGCATTGCTGAAAATGAAAAATTTAAAGACAAAGATAAAAAAGTAAAAACACAAAAATTTAAAGAATATGAAACTGCAGTTGAAATTATGAAACAGTATGAAGCTGCATATCGTGCAGGTGATACAGGAGCAATGCAATTGCAAAGAAAAGCTCTTGCCGCCCTTCTTTCAAAATGGGAATTTACGCCTGAAAATGATGATGAAAAAAAAGGTTTGTTTAAAAGACCCGATAGGGAGCAAATTTTTGACAGAGTGTTTACTGAAGTTGAAGGTAAATTAGCTGCACAAATAGCGCTTCTGAAAGAACAGAAAGAAATGGCTGAGGCGCAAGAGAAAGCAGAAAAAGAGTCTGCAAAACAAAAAGTAGAGCAACAGCAACAAGAACAAATCCGTCGACAAGAAGAGGTAGATAGAGCTTATACTCAACAGTATTTGGAATATGTAGAGAAGATGGCGAAAGCAGATGCGGTGGAAACAGACGCAAAAGAACTTCTTCAAGATCTCAAAGATAAACAAATCGAGGGTATGAAAAAAAAAGTCATGATTCGTATTCTTTTAGAAAAAGGAGTAAGCAAGGCTGATTTACAGGAATATATGTCTGATTTAGAGAAACATAATGACAAAGTCGAAGATTATTCCGAAATAGGAAAAAGAATATATGCTCAAGATCAGGAGCTACAAAAATCAACAGAATTTAAAGAAAGGTTAGAAGTTAATATTCAGCATTATACAAACATAATGGCCGAGGCTGAACAGGAAGCATTGAAGCGTATTGAAGCAGTTAGAAATCCAGCAGCTTCGAGTGCTGTTGCAGCAAATGTGTCGTAACATAACTTGACAGCTATTAACATTTTATATATCATCAATATATGACAGATCAAAATCAAACTTCAACCGCTATTCCTGCAGATCAATATGAAAAAAATAAAATCATGGATCAGGTCGCCCTTGTTTCATTTGTAGACGATCTTATTCGCGATCGCAAAGATCCAAATGTTACAGATGCCAACATGGCAGATATCCGAGCAACACTGTTAAAAAAAGTCAACGAAGAAATTAACATCCATATGATCAACTGTCTTACCGATAAAGAAAGAATAGAGTTGGATGCTTTGCTTGATAAAAATCCGGGAGATAAAGAACTGCATGAATATTTTATCTCAAAAATTCCCAACTTAAGTGTAGAAATCGCGAGTGTCATGTTGCGGTTTAGGGCAGCGTATTTACTACCGCTTGCACAAGAGCAAAATCAACCGGAAAACGAATTATCAGCAATATCAAGCGGGAGTTCTGACTCAGTTCAACAGGCTCCATCGACAGAAACGCTCAATGCGAAACAAAATCAAATAAATCCGCTTGACGATATGAGGCCGGCTCCTGTACGGCCTCAAGAACAAAGCAAACCCCCAGAGAATCTTCCTCCTGCACCGGTTATAGGAAGACGGATGAATTAGCTTAATTATTTTGTATTTGTTAACATCCTGTTATAGTCTCCTCTTTATAAATAGGATCTGCATCTCAGATAAATATTTCATCAATCATTTGATTTACTTTTTCATTTTGGTGGAATGTAGCTTGAAAACCTATGTTCTCACCTTGTTGATCTTGCGGTATTTCATATACAACATAATCTGAAAATAACGATAGTAATTTTTGTTTGACCGTTTGAATATTTCCTCCGAATGCTGTTAATGTAGGTAGGTTAGTATGAAGTTGTACCAGATGATTGCGTAATTGTGACAGTAAGACTTCTTCTTTCATTGTTGGATCCGTTCCAAGAGAGTGTGCATTTCCGAAAACTATCGCTGTCACAAACTCACCTGTTACAGGAGTGTTTTGCTGTAATCGTTTTGCATTTGCGTATGCGGTTAGTCCCAGTTTGATATTTCTTAAATCTAAATAAGTGCTTTGAAATATCTTTGGTTTTACCAGTTGCATTGCTTTTGCAAATAATTGATTTCGATCAGGATTGGTATTTGTAGCCATTAAGTTAAAAAGACTCTGGGAGCCTTGCCATCGTGCATATTCAACTGCGGCAGTTAGAGCTACTCCGGTAGCTGCTTTTATAAACATGCGTCTTGATAATGAAAAAGGTGTATGTTTTATAGCGCTTTCAGTAGCTGAAATTCCACTTGCACTTAATAGTGTTAATACTGGTAACAATAAACCGCCTTCAATTGAGTACGCATTGATAAGGGCATCGCTAAATAATTTACTTCTATTTGCGTTTGGATGATCGATCAATGTTTTAAAATAATCATCATCTTCAAGTATTTGTTTCCAGATCGGAGTAACTTGCCATTTTGTTTCCCCAAATTTATTTATTAACTCAACTTCAAAATCAGCTCCTACTAAATAGAGATTTTCCCGTTCAGGATAAGCATTGCCAGGATTTGTATGCGGTGTTATTCCTTTAATATCAGTAGCTACAACATTTCTCTTTAATGAATCTGTTACTATTTGATGAGGTCTAGTTTGTTCAACCTGTGTAACTACTTCTTTTGGCCAGAAACCTTGTTGATTATATCCCTCAACTGAAGTTGAGTGTGATCCAAGGATCCAATACAATTTATGCTTAAATTGTGGTTCTTTTTTTTGTTCAATTGGTTGTTGTGTCGATGCGGGTGCTTCATTACATTGCATAGATTTTATTTTAGAAATCTTTATATGAACAATAAGATAATTATACTTGATTTAGTATATTTATCATTTTTTTCTAATTGGTAGAAATTTTACACTCACGAGGTGATTTCTCCCATCTTCAAGAATTCCATTTTTGAAGCTGCTCTCGGGTGGCAATTTCTCTTGACAAATTTTTATACACATAGTAATATGTATACATATGCTAACTAAGCGTACTAATATTTTATTTGATCAGGAAATGTGGGCAAAATTATCTGTTGTGGCAAAACAAGAACAGACTTCGGTAGGGGATTTGATCAGAAAAGCCGTTATAAAGATATATATTGATAAAAGTCGTACTAGTGAGAAACAACAAGCAATTGATACCATAATGGCAGTAAAACTTCAGAAAAAAAAGCTGAATTATCGTGATCTAATTAAATATGCAAGAAAATTCTAAATCCGTCTTTGTCGTTGATGCTTCGTTTATGTTAGCGTTTCTTTTGCGTGATAGCAACTCTTTGAAAGCTGATACCTATTTTAAAGAGTATCGCAGCGATAAAATAGTATTTGTTGCACCGGCACTGCTGTATTATGAAGTTGCAAACGGACTTAAAAGCGCATGTTTGACAAAAAGAATAGACCAAAAACAATGTACGAGACTACTATCATTATTTCTCGCTTTAGATATAAAAACACAGGTAGTCGATTGGGATAGTATTTTGAAAGTTGCTTTTACAAAAAAAATATCTTGTTATGATGCCTCATATGTTGTTCTTACGCGAAGTTTAAAAGCAAAACTTCTTACGTTTGATAAACAATTAAAATCTCACTAATTGTTATCTCATCCCAGAAAAATAATGTATCAATTTATTAATAAATTGGCTTCTATTTATTTTTATAATTGCTTATGGATAAAAAGGGGATTACGGATTCCGTTTTTGAAGCTGCTCGCGGGTGAGGATTGAAAAATATGGTAAAATATAGCTATGAAAAAGGAAAGCAAACTATGGTTTGATTTAGCTGAGGAAGATTTTCACAACATGGAGTTGATGATAAAAGAAAAGAGTCATCGGGCATCTGTATTTTTTGCACAACAAGCAGTTGAGAAATTATTAAAAGCATTTATTATTGAGAAGAAACATAAGGTTCCGAGAAAAACACATAAAATTGAACAGTTATTACACGATGCCGGTTTAAAAGGATATATTATTACAGTAGATCGTATTGAAGAGTTGAGCAAATCGTATACATGGGTGCGATATCCTGATTTAAGCACACGTTTTTATTCAAAAAAAGATATTACAACAAAATTATTAGTTACTGCTAAAGAGCTGTATATATGGGTAAAACACGAATTCAAAAACAAATAGGAATATTTACACAACGGGTGAAAACAAAGATACCGAATGCACGGCTTATTCTTTTTGGATCGTATGTAAAAGGGGAGGCGAATCAATACAGCGATATAGACATATTGGTAATTTCTGATACTTTTTTAAAGATGAAGCAAAAGAAAAGATTTGATATGTTGTATAGTATGGCAAAAGGTATTTATCCTGATATTAATGCGTTTGGTTTTACTCCGGATGAAGTTGTGAAAATAAATCCATTAACAACTCTTTCCGATGCTCTAAAAACAGGGCAGGTTATTTCTTAAAGCCATTATCCCCTACGAGGTGAAAAGGGGATTAGGAATTCCATTTTTGCAACTGTTCGCGGGTGGCAAGGGAAAAATTGTTTAGCAGTTTTATAATGTTGGAGGAATTATTCTTCCGCTTCCATCACCGATATTTTGCCCTGTCCAGTAGGTTCGATCATGGTAAAGTTGATCTTTATCATAACTGTCACCAGGTTCGAGTTTTGGTTTTAAAATAATAAAACCACCTAAATTTTGGATAATTCCACCTTCATTATTATAGATACCTATTCGGCCGTCAAGAGGATTGTCAATAAGAGCAATCATACTGAAATTATTGATAATAAAATCGTCATCAGACGATGGTCCTGGATTCCAGGAAGGATGAGTATGTGACCAAGCGACTGTTATATTATTTGGATTATCACGATTTGCAATGCGGTTCGCCTCAGCAAATTCACTTGGAATTATTGTTTTTCTACCACTATGTCTATTTTGATTCCATTGAGGCATTACACCTGTTATATGAGTCCATTTTCTTCCATTTTGTGTTTGACATCTTTGCCCCATAAAGAGCAAGCCCCGTTCTTTACGATTTGTCGGATCATCCTGATCTTGCAATCTTCGGTTATAGTAGTCCAAGAATCCAAAAACCGAATTGTCAAAAACTACCGTTTCATGAGAAGGGGAAGGTTGACCAAATACTGCGTCATATTCGTCTTGATTGGGTAGTTCCCGTAGTGATCTTTTCGCTGTTTCGCTTGGATGAACAACAATATCTAAAGTTTCTGGTTCTTCTGCGTTTTCAGTCATAAAAGTAATAAATTCAAGTTGTTCTTTTACTAAACCGGTAATTTCCTGTTCTTCTTGTTGAAAGGCAAGATCTTTGGTATCAATGGTAATTTGTGCTTCGCCTAAAACAGGTCGGATTATTTCAGGTTCAGGTTTTGGAATGAATACATTTCTTAAATTATTAATTTGTTGATCTGTTAAACAAGTGGAAGCAAAGAGGTTTTCTCCGCTTACTAAATCAGGTGTTTTTGTTACTGGCTCATGTCCTGGTATGGTTACAACTTCCGGTCGTATTATATAAAATATTGGATAAGCTCCAAGATGTTTGTAGAAACTATCACCAGGCTTATCAGGATCTTTTCCAACAGTTGCATCAGCTATAATTTCAATTATGTTAATTTTCTCAATCTCAGCTTGGGCAAGGGAAAGTTCCCATAACATTTTTCCTAATCCTTTTCCTTTGAAGTTTGGATTTATATGTACTGCATAATCTGACCCTTTTTGGCAAAAGAAATCGTTTATTATTTTAGCATGATTAGGTTGTGATGCTTCAGGAAGAGATTTAAGTATATCATCAACCAAACTCATACAACAAGCTGCCTTTGTTGGTTCTGTAGGAAGAGTTCCATAATCTACGTGACCAACAGGAATATATTCGTTTTGATTATTCTGTAAAATCAAACAAGAACTATATTGTGTAGATCCGTTATTTTGTTTTTGAGCTAAACTAAAATAAAAATAATTTCCTCTTTCGTCTGATAAACCAGTAAGGGGGATTAAGGGAGTTATGGCTGTATGTTCATCTAATTGTTGTCGATTTGTAAATTGTTCGGAAAGATTAAGTTCGGTAAGGGTTGGTTTTAAATCAACTTTGATTTCTTCTGGTTTTGGAAGTTTTTTAATATCTTCAATAGTAATAACAATCGGTTTGGGAAAATTTTGATCAATAATCCGTACTAAATCTTCTTTTTTTCCTGGTTTTTTAACAACATTTATTCGAATAGGTTTTTCAATTTTTGGTTTCACAACAATAGGTTCTTTAGTTGTTGGTTCCTGAGTTGGGGTTAAAGGTATTTCCTCTTCTTTTACCTCATACCCCTCCGACAGGAGTCTCAATTGCTCTTCCTCATAGGTGGTTAATGTATTGATTCTGTTTGCCCCGCGAAGCCTTGGCGAAGTGGGGGTTGTTTGATTGTCGGTCGTTGGTCGATGGTCGTTGGTCGTGAAATTATGGT
>Ga0066650_10000391_pt1 | contig 14429 bp, 11 predicted proteins | sample CryGey092014_all_FD_59539 | JGI IMG/M metagenome (GOLD analysis project Ga0066650, IMG submission 59539) | Groundwater microbial communities from aquifer - Crystal Geyser CG23_combo_of_CG06-09_8/20/14_all | ecosystem: Environmental > Aquatic > Deep subsurface > Groundwater | place: USA: Utah...
AAAAATTACTGCTTCTTGAAAACTTCTTCGTAATAGATTTGCCTGTTAATATCCTGCTTCCTTGGATTCACCCATCCAAAAAAATTCCTCAATCTAGGAGCATTATATTTTTCTCCTATTAAAAGCCCTGCCAATTTCCTGTATTCTTCGCTTCCATCTGCCCTTGGCTTGAAAGAAGTGTAAGGAGTAAACTCAGACAAGGCTTTCAGAACATTGACATCATGAGGGATAACTGCCATAACCGGAACTTCTATCAGATTTTCAATCTCCTCTATAGAAAGCTCAAAATTCTTATTATAAACCTTGTTCAAAATGAGTCCCACTATAGGAACTCCTCTGTTTCTAGCCAGCTTTACTGCCCTGATAGTGTTGCTTAGAGTAGGATGGTCAGGAGTTGTCACAACAACAACTTCGTCAGAGGCTAAAATGACTCCCAAAGTCTCTTCATTTAATGAAGGAGAAGAATCAAGAAGAATTATATCATATTTTCTTCTTAAAAATCCTATTCTGTCTCTTAATTTCAATGGGCTTACAGTAGTTCTTTCAGACAAAGAAGCAGGCATAAGGTCAAACCTCTCCAGATTATAAATCGCATCATAAGGGCTTGCTGTTCTTGCCAGAACATGATGCAGACCAATGCTGGGATTTACAACATTAAAATGAAGTCCAAGATTAGGGGCAGAGATGTTGCCGTCTATGAGCAAAACCTTTTTTCCAAAATCTGCCAAAGCATCACCTAAAGAAGCAACTACAGAAGTTTTTCCAACTCCCCCTTTTAAACTAATCACCCCGATTATTTTTCCCATCTTTTATAAAAGAAAGATGGTTTTTTCATTTAAATATCTTATTAATATAGACTTCTGCAAATCAAGAATCAATCACCCCATTTAATCTTTCTGTGTGTGGGATATTTACACCCCTTATTTAGTTAAAAAATTACTCTATTTATGTTCCCAATCTTTAAAAAAATTATTGCGAAACTCCCTTATAGATTGCAACGCTGGGTTTAATAGCATCTTACCCCAAGCTAAAGTTTCATAAATTATCTCTCTCGGGGTTTGTTTAAAAAATGATTTTGTTGGGACATACTCTATCTGAACATCTTTAGACATTGCTCCTTTTTTCTTCAATCTCTTTCCCAATAATCTAAATCTCAATAAATGTAGAGAATATGAAACAATTGCGTATTTTCCTGTTTGACCAACCGGGAAAGTGTTTACTAGATTATCCTCACTATTTAAAGAATTAATATCTACTCCAAAAGGTCTCTTGCTGACACCGGTCATATAATTCCAAAGAGCCATATGAAAATCTTGCCCAGCCTTTCTAGAGGTTAAAGCCTCATTAATATCAGGCCCTATTCCAGAGATTATGTAAGGAACTTTCCCAAAATAATTATCTCTGTTATACTCAAAGGCCTTCCTGACTCTTTTAATATCTTGTTCAAAATCTCCTGTAGGTATAACAATTCCGGTTAAATCTTTCATAAAAATGAGAGGAAAAATCAATTTATAAATTTATTCTTTATAACCACTTAAAAGTAACATCATCATCCAAACACAGCAAACTTTAAAAAAGACCAAAACGATTTAACAAGATGCCAAAAAAATCAGAATCAAAGAAAAAGGAAAAACCAGAAAAAACAGAAGAAGAAAAACCAAAAAAGCTTTCTCAGGAAGAATTCGAGGAAAAAGTCCTTGAACTTGGAAAAAAAAGCTTGACTAGTGAAAAAATAGGGGAATCTCTTAGGCGGAAGAACATTCACCCTAAAGATTATTCTAAAAAGATTTCCCAGATTTTAAATGAAAAAAAACTTTATTCTAATCCAGATGTGCAGAATATTGAAAAGAGGCTTAAAAGAATAGAAGCACACTACTCAAAAAACAAGCAGGACAAAAGAGCAAAGAGGGAAAAAGAAAGAGTTTTCTCTCAGCTAAGAAAGCAGAAAAAATATTTAGAAACACAAAATAGCTAAATAAAACGAGGCAGGGAATTATATTTTCGAACGAATGAATACAGGGAGATTATCAATTAAAAAATGGGTGAAATAAAAAATTCTTTAGAGGAGCAAATCAAGTTTATTGCCAAAAATTTCCTGGAAAAATCCCAGGGAAAAAAAATCCAGCTAATCAGTCATTTTGATACAGATGGGATAAGCTCTGCAGTTATAATGATTCACGCATTAAAAAGGCTTGATAAAAAATTTTCTGTGAAAATCCTAAAAAATTTGGAAGAGCAGTTTATCTATGACATTCCAAAAGACAAGCTCATTCTTTTTTTAGACCTTGCATCAGGAAGCCTTAATCATATCTCTGAAGCTGGCTTAAAAGATGTCTTCATAATAGACCATCACCAGATAATACAGAAAGTTCCAGAAAATGTAGAGATTATCAATCCAGAGCTTCATGAAAAACAAAAGCTCAGCAGCTCAAGCCTTGTTTATCTGTTCTGCAAGGAATTAGATCCAAAAAACAAAGAATTTGCAAAACTCGCAGTTCTGGGCATGGTTGGAGATTTGCTGGAAAAACAGATAGATAAATTAAACAACCATATTCTCGAAGACGGAGAAATAAAAAGAAAAAGAGGATTATTGATATATCCCTCAACCCGCCCCTTAAACAGAACGTTAGAATACTGTTCACAGCCGTATATCCCTGGAGTCACAGGCAATTCTCAGGGAGTCCTGGAACTCTTAAGAGAAGTTGATTTAATTCCGAAATCAGGAAAATACAAGAGTATCATAGAATTAAACAAAGAAGAAATGGAGCGTTTAATCACAGCAATAATGTTAAGAAATCCAAAATGCAAGCATGAAGAGATAATAGGAGACATTTTTTTAATAAAGCTGTTCAACAAACTTGAGGATGCGAGAGAGATAAGTGCTATGGTCAATGCCTGTTCAAGATTCGGAGAAACTGAGATAGCACTCCAGTTCTTGATGGAAATCCAAAGAGCAAAAAGAGATGCAGAAGCAATTCATATAAAATACAAGCAGCATCTAATTTCTGGCTTGAAATACATTTCAGAATCAGAGAAAATAATCGGAAAAAATTTTATGATAATCAATGCAAAAAGCCATGTAAAAGACACCATGATAGGGACTATGGCAAGCATTCTTTCTGCCTCCTCATTATATGAAGAGGGTACAATAATAGTTACCATGGCTTATTATGACCGAAAAATAAAAGTGTCTGCAAGAAACGTCGGCAGATTTGGAAGAAATGTCAGGGAAATCCTGAACAATGTTGTGGAAAAAGTCGGGGGAGAAGTCGGAGGCCATGAGTTTGCAGCAGGCTGCATGATTTCACAGGAAAAGGAAAAAGATTTCGTAGAACTTCTGAAAAAAAATCTCGAGATAGAGATGATTAAGATTTAAATGTGCTGTAACTAAATTCAAAACCTTTAAAACCTCATTCTTGCTGGATAGCATATGGAGAATAAATTAGAGTCCGGAGATATTGTAATGTGCACTGTAGAAAAGATAGTGGGAACAATGGTTTTTGTAAAAATCCAGGGAAATAGGAATGGAAGCATTATCCTTAGTGAAATTGCTCCTGGAAGAATAAGAAACATTCGAGATTATGTTGTTCCAAAAAAAATAATCATCTGCAAAGTCTTAAGGGTTTCAGGAGATAGGGTGGAGCTGTCTTTAAGAAGAGTCACTCCAAAAGAGCAGAAGGAGATAAAAAAAAATTACAAGCAGGAAAAAAGCTACACAAGCATATTAAAAACAATTCTCGGAGAAAACGCAGAAAAAATAATTTCAGAAATAACAAAAAAAGAATCAATCTGTGATTTTTTAGAAGAAGCGAAAATCAATCCAAGCTTCTTAGAACAGCTTGCGGGCAAAGAAAACGCAAAAAAAATAATTAGCATATTAAACAGCCAAAAGCATAAAAAGATAGAAATAAAAAAAGAGTTCAATTTAACAACTAAAAAACCAGAAGGAATTATCCTCATAAAAGAAATCCTGGGAAAGATAAAAGGCCTGGAGATAAAATATATCTCTGCAGGAAGATATTCTATCAAGTCTGAAGACACAGACCCCAAAAAAGCAGACAATCTGCTTTCAGAAACGCTGAAAGAAATTGAAAAAAACTCCAAAAAACAAGGCCTGGATTTCAGCATTAGAGAGAAGTAAATGAAAGTAGCTGAATTTTTTCTAGAATTTTAAAAAAAATAGGTCTCCATCGAAAGGCTTAAATACTATTTTCCTGATAAAACTTTATGGAAAAAAGAGCAAAAGCTCCTTTTGAAGTGATTGTATTAGGAATAGTCTTTGATCCAGCTAGAAGAAAAATTCTCATAGGAAAAAGAGAAAATGATCCAGACATTCCAAAACTAACCTGGTGCTTTCCAGGAGGAAAACTTCTTTATGGACAAGATATTGATAAAACACTAAAAAAAGCAGTAAAAGTAAAAACGGGTTATGAAGTAAAAAATCTAGGAACTATTTTCTCAAAAACCTATCCTGAAAAAAAAGATTTAATGGCAGTTTATTTTCTTTGCGAAGTATTCAAGGGCAAAGAAAAAGCAGGGGGTAATTTCTTGGAATTAAAGTGGGTAAAGCCAGGAGAAATAGAAAAACACTTCACAACCTCTTTTCATCCAAGACTTAAAGAATATATCATGAACCTTAAGTGATATTTTCGAAGATACATAATTTTAAAAACAATAATTTATTCTAAAAATTACTAAAAGAGAAAATGATAAAAGATAAAAAAATAGGCATGATTGTCGCAGCAAGCCACGCTCTATCTTATAAGAAGACACATCCTTCAGCAGATGCAGAAGAAATCTTTAAGCATGTCATAGACATGATAAAAAAGGAAACTGAAACAAAAATCTTCGGCATAGCTGGTGCAAATTTTGTAGTAAAATATCTTGAAAAACACCCGAATGCCACAGAAAAAGAAGTCATGCAACACCTTGTCAACAACACAGACAGCATTCTTAGTTCTATAGAAAATCAGGAATTGCAGTATTAAATTTCCATTTATATTGCACCATGCAGGATTAATAAGTTAAATGAAGATAATCTTATTTCAAAAATTGAATATATAAAAATTCTTTTCCATTAATAGTTAATATTATTTCGAGCGAAGCGAGAGTCTCTAAACCTAAAAAAGACAACATTTAAATTATAATTTCCCCAATTATTTTCATGAAACTCAAAAAATGCAGGTTCTGCAACACTTACACTCTAAAAGAAACCTGCCCAAAATGCAACAAAGAAACGTCAGAGGCACATTACAAGTTTGTGAAGGTAAAATCACAAGACAACTAATTCTTTGCTGAAAGCAGATTTTATCTTAACTTTTCCTTCTCCTTCAACAACCCTCCCTATTATTCCTGCAAAAAATCTATTATTGTTCAAATCAGAAACAATAGACGCGGAATCGTCGCTTGAAACAGAAAGAACAAAACCAGTTCCGCAATTGAATGTTGTATACATTTCTTCATCAGAAACCTCTTTAGAATAAAGTTCATAAAAGATTTCATGGGGCTTTAAGGGATTATCAATCTCTATATCTGACTCATTCAAAAATTTCTTTAACCTTGCAAAAGCTCCCCCAGTGATATGCTCCATGCCATGAATATCAAATTTAGAATTTAACTCCAGAACCTTATCATAATAAATTAAAGTGGGCTCTATAAATTCTAATCTGAATTCATTTCCAAAAACCTCTCTGACTTTTGTAAACCCATTTGAATGTAATCCGCTGCTTCTTATTCCAATCAAAGAATCTCCTATCTGAAATTTATTGCCCTTATGGTTTTCATAAGCTCCTTGCACAGCAATACTTATTTCTAAACCCGCAAAATCATCGTGGATTGAAGTTTCTCCGGCAATTATCTGAATTTCTCTTTTTTTGCATTCCTTAACAAGATTCTCAACAATCTTTAGAATAGCTCTTTCATCATCTAGAGGAAGAATAATATGGTCTTGTAAGAAATAGATTCTGGCTCTTAATACAGCCATATCATTAAGATTCATGGCTAAAGAATCCAAAACCGCATTTCTAAAACTCTTATGCTGCCAGTGATAAAAACCTTTTGTCCCAATTCCGTCAGAAGAAGCAGGAGGCCTAAGTTCTTGAGTGTGGGTGTTTTTGATCAATTCTAAAATTTTTTTAATATAAGGTTTACCTGTTTTGTACATGTTAATCCAACCTCGCCTGCTTCTCTGTCATGACAGCCTTTCCATACTCTCCATCATATCCTGGCTTTACTTTTATTTTTCCATCTCTGTTCTTAAGTATAAGCTCAATCAGTTTCTCATCCACATTTTTTCCCAAAAACTCTTCTTTTGAAGCATAAAGCAGAATATTAAACTCATTCCCAAAATTATTAATCAAAGAATTATAAATTTCCCAGGTTTTTTTGCTCTCAACAGCAGAATCAAAAGCCAAAGCAATAATCTCATGCAGAGGAAGAATCTTGTAATACGGCTTTGCATTTTTTGCCCTATAACCCTCAGGATAATTTGCGAGTTGTCCTACCCTATTCTCAACCCCAATTGTTAAAGTCCTTTTGCAAATAGGACAGATTCCATTTAACTCTTTTGTTTTTTCAGGACCGCAGGAAAATTTGCAATTTCTATGGCCATCAAAATGATATTTCCCATAAGCTGGTTCTGTTTCTATTGTAGCCAGAAAATCATTTTCTCTGATTTGTCTGATTATTTCTGAATAAGAATCTGTTTTCTTGAATATGGTTGCCTCGCGCCCAAGCCTAAACGGCCAAAAACTATGTGCATCAGAAAAACTGACAATTACTTTATTTTCAATTTCCCCTATTCTCCATAACATCCCAGGATCTGCAGACATTCCGCTCTCAACTGCATGAATAAAATCAACATTGTCTTTAAAGCACTCTTTCAAGCTGTCAAATCCACTCATAGACCCAAAAATTCCAAACCAAGGAGTCATGCAATGCGCAGGAATTATCTCAATGTCCTCAGAAATCTTCATCATATCTTTGACAAAAACATCTCCAGGAATTTTAAAAATAGGTCTTCCATCATAATCTCTCCGCCCTTTCGTATCAAAATAAGAATTTATTTTCTCAGCAATCTCTAAATTTGGGACAAGAATAACAAGATGAATTCGTCTGCCTCTTTTAGGGAGGGTGGTTGGGGAATTGGGGGAGGGATCTAGTAAACTCTCTTGCGTATAAATCAAAGAGATTTCTCCAGAAATAATAAAAGGAAAACCATTGTAATAATAAAGTCCATTTTTTTCCACAAGTTTCTCTTTTATCTCTTTAAACCAGATAGGGTGTGTAAAATCACCAGTTCCCAAAAGGTCAAGCCCCTTAATCTTGGCATATTTAACAAGATTCTCGAAGCTCAGATTAATAGAAGTTGCTCTTGAATACTTTGAGTGAATATGCAAATCAGCAATAAACCATTCTTCTCTTTTCATAAAATCTTATCACTCAAGGAGATTAAATAGTTTATGATTCTGCGCCATATAAAAACATTTTATAAACCTAAATTACCAATTATGTATATGGTTGAACTGCAAAAGAGAATAAAAAACTTAAAGCACTATTTCCTTAACATAATCTTGATCTGGCTTGCAGTTTTATTTTACAGGACAACCCATTATTACAAGGATTTTCTAAGACAGGATACGCAGACAACAATCCTCTATTTAGCAGTTGGTTACACTATTCTTGGCTTTTTCTATTATCTGTATATTCATCCAGACAAAACCAGAGAGAGCAAAGGAATAATTATCTTCAAAGCTATAAAAAGATTCTTAAAAGAATCTTATATTTATCTAAGGACTTTTTCCAGAAAAACAAAAAGCCCTCTTCCAAGAATAGAAAAACACGAAAAAACAGCCCTATTATTTATAATTGTCAAAATCTTTTTCCTTCCTATTATGCTTAATTTCTTTTTCTCAAATTATCATTCTGTCAAAAGCCAATTACCAAATCTTACTAATATATTCTCATTGTTCACTATAAACTCTTTTAACTCAATCTTATTCCCATTTCTTTTAGCACTTATTTTTCTGATAGATACGTTATGGTTCTCATTTGGATATACTTTTGAAGCCGGAATCCTCAAAAACAGGATACGTTCTGTAGAACCAACAATCTTTGGCTGGATTGTAGCACTAATCTGCTACCCTCCATTCAATGGCATGTTCACAAAATACACAAACTGGTATGCAAATGACTATATCATCCTGTCTAATATCACATTAACTTTCGCTTTAAGGATAGGTATAATACTCCTACTTTCAATCTATGTATGGGCAAGTTTAGCTCTTGGGACAAAATGTTCTAATCTTACAAACCGAGGAATTGTTTCAAAAGGCCCTTACTCAGTAATAAGGCATCCGGCCTATATCTCAAAAAATCTTGCTTGGTGGCTTACAATAATCCCTGTTGCATCTTTAGTGGCTGTATTAAGCATGGCAACCTGGTCTATTATTTATCATTTAAGGTCAATCACAGAAGAGCGCCATTTAAGCAAAGATCCAGACTATCAAGAATACAAGAATAAAGTGAAATATAGGTATATACCGGGGGTTTATTGAAAACAGTTATTTGTTCTAAAATACTCACAAGGAGATTAATTATAAAAAATTTAGTGATGATGTGATAAAAAAGATTTCCGGATAATTGTCAGATATGCAACAAAGAATTATTAAGTGCATTCTATATTAACATCTTTTTATTATCCTAAGACTTGATTAATTTATCCTATAGACTTTTGTAAGTTGAAATTATAGAAGAAAATCTTGATATTATTAAATCATAAACTCAATATCCATAATGCCTTTTTCTCTTATGTTTGACAAAAAGGGCAACTAAAATGGCAATAGCAAGGACTATGATACCTCCAACAAATAAAAATAATGTTTTGCTGCTTGTTTCTCCACCTGTCTCCTCGCTAGTTGCTCCGCCAGTAGTAATAGGGGCCCCACTGCTAGAAGTTGAAGAACTGCCCCCGCTAGTTGAACTTGAGCTTGTAGAAGATGTTGAGGAAGAACTGGTTGTTGCATCCCCTCCTCCAGAGCTAGAAGAACTGCTCCCTCCGCTACTGCTTGATGAACTAGAAGAAATGCTTCCAGAAGGAGTTGTGACTTTATATGTAGAAAATTCACAATAAGGAACATTCCAAACGCAAGTTGCAGCATCTACAGGAATACCTCCTGCTGCAGTAGTTCTATCAACACAATTTGCTCCGCTATCATCACAATGATATAGTTTATCACATGTCCCTCCGCTAGCAACAGGGACCTTTATTCTGCAAGCTTCTGGATGCAAGTTGTTAATAATTTTATCTCTTGTTTCAGAAGTCAAGCCAACAAGACTAGAGCTCGAAATAATATCTCCAGAAGTGCTTATTGTTCTTACCTTATCATTCAATCCTGTTTTTGTCAGTGAAGCATTCAGAAATTCAATATAAGTTGTGCCATCATCTTTTGATAACTTAATATTAACTCTTCTTCCCATAGTATAATTCGTCTTCATTCCTGCATTTGGACCGCAAACCTGGCCTTGAATATGGTCTGAATAAGTGCCATCCAAATTAGTATCATATGAAACTGTCCAGCCTGTAGGAGCTTTGATTCTTGTAACAAAATTGCAATAACTACATTTTGAAGTTGAAGGGGGTAGCTTAAAGCTTGAGCACTTACTGACAGCACACTTTCCAAATTGGTCACAAACTTTCAGTTTATAATAAGAATTAGTTGGAGTAACTAATGGAGCAGGATAAACTCCAAACCCGCTCGAATTCATCTTTGTTGCCCCCTCATAAATTGCAGCAGTATGCCATGTTTTAAATTGCCTAATTGTACCGCTCTTTACTATTCCTATGTCTGGAAAAATATAAACAGACGGCTCACCAACTCCGCTTGAATTTGAGCATCTTGAATCTGCACCATACCATTCCAAAGTTCCATTTGTTGGCTTGTTAGTATCATACATGATAAGTAATCCGTCAGTATACTCTTCTATTTTCACACCAGTAACTTGAGGCGATCTTGTGTCATTACTATAATCATAAGTGCTACATTTTGAAGAAAACTGACAATCATAATCAGTGCAATCAGTTAATCCATCGCTATCATCATCAGCAGAATTAAAGCAATCCTCTCCCTTAACAAACCCGTATTTTAAAATATCCTCAAACTTAGCAGTGTCAGCCCCATAAGAAAATGCATTAAAAATATCAAAGTCAACAGATCCTGGAGTTGTCCATCCGGGCCCTGCAGTATCTGTTGGATTGGAAATATTTCCAGTATTTCCTATAGTCACAACATACACTCTCATATCTTTTGTAGAGTCATACAAAGCAGGGTACTTGGATAAATCAGCTTTTTCAATACCAATCATAGGCCCTCCAATTTCCGAGCACATCATCTTTTTCCAAGAACTTATCTTAATATCTGTTGCTTTCCAATCCGAGCTGCTGCATTCGTATGAATTGAAACTTTCTGTAACCCTGCCAAGGCTTGAATCCCATTCTGAAGAATATTTAAACCTAAATTCATATCCTACTGCAGAAGAATTATGGCTTAAAGCACATCCTCCTGTAGTTGACCCATCTGTGTCTAAATAGACAAGATATATCACAGTATCATTTCCTGTTCCAACTCTTTCTGCTCCAGCCCCATCCTGCCCCCCAGCCATACCCATAACATTTGAAGATATTTTTTCCTTGTTGCATACAGAAGAATTTTCAAAATTATTGACACCTAACCCAAACCCAAAAGCATTTCCCATATCTTTCATCCCAAAACCACAGATATCTACTGAAGATTGTATCCCTATCTCAGGGCATAAGTCTGCACCCAAAGGAGCAGGAGCTCCTGCTTGCATGTCATTAAACATTATTCCGACACTAGAAGGATTACACCAACCAGCCATATATTTACATGTGCTTGAATAAGTCGCATTGGCACAAGAAGTTGAATTTAAATTAAAGCAAACAGGCTCACAACCCCCCCAAGAATTATTAGTGCATAAAGAATTTGAAGTACAGTTTCCTAACCATTCAGTATTATCCCAGCTCTGATAACTTGTATTACTCCAGCACTGATCCATTATATTAGTACACCATCCGCTTCCTCCAGAACCAGGATTATACCAGCACCCATTTGTAGAATTGCAACCAGTTGCAGTAGAGCTATATTGCCAGCAATCTCCTCCCCAATTAACTTCACAACGTGGATTAGATTCAGCCATCCACGAACAACTTATTCCAATTAGAGTTTGATTTATACAATAAGACTGATTTCCATTATATTTCCAGCAATCTCCTCCAAAACTTCCTCCACCCCCTCCTCCAGCAGTTGTCGATGTTGTTGAAAATCCATTTAAAGGATCACACCATCCAGAATCTTTCCATCTGCATTTTGCTGCCTGTCCTGTTGCATTTGTACATCCTGTCTGATTAAAATTCCAACAGCCAGCACTCTCCTGGCACCACCCGCTCTCTTCTCTCCATGAACATCCAGAAACAAATCCACAAGCAGAACTGCTCTGGCTTAAAGTTTCATTAAAGCATATTGGCTGACAATTTCCACTTCCACTACCCCAAGACTGCCAATAGCATTTGCTCGATAAAATATTGCAATCTGCAGAAGTTGTTTTGCTCCAACACTCATCCATCTTGTTTGTACACCACCCCCCCCAACTGTCATTTCTCCACTGGCAATTTGCTGCAGCGCTACATGAAGAGTTATCATATAATTGTGCACAATTAGTGCTCCAATCAATTTCACAATGTGGTTGGGAATATTGATCAGTAAACCAGTTACACCCGCTAACTACTCCACATGAAGAAGAATTCATATAAAGCCAGCAATTCTTGGATTTAAATGCATTATAATCACACCATCCCCCTCCTTGAGTCTGACACCAATCACTAGAATTTCCTTGTCCTGAACACCAAGAATCCACTGTCCAATTACAACCAGCCCCACTAGCCGCCCCACAAGCGCTTTGATTCAATCCCATACAAGCGTTTGCCAGTGTTCAGTCATTCTCACACCATCCTGTAGAATAAGAATCATTTTTCCACTGGCATGTGTTATAAGTACTGCAATTTGCTTCATTAAGGTTATATTTCCAGCACTGACTTCCATTAAAATCACACCAGCTTCCCCAATTATCTGTAACCCACTCACAGCCATTTTCCACACAGGTACCGCCCGTTGTCCACCCAAAACAATCTCCAGAAACAAACCCGCAAAAAGAATCAGAATAGCAACCAGAATCAGCGCAGTCTATTAAATTATCATTATCATTATCTACTGCGTCCCAGCAGACTTCAACATCTCCATCAACATTACTCACACAACTCCCAGTGCTGCTGTCTCCTTGCCATTTACAACTTCCAGATTTATTGGCAACATTGATTCTTCCTTCATTAACACAATCATCCTGGACATTACATCTATCACAAGCATCTTCACATATTTTTTCTCCTTTTTTAATACAATATCCTCCTGTAGTAGTTGAACTATCGCTTATCCACTTGCACCCTCCCCCATCAGCATTAGCGCCGCTGTTTATGCAATAATAACTTGGTCTTTTAGTAGTATCATTATTATTAGAATCTCCTTTAAAACTGCAATCCCCGCAATTGCTAGCACAATCTCCAGCAATTCCTTTTTTAAATTGCTCTTTTGCCTTGCAAAATCCAGCACCATTTGGCGCGTTTGTATTTACTTCAAAATCACAAGAACCCAATTTGCTGTCTAAACACGCAGATTCTGCATTTGTAGCATTAACACTATTTCCATTGCTATCTTTGATTTCGCAAGCAAAACAAGCCCTGTCACAATTATCTTCGTCATCAAACTTGGATTCGCATCTCCCGCTAGGAACAGAGATATTACCTTCACAATAATTCTCAGTTAACCACTTCCCACCAGCAGCCTCGCAATTCTTTTTATTATCTATCTTCATCAAACTCTGCGTTTCGTTTCCAAAAACGTCAGAAGCATCAAACCCGCATCTTGCTGTAGAATTATCCCATTTGCAAGGCATATACCAAGGAGAGTTTGCTATCTGCTCACATAATGTTTGGCTCGTATAAGCATTGTAATCCTCGCAAAATTCAGCCCCTTCAGGAGGGCTCTGCATTAAATCCCAGCAAGAAGTTGAATACTTATTCTGTGTGCAGGTTCCATTCTGCCAAGAACAGCAAGAAGAGAGCATAGGAATATTATTACATAATGTAGAATCATTGATTAAAGTACAATTAATCCCGTTTGTATTTATGTAATCTATAGTAACATTCACGATACTTGAATTTTCATTGACAGCTTCACAGATACTGCTGGTATAATTACATCCAATAACCTTATCACATTCTGTAGAGTTCATATCAAAAATATAACAACCAGGATTCCATTCATTAAACATGCTCGAATTGTCATATCCTCCCCCTCCCCATTGTGGATCGTTGCAGGTTCCTCCAGCAGAGACATTGTTCCAATTAGTATACTGCCACCAGCAATAATAAGTATCCATACATGCTTTTTCGGTGGTCATATTAACACAATTTGTTCCAGAATTATCCCTATAACACCATCCATTAGTCATGTTCCCAGGAGGATTTCCGCTCCACAAACAAGCTAACCCATAAGAATTGCCAGTACATGTAGTCTGATTTCCACTATTCATACTATCCCATGTCCAGCAATTAACCTCATTACACCAGCCAGAGCTAACATAAGATTTCCACACACACTCTAATTTAGCAGAGCAGGTTGCATTTGTAGTGTAGCTCCAGCAATCTTGTTTTTGACAATAACTCCCTAACCAAGTACAAGTTAAATTTGCAGTATTGTTTACACAAGCACTCGAATTTGTAAAATCCCATTTGTAACAATCTATCTCCTGGCAAGAATTCCATCTCCACTCACAGCTTAAACCACTTGTTAAAGTAGTATTTGTGCAATAACTTTCATTGGAATATTTCCAGCACCCATTTTCATTACAATTTCCATTTATCCACAAACAGCCATCAGTTGAGTTAGAGTGAGCATTACAACTTGATGCACTATCAGAATAATCATTGCAGTATACAGGACAATTAGAAAGAGTGCATGAACAATAACTTCCAGAAGAAAATGGTTGCCATGTGCAGTTTCTTCCATTCCAGTCTTTTGCCACAACACACGTGCTATTTGTATTATAACTCCAACAACCTTTATCCTGACACTGCCCCCAACTGCATCCAGTAGCACTTAAACACGAAGATGAATTTTGATGCTGCCAACAACTTGTTCCTCCAGGCCCTGTGCTTGAACAATAATTATTCCACTCACAATTTAATCCTTTAGTATTATTCTCACAAGAGGCCTCGCTGGTTCCAGATAAAGACCAGCAATTTAATTTCTCACAGCCATAACTAAAGCCCCCAGCCTGCCATGTGCAGTTTTTTCCAG
>Ga0066650_10000393_pt1 | contig 14379 bp, 17 predicted proteins | sample CryGey092014_all_FD_59539 | JGI IMG/M metagenome (GOLD analysis project Ga0066650, IMG submission 59539) | Groundwater microbial communities from aquifer - Crystal Geyser CG23_combo_of_CG06-09_8/20/14_all | ecosystem: Environmental > Aquatic > Deep subsurface > Groundwater | place: USA: Utah...
ACCCTTCCTCCTCGTTAAAAACCTTTTCTGCCCTCGAGCGATTTGCTCAGGGTAATTTCATCAGCATACTCGAGATCCCCACCAACCGGGAGACCTCGGGCAAGCTGAGTAATTTTAACATCACAATTTTCAAGTCTTTGGCAAATATACGCGGCAGTTGCCTCCCCCTCTATCGAAGGATTCATCGCCAGGATTATTTCTATCTGCGCACTATCCGCCTCTTTAATCCTATCAATAAGTTGCCCTATTCGTAAATGCTCGGGACCGATACCGTTAATCGGAGAAATAATTCCTCCGATCACGTGATAAAGTCCGTCAAAACCGGCTTTCTCGAGAGCAATTACATCAAGCGGTTCTTCGACAACGCAGATTTTATCCCTTCTTCTTCTCTCGTCAGAGCAAATATCACAGGGGTCGGATTCGCTATAATTGAAGCAAACCTTGCAGGTTTTCAGGTTTTTTTTAAGATCTGAGACTGTTTGTGAGAGCTCTTCAGTCGTCCTATTCGGTTTTGCCAAAAGATAAAACACAAGTCGGGCAGCTGATTTTGGCCCAATACCAGGCAATTTAGCAAACTCGTCAATTAAATCTTGTATAGTCTTGGGTAGTTTTGACATAACTAATCACTTTCAGCTTTAGAATTCTCTTTTTTGATTCTTTCAAGATATTTACACTTTGGATAATTGGAGCAACCAATAAACATACCATATCGCCCTTTTCTAACAGATAATTTTCCGCCGCAACGAGGACAATTCCTTTTCCCTATTTGTGCATTGGCTTCATCAATTTTTTTCTGATCCGATTCACTAATATATTTTTTCATAAACTTACAGATAGGAAAACCTGAACAGCCGATAAACTGGCCATACCTGGATCTTTTAATTAGAAGCGGCTTTGAGCACTCGGGACATTTTTCACCTGTTTCTCTATTTAAATCCTGTTTTTCAATATCATTTTCCTTTTGTAATAGCTTCTTAGAAAATGGCCTATAAAACTCGCCAACCATCTCATGCCAATCCAGATTGCCATCCGCTATTTTGTCAAATTCATTTTCAATCTGAGCAGTAAAGTTATAGTCGACTATCTCGGAGAAATGCTCAACCAAGAGATCGTTTACAACAAAACCAATCTCCTCCGGCACTAATTTTCTATCTTCTTTCTTGACATAACCCCGTTCTTGAATAGTCGAAATAGTCGGCGCATAAGTCGAAGGTCGCCCAATCCCATACTCTTCAAGCGCTTTAATTAAACTCGCCTCGTTAAACCTCGAAGGTGGTTGAGTAAAATGCTGCTGCTTTTTCAAATCCTTGAACAAACATTTATCGCCTTTTGCGAGTTGAGGCAGCTGGGTCTGCGTAATTCTCTCAGGATAAATTTTAAGCCAACCCTCAAATTTTATCTTGCGTCCATTGGCTTGAAATAAATATTGCTTTGCTCGAATGCTAACCTTTGCTTCGTCAAACAGCGCTGCTGACATTTGGCTTGCCATCATTCTTCTCCAGATTAGATCATACAGTTTCGCAAGTTTCGAATCAGAAATATTCATTTCTTCCGGAGAGTTTTTGGGATGGGTCGGTCTAATTGCTTCATGGGCTTCTTGAGCACCTTTCAACTTAGTTTTATATATCTTTGGCTCCGGCGGCAGATAATCGCCTCCAAAAGACGCTCTGATATGCTCTCTAGCCTCTTTTACTGCGCTAGACGATAAATTGGTCGAGTCAGTCCTCATATAAGTAATACGGCCATCTTCATAAAGCATCTGGGCCAATCTCATGGTCTGCTTAGGCGAAAAATTTAACCTTATTGAAGCATCTTGTTGGAGCGTTGAGGTTGTATAGGGTGCATAAGGGTTCCTTTGGCTTGTTTTCTCTTCAACGTTATCGACGACATAATCTGCACTTTTCAAATTATTTACAATACTTTGGGCATCCTTTTCACTCTTTATATCGAGTTTGTCAATTCTTTTGTTATCCTTTGCAACTAAATTTGCTTCAAATTCTTTTTTATCCTTCTCGAGAATTGCGCATATTGCCCAGTATTCTTCCGGTTTAAAATTCTTGATTTCCCGTTCTCTTTCTACAACCATCCTAACCGCCACCGACTGCACGCGACCGGCTGATAACCCTTTGTACACTTTTTTCCATAGCAGCGGACTCAATCCATACCCTACCAACCGGTCAAGCACTCTTCGTGCCTGTTGGGCATCAACTAAGTGATAATCTATATCTCTCGGATTCTTTATCGCATCATCTATGGCTTCTTTCGTTATTTCCGAGAAAACAATCCTTTTTATGCCGCCTTTAAGTTTAGCGCCTTCAACAATATGCCAAGCGATTGCTTCACCCTCGCGATCCAGATCGGTTGCAAGATATACAACTTTTGCTTCTCCTGCCGCTCGCTTTATTGCAGTCAAAGTTTTTTTACTCTTGACGGGTACGACATATTTCGGTTTGTAATCATCTTTAATATCCACGCCGAGTTCGCCCTTGGGCAAATCTCTGACGTGGCCATACGATGCCATTACTTCAAAACCTTTTCCCAGATATTTTTTGATTGTCTGTGCTTTAGCTGGCGACTCAACAACTACTAAGCTTTCCATAATCTCCTTTTTATAATGAACTATTTTATAAAAAATCCCTAAAAATACAAATTACACGGCTTTTACTATTAAAACAAATTTATAGGTATTTTAAAATCAACACCGAAAATAAACATTAGATTGGCATCTTGCCAAACCCTTCAGTTCCAAATATACCAAAGCAGCGCTCAATTTATCGGCAGAGAGTTTTGACTTTTTTGAAATTTGTTCAAAATCCATTGCCTCAACCGTAATTAGCTCAAAAACTTCTCGTTCCTCGAGAGACAAACTGGCAATTTTCTTGTTCTCCCCCTTTGCGCCAAAAAATTCCTCAAGATCCCCTTCTGAACTTAAGACATTGGCGCCGCCTTTTATTAAATCATTAACGCCATGAGAATTAAAATTTGTTATATTTTGAGGCACGCCAAATACTTCCCGCCCGTATTCGCAAGCTAATTTTGCCGTGATTAAAGAGCCCGATTCTTCGGCGGCTTCACTAATAATTACGGCTTGGCTCAAGCCGGCAATAATTCTGTTACGCAACGGAAAATTATATTTCGCAAAAGGAGTCTTTGGGGAAAATTCACTTACGATAAGACCTTTTTTCTTAAGAATCTCGTCTGCAAGCGATTTGTTCGAGGCAGGATATATCTCATCTATCCCTGTTCCCAAAACTGCAATTGTATAACCCTCAACGGACAGAGCCGATTTATGAGCCTGCGCATCAATTCCTATCGCCAGTCCCGAAGCAATAACATAACCGTTACTGGCGAGATAAGATGCAAACTTTTTGGTAATTATCTTGCCATATTCACTCGCCTTACGAGAACCGACTATCGCTATAATAGGCTTAGAAAATAAATCCACGTTCCCAATACAGTACAACTTTTGAGGACAGTCCGGAATTTCTCGAAGTTTCTTGGGAAACCTTTTGTCACTTTTTGTAATTTCAGAATAATTCATTTTACTATGTAGATTTGTAATTATTATAAGCGATTGATTATCTAAATAAAAATTATTCGCCCTTTGTTCGACTCTTGACACCAACTTTTAATATAGGTAGCTTAGATTGAGAGATGTGTTATTGATGGGGAACCACCTCTCAAAAATTCTCCTTTGTTTCAGGGAGAATTTTTTGATGTTTTAAGTCAAAACTCTTGACATACAACTCTTTATATGCTATATTGTATCCTTACATTAACAAGGAGATTTACGATAGTAAAAGATGTCCTCATTGCGTAGAGATGGTGATTCCCCCTCCTTACACCTATCTCGCAGTGAGGACACCTTCTACTATACTTTGCACAGGCATTATTTAAAATAACGGTGTCTGTCAAATCCTTCAAGGAGGCAAAGTCACTGGTTGCAAGGAGACGAAAAAACCCCGCTTTAGCGGGGTTTTTTCTTAGTATTACCGTAAGCTTTACTTTCCTTCTACTTTTATTCCCATAGATCTGGCAGTTCCAGCAATTATTTTTGCTGCTTGCTCAATATCGTAAGCATTAAGATCCTTAATTTTCTTCTCGGCAATTTCCCTAACTTGCGACATCGAAACAGTTCCAACCTTGTCTTTATTGGGTACCGAAGACCCTTTGGAAATCTTAGCTGCCTTCATTAATAGATCCGCAGCGGGAGGAGACTTCAAAACAAAACTAAATGACCTATCTTCAAACACGGTGATTTCGGCTGGTACTATTACGTCTCCCATCTCTTTCGTCTGTTCATTAAATTTATTAACAAAATCTATAATATTTACCCCGTGCTGACCGAGGGCAGGACCAATTGGAGGAGCAGGATTTGCCTTGCCTGCTGGGGCTTGAATTTTAATTATAATCTTTATCTTCTTCGCCATCTCAAACCTTTCTTGCTTGTAGAAAATCAATATTCGCCGGTGTTTCTCTACCGAACATATTTACCATCACTTTAACTTTACCTTTCTCTTCATCTATTTCTGTCACTTTACCTTCAAAACCCTTAAGAGGACCGTCTGTTATAGTCACTAAATCATCCGCGCGAAAATCAATCTTATATTTAGGTTCCTCCGCCCCCATCCGCGATAATATTCTCTTGATTTCCTCCTCGGACATAGGAGTCGGCTTAACGCCAAAACCAATAAATCCAGTCACATTCGGGGTATTTCTAACAACATACCAGCTGTCATCCGTTACTACCATTTCCACCAGAACATACCCTGGAAAAATCTTTTTCTCCACAACTTTTCTCTTTCCGTTTTTAATCTCAACCTGTTTTTCCGTCGGCACAATAACATTAAATATAGAATCTTTCATTGACATCGATTCAACCCTTTGTTTCAAACTTTCTGCGACCTGATCTTCATACCCCGAATAAGTATGAATTACGTACCAACCTTTTTTACCTTCTTGTTTTAAATTTTTCACCATAGTTTTAACTTATTTTTGAAAGCGCATACTCAAATAACTTAGTAAAAAACCCGTCTACTGCTGCAACTATCAAACCGCTAACAACTAAAAATACAACCACTGTTGCGCTATCCCTCAATAAAACGTCTCTGTTGGGCCAAACAATTTTCCTTGATTCTGCTATTACTGATTGAAAATACTCCTTTAAGAACTTTAGCATATTTCTAATTTATTTTACCAATTTTAATTTCGCCCTGATTCGTCTATGTGTACCTCTTTTAAGTCTCCTGGTTTTATTCTTAAAATGAAGAACTGGTATTTTTTTATCTTTGAATACTCTTTCAACCTTAAACTTGATTGGCTTGCCGCTAATTATGCATTTGTATTCGAGAATGTCGTTTTCTTTGAACGAACTATTATCCACAATTATGGAATCATTCTCCGACACAAAATATTGTTTGTCCTGGATTTTGACAACTGGCATATCTAACCTTTCTTGTGAAGATTTTACTTCAATAATCACGAATTGTCAACTAAGCAAACTTAATTGTCTGACTTCGTAAATTAATACTTTGAGCAATGCCAATAATAGCAGAGGAGACAAGGTATGAGGTGCCACCGTAAGAAACGAAAGGTAACGGGATTCCTGTAACTGGCAAAACTCCGACATTCATTCCAATATTAACAAGTGCCTGAAAGAAAAAAATCGATGCAATGCCTATCGCAAGATATGAACCAAACAAGTCCTTGGAATGTCGTGAGATTACTAAAATCCTCCATATTAGAATACAATACAATAAAACCATAAAGGTTGATCCTGCGAAGCCTGTTGATTCCGACCAGCTTGCGAATATAAAATCCGTATGAACAACCGGTAGGAAATTTAACTGGCTCTGTGTCGCATTACCAAACCCCTTGCCCATAATTTCACCGGAACCAACTGCAATCTTGGATTGTGTAGCATTATAGCCTGAACCAAGAGGATCCTTTCCACTATCAAGAAATGTTGTGATTCTCAGCCGCTGATATGGTTTCAAGAAATGCCATCCCATCGGCACGAGAAGTGAAATTACAAGCAAAAAAACCACAAAATATTTTAATTTTATATTTGAAAATATATACATAGCAGAAAGAAAAAATATTATTATCAATGTTGTGCCAAGATCGGGTTGTTGTAAAATAAAGATTACAGGAACCAAGAAATACAGCAGTATCAGCAAATTCTTCTTTGGATTAGGAGAGTCATTAAAATCCATTGATAGAACCGATGACGCAATGATAAGAAGTGCCATTTTCATAAGCTCTGATGGTTGCAACTGAAATACCTTTATATCAATCCATCTCGTTGCACCAAAAATTTCCTGCCCAAAAAAATGCAAAAATACCAGCAGGACTAATGATATTATGTAAAGATAAACGGCAATAGTCTTAAGCTCTCTATAATCAATTATAGTAAAGAGTAAGGCAATGCCTGCGCCCAAAACAAAATATACCATTTGATTTATAGGCAAAATGAATTTACTCCCCGGAGAAATACTGAATAGTACCGCTATTCCCGTAATAGTCAAAAGAAAAGGAATAACAAAAAGAGAATAATCTATACTTCCCTTTATTTTAGGTAATTTCACGCTCAGCTTTTATTATAATTTTCTTGCCGGAGAGACTTGCAACCGCACCAGTTTCATTAGATTTATCAACCAAAACTTTGTCAATATTTGCTTGCTTTTTTATTTTATTTACTATTTTTTCCCCAATTTCATCAGTCACAATTATTTCCGCCATATCTGCCGGCTGAAGACCAGCATCTTTCCTCGCCTGCTGCACCGCCCTTAAAACTTCACGCTCATAACCCATCTGCCTAAGATCGTTGTCTATCCTAAAATCCGCAAATACCTCAATTTCTTTTTCTTTCTTTTTGGCATCATCACTTCTGATATCAGGTAAATATTCAAGAGCATTTAATTCATTGATCAATAGTTCTTTAAAATCATTAGACTGATCAATAAATTTGAGATTTGTCCCGATAGATCTAATTGGCTGGCGAACCTTTATCTGACTTTCACTTCTTAAACTATGAAGCATTTCAGCCGACTTCCTTAAATCTGCCATATTCTGTTCACCCTCGCGATCTATTTTTTCTTTATCTGCTTTAGGCCAATCTGTAAGATGAACTGATTCTGGATCCGGTCTCAACTTTGCTTCTTGGTAAATTGTCTCTCCCATAAATGGCATGATAGGAGAAACGACTTTTGATAGCTGCAAAAGGACAAATCTAATAGTCCCTAAAGCATCGGGATTGCCTGATTTAAGTCTCTCTCGAGAACGCCTTAGCCACCAAGTTGACAGGTCATTGATAAATTCTTTTATAAGTCGCGAGGATAAGACTATATTATAATCATCCATACCGTTTGTTACCCCTTCAATCAGAGAAGAAAGTCTCGAGATAATCCACCTGTCAAGAATATCTTTGCTCTCAGAAACAGGCAGAACATCTTTTTTATATAAGAGATAAAAATTTAAAACATTGTTTAGAATATTCACAACTTTATTATAAACATCTCTTAATTCACGTTCGTTAAAGAAGAGATTGTCGGCTTGCATTACCACACTTGACATTAAGTAAAATCTTAATGCATCCGAGCCATATCCATCAATGACTTCCCAGGGATCGGGATAGTTTTTCTTTGACTTAGATAGCTTCTCGCCTTTTTCGTTTAAAATTGTTCCTGTCGTAACAACGTTCTCAAAGGCAATATTATTAAATAGCATTATCCCCAGCACATGCATATAATAAAACCAAGCCCTGGTTTGGGCAATATATTCAGCAATATATTGACCGGGATATTGTGACTCAAACTTTTCTTTATCCTCAAAGGGATAGTGATATTGGGCAAACGGCATTGAAGCACTTTCAACCCAGCAGTCAACGACTTCTTCAATCCTGCGCATTTCGCTGCCACACTTTGGACAATCAATTCGAACTTTGTCAATTTGCGGACGATGCAGATCAATACTATTTTCGTCAGGAAATATTTCCTCAAAATTAACGGCTTTTTCTTTCAACTGTGAAATTGAGCCAATGCAGATTATTTCTTGGCAATTATCTTTTTCACACTTCCAGAACGGTAATGGCGTCGCCCAATACCTATTTCTTGAAATATTCCAATCAGGGGCAGATTCGAGAATCTTTAGAAATCTTCCTTTCTTCAGGTGCTTTGGATACCAATTTATTTTTTCATTTTGTGCAATAAACTCGCTTCTATTTTTCCCAATATCAATAAACCAAGCTGAAATAGCGTTATACATCAAAGGGGTATCGCATCGCCAGCAATGCGGATATGGATGAGAATAAGGCAAACTTTCAAAAATCAAGTCTCTTGTACTGAGATCTCTTATAATTTCTTTTTCTGCTGATTTAAAGAACATCCCTTTTATAAGTTCAGGAGCGTCATTATTAAATTTACCGATCGAGTCAATAAGCGGAACTACGGGAAGGCCCAGCCTTAGCCCTAATTCATAATCCTCTTCGCCATACACGACTGCTGTATGTACAATACCCGTTCCATCTTCTGTAGTGACAAAATCAGCATCTACAACTTCCCACACTTTTGCGCCAGATGTTCTCACTTTATCCAGTTCATAAAGTGGTTCATATTTTATTCCAACTAAATCATGACCTTTAAATTCACCGATTACTTTAAACTCTTTTTTACCAAAATTATTTTTGAGCAAGTCTTTGGCCAGAATATAATTTTCACTATTACTCTCTACAAGCACATATTTTAGCCCGCCGCCTACCGCTAACGCCACATTGCCAGGCAATGTCCATGGCGTAGTCGTCCACGCAAGAAAATACGTCTTTAGAGGCAATCTCAAATTATTGTTACCGGAGATTTCAAACTTTACCGTAAGAGCGTTATCAACAACATTTTTATAGCTATTGTCCATAGCCACTTCGGCATTGGAGACAGGACTCTCGCACCTCGTACAATACATCAGAACCTTTCTTCCCTCGTATATCAATCCCTTGTCCCACACCTGCTTCACAGCCCACCACACGGATTCCATATAGTCTGCATCCATCGTCTTATACGAATTATCAAATTCTACCCATCTGCCAATACGTTCAACCATTTCTTTCCAGCTTCGTGCATACTTAAGCACCATCTCGCGAGCCGTTTGGTTAAACTTATCAATTCCAATTCTTTCTATCTCCTTCTTCCCGGAAACACTTAATTCCTTTTCGACTAAATTTTCGATCGGAAGGCCATGGCAATCCCAACCCCATCTGCGCTCGACGCGAAATCCCTTCATTGTAAAATATCGAGGAACCACATCTTTAATCACAGAAGATAATATGTGGCCATAATGAGGCAGTCCAGTCGCAAACGGCGGACCATCATAAAAAACATACCTATTGTTCTCCGGCCTGTTTTCAACTGATTTCTCAAAAATCTTCCTTTGCTTCCAAAATTTCAGAACACCTTTTTCTTTTTCAGGATATGTTTCTTCTTTCATGCAGCTTATTATATGGTTATTTTTTACTTTTGTGAAGTCCGAGTTTTTGTTCGAGGGCCTTGTTGTACAGTTCATCAGCTCTTTCGTTCTTATCTCTCGGGACATGCGTAAAAGATATATTTGCCCCCACTTCCATTAACTTAGACCTGATGTCATAAAACAACTGTTTTAATTTCGCATTCTTAACTTTATATTCACCACGCAGTTGTTTAACTATCAATTCACTGTCACACATACAATTAATTTCACTCGTGGCAATGTTCTTCTTTACATATTTTAGTGCCTCCAAGACCGCACTATATTCAGCGATATTATTGGTTGCTTCACCTATTACATCTCCACGCTCATAAATCAACTTATTACCGCTATCTTTTATGACAAAACCAATCCCGGCCGGGCCGGGATTGCCTCTTGATCCGCCATCGGACCATATTAATATTTTTTTATATTTCTTCACATTTATCTCCACAATATATTGCGTAGTCGAATAAGCTGACATACTTGCCTGTAATAGTGTTGAACTTCGCTATTAATTTTCTCTGCGCTAGTCCAGCCTTGCCAATTGAAGTTATAGCAAGATTATAGTCACTGTTGTTATCATTCCCAGGGTTTATAGCATAATATATAAAATTACCCGCGCCTTGACCTTGACCGTTAAATTTGTCCACATAATCGAATACTGATGAATTTCTCGGTTTTATTCTTGCCGTAATTCTTAATCGGCAAAAATTTGTACCATTCGAGCAAGGCCCTATATTAACATAATACTGAGAGGGTTCATCAATTTGTCGCTGTGTAATAATTCGTTGCTGCATTATTTGCTGTTCGCCGTTTGCACTATCATTAAACATTTGATAATTGATAATTGTCTGATAATCTGCCAGACCTGTACCATTTTTTTTCATTGGGTCACTCCAGTAAAATCTTGCGTATTGTCCCGTTTCGAGGATTAGATCGAGAGAGTCGTCAATATTTAGCTTTGGGCCTTCTTGCGCAGGTCCAGAATCCATCGCGCCATCCGGAACTAATCCAATCGAGAGAGGATTTATCTCTATTTTTGCTTCAAATGAAGGGTCTCTCGGATCGTTCGGGTTAATATCTCTTGTTATTGTAAACAGATTATTCTGGCTCAATAATGCATTTAATTTATTTTGTGAAACAGCGTATTGATACATTAATACCCCTTCCTGAATACCACTATAAGCAGCGTAATAGGCTGATTTACCGTCGCGAATCTGGCCTGCGGATTTAACATTTATTGAAATTAAGGTAGATATAGTCGCCACTGCCCCTGAGATTATAATCCCGATCATCAGGGCGATAAGCATTGCCGAGGATTTCATTTTCATATCTGCTCCTCGCCCGCTTGCGCAGAAATATTAATAAATACCGGGTTGACCCTATCCTCCGCACCCTGCAACGTCAGATAATCAAAAACCTTTACGTGAAATATATTTTTGGCAGCTATTTTACCAATTCTAAACGGTTTATTCGTATTATTGCTCAGGCAATTATTGTCCATAAAGCTGCTCAGGTTATTAATATTAGCGATTGAGACACTGTTACTGCCATGTGCATAATTATTCGGGTTAACCTCACCAATTTTATACGTTCCCTGGTAGCGCATTATAATAAGTAAACTATTTTCTTTAAATATCAAAACGGCATCCGCGGGTGAATAAGCCGGAATAATTTTCGAAACATCCGAAAAATCCACAAAACTGCCGTTGATATCTCCCATAGCAATGAACGGCTCTTTTGAAGCATTCTTGAGCTGATTTGAAATATAATCCTCAACGCTTCTGGTGCATTGAGTCAAATTATTTATGTCCGCTGCCCTTTGGTTGCTTTTTAGAGTATAAGAATACGATGCCGTAGCCAAAACTATTACCGCAGCAAAAATCCCCGTCGCGACTATAACTTCAATCAATGTAAATGATTTAATTTTCATTTGGCATAATCTGTTATGGTAACCGATTGATAATATCTTTTAGTGTATTTTCCCGACGAGTCCGGATCCCAGCCCACTATAACCATCACTGTTCTTTTCTTGGCAGACGGGATAATAAAACCCGCTACATTATCTTCTACACCGTCTTTCATAGCAATTCTATAAGCAAAAGTATTTCCCAACAAACCCGGTAAATAGTCTTCGGCAAGCAAAATAAAACCGTTTTCATCCGAGCCGGTCGGCGGAACAAACAATTTAGATTTGCCATTTGCCTTTACACAGCCCTCAGGCAAGCCTGACTTAATAGCTAACGTATCAAAACACTCAACCGGAATAATATTGTCCGGAATGGTTTTATCAAATGAATCGGTATCATAATCAAGAAATCCCGCGCTGTTTAACACAAGAATTTTTTCACTAAGATCTGTCGCGACATGTTCGGCCATAAGATTTTCTTTAGATGTTAGAGCAGATTTCAGATTAGACGAAGCAAGCCAGGTTGCACCTACAATCACCGTTACCAACACAAATGAAGCAATTAATGCTTCAATCAAACCAAAAGATTTAATTTTACCCCTACACCTTAAAAATCGTCTATCTAAAGCCGTGGATAAACAACAATGTCTTTCGCAAAGCATCAAACAACGGATACCATATTTATAACTGTGTTGGGGTTTATTACTGTTGCACACTCAATACTCCGAATTTATTAATTGTAATTGTCTTCTCGCTATTTTTCTTTCTAAAAACAATTTGTACGTCTGTATTTGTATTCATGTCTCCGCTCGGCACCAAAAAAATCATTTTATCAATTACTGAAGGAGAAGTAATTTCAACATCGTCAGATTCGAGTTTGAGTGCGGGTATGGATGAAACAGGTTTAACTTCCTCAGGCCCTTCATCTACACTAATGATTTCTTTGATAACAAACTGCTTATTCTCAAGCGCAAGAATATACCGCAGATCATCGGCACTTAACGGATTTTGGGCCAAGGCACGAACTTGTTTTATTTTTGAGGCTGTTGCATCGACATCCCCCTGAATGATTTTATCGCTCGAGAATAACTTGAAATTCACAATTCCCATAGCCAAAAATAACAAAACAATACCAATTACAACTAAAAGCTCAACTAACGTGTATGATTTCATCGAGCAATATAATAGATTTTGCTTGTATCAATGTTTCCCGGATCAACACCAACATAATATTTAAGATATTGAGGAGCAGTATTGGACCAATTAGATTTGTTTTGGTCCTCGATAATCGTAACCAAGGCAAAGTGTCGGCCATCGCAACTATAAACATACCTATAGCCCACATCTTTGGTCGGATCTTTAGGGACAGGATTTAGATAATCGCTTACCTTGGCTACAAAAGCATCTCTTTCCGTAAAAATTCTGCCTGCTTGATTGGGATCGGCTCCTTCCGGACATCCTTCTGCGCCCAAAAACAACGGATATTTATTAGCATTATTTTCATAATATTGATCGAGAGCACTGGCGATCGTGGAAAGATCCGCAACCCTGCGGTCATCACGAGATTTTTTCTGAACTCCTCGATAACTAACAACCACGATAGTAGTCAAAACCCCAATGATAGAAATAACAATTAAGACCTCGATGAGAGTAAAAGACCTAAACTTCATATTCCTCCTTTGATTAATAAGGAAAAAATCCTGTTGTTAGGACCGACAATAGTTTAACTATTAAAACAGCCACAAATATAAATGGCCCGAATGAAATTCGTGATTTCAAGTTTGCACGCCCTGTCGCAATTAAAATTATAGCAAAGAGCCCTCCAATAATAAAACTCGAAACTATGCCCCAATAAACATATTTTTGCCCCAAAATCAGCCCGAGAGCTGCAACGAAAAAAACATCTCCCCAGCCCATCCACTTTTCATGACTCAACACAACAAATAGTAGTGGAATAATGATTCCACCGACAAGTGAAATGACCAGATCTTGTATCACAAATCCCCTTGAAGCAAGAGCGTAAGCCAGAGATAACACAACAATCGCGATCAAAATCCACGACTCAACTTCTTGCCAAAGGATATCTCGGATAGAACCAACTAACATAACCGAGTATGCAAAAATTAAAATAATAGTCGCAACTATGTTGTTCTCACTTATTATCGCCAAAAGCACAATAACAACCGTCAGGATTTCGACAACCGGATAAAAATAAGAGATCCTCTTTCTGCATCCGCTACACTTCCCTTTTAGAAAAAGAAAACTGATAATCGGAATCAGCTCAAACCAATTAAGCGTTTTTTTACATTTTAGGCACTTTGATCTTCCCCACAAAGCAGATGCACCAATGGTGCGTCTGCTTGCGAGCACTCCGAGAAATGATCCCCAAAATAATGACAGTACAATTAAAACAATTATAATCAACTATTTCCTTTAGGATGGGCAGGTATCGGAAGCACTAAGAGTGGTCTTGTTAAGATTACTTGCCGGCGCAACTACGCCATTGGCCGTGACCGCATTCGAGACTACCCAACATCGGGTACTCGCTGAATCCGCGACACCTTTCACCACAATTTGCACATTTCCACTTGTCGAGTCCGTGGTCAGCTTATACTGAACAGAATTACCTTTATAATCATAGGGTATTTCCGGAATTAGGTTGTTTCCGTCTTGCGTCGCAATCTTCCCAGAATTTATCCCTCCGGCAGCCGTGGGATTAACCACTCTAAATACCGTTGAGTATGTCCCCGCAGGATCATCCGCAATTACTATACTTATCGCGTCATACACTTTCTTGACCGAGTCTTTTGCTCGAGCAGTATCCGCTTTCTTTTTCGCGTTAATAACCGCGAGAACTACAAGCGTCGCCAAAAGTCCGATTATAGCGACAACAACTAACAACTCTATTAAGGTAAACGCTTTGCGTTTACCTCGAAGTTTGTGAAGTATCATACTTCCTCCTTTAATAAATTATT
>Ga0066650_10000397_pt1 | contig 14324 bp, 12 predicted proteins | sample CryGey092014_all_FD_59539 | JGI IMG/M metagenome (GOLD analysis project Ga0066650, IMG submission 59539) | Groundwater microbial communities from aquifer - Crystal Geyser CG23_combo_of_CG06-09_8/20/14_all | ecosystem: Environmental > Aquatic > Deep subsurface > Groundwater | place: USA: Utah...
TTATAACCTCTTCTCTTTAAAGAAGAGCTAATTGCAGTCCCGGTCCTTAAAGAGATATCTCTTTCCTTTGTAATACCGCCCATCAAAACCCCGATCTTTTTATCTTTCCATTTATTTTTCATAATATTTCCTATTATGTATTATCCTCACCAATTATTTTAACTTCTGACTCCAAAGTCATTCCATATTTTTCTTTTACCCGTTCCTTTATCATCCCAACCAGAATCTCAAAATCACGGGCAGTAGCACCACCTTCATTTACAATAAAGTTTGCATGTTTATCTGAAATTCTTGCCCTACCAACTCTGACGCCTTTTAAACCCAATTCATCTATCACCTGCCCTGCACTAGTAACTTTTTTAATCTTTCCTGATGTTTTTATAATATTCTTAAACACACAACCCAGCGTTAACGCGCCCCAAGGCTGTGTTGTTTTTCTCCTTTCAAGAAGCTTATCCACACTCTCTCTTACTTTTGCCTCTTGATCGCGTTTTAACTTAAGTGTAGCACTTACAATTGCTGTTGAGCGGGTCAGCTTCAAACTCCTATAAGAGAACTCAAGCGCCTTTCTTTTAACTGTTAGTTCTCTTCCAGCTCTATCAATAATTTTTATCTCTTCAATAATATCCCCAACACATCCTTCAGAGGTCCCTGCATTAGTTACTATATTCCCGCCAACTGTTCCGGGCACACCAGCTAAACACTCCACTCCGGAAAAACCATGGTCTGACGCAAACTGAACCAAGCCAGCAGTATTAAATCCAGCACCAACCTGTAGATAAACAATATCATCAGATTCATGTGATATTTCAATATTGTTAAAACCTTCTTTTAGGCGAATGATTATTCCCCTAAAGCCACCATCCCTTACCAATGTTTTACATCCTCCTCCAAGAAAGACATATAACAGCCCCTCATCAACCGCGAACTGCATTACTTCTTTTAGAATATCTGTGCTTTTTGGTGTCACAATAGCGTCAGCAATTCCTCCTATTCTAATTGAGGAATATGATGAAAGTTTTTCATCAAATAAAACACTATCTTTTGCAATTAAGCTGAGTTTCTCTTTTTGTTCGTTTGTTAATGTCATTTCATTCCTTTATGTCACCACTAAATAAATGTGCTGTTTTCGTAATATCGCCTGCTCCTAAAAATAGTATAAGATCATTATCACCACACCACTTATCCAACATATCCAAAACATCTTTGGATAAAGGTGTGTAGGCAATTGCTTTCTTAGGAAAATTTTTTCTTATAAGCTCAAACAATTTTTCTGATGTTACTCCTTTAATTGCTTTTTCTCCTGCCTGATAAACATCCATCACTAAAACCATATCAGCAAGTTTGGCACAAAGAGCAAAATCTTCAAACAAGGCTTTTAATCTGCTGAATCTGTGTGGTTGAAGAACAACAACAATTCTTTTATCAGGCCACCCATGCTTTGCCGCCGATATAGTCGCTGATATTTCAACAGGATGATGAGCATAATCATCAACAACTACAGGTCCTTCATTAAACAAAATTTCAAATCTTCTTGATACTCCGCTAAATCCTTTAAGAGCTTTTTTAATTACTGAAAAAGGAATGTCCAGCTCACATCCAACAGCAATAGCAGCCAGCGCGTTTTTAACATGATGTTTTCCCACCATCGGAAGCATAATTTCACCAAGAAAATCATTTTTATATAATACATTGAAAAAAAGATTATCTTTAACCTGAGTTATGTTCTTGGCTACATAATCAGTTCCTGTTTCTCCATAAGTTATAACTTTACGATCTATTTTTGGAATAATTTTTCTAACAACCGGATGATCTATACAACATATTACTGACCCATAAAAAGGAACCTTGTTCGCAAAACTAACAAACGCATCTTTAAGATGAGCAAAGTTTCTATAATTCTCAAGATGCTCAGGATCTATATTTGTTATCACCCCAATGGTAGGAGAAAGTTTCAGAAATGACCGGTCTGATTCATCTGCTTCAGCAATTAAGTAATCGCCTTTTCCAAGCCGAGCATTTCCTCTTAAACTTTTAACTTTTCCTCCTATTATAACAGTTGGATCCAGCCCCCCTTTATCAACAATTGCAGCTATCAAAGAGGTTGTCGTCGTTTTTCCATGAGTTCCTGCTATGGCAATACCGTATTTTAACCGCATTAATTCAGCCAGCATCTCAGCTCTTGGAACCACGGGAATGTTAAGTTTATGAGCATAACATACTTCAGGATTTTTCTCTGAAACAGCTGAAGATATAACAACAACATGAGCTCCTTTAACATGTTCCTTATTATGCCCTATCCAGATCTTTGCTCCACGCCTTTCTAAGCGTTTAACCATCTGGTTTGTCTTAATATCAGAACCAGTAACAGTTAAACCTAGTGTTAAGAGAATCTCTGCAATCCCGCTCATTCCAATTCCACCAATTCCTATAAAATGTATTTTTTGATATTTTTTAAACATTGTTTTTTATATTTGTTATGCAATTTTATTTTCAATCAGCTTAAAACAATCATCTACAATTTTTTCCACAGCATCAGGCTTTCTAAAACTCAGCAAAGAAGACCTCATTACTTCAAGCTGACTAGGAGTTAGTTTTATTATCTCTTCAGCCAGTTTTTGACCATTTAAACAATCCTGCCTTAAAACAACCGCGCCTCCACATCTGCTTAATCCCTGAGCATTAATCCACTGATGATCATCAGCTGCTGAAGGGTATGGAATAAAGATAGCCGGCAAACCAACAGCAAGTAACTCTCCAATGGTGGTGGCACCGCTTCTTCCAACAACAAGATCTGCTTTTTCATATATCTCCCAGATCCTGTCCACAAAATCATATACCTCTGCTTCAAAATTATATTTTTTATATGAAGCCCTGATCTTTTCTAGATCATCTTTTTTCCCTGCTTGATGTATAAACTTAAATTTTCTCTTATTATCTGCCAGAAAGGGCAATGCCTCAACAATCAACCTATTAACAGCAACTGCCCCCTGTGATCCACCCAAACAAAATATCGTTGTTTCATTTCTATTAATCTGTTTTTTATTTCTAACAGATAGTATCTCTTTTCTAACCGGGTTACCTGTCATCAAAACCTTATTTTTAGGAAAAAGTTCGCCTGCTTCAGAAAAACCTGTATAAACCTTTGCTACAAAACGCCCAAGAATCCTGTTGGTAAAACCTGCAATTGCATTAGGTTCAACAATTGCTGTTATTCGCCTCATTAAGGAGGCTACAAAAATTATCGAGCCTGAAGCATATCCTCCAACGCCAATGACCATATCTGGGGCTTCTTTTTTTATAACACGATAGCTTTCATATATTGAAACCGGCAAGGTCATGAAGGTAAATAATTTTAAGAAAAGCTTTTTATCCTTTATTGAAGGCGCATAAACTTTAATTAAGCGCCAGCTTGTGTTGGCAATAATGTCTTTTTCTATACCTCTTTTTGTTCCAACAAAAACAATTTGTGTAGCAGAGTCTCTGCCAACAAACTCCTCGGCAATTGATATTCCGGGAAACACATGCCCACCTGTCCCCCCGCAAGCTATAAGAACTTTTGCAATCTTAGACTGTGTCATCAACACTCCTATACGATGAAATATTCAACAATATACCAACAACACCAAGCAATACAGTTAATGACGATCCCCCATAACTTATAAATGGCAATGTCATTCCTTTTGTTGGCAACATGCCCATTACAACAGCCATATTAAAAATCGATGAAAAGCATATTAGCAAAGTACATCCTGTTGCCAAATATCTGCCAAACAAATCCGGAGCATTAAGAGCTATGCGAAGACCACGGTAACAAAACAAAGCAAAAAGACCTATTACAAAAATAACTCCTATTAACCCAAGTTCTTCTCCTAATACTGAAAAAATAAAATCTGTATGAGCTTCCGGCAAATAAAACAATTTCTGTCTTCCCTGCCCCAACCCCCTCCCAAACCAACCACCTTCATTAAAAGCAACAAACGACTGAATTATCTGAAAGCCAGCGCCATATTGATCATCCCATGGATTAAGAAAAGCCAAGAGCCTTCTTTTCCTATATCCCTCTCCTGCTAAAAATTTATAAGCAAACGGGATAAGAAATAATATCATGCCAAAAAGATAACTTTTTTTTGCACCAGCAGCAAACAACATAAACCATGTAATTACAGCTATCATTGCAGCTGCCCCAAAATCTTTTTGGGAAAGAATTGCTCCAGCCACAACAAACATAACAAGAAGATGCGGCACAATTCCTATAGTAAAAGACCTTATCTTATCTGCTTTTTTCTCAAGTGAGTATGCAAGAAATAAGATCATAGCAACCTTTGCCAATTCAGAAGGCTGAAATGCAAGAGGACCAAGCCTAATCCAGCGGGTTGCTCCTCCTATTGTCTTGCCGATTCCAGGAACAAAAACCAAAAAAACAAGGGCAAGAGATACAAACAAAATAGGGTAAGCAAGTTTGAAATAAACCCTATATGGAATTTTCACCAATGCTGCCATTAACAAAAAACCAAGTGCCGCAAATACAATTGTACGCTTTAAGTAAAAATAGCTATCTCCAAAACGGTCCTGTGCAAGCACAGCACTTGAGCTATAAACCATTGTAATCCCAACTCCAACAAGGAGGATGGTCAAAAACAACAGCCAAGAATCAAAATGCGATTTTCTTATTTCTACTGATTCCATATTATAACTCGTTGTGCTTTTAAGCGATGTGAGCTCAACAACTAATGCTCATCGCTCAATTAATCTATGAACTGCACTTTTAAACGTATCACCTCTTTCTGCATAATTTTTAAACATATCGAAACTAGCACATGCTGGTGAAAGCAAAACAACGTCACCTTTAACAGCTTCTTTATGTGCAATTCTCACAGCGTCATTCATATCATTTGCAAAAACTGTTTCAGTAAAATCTCCTATTTCGTCTTTTATCCGATCTCTAGCTTCCCCAATCAAAATCATTTTTTTTACACAGCTCGATATCAAACTTGCCAAAGATTTATAACCAGTGCCCTTATCCTGCCCACCTGCAATAAGGATAACTCCTTTTTCAAAGTTAGTTAACGCCGCTCTAGTAGCTCCAATATTAGTGCCTTTTGAATCATCATAATACTTAACTCCATCTATCTCACATATAAATTCAACCCTATGAGAAAGACCATTGAAATTTCTTACTGCCTCACAAACTTTTTTTTCATCTAATCCGCAGATATTGGCCACAACCAAAGAAGCTAAGATGTTTTCATAATTATAACTTCCCTTTAGCTTTGTTTCCCCTATATCCCAGCTTTTTACCGAACCGTTAAGATCTCTTGTATAAAATTTGTTTTCCTTAATATCCTTATGAACATTAAATGGTATGTATTTCCCTTTTAAGTTTCTTATTTTGGTTGTGATGTTTTCATCTTCCTGATTATAAATTCCACAGCCAGATTCAGATGCCATATAAAGCAGTTTCATTTTAGTATCTAAATATTCATCAAAAGATGCATGGCGATCAAGATGATCAGGAGTAACATTGAGCAACACCGCTATTTTTGGAGATAACGAAGGGGTTGTTTCCAGCTGATAACTACTGACCTCAACCACTACCCACTCGCTATCATTTGCCTCATTAACCAAACTTGTGAGCGGAGTTCCTATATTTCCACCAACACAAACCTTTTTTCCGCATGCGGAAAAAATATATCCTATTAATGAAGTGGTGGTAGTTTTACCGTTTGTTCCGCTAACAGCTATCATAGGTGTCTTTATCTCCTGAATTGCCAGCTCCATTTCTCCATAAACCGGAATATTTTTTTGCCCAGCATGTTTTAAGATTTGTATATTAAGCGGCACGCCCGGGCTTACAACTATAAAGTCTATCTTCTTTGCTGGAAGATCGTTGCTCCCAAATAAAAATTCTATTGGATATCCATTAAAACTTTCTATCTCTTTGCTAAAATCAGACTGCTTACATTTATCAGCTATAATAACATTTGCACCACGGTCTAATGCAAATCTAGCAGAAGCAATTCCAGATCTTCCAAACCCTATAATAAGTATGTTTTTGCCTTTGAATTCCATTCTTCTTTATCCTAACGTAACTTAAAGGTTGTAAGACTTATCAATGCCAGAACAAAAGCAATAATCCAAAATCGAACAATCACTTTTGACTCTGCCCATCCTTTTAATTCAAAATGATGATGAAGCGGAGCCATCTTAAAAACTCTCTTGCCTGTTAATTTGAATGAAACAACCTGAGTAATAACAGATATGGTTTCTAAAACAAAAGTTCCCCCAACCAGAACCAACAGAAATTCGTTCTTTGTTACAACAGATACATATCCCAAAACAGCACCCAAGGGAAGCGAACCAACATCTCCCATAAAAACAGATGCGGGTTGTGAATTATACCAAAGAAAACCTATGCACGCCCCAACAATTGCGCCACACATAACAGTTAGCTCTCCGCTTCCTGATACAAAAGGCACAGAAAGATACGAAGCAATAACAGCATGCCCTACAATATAAGAAATTCCTGCGTAGGTAAAAAAAGCAACTATCGAAGGAACACTAACCAGCCCATCTAAACCATCTGTCAGATTAACTGCATTAGAAGCTCCCACTATAACCAGCACTGCAAAAGGATAATACCATCCACCTATGTATGGAGTAAGGTGTTTGAAAAATGGCACCGAGAGATTTTTATCTAATCCTATGCAATCATACAACACCATCACAACTATTGTTGCTGCAACAACCTGAAGAGGGAATTTGTAACGAGCCCTTAATCCTTTTGAATCCCTTAATACAACCTTGCGGTAATCATCCAAAAAACCAATTGCACCAAAACAAAAAGCAAGTACTAAACCAAGGACAACAAACAGCTGATTAAACCTTGTCCATAATATCACCGACGCAAACACCGAAAACCACAACAGCAAACCACCCATTGTAGGAGTCCCTCTTTTATCCATATGGGTTACAGGCCCATCACTACGAACAGTCTGCCAAACTTGTTTTTTAATAAGGAAGTTGATCATCTTATTTCCAAGCAGGAAATATATGATCATTGCAGTAAAAAGCGCGCCGAACGTTCTAAAAGTAACGTATTTTAAAACATTAAAACCTATAAACCGTTCATATAAAGGATATAAAAAATAATAAAGCATAGTTCCTCTAGCTACTCGTTGTTCGATGGGCGATGCACGATCATCGCACACCACACAACGAAAAATCATCCACAACCAATATTATGTTTTAAATGTTCAACAACCCTTTCCATTTTCATTCCTCTAGAACCCTTTACCAACAAGACATCACCTGCTCTTATTTCCTTTTCTATTTTGACCCCAAGTTCCTCGATATCTTCTGTTTCGTTAACTGAAGAATGGTCCAACCCTTCTTTAATTGCTCCTCTTGCAATATCATGAGCGCGTTTTCCATATGTATATAAAAGATCTGCCCCAGATCTAACAATCTCTCTTCCAACATCCTTGTGCAAATCAGATGATTGTTCTCCCAGCTCAAGCATATCGCCTAATACAGCAATAAATCGACCAGACCGCTTAACAGCACCCACTGTCCGAAATGCTGCTTTCATAGATAATGGATTTGCATTATATGAATCATTAATAAGACATACCCCGTTAGACAACTGAACTCTTTCAAAACGCATAGACATAGGAGAAAATTCAATCAACCCTTTAAGAATATCGTCAATACTGATATTAAGAGCAACGCCAACTGCAATAGCTGCCATTGCATTCATAACATTATGAGTCCCTGGGATAGGCAGTTTAACAAGCCTCTCTTTACCTAAAATAGAAACCATAAGATTAGTTGTTTCCAATCCAATGCTCTGCATATTAAGAAATTTTATATCGCAGCTATTTTGCATTCCAAATGTAATTTTTCTCCCCTTGTATTTTGATCCAAGCTTTTTAACCCATGGGTCTTCTTCATTTATAATAACCACTCCATCTTTTCTCATATTTTCAAATAGCTCGCCTTTTGCTTTTGCAACACCTTCAACTGAATTAAGTTTCTCCAAATGAGCAGCTGTTATGTTTGTGATAACACCAACATCAGGGTTTGAAACGCTTGTTAGCTTGCTGATCTCACCTTTTGCATTCATGCCCATCTCTAAAACAGCAACTTTATGATTATTCCTCAACCTAAGAACTGTTAAAGGCAGCCCGATTAAATTATTATAATTTCCCTCTGTCTTTAGGACATCACCGCAAACAGAAGCTATGCTTGCCACCATCTCTTTTGTAGTTGATTTTCCATTGCTGCCGGTAATTCCAACACATGGTATTTTAAAGTTTGTCCTCCACCATGTAGCCAGATCACAAAGAGCATCAACACCATCTGCAACCTTAATAATGCTTACATCTCTCAACTGAGAAAGCATTTCAGGTTTTATACCCTCCTGAACAATTGCACACTTAGCACCATTTTTTTTCACTGCATCAAACACAAAATTATTTCCATTAAAATGGGCTCCCTTAATAGCAACAAAGACCTCCCCATTTTTAACAGCGCGGGAATCGATACTTACACCGCTAAACTCCTGCGATCCTCTGCTAATTAAAGAACCTTTTGTTGCATCAATTATATTTTGAAGTTTTAAATTCATTTTGATATCCGTGCTTATTTTTTATTATCAAAACATTGTTTTAGAATTTTCCTATCAGAAAAATGTTTTTTTTCTTGCCCTATAATCTGATAGTCTTCATGCCCTTTTCCTGCCACCACAAGCACATCATTTTTGTTTGAGATCTCAACTGCTGTTGTAATAGCAAGTTTTCTGTCAGCAATAATTGTAAAGTTCTCTTTATCAATCCCTGAAACTATATCTTCTATAATTACATCTGGATTCTCTGTCCTTGGATTATCACTTGTAACAAAAACAATGTCCGCCAAAGATGACGCCTCTTCACCCATTAACGGTCTTTTTGATCTATCTCTGTCTCCACCGCAGCCAAAAACCATTATCAACCGTCCGCCTGAAGTGTTTGCAAGATCTCTGGCATTCATAAGCAGGTTTTTTATAGCATCAGGAGTATGCGCATAATCCACAAAAGCCAAAACATTGTGATTATTCTCTACTCTTTCAAACCTTCCGGGAACTGACTTAAGATCTGCTATTCCTGCCCTAATATTTTCTATTGAAACACCCATTCCAATCGCCGCTGATGTTGCTGCCAAAATATTATAAACATTGAATCTACCAATAAGGTCCGACCTTAGGTCAAACGAACCAAGAGGAGTTATAACCTTAAATCTAACTCCTTTATCATCACAAATAACATTTTCAGCCTTAACCTCGCTCTTTGAGCTAATAGAGTACCTAAAAAGTTTATGTGTTATTTCATCAGCTATTTTCTTTCCAAAATTATCGTCAATATTGATTACTGAAAATGTTTTATCTTTCCCACTATCTTTCAAAACCTCATAAAATAATTTTTTCTTGGAATTAAAATAACTTTCGATGTCTTTATGGAAATCCATATGCTCGGTAGTTAAATTAGTAAAAACAGCTGCATCAAAATGCGAACCTTTAACCCTGTCTAATTCCAATGCATGCGATGATACCTCAGAAATACAAACTTTAACGCCATCATCTACCATCTGTCTTAACAGTTTTTGAAAATCATATGATTCAGGAGTGGTATTAACAGATATTATCTTTTTATTCCCAAACCTATGTTCAACAGTGCCAATCACTCCGGGCTTTAAACCAGCCTTGTTAAAGATTGATTCTAAAAGATATGTTATTGTTGTTTTCCCATTTGTCCCTGTAATGCCAATCAGGGAAAGTTGATTTGACGGATCACCAAAAAATGATGCTGACAGTTCAGCTAACGCCCTTCTGGCATTTGCAACTTTAATAACACAGACATTATCAACATTAATATCTTTCTCACAAACAATTGCCACAGCACCTTTATTTATAGCCTCGGATATAAAAACATGCCCATCAACGCCAAAACCTGTTACAGCAACAAACACAGTCCCTTTAGTTACTTTTGAGCTGTGATATACAACATCAAGAACCTCTTTATTAAGATCACCTTTAATATCTATAATATCCGGTTTTGAAATAATATCTTTAAGCAGCATCTGATCCCCAATAATCTAAATTCCATCATAAATTTCTTTAAACTCTACTGTGCACTGAATCCCTGATGCAACAAGGGTTCCTGGTAAAGGCTTCTGTTTTACAGCAATACCACTACCAACAACATTAAGATCAATCTCTGCATTACCAATAGATTTCAACACCTGCTTTATGGTCATTCCTGTAAAATCCGGAATCCTCCATTTGCCATCATCAGAATATTCAACTTTGATTCCTTCTATTTCCTTAACTGTATTTCTCTTTTTCTCTTTAACTGCATCATTAAGATTTACAACTCCACCCTCTATTAAAGAAGAATTGGAACTATCCATATCAATATTATTTCTGGAATCACTTAAAATTGCATTTCTGGCAGGCACATTCTGATACCGCAAAACCTCTTCAATCAAATCTCTGAAAGCCGGAGCCGCAACCTGCCCGCCATAGTAATATCCACTTGGTTCATCAATACCAACATAGACAACTATTTTTGGCGAATCCACAGGAGCAAAACCAATAAATGAGGAATAATATTTATCTGATGAATATCCTCCTTTTGAACTCACTTTGTGTGCTGTACCGGTTTTCCCTGCAACAGAGTAATCAGAGCTCGCAGCCAGAACACCTGTTCCACCTTCTTCAACAACTCTTTCTAAAAGACGTTTCATTAATGTTGCGGTTTCAGGTTTAATAGGTCTTCCGACTATCGTTCTTTCCCTTTGATACACTGTAGCTCCGTCCGGACCTATAATACGCTTAACAACATGGGGTCTTAATAACTCACCCCCATTTGCTATTGCTGCAAATGCCAGCGCCATCTGTATTGGTGTTGTTCCAATGCCATGCCCAAAAGAAATGGTTGCATACTGAAGGTCTGACCACTCACTGGGATAAGAAACTATGCCCTTTGATTCTCCGGGCAAATCTATATCTGAAACTTTTCCAAAACCAAAAAGTTTTATATATTCATATAGATCTTCTTTATCAAGCTTCTTAGCTATCTTTGCAGCTCCAATATTACTTGATACTTTTATTATATCAGCAACAGACAGTTTTGCATGAGGATGAGAATCTCTTATTTCCGCATTTCCTATCTTTAGAACGCCATTTTCGCAATCAAACATCTGGTTAGTATCAACCTTCTTCTTATCAAGAGCTGAAGCAATGACTATCGACTTAAAAGTAGATCCTGGCTCGTAGACATCAGAGATCGCACGGTTTTTCCATGTATCTTTTGGATAATTATCAAAATTATTAGGATCAAATGTTGGTCTATTTGCAATCGCTAATAGATCTCCGCTACTAACATCCAAAACTACTATAACACCTGCTTTGGCCTTGGATTTTTTTATAGCCTCATCTAACTCTCTCTCAGCAATATACTGGATCCTTTCATCAAGAGTCAGTTCTAAAGTTGAAATTCCTTTTTTGTCTCCTGCATCTAATGGAGATAAATATATGTGGCCTCTTGCGTCCCTGCCATAATTACTTCTCTCAGTATCAACAAGAAGCAAATCATTATATTGATATTCAAGACCAGCCAATCCTTCTGCATCAACACCAACCATTCCTAATATCGGAGCTGCAAGTTCATTGTGAGGATATGATCGTCCGTTCTCAACCATAACCATAATACCATCCAAGCCTGCTGTTGTAATGGCTTCTGCCTGTTCATGAGAAATACCACGCTTAATCCATACAAACTTTCTCTTTGATGAAAACAGATTTAATAATTTTTTTTCATCTATATTTAAAACGCTGTTTAAAACCTCAGCTGCTTTTTTTTGATCTTTTATAAATCTCGGATCTGTATAAACTGATTCTGACGGAACATTAATTGCCAACTCCCTGCCATTTGTATCTAAAATATTTCCTCTTTCAGTACTTCTTTTTATAGCAGTTCTGTATTGGCGCATTGCCAAATTTTCAATTTCAGTATTATCCTTTAAGTGAAAAAAAAATGCCCTGCTGATTAGAATTCCATAAGCCAAAGCAAAAACACCTCCAATTGCGAACAACCTAACCGCAAGAGTTCTTCTGCTCTCAGCACCTCCTGATCTAAACCTTGGCATTTCTATATCCTAACTAATTAGTCGATGGTTACATCTCGTTGTGCGTCGGTCGTACATCGCTCATTGTGAAAACCAAAAACCAAACAATGACACAAAGTTTTTTACGAAACACAATGTACGATGTACGCACATCGCTCAACAAAACATCATTGTTCAATAAAAACAACTTCATCTCCATGGGGCAAGCGCATCCCAAGTTTACTCTGAGCCAATCCCTCCATCCTTGCAGGCGATTTAAGTTTTGCCACATCTGCCTCAAGAATGCTCTTCTGTTGCGACAGCTCTTTTATTTCCACAGACAAACGCGAAACCTCATATCCAAGTTGCACAACCTTAATACGCGTCCACACATAAATAAGAGACATGAATATCAACACGACCATAAATAGTGAAAAAACACGAACCTTCCGGTTTCTCACTGCCATCTCCTTTTTTGAAGCGTGCTGGCGCCTCACAGTTTCTGCAACAACTAAACTTCTTCCCATTTTAAGAAGCTCCTCTTACCAAAGCCCTTAACTTGGCGCTTCTGGACCTTGGATTATTTTTTATCTCATCATCATCAGGTATTACTATCCTTTTTGTAAGGACCTTAAAGCCTGCTTTTGTTCCCCATGAACGAAATGCCCTTTTAACCAACCTATCTTCTAAAGAATGGTAACTTATAATTACCAGCCTTGCATTTACAGATAGAAGCTCTGGTCCAAACTCCAAAAACTTGGAAAGTTCATCCAATTCTGTATTAACGTATATCCTAAGAGCCTGAAAAGTTCTGGTAGCAGGATGTATTTTTTGTTTATACCTTAAGCGTGCTGGAATAGCATTAATAACAATATCTGCAAGCTCTTTTGTAGAACGTATTGGAGCCTTTTTTCTGCAATTAACTATATTCCTTGATATGCTTCTTGCATATCTCTCCTCTCCAAATGTTGATATAATATACTCAAGGCCCGCCTCATCAGTTTGATTAATAATATCGTAAGCACTTGCTGCCATGCTTTGATCCATTCTCATATCCAAATCCCCATCATTTTTAATAGAGAAACCGCGCAGTGCATTATCAAGCTGATGAGACGAAACCCCAAGATCAAGTAAAATTCCATCTACTGATTTTCTTCCCGCTTTTTCAAGAAAATCAGGTAGATTTGAAAAACATCCATGAAAAATATGAACCCGATTGTCAAAGAACTGCAATCTCTTTTTCGCGAATTCAAGAGATGTGCTATCTCTATCGATTCCCAAAAGCTTTCCTTTGGGAGAGTTTTTTTTCAATATTGCCTCTGCATGCCCACCGCCACCAAGTGTTCCATCCACATAAAAACCATCGGACTTGCAATCCAAAAAAAACAAAACCTGTTCAAGCATAGCCGGCTCATGCCAGGAGTTTATGTCTTCCATCACTGCAAATCTCCATCAGGATGGTGCACAAAAAAACTCATAAGAGCGTCTTCTACAGATACAAAGATCTCCTCTTCAAACCCCATAACCTGAAGGATCTGCTGAACATAACTACTTGCTCCTGCTATTTTTATATCTCCGCCTTCACACTGAAAATACACTATATGATCGGCTAAACGCCTTACGAGCTGATAATCAATATGATTGAGGTTCCCAAAATTCAGAATAACGCTAAGCTGCCCTCGTTCTAACAAAGAAGAGAAAACCTCTTCAAGCGAACGAATATTATAACGTGAAAGTTCTCCGCCTACATTTATAACCGATATGTCATTGATATGATTAATGTCGTACTTCTGGACGCCAGTGTCCTTTGAAATCCTTATCATCCCTCCCCCTTTTTATTAGAATCTTCTTCAAAATAGTTTCAGTGATAAAACTAATTTTGTCGCGCACTACAAAACTTACAATCCCAGATCTGCCAATTTATTACCAAGCCCCTCAAGCTTCTTCTGCGCTTCTTCAAATACAGTCGTCCATCTTTCCTTTGCCCAAATCTCTATCCGTTTTGTCATCCCAACAATTACTACATCATTATCTATGGCTGCATATTCCCGCAAAGAAGAAGGAATAAGAATCCTACCTTGTTTATCCACTGGACACTCAGTAGCTGCTGAAATAAAAACTCTTTGCAGAGATATTACTTCATCTAAAAATTGTGGCAGATTAGAGACCTTTTTTTCAAG